>Ga0193755_1000127_pt1 | contig 20808 bp, 18 predicted proteins | sample H1a2metaG_FD_144921 | JGI IMG/M metagenome (GOLD analysis project Ga0193755, IMG submission 144921) | Soil microbial communities from a riparian zone of the East river system, Colorado, United States - H1a2 | ecosystem: Environmental > Terrestrial > Soil > Riparian zone | place: USA: East River...
CGTCGAGGTAGGCACCCCGGCGCTCCGCGGACAAGAGCTGGCTGACGACGCCCACGCCGCGCGACGCATCGAGCACGTGGATCGTCGGGCCGGTGTAGCCCGGGGCGATCTTGACCGCCGTGTGCGCCCGCGACGTCGTCGCGCCGCCGATGAGCAGCGGCAGCGTGAAACCCTGGCGGGTCATCTCCTTGCCCACGCGCACCATCTCGTCCAGCGACGGCGTAATGAGACCCGACAGGCCGATCACGTCGGCGCCTTCCTTGCGCGCCGCGTCGAGAATCGTCTGCGCCGGCACCATCACGCCGAGGTCGATCACGTCGTAGTTGTTACAGCGCAGCACCACGCCTACGATGTTCTTGCCGATGTCGTGCACGTCGCCCTTCACAGTCGCGAGCACGATCTTGCCGGCGCGGCGCACGCCCCCCGCCGCCCGTTGCTCGGCCTCGAGGAACGGCACGAGGTAGGCGACGGCTTTCTTCATGACGCGGGCGCTCTTCACCACCTGCGGCAGGAACATCTTCCCCGCCCCGAACAGGTCGCCGACGACGTTCATCCCGTCCATGAGCGGCCCTTCGATCACGTCGATCGGCTGGGCGGCTTTGCGCCGTGCTTCCTCGACGTCGGCCTCGACGTGGTCCATGATGCCTTCGACCAACGCGTGTCGCAGCCGCTCGATGACGGGCAGCGAACGCCACGCGGCATCGGCCCGGGTGACGACCGTGCTCTCGCGGTGCTGCTCGGCGAGCGCGGTCAGGCGCTCGGTCGCGTCGGCGCGCCGGTTGAACAGCACATCCTCCACCAGCACGAGCACGTCGGGCGGGATGTCTTCATAGACGGCGAGCTGGGCGGCGTTGACGATGCCCATATCCATCCCCGCCTTGATGGCGTGGTACAAGAACGCCGAGTGCATCGCTTCACGGACGTGGGCGCTGCCGCGGAACGCGAATGACAGATTGCTCACGCCCCCGCTCACCAGCGCCCGCGGCAGCGACTCCTTGATGCGCCGCACGGCGTCGAGGTAGCTGATCGCATACGTGTTGTGCTCTTCGATCCCCGTTGCCACGGCGAAGACGTTGGGATCGAAGATGATGTCCTCGGGCGGGAAGCCGGCCTGCTCGGTCAGCAGTTTGTAGGCGCGCGCGCAGATCGCCACCTTGCGATCGGCGGAATCGGCCTGGCCCTCTTCGTCGAACGCCATCACCACGACCGCCGCGCCGTAGCGGCGGACGAGCCGCGCCTTGGCGAGGAATTCCGCCTCGCCTTCCTTGAGACTGATGGAATTGACGATCCCCTTCCCCTGGAGGTTCTGCAGCCCGCGCTCGAGGGCCTCCCAACGGGACGAATCCACCATCACCGGTACCTTCGCGATGTCCGGCTCGGCGGCGACCAGTCGCAGGAAGCGCTCCATCGCGGCAACCGCGTCGAGCATTCCTTCGTCCATGTTCACGTCGATGATCTGGGCGCCATTTTCCACCTGATGGCGCGCGACCTCGAGCGCGGCCTCGTAGTTCCCGGCCTTGATCAGTCCCGCGAACCGCGACGAGCCGGTGACATTGGTGCGCTCGCCGATGTTCACGAACAGGGTGTCCGGCCGGATGTTGAGGGGCTCGAGACCAGAGAGCCTGCAAATCGGCGCGACCTCAGGGAGCGCGCGCGGGGGCACGCCGGCCACCGCTTTGGCGAGCGCCCGAATGTGGGCGGGCGTCGAGCCGCAGCAGCCGCCGACGACGTTCACGAACCCCGATCGGGCGAACTCGCCCACCAGCGCCGCCATTTCGGCGGCGGTTTGGTCGTAGCCGCCGAACGCGTTCGGTAACCCGGCGTTAGGATGGCAGCTGACGGGGAGATTCGCCAAACGCGACAGCTCTTCGATGTAGGGTCGCAGCTGCGCAGCACCCAGCGCGCAGTTGAGCCCGACGGTGAAGAGATTCGCGTGACGGACGGAGTTCCAGAACGCCTCGACCGTCTGTCCCGACAGCGTCCGTCCGCTCGCGTCCGTGATCGTCCCCGACACCATCAGTGGGACATCGAGCCCGCGCTCATCCAACAAGCTCCGCACCGCGAAGAGCGCAGCCTTGCAGTTGAGCGTATCGAAGATCGTCTCGACCATGAGCAGGTCGACCCCGCCCTCGAGGAGCGCGTCGGCCTGGCTGCTATAGGCGGCGGCGAGCTGCGCGAACGTGACGTTCCGGAAACCCGGATCGTTGACGTCGGGCGAAAGCGATGCAGTGCGGTTCGTCGGCCCGAGGACGCCGATCACGAAGCGTGGCCGCTCGGGCGTGCGCACCGTCATCGCGTCGGCTTCGCGGCGCGCGAGCTGCGCCGCGGCCACGTTGAGCTCGTACACCGCGTCTTCTGTCCCATAGTCGCTCTGCGAGATCACTTGGGCGTTGAACGTATTGGTCTCGAGCAGGTCGGCACCGGCCTCGAGGTAGCCGCGGTGGATCTCGGCGATGACGTCGGGCCGCGTGATGGACAGGAGATCGTTGTTGCCACGCAAATCCTTGGGATGCGCGCGGAACCGCTCCCCGCGGAAATCCTTCTCCTCCAGCGCGTACGACTGGATCATCGTGCCCATGGCGCCGTCGAGGACGAGGATGCGTTGCGCGAGCGCGGCGCGAAGCTGGGTAAGGCGTTCCCTACGATCGGTCATTCTGAAAAAAAAGACCCCCGTCGCCAATGCGGACGGGGGAGTGCCCCGGCTTTTTAGCGACTTGTTTAACGTGGCTGCAATAGGCCGTAACTCACCACGGACTGTCCTCAATTGTTCCGGAAACTTAACCTGCAGGCACCGCGCCCACCAGCGCGCGCGTCGAAGATCGCCGTTTAGGGGTGCGGTGGAGCCGGGGGGTGGGGCGGAGGGTTGCCGCGGCCGGGTGGCGGATCATGCCTGGCCTGTGCCGCTGCCGCGCGCTCGAGGCCCGCGGCCGCCTGGGCGGGTGTAACGCCGCGAGCGATTTCAGACTGGACGTCCGCCGGGACCAGCAGCAAATCGCCCGGCGGCCGGCCGGACCGCAGCTTGGTGCTAATCAGACCGATATTCTCCGCCGACGGGACGCCCATGGCGGCCAGTGTTCCGGCAACGCGTAGCCCGACGGTCAGCGCCGCGACGCTCGCGCCGGTGCGCGCCAGAGCCGTGATATCGTGATTGCTGAGTCCGGCGGAGATCGCGAACTCACCAGCCGCGATGACAAGGGTGTCGGTGACGACCCCACCCTCGCGCAGGGCGGCGGCTGCCGTGTCCAGCTGCATCGCTACCCAGCGCACCGCGGTGGCCACGCGCTCGGCTGGCACGCCTTTCGCGCTGCCCTCGATGGCCTTTTGAATCAGCGGATCGACCGGCAGGCCGCGGGCGGATGCAGCAACGCTCAGCTGCTGGACCAGTGTGGCGACATCTGGAGTCACCCGGCCCGCCAACCGTGCGGCGATGCTGTCCTGCTGCTGCATGCCGAGCAGCGTGAGCGGGATGACGAGCAGTGTCGCGATCACAGCGTCAGTACGCTATTGCGCCGGCCGAAGCCGTCGTCGACAGCGGGCGCGCCCGGATCCGGCACCCAGCGCACGCCATCGACGACGAATGCGTACTGATGTTGGCCGGCGGCGAGCGTGAGCGTCGCGGTCCAGACACCCGTGGGGCCGCTGCGGACCAGCGGCGTGGCGTGCGCGTCCCACCGGTTGAACGTCCCGGCGAGGCTCACCTCATGCGCGTCGGGTGCGACGAGGACGAAGCGCACCGTGATCAGCGATCCGGGCGCGGCCGTCGGCGCCGGCCGCAGGAACAGGATGAGCGCCGCGGCGATCGCGAGCGCCGGCGCGAGCAGCCAGGGCCGGATCCGCAGGCGGACGTCGCGGGGCTCCACCACGCGCCGCCACACCGAACGCGCAGGTCGCGAGGCGACCGCTCGCATCACGCGCCGGGAAACGGCGGGGAGCTGAACGGGGCTCCGGTCCACGGCCGCGAGCAGATGCAGCGCCTCTTCCCCTTCCGCACGCAACTCGGGCGGCAGGGCGGCGAGTGTGATGTCGCCGTCCAGGAGCTGCTTCACCAACGGATGGAACTCGTGCTCGCTCATGTGTGCTCTCGCAGCTGCTCGCGCAGTTTATCGTACGCGCGATGCATCCGCATCTTGAGTGACGGGACCGAGGTGCTCAATCGCTCCGCGATTTCCCCGTACGACAATCCTTCGACGTGCTTCAGCACGAACACTTCGCGTTGATCAGGCGTCAGTGCCATCAGCGCCAGCTGCAGCGCCCGGCGCCGCTCGGCCGTCTCGGCGCCACCCTCGGTTCGATCCGCCGCCGCTACGGTCTCGGCGGCTTCCAGTGATGTTTCTGTCCGGCTGCGGCGCCGCTCCGCGAAGCAGCGGTTGCGCAGAATAAGGAAGAACCAGCCGACAAACTTGTCGGGCTCCTTACACTGTGACAGCTGATCGAACGCCCGGACGAACGCGTCCTGCACTGCGTCTTCGGCTGCATCGGCTGAGCCGAGCATGCGCGCCGCATAGCGCGCATAGCGGTCGCGATACCGTTCGACCAACTGGGCATAGCGCTCACGATCGCCTGCGAGCACCGCCCGAACGATTTCGCCGTCCGCCTCGGGTTCTGGGCGCAACCATTTCCTCCGCTAAAGAGTGCTCCCGCACGGGATTGGTAACGGTTTAGGCCATGTTGCAGTGTGACCTGCGTTACCTCCCCGCCCCTCCCGGAATCTTTAGAAGCCATGAGCACCATGCTAGGCCCCCAGCCATCCCAGCGCGCCTTGGTCGCCGACGCGGACCTGCTCCAGCGGGTCGTCCGGCGGGACTCTACGGCGCTGGTCGAGTTGGAACGCCGCCATCAGACGTCCTTGTACGCCCAGGCGTACGCGATCTTGATGGATTCGATGCTGGCGGACCGGGTCGTCGCCGAAGTGTTCGCGCAGCTGTGGTATGCGGCGGGGCGCTTCGTGCTGCGACGCACGCTGTGGAGCTGGCTGCGCGAGCGGGCCAAAGAGCTCGCGCGCGCCGAGCTCATGTTGCAAGAGCCGAGGTATTCACAATATTCATCGTCACTGAGGAGAGATCATGAGGCGGATACTGTCGCTCATTCCGGCGCTGGCGCTCGTGCCGGCACTCGCTCTGGCACAGACGGAGGGACCCGGGAAGTCGGGAACGATTCCGAACTCCCACGCGTCCGATATCGCCAAGGCGAAGGTGGCGGCGGCGATGGCTCGCCGCGCGACGCATGTGCGTGGTGAAGCGGTAGGATTGGATAACCGGCCGGTAACCGCGGGCACACCCGCCCCGGCAACCCACGCAACCCCCGCGACACCGCATCCGGGCGAGGGTCCGGCAACGCCGGCAACTCCGGCGACGCCGTCCGCGAATTCGCACCGGCCGGACCACGCGGGTCAGGGCGGTCAGGGCCGAGGAAACAACCCCCGGCGGCCCTAGAACCCGACACTTTCCCATCCGGCTGTATCTTACCGGTCCCATGCGCATGGGACCGGTTTCGTTTTCAGTGTTGCTTGTTGCCCTACCGCTCACGCTCGTCGCACAGCGGCAGGCATCGCTCGGCGTTGGCGCCGGTGTGGTACGGTACTCCGGCGGGTCGAGCTTCAGCGCATTGAGCGTGGCACCCGCCGGTCAGTGGGTGACTCCATCCGTGTATCTCGGCGCGAACGGAGCAGTATCGCTGCTCGAGGCTGGGGTCTGGGCCGGCCAGGGCCGTGTCGATGTTTGGGCAGCGCTCTCTCGGCCGGCCGCGACCACCCGCGTCGCCGTCAATGCGACGATCGCCGCCAGCACCAGGTCCGATGGCCTCGGTGCCGGGTCGGGAGTCGCAATCCTGGAAGCGGTTCGCACAATCTCCGCAACCAAAGGAGACGGCGGCGCCGCGCTCGGCGCGGGACCGGTCACGGGTGTCATCGAGAGTTTCCGCGGCGCCGGCGCGCTCCGTCTGCGGGGCCGTGGCTGGTGGCGGTTTCAAAACTCTCCGGCGCAGTTCTCGGTCACGCTCGAGGGGACGCGCTTGCTCGGCGCGTGGTACACGGATGCCGTCGCTGGTGTGGTGCTCGACGAGCGTCGCGTCGTCGGGTCGCTGTGGGTGAGCGGCCGTGTGAGTCGGGCCTACACGTCGAGCGCGGCAGCGAGCGCCTCCCTGCAATACTTCGTGACCCCCGTAATCGCACTCGAAGCATCCGGCGGCAACTATCTCCGCGATCCGTTCCAGGGTTTGCCCAGCGCCGGATTCTTTACTGCCGGAGTCCGATTCTTCGGCACGCGACGCGCGTCTGCGACGACACCCGTCCTTGCACCGCTGGTGGCCACGCATCGCGGTGGCGACACTGTGGTCGTCCGCTTTCGGATGCCCGCGGCGCACGCGGTCGCGATCGCGGGCAACTGGAACGCGTGGACGCCTTCTGCTTTGCATGGCCTGGGCGAGGACATCTGGGAAGCGGCGCTGCACCTCGCGCCCGGTACCTACTACTTCAACCTGGTCGTCGATGGGCAGGAATGGGTCGTCCCCGGCGGCGTGGCGACGATTCCGGACGGGATGGGAGGGCTGATCGCGGTCCTGAACGTGCTGTGACTTGACGATTCTCGCCCAATTCCCTACCGTGGCGGCGGCAGGTTGGCTCCGGTTCGATGCTGTCCTCTCGCTTGAGGGGGTGCTCGATGGGGAAAATCAACATGCAGAAGGTGCTCATCGGCGGTTTGATCGCCGGTCTGGTGCTGAACGTAATTGACACAGTGCTCTACGGGGTGGTGCTGAAAGCGCAAATGGCCGCGGCCATGCAGGCACTCGGCAAGCCCCCGATGACGAACGCGCAGATCCCGTGGTTCGTGTTCCTCGATTTCGCCGCCGGCATCTTTCTCGTGTGGCTGTATGCCGCTATTCGGCCGCGCTTCGGCGCCGGCCCGGGAACGGCTGCGAAAGCCGGAGTCGCCGCCTGGTTCGTCGGGAGCCTGCTCGTCACCTTGTTCATGTGGCCGTCGCAGATGATGCCACAGAACCTCACGATCATCACGACGCTCGCGTCCCTCGTGGAGTGGCCGCTCGCTGCCGTGGTGGGCGCAAAGTTCTATACAGAAGGCGCAGGGATGGGAGCCGGCGCAGGGATGGGCGCGAGGATGTAGCGCCCTCTGCAACGAAAACCAAAACCGCCGGGCGGCGAACTGCCGTCCGGCGGTTTTGGCTTCCAGAGGATCTCAGTAATCGAACCGCATCGCCACCCCAACCGTCCGCGGCTGATTCGTCAGATAACCGACTCGCGCTCTCAACCCGCGCTCGCGGTCCAAGGCCAATAACGCAGTCTCGTCCAGCGCGTTATTCAGGTATACCGACAACTCCCAGCTCTGACGCGTCAGGCCGACGCGCAGGTTGACGAGGCTATACGCGGGTAGCAGTGGATTGAATTGGAAGATCCCCTGGTTCAAGGGACCGCCGATCGTGTTCGATCCGAAGGTGTTGAGGTCCAGGCAGCCGAATTTCTGACCGGCGCAGGCGGCACCGACGCCGTCGCCCTGATCGTCGATCAACGTGTAGCGCGACCCCACGTACTGGTAGGTGCCTGAAACAAACGTCCGCGACCCTGCGCCCAGGGTCCAGCCATAGGTCAGGGACGCGCTTCCCTGGAACCGCGGCACGCTCGGAAGACGGTTCCCCTCCTTGATGCCCGCCACCACATTCCCGCCTTGACTGAAGGTTGTCAGCAGCTTGGAATTGTTCAGGCCGGCGGAAACCGCAACGTCAACATGGTCATTGGGACTCGCCGTGAGCTCGAGCTCGGCACCCACAGAGCGAGCCTTGTCGGCGTTCAAAATCAGTCGGGAAGAGCACGAGCCCGCCGTCACGGTGAGCTGCAAGTCGCGGATGTCCATATAGAACGCGGAGACATTGAGCGAGCCGCGGCCGCGCGCAAATTGCGACTTAGCTCCCACCTCGTAGTTCCAGGCTTTTTCATCCTTCCAGGAACCCGCTAGTGGCCCGAAGGTTGTCAAGTCCGCGGCGGTACACAGGGCGGCGTTGAGAGGATCGTTGATGCCGCCCAATCGGAAGCCGCGCGACACTTGTGCGTTCAGCGTGACCGCATCGGAGGCCTTGTAGCTCAGCATGAAGCGTGGCGCCACACCGCTCGCGTCGGTCTTGCCCGTGGTATCAGTCGGTACGGCAAATGCGCCATCGAAAATTAACGACCGATCCTCAGAGAAATTGTAGTAGCGCAGGCCAGCCGTTAGATCCAAACGATCGGTCGCGGACACTGTCGCTTCGCCAAACGCGGCATACTGCGTGAGATGGTTATGCAGCTTGGAAAAGAACAGCACGTCGATACCCGCTCCCAGGGATCCTTGGCTCCACCCCTGGGGCGCAAACCCTTCCGCCGCCGCGAGGGAATCGACGCCCACCGGCTTGACGTTTTGGCCATAATCGCGTTTGCTGTCGGCGTAGAACCCGCCCACCAGCCAGCGCAGCTTGTGCGAGGCGCCCGTCAATCGCAGCTCCTGCGTCCACACGCCGCTCCGCGTGTACACGCGGTCTGACAGGCCGAGCGTACCGCCCATGACACTACCCGTGAGCGCGGTCGCGTCACGAACCACCAGGATGTTGCGGTGCGCGTAGGATGTGATCGACGTGAGCGTCGCCCCACCAAATTTGTACCGCAAATTCACGTCACCCAGCACGAAATTATCCGTGTAGGGCTCGTTGATCTGCGTGAAGAGTTGGCGCTTCCCCAGCGTGACGGGGGGCCGAGTGGTCGTGTACGGGTTGGCCAGGATGTTGAAGGCGTCGATTCGGTTCCACCCGTCGGCCGTCGTCCGCTGGAAGACGATGCGCGGCGTGATGCTGAAGCGGTCATTCGGCTGCAGGCGCACGGCGGCCCGGAGCCCGGCCTTATCGCTCGTGTTGACGTCCCTGTTGACCCTGAAGTCGGGTTGCACGGCGTCCATCCAGCCGCCCACATGATTGCTGTAGCCGACGATTCGCGCGGCGGCACGCTGGCCCATTGGGGCGTTCACGCCGATCTTGGCGGTGCTGCCGGGCGAGCCACCCCCCACCCAGTGTCCGCCTACCTCGCCGAACGTGCTGCTCGCGCCGAGCTCGGGTTGATTGCTGATGTAGCGTACCGTACCGGCCTCCGAGCCGGCGCCGAACAGCGTGCCCTGAGGCCCGCGCAACACCTCGACGCGACTCACGTCGAAGAGGTCCAGGTCCGGCGTAAACAGCGACAGTGAGATCGGTGAGTCGTCGAGATACGCCCCCACCTGTTCCTTCACCCCGGGCTGATCACGAGCAATCTGACCGGACGAGGCGCCGCGCATCGCGACCTGGCTCTGTCCGGGGCCCAGGTTCTGCACGCTGAAGCCCGCCACGTTCGCGGCAATCGTCTCGATGTTGTCGGCACCGCGCAACCGCAGAGCTTGCTCCGTGGGTGCGGCAATAGAGAAGGGCACGTCGGCAAGCTTCTGTTCTCGCAACATGGCGGTGACGGTGATCGCCTCGAGGGTCACCGGTTGCATCACCAGGTCCAGCGAGACCGTCGCATCCGCCGCCACTTGAACGTTCTGGGATACCGTGCGCAGGCCGGGCATCGAGCCAGAGACCGTGTAGGTGCCCGCGGCGATGCCTGAAATGATGTAACCGCCATCTTCGGCGGACGTGGCGCGACTCGACAACCCGGTCCTCTGGTTCGTCGCGCGAACCGCCACACCCGGTAACGCGGTTCCGCTGGCGTCCCGCACCACACCCCGGATCCGACCGTTCTGCGCCAGCGCCAGCCTCGGCGCCCCGCACACCAGGGCGACCAGGACGACGAGACGCACAAGACGGCTTGCACGGCTGGCCATAAAAACCCCCTCCGAGAAGAGTGTCACTGGTTGAGCCGCATTTCGGCACGCGCGTACAAATACCGTCCGTTATAGCCAAACGGCGATGCCGCGGCCCAGGGGAAGGTGCCGAAGTTGTTGTTGAAGTCCATCGAACGATCGCTGAACGAGTCCACGATCACCTGCGAGCTGGGCTTGTCGGGATAGGTGTCGAACAGATTCTTCACGCCAAGCGACAGATCGATGCTGGCAAAGCGGTAGCCGAGCTCGGCATCGAACAGCGTCTTGGCGCCGTAGCGCTCGCGGCACAGATCGCAGTAGCCGGGCTGCGCCGACGAGAACTTGCCGTAATACGAGCTCCGCAGCAGCGCGTGGACCCGGCCCACCGTGTACGTACCGGTCAGCGTCGCGCGCCAGTCGGGCCGCTCTTCCGTAATCCCGATGTACGTCACCGAATCGATGATGCTGGTTTCGGTCGTCGGCCGCGACGAGAGCACGGTGGGGAGCGGATCGACGCGCAGGATCTTGTTGTTGGTGTAGTTCACGGCGCCCGTGAAGTCGAGCAGGCCGGCGCCAGCCTGCCGCCGCAGCTCGGCGGTGAGGTCGAGACCCTGCGTGCGGGTGTCGAGCCCGTTCGTGAAGTACTGGATGCCGCCGACGTTGTTGAAGCCGTTCGCCGCGAGCAGCGCCAGCGTGACGCTGTCGTCGAACGTGGCGCCGAGCAGGATGCGGTCGTTGATTCGAATGTGGAAGACGTCGACCGTCAGCGTGAAATCGTCGTTCGGGCTGAATGCGAATCCCGCGCTCAGGTTGACCGACTTCTCCGCCTTGAGCGGCTTCGAGCCGAACAGGCGGGCCGCGGTGTCGCTCACGGGCGCGATCAGTACGTCAGTCACCACGCCGCCGATGACGTTCGTCGACACGTGGCTAAAGTGCGACTGGCCGAGGCCCGGCGCGCGGAACCCCGTGATTGCCGCCGCCCGCAGCGTGAGCCGCCGCGACGGCTGGAAGCGGACAGCTCCCTTGCCGGTGAACAGCGACCCGAAGTCCGAGTAGTGCTCGAACCGGCCCGCGACGTTCGCCAAAAACTTGGGCGTCAGGTTCGTTTCGAGATCGGCGTAGACGGCGGCGTTCGTGCGATGGGTGTTGGATTCGTCGGCCGGCCGGAATCCCGGGAACCCCTGCGAGTACGGACGCCCATCGCTGCTGTCGGGCCCGAGGTGATTGCCGTCGATGTACGAGGCGAGCTCGCCGCGCGTGATCTGGTAGCCTTCCCGGCGAAACGCAGCGCCGACCGCCACGTTCACCGGCGCCGGCAGGCCGATGCTGGCCGTCTTCGCGGCGTTGAGGCCGACCGTCAGCTCACTGCGTTGCAGACGACCCGCGAAGAACGATGTCTGATTCGCGATCTCGTCGCCCGTGCCGAACGTGCTGTCGGGCCCGGGCGCGCAGGGATTTGCCGGGTCGAGACACGGGCCGAGCGACACGTTCGACGTGTTCCGCAGGTCGTAGTCGAACCGGTTGAAGCCGTACGAGGTGCCGAGATCGATGGACCAGCCGCGTGTGGCGGCGCGAACTCCACCCGCGAGCGAATAGTCTGTCACCGTCGGAGCGAACTCGGGGAGATAGCCAAGCGGATAGATCTCCGTCCAGTCACGTGCCTGGATGAAGCTCGCGCAATCGACCGCGCAGCGGCGGTAGGCGTTCCCCGTCCCGTGGCGCACGCTGTAGCCGCCGAAGCTGTACAGCTCCGTGGTGCCCTGATCGTTCAGCGGCAGCCGGAAGTTCGCCATCGTCATGACGTCCTTCTCGAGCCCGTCGCCCCAGTGATGGTTGGGCTGCGTCACCGGGTTGCGCTTGATGACCACCCGGCCGTCGACGATCGAGTCGGTCACCCCCGTGCCCGCGTCCTCGTACGGATCGGCCCAGGCGCGGTTCGTCGGCTGGCGGTCCAGGAACTCGCCGAACAATCCCAGCGAGCCGCGGCCGATCCCGACGCCCCACCCGCCGTTCAAGTTCACCGTGGTCCCGTCGTCGGCGTAGTCGTTCGGATGGTAGCGGCCGACGCTCGAGTTCAGGAACGGCGTGAACGGGCCTTCCTTGAGCACCATGTTCACGACGCCGGCAATCGCATCGGAGCCGTACTGGGCGGACGCGCCATCCCGCAGCACGTCGATGCGGTCGATCGCGCTCGAGGGGATGGCGTTGAGGTCGACACCGCTCGATCCGGCGCCGGTGCCGTACGCAAACGTGTTGACGAGCGCGGTCTGATGCCGGCGCCAGCCGTTCACCAGCACGAGCGTGTGGTCGGGCGACAGGCCGCGCATCGTGAACGGCCGCACGATGTCGGTCGCATCGGTGACGCTTTGATGCGGGAAGTTCACCGACGGCGCCAGGGATTGGAGGATCTGCCCCGTCTCCGTCGCGCCTTGCAGGGCGATAACCTCGGACGGGAAGACATCGACCGGCACCGCGAGCTCCTCCGCGGCGGTGTGGCGCGCGCGCGATCCGACGACCACATCCACCGGCGAGAGGCTGATCGGCTGCTCGGTCAGCGTGAAGTCCTGCGTGACGGCCGTTTGACCGACCACGACGCGCGCGGTGCGCGGCTGGTATCCGAGCAGCCGGACGCGCACCGTGTATGCGCCGGCCGACAGGCTACGGATCTCGTAGCGCCCTTGCTCGTCACTGGTGGCGTGCAGCCCGCTGCCTTCGGCGGAGATCATCGCCCGGGAGAGGGGTGCGCCCGCCGCATCCGCAATGCGGCCGCGAATCGCGCCGTTCTGTGCCAGCAGCAGAGCCGGCACGATGGCCAAACCAGCGAGTATTTTTCCGACTCGTCGCATAATCATGCCTCTGTGGAGAGTGACCGTCGCCATAGTGCTATCGCGCGGTCCCAAGACCGTCAAGCGACGCTAGTGGTGGTGCGCATTCCAGGGATCGCCGTCCGCAAACGCCATCACGTGCACCATCCAGCCGAACAGCCGCGGCCGAAACCGCCCGCCGACCGCTTCGCACCCCTGCTCCGTCGCAATCGGCGACCGGGGTCCGAACACCGGTTGCCCGTCCTTCGTCTCGGCCCAGCGGCGCCGCGCGTCCGCGAGCGGCGGCAGGCACCAGTTGATGTGCTGATGCCAGCGCACGATGGAGAGCGGCAGCCGCGCGTCGAGCTCGGTATCGCCCGTTTGAGGCGGCGCGGTAAACATCGCGCCGACGAGGGTGAGCGTGCCATCCGCCGCGCGCTCGTAGAGCAGCGACGTCGGGCGGGCGGGATCGAGCCCCGATCGTGCCTGAAAGGCCCAGCGGAGCTTGGTGAAATGCTGCACCGGAGCCGCGCCGGCCGGGATGAAGTTTCTGAAGCCGTCGGCCTGTGCCACGCGAACGTCGCGGTACTTGGCGAGCTCGCGCCGCATCACGGCCAGCACGTCGGCGGCGCGCGCGGAGTCACCCGGGACGACTGGCCGCTCGGGCGTGAGCCGCATGTGCAAGTCCTCGTTCGACACCATCCCGGCCATCGAATGCTCGGCCGCCATGGCGACGTGCTCGTCGGGATGTTGCTCCGGTGCCGTCATCTCCGGGTCGTCCGCGGCTCCCGCACCGCCGCCGCGGTGGCAGGCGGCGACGAGGACATATAGTAGAAGGGCAATACGTCGCATCAAACCAGTCAGCTAGATCGATGCAGGCGTTGGAAGTGCGGGTTCTCGACGAGAAAGTGGAACGTGAGGATCGCTGCCTGGGAGAATCCCGCGGCGATCAATCCGGGGAATGACTGGAAGATCAATGCGGCCCCGTATGTCGGCAGATAGCCGACGGTATACATCGGGCTCGAAATGAACCGGTACGGTCCGGTCGAAACCGGCCCGATCGCCGCTTCCGGATCGAAGAAGTTGTGCCAGTAGTACGCGTCGCTCCCGAGCGTGCGCGCGGCCCAGAGCTTCATGCCCAGGCCGATGACGACGAGGGCTGAGCCCACGCCAACCGTCAGCGCGGTCGGGAGCGTGAGTTGCCACGTATCGCGCGTGGCGAGGCAGAGCACCACGAACGCGAACGCGTCGTGGTTCATGATGATCGCGGCGCGCCGCCGGAAGCGTCGGAATGCCTCGGCCCGTCCGTACCGCTTGGTGTACCGACCGTCGCGATCTTCGCGCCGCAGCACGCCACCCACGAACAACACGTACGCCATTCGACTGAGAATGGCGTACACGAAAAACGCGGCCTGCGCAGCGGTCACTTACGGCCGAACAGGCGCACGGTGGCTTCCCCACGGCGGGGGCGCAGCCGGCTGCGGTACCAGAAATCGACGCGGCGCAGGATGCGCACTGGCCCCGGCAAGTCGATCGTGCGGCTCCAGGAGCCCTGCTGGAAGTTGAGGCGCGTCTCGGGCGAGAAAGTCTGTCCGTTCCCGAATGTCACTTTGACGTTGTACATCTCGAGATTGCCGCCCGAGACTTCGATCTTGATCGCCGTGAAGCCGCCCTCGCGCGCGCCCACGATGATCGCATCGTGATCGAGGGTGAAACTGACGCGGCGCGTGCCGAGCAGCTCCCAGTCGGCGGTGGGAAGGGTGAGCAGGGCAAGGGCGGCAACGAGAGCGCGCATGTACAGGAGCCTCCGCAGTCGGGCGTTAGGGGCGACGGTGCAACATACATTGGCGCGGTGTCCGGCACTAACCCCCGCGCCGTCGGGGACGATTCTGTTCATGGGAGTGATTCGGCACCCGCCGAACCCCTAGCGGCACCCGGGGTACTCCCTTCCGAACCTTGGCAGGAGGGTCTATGCCCCGGGTCAGGTTGATCTCGCTCTTGCTGTGCTGCGCTCCGTTCGCGCTCCCCGCACAGCAGCCCACCGCGCCCCATGACAGCGTGCGCGGCGCGATTCGCACTGTGGACGTGCGCGCGCGCACACTCGAGGTGACGACGGGCGTCGGCTTCGCGCTCCGCGTCGTACGGCTCCAGGTGCCCGCCGGCGTGCCGATCACCGATCGCCAAAGTGCACAGCCCCAGCTAATCGGCTTGGCTGCACTGCAACCGGGCGACGTGATTCGCGCGGCGTTCGGCGGCAGAGCGACCGGTTTCGTCGCCTACACGATCGAGCGTGTGGGCCGGATGGAGGGGCCATGACGCGCGCCCCCATCGCCGTATTGGCCGTCTTGGGCGCGGTGGCGTGCAGCCGCGCCCCGAAGCCAGGTGAGCCGCTGCGCGACCTCGCGGCCGCCGAGCGCGCGCAGTTCGACAGCGGACGCGTGGTGTTCGACAGCGTCTTCACGCCCGAAAAGGGGCTCGGGCCGTTGTTCAATGCGAACGGGTGCAAGGAGTGTCACGAGGATCCCGTGGCGGGCGGGACGGGTGACGAGGTCGAGCGCCACGCCGCGGCGTTCCATGCCGATGCCGTTGGCCGGAAGTGCGACGAGCTCGTGGGACAGGGCGGATTCGTCTTCCAGAATCACGTCACGCCTGCATTGCATACGGCGCTCGGCATCGATAGCGAGCCGATTCCCGCCGCCGCGACCGCAGTCGCACGGCGCACGATCCCCGAGATCTTCGGCTTCGGCCTGCTCGATGCCGTGCCCGATTCGGAGATCCTCGCCTACGCCGACCCCGACGATCGAAACCACGACGGCATCTCCGGGCGACCGAACCGCTTCTTCGACGGCCGTGTGGGCCGGTTCGGACGCAAGGCTCTGGTGCCGACCCTGCGCGAGTTCAACGACGGCGCCTTCAGCGCGGAGCAAGGCATCACGACGCCCGCCGTGCCGACCGAGGAAACCGTCGCGGGAACGCCGGTTCCGGCGGGCACCGACCCGGCGCCAGATCCCGAGCTGAGCGACCACCAGGCCGAGTTGGCGACCATGTTCGTGAGGCTGCTCGCGCCGATTGCGCCGCTCAAGCTGTCGGGCGAAGCGCGCCAGGGGAGCGAGGTGTTCACGAAGATCGGCTGCGCGCAGTGTCATCGCCCCGTGTTGACCACGGGCAACAGTCCGATCGCGGCATTACGCTACCAGCAGGTCGCCGCCTACACCGATCTGCTACTGCACGACATGGGTCCCGACCTGGGGGATATCTGTCTCGCGCTCGCCACACCGACCGAATTCCGGACCGAGCCGTTGATGGGGCTCAGGCTCAAGGCGCAGTTCCTGCACGACGGCCGCGCCAAAACGCCGGAGCAGGCGATCGACCTGCACGCCGGCGAGGGTGCGCGAGCGCGTGATCGGTTTCTGGCGCTGTCGTCAGCCGATCGGGCGGCGCTGGTGGCGTTTCTCAAGACGCTGTAGCGTTTGGGGGTGATAAAACGCGAACTGTCGCTGCTACTCTTGCCGTTTCTCGCGACGTGCACGGACAGCCCCACGAACGTTGGGCCGCCGAATCCCCAGTCGGTGTCTGTGGTCACGCAGCACAACGACAACACGCGGGCCGGCTGGAACGATAACGAAACGGCGTTGACCACCAGCAACGTCAACGTGCAGCAGTTTGGCAAAGTGTTCACGATCCCCGTGGACGGCGATGTGTATGCCCAGCCCCTGGTCGTCGGCCATGTCGCCATCGGCGACGGCCGTAACGTCGTCTACGTCGCCACGGTCAACAACACGGTGTACGCGGTTGACGGCGACAACGGCACCGTGTACTGGCAAAAGAACTACACCGCAGCAGGGATGCGGCCGCCGCGCGCCACCGATATGACCGGGGCATGTGGCGGCAACTACAACAATTTCAGCAGCAACATTGGGATCGTCGGCACGCCGGTGATCGACAGCACGAGCGGGACGATGTATTTCGTCGCCCGCAGTACCAACGGCAGCGCCTTCGTTCAGTATCTGCACGCCGTGAACATCCTCGACGGAAATGAAGTCAGCGGCAGCCCGAAAGCCATCACCGCCGCCGTCAGCGGCAATGGCGACGGGAGCGTCAACGGCACCGTCACATTCGATCCCCAGCGGGCGAATCAGCGCCCGGGTTTGACGCTCCTCAACGGCATCGTGTACGTGGGTTTTTCATCCCACTGCGATTGGGGGCCGTATCACGGCTGGATCCTGGGATACGACGCCGCCACCCTGCAGCAACAAGTCGTCTACAATGACACGCCCAACGGGTACGCCGGCGGCATATGGCAAAGCGGTGGCGGCATGTCCGCCGATGCCAATGGCAACCTGTATGTGGTGACGGGCAACGGCACGGTGGGAGACTCCGGTAGTGAGATGAACCTGACGAATCGCGGCACGAGCGCCGTGAAACTCACACGGTCCGGATCGGCGCTCACCGTGGCGAGCTACTTCACGCCGACGAATTACCAGTTTCTCAACGACTACGATCTGGATTATGGCACCGGCGGCTCATTCCTGATTCCCAATTCCAACTACTACCTGACCGCGGGGAAGGACGGCAACCTGTATCTGCTGGACAAGGATGCCATGGGCGGGTTCGACCCATCCTCCAATCAGGTGCAGCAAGTCGTCGCGCTGGGCGGCGGTGCCAACATGCATTGCCAGCCGGCGTACTACAAAGGCAGCGCGCAGGAATTCATCTACGTGTGGTCCGAGAACGATGCGTTGCACGCCATCCCGTTCGACCGCGGAAGCAACTTGCTGAACACCGCCGGGCAGGTGTTCGGCCCGGCCGGGCCCGGGGGGCAAAGCGGCGCGGTGCTGTCGGTATCGTCCGACAGCTCCAAGGACGGGACGGGCATCCTGTGGGCGTCATACGCATCGAGCGGCGATGCGGAGAGCTTTACCGTCCCTGGCGTCCTGCGGGCCTTCGACGCGAATGACATCACCAGAGAGCTGTGGAACAACACGCAGAACCTCTCGCGTGACGGCGCGGGCAATTACGCGAAATTCTCGGCGCCCACGATCGCCAATGGACACGTGTACCTGCCGACGTTCTCGAATCGGGTGGTCGTGTACGGATTGCAGTAAGCCGTGAGCGACATCGTCGTCCTCGACGAGCCGGCCGTTCAGGAACGACTTCATTACCAGGACCTCATTCCTGCCATCGCGCAGGCGCTCGCGGCGTTGTCGGCGGGCAAGGTCGTGCAACCGGTGCGAGCGGTGCTTCCCGTGGCTCCGCATCAGGGCTTCTTCGCCGTCATGCCGGCGTACGCCGACGGGGGGGCCCTCGGCGCCAAGCTCGTCACGTTCTACCCGAAAAACGTCGGGATTCACACTCACCACGCCCTCATCGTCATGTTCAAGCCCGTGACAGGGGAGCCGCTCGCGGTCCTGGACGGCCGGCTCATCACCGAGATGCGGACCGCCGCCGCGTCGGCAGTGGCGACCCAGCGTCTGGCCCGCGCGAACGCCTCAGTGCTAGCGATTCTCGGATCCGGCGTGCAGGCGGGGAGTCACCTCGCCGCGCTGCGTCATGTCCGTTCATTCAAGGAAGTGCGGGTGTGGAGTCCTCGAAACGCGGCGGCGTTCGCCCAACGGCATGGCGTGAAGGCTGCCGCGACGGCGGCCGATGCGGTGCGCGGCGCCGACGTCGTGGTGGTCGCCGCGAACGCGACGACGCCCGTATTGCAGGGGCGCTGGCTCGCTCCCGGGACACACGTCAACGCGATCGGCGCGACCCGTCCCGAGTGGCGCGAGCTGGACGACGATCTCGTCAAGACGGCCCGTATCTTCGTCGACTCGCGCGAGGCGGCGCTGCGCGAATCGGGCGATGTCATCGCGGCGGGGACCGCTCCCGGCCGGCGCAGCGCGCAGGAGATCACGCTGTTCAAGTCGGTGGGTGTCGCGGTCGAAGACGTGGCGGCCGCAGCACTTGTTCTGGGGGCTAGATGATGAGGGCCCTCGAAGCGGTCCGTCCCATTTCCTTGAACGAGATCCGGGATGCCCAGAAGCGTATCGCTGGGACGATCATCCGCACGCCGCTGGTCCGCCTGGAGCTCGGGCCGAGTTCCCCCGACGTGCGGCTCAAGCTCGAGAACCTCCAGCCGATCAACGCCTACAAACTGCGCGGCGCCGCCAACGCTGTCGCACTCTTGTCCGATGCCGAGCGGCGGCGCGGCGTCTGGACGATCAGCGCCGGCAACGCCGGTCAGGGTGTCGCGTACGCCGCGCGCGCTGCGGGCGTGCCGTGCACTGTCGTCGCGATCGAGACGGCGCCTGCCGCGAAGCTCGAGCGGATGCGCGCGTTGGGCGCGACACTCGTGCTCGTGCCGTATGCGGTTGCCTGGCAGGCGCTCGATGACCGTTCGTATCCCGGCGTGTCAGGGACGTTCATTCACCCCTTCGACGATCAAAACTTCATAGCCGGCCACGCGACGATGGGCCTTGAGATTCTCGAGGATGCGCCGGACACCGTTGCCATTATTGCCGCGATCGGTGGTGGCGGCCTGATCACGGGCGTGGCCAGTGCCGTGAAAGCGTTGCGCCCGGAAATCAAGGTGTGGGGCGCCGAGCCGGAGACCGCCGCGCCCGCGGCGCTGTCGTTCGCCAAGGGCTCGCCGCAGGAGTTCCCGGACTGGAAGGCCACGTTCGTCGACGGCGCGGGCGGCAAGAGCGTGTTTCCGCGGATGTGGCAGCGGATGCAACCCGTTGTGGACGGCTACATCGTGGTGAGCCTGGACGAGGTGAAGCGCGCCATGCGTCTCATGGCGGAAAAGGCTCGTGTCATCGCCGAGGGAGCTGGTGCGCTGGGCCTGGCGGCTGCGCTCACGGGCAAGGCGGGTCAGGGCCCGATCGTCGCGATTGTGTCCGGCGGCAATATCGATCTGGAGAAGTTCTCTGAGCTGATTGGCGCACGCTGAGCGCCCCCTAGAACCGACGCCCCAGAGGGAGCGGGATCGAGTAGAGCAGACGTGAGCCTCGTCACCTTCGCCGGCGAGAGAAAATCATTACCGTTGAGGGCCTCGCCCGTCTAACAGTTCACACGCGCCCTGTTAGGGGTTTCGATGACGACGCGAACAGACGTTTCCGCCGCAATCGTCCTCCTGTTGATCGCGGAGGCGACCTTCTTCTTTACTTTTGTGTTCGTCGTTGGGCCGATTGCCACGCTGGCACGGCTGCTGCCACTCGTCGCGGTGCTCGTGCTCTGTGTGGCGCTGTATTGGGGACAGACCTGGGCCCGGTGGACGCTCCTTGCCCCAATTGGTTTTCGAGTCTGGCGACTCGTGCCGCTGACCGCCGCGGCCTGGGGATTGGGCCGGCCGGGGTTCGCGCTCTTCCTGACGCTGATTACTCTCGTCGAGCTGGCGGCTGCGTTCGTCCTGTTCGATCGGTACGTGAGGTACTTCCGTTTCCCCTCCCCGTCTCACAAGAACGCGACCACCGTGTCATCCTGAGCGCAGCGCGCGGAACGCGCGCGTAGCGAAGGATCTGCTTTTCGGTACCTTCGTGGCGTGAGTTCACCGGTCCCTGCCGCCGCGGAACCCGCGCTGCGCCGAGTCATCGGCGTGCGCGGGCTCGCCGCCGCCATTTTCAATATCACCGTCGGCGCGGCGATCTTCGTGCTCCCCGCGCACATGGCCGCCGGCCTGGGTGCCGCGGCTCCCCTTGCCTACCTCGTGTGCGCCGTGGCGACGGCGCTCGTCGCCCTCTGCATCGCGGAGGCCGGCAGCCGCGTCCCACAGAGCGGCGGCCCGTACGCGTACGTCGGCACGGCGCTCGGCCCATACGCGGGGTTCTTGTGCGGCGTGCTGCTCTGGCTCGGTATCACGCTCGCGATGGGTGCCGTCTCCACGGTATTCGCCGACGCGGTGGGCGGGTTGCTGCCGGCCCTCGGCAGCTCGCTGCCACGCGCCGTGCTCCTCATCGCCGTGATTGCCGGCCTTGCCGTCGTCAACATCCGCGGAGCCGCGCTGGGATCGAACGTGAGCGGCATCGCGACGGTTGCGAAAATCGTCCCGCTCATCGCGTTCGTGGCGCTCGGCCTGTCGCACGTCCGGACGGAGAATCTCGCGTTGGGATCATTCCCCTCGCTCGCGCGGCTGGGAGAATCCGGGCTGCTCCTGATGTTTGCATTCTTCGGGATGGAATCGGCACTGCAAGTGAGCGGCGAAGTGCGCGATG
>Ga0193755_1000128_pt1 | contig 20788 bp, 16 predicted proteins | sample H1a2metaG_FD_144921 | JGI IMG/M metagenome (GOLD analysis project Ga0193755, IMG submission 144921) | Soil microbial communities from a riparian zone of the East river system, Colorado, United States - H1a2 | ecosystem: Environmental > Terrestrial > Soil > Riparian zone | place: USA: East River...
GTGGTATGAGATGTTCGGGTCGGGAAGCGCGCCGCTCAGCCTGTACGTGGTGAACCAGAGTGGCTTCACGCCGGGCGGATTTCACGAGAACGGGGCGCCGGTGAATTTCACGCGCGGCGTGTGGCACCAGGTCGAGGTGTATCAGAAGCAGGGACAACCGGGGATCGTGCGCGTGTGGGTGGACGGCGTGTTGGCGATCGATCGCGCCGACGTCGTGACGCGCAATGCGCCGATCGATGCGGTAGCGATCAGCGGGATCTGGGGTGGGGTCGGGGACTCGAAGCAGCAGTTCGACTACATGTGCTTCGACCACATCCACATCAGCGTCCGGTAATAATCCGGTATAGAACGTGTGTGTCGAAGGTCGGCTGGCGCGATGTTCTGCACCAGCCGACCTTCGTCTTGTCACACTTAGCGTGCGGTGGTAAGCACGGAAACGGACTTGCGCCACAGCACGGCACGCGTCTCTGAAGTCGTGGTTCTCTCTCCGCCGACTATCGTTCCAGCGTTGTTAATTGCACTGGCGAAGTTTGTCGCGCCGTTCAGCAATGGCAGCCGGGAACGCTCGCCACCTTCCCAAACCACTGCTCGCGTCGAAGAGAACGTTGAATCCTGGGTTCCGGCGACGACGCCGAGGTCGTTCAGGCCATTGGCAGCGTACTTCCAGTTGAGTGGCGTGAGTCGTGTGATGACGCCTGCCGTCCACAGGTAGTCGCGCGGATAACTCCACGAGAAGGGATAGCTGTGAGCGATGACCATCCCCGCTTGGTTTATGAGGCTGCCCGCGCTGTGAGTATCCTCGGGAAGTTTGCCGAGCTGGATTGTTTGATCGCCATCCCAGAGAACGGCATGCAAGATGGACCCGTAAGGGTCTCCTGGCACGGGCTCGTACGATGCGCCAGCAACTTGTCCCCGATCATTGATGTCTGAGGCCCAGCCGCCGCCCCCAAGTCCCGGGAGCTCGCGCATGACACCATTCTCCCACAGGAAGGGACGGCCATTCGATTCGCCGACGACCTGGCCGAGATCATTGAGGGCGCGCACTTCGGCGTACCCTGTGTCACCCAGAGCACCGAGCTCCTGCGTCACCCCGTCGGTCGACACAAACGCACGCCGGGGTTCGCCGGTTGTCCAAGAAGTCCATGCGACTTGGCCACGCGCATTGATCCGGACCATCGTGAATCGACCTGAGGGACCGAGGTCCTGCATACCGCCCTCGCTCCAAAGAAACGCATGGCTCACACCTGCAGCATCGACACTCCGACCGACGACCTGGCCGTTCTCGTTTATTTCTGTTGCTTCGCTTGAGCCACCGTCGAGTGTGCCGAGGTCAGTCATAACTCCTGACTGCCACAGGAACGCGTGGTTCACGCCATCGGCGGTCGTGCTCGCCCCAACGACCTGGTCGCGCGTGTTGATGTCCGTGGCGGTCGCGGATGTTCCGCCCAGTGTGCCGAGATCGGTGGCCTGGTATTGAACGAAAGGCTCACCGATGCTCGGTTGAGGATCGGCAGGTCCGGAGGGAGTTGGTTGGCAACCAAACAGCATGGCCGCCAGCGCGAGTGTCCCTGCGGCGCCGCAACAACGTAGCGCTCGTACTACCATAGATCCCCCGCGTGTGAAGTGGTGGCAGTGAGGCCAGTGGCCCCGAGGCTCGTGCGGCAGATTCTGTGCCGACCGTTGTGACTCATTGCTCGCGTTGCTCGGGACGAATCGCCCGTGCGGTACGAATCCACGTTGCGTTCCTCATGGTTCCGAAGGCGCTGACGGCTGCGCCGATCCGCCAGATGGCGTAGAGCGGGAGGAATGCGAACGCGCGGATTGCGGGGACTGGCGCCGGATCCCGTGCGAGTGCCGCGAGGGTGTAGGTGGCTGGGCGAACGAGCGTGGCAAGGAGCAATGCCGCGAGCCACGCAAACGCAGGCGGATGCAGGAGCAGGGCAACCGTTGCGGCGAGCCCCACGAGACCGAGATGCAGAACGGGTCCCGGCGCAGTCAACTCAGCTAACGCATCGAGTTTCTGGGCGAGTGCGGCGTGCGGGGACCGCACGATCGGCCACGCGTGTTCGGCAAGCACGACCAGCTTCCCGGCGGTCCAACGACGCCGCTGGGTACTGCTCGCGCGCAGCGTCGCGGCCTCCTGAGCGCGGATCCGCGCAGCGGGAATCTCTTCGATCGAGACGCCGCGGGCCGTAAGCAGCGCGTAGAGCTCCCAATCCTCGCACACGGTATGGACTGTCCAACCGTGCGTCGTCAGCACCTGCGTCCCGATGCACATGCCGACACTCAACGGCACGTTGAGCCCGGCCCGCGTCTTCAGGACGTACGCCAGGCCGTGGTTGGCCGCGGACAACACCATCCGTGTCAACGCGTTCTCCGTCTCATTGCTGACGCCGTTGTAGGGCTGCAGGACTTTGTGGGCGATGGGCGCCGCGGTGGCGAGAGACGCCGCGAAGCCCGGCTCGACTTCCGTGTCGGCGTCCACGATGACTACACCGTCGTACTCGGCCACGGGCAGCTGCGCGAGCGCCCACGCAATCGCGCGTGGTTTCCCGGGATCGGCCGGAACATTTCGCTCCAGACAACGAACTCCGGCGCCACAGGCAATCTCGGCGGTGCGATCACGGCAGTTGTCAGCGACCACGACGATATCCCGGCGCTCGGAAGGATAGCGCAACCGCCGCAGCGACTGGAGGCACGCCGGCAGCAGTAACTCCTCATCATGCGCGGGCACGAGAAATAAGATCCGTGGTGCCGCGCCGGCTCGCGGCGTGTGCGGAGTGGATCTGCGTGCCAGCACGCGGATGAGACTCAGCAGATCTGACAGCGTCGGCAGAACCAATATGGCCGCAAGGAGTCCGAGGCCGAGCGACAGCGCGATCATCGCGGGGTGGCCTGAGCGGCCGGTGCGTTCTCGATGCGCGCGACTTTGGCGAGTCCCACCACGAGCGCGGCGAGGGTGTACAGTATGTCGGCATATGCCAGCGACAGGAAAAAGCTTCCCACCACAAACCCGACGAGCGCTGCCATGAGGCTCTGCGCAAGCCGCGGCCGATCCTTGCCTGCCGGACCGGTTCGCGCTGGACGGCGCGTCAGGCGGTGCAGCGCGGTGAACAGGCTGCCAATCAACCCGATGAAGAACAGGAAGCCGGGGACTCCCAGCTCAGCCCCGATCTGCACGAACGTATTGTGGGCGGCGCCCCACCGCACCCCGCGACCGGTTTCCCCACGCCGGGCAAAGGGGGAGAGCGTGCCCTCCGCCGTTTGGAAATTGCCCATCCCGACGCCGAAGGCCGGACGACCGAGCATATACCCGATGCCGCGTTCCCAGATTTTCACGCGACCCGTCTCGTCTGTCATGTTGTAGTCTTCGTGCGGATGGATGATGGTCTGCATCTGCGTCCAGTACTTGTCGCTCGCAGTTGCGCTGAGCACGGCGAGGATCACGACGAGCCCCGCGATCCTGGCTCGGGCCGGCACGGTGGTGAAGCCGACGAGGATGAACGCGCCGACGGCGAGGAAGGCGAGGAAACCGCCGCGCGACCCCGAGCGAATCAGCGTCACCACGAGTACCAGCAGCCCAATGAGGGCGAGCAGCCTGAGCACCAACCGCCGGTACGTGAGGGCGAAGTACAGCCCGAGCGGCATGGCCGTCGCGATCAACGTGGCGAGATCGTTTGCGTCGTAGTAATACAGCCGGCCGAGACGCCAGTTGTCGGGTCCCAGCTGAAAACGTGACAGAATGATCAAGGTGTACACGACGGTGATGCCGAAGTAGACCAGCGCGAGTCGCTCGACATCCCGGGTACTGCGCACGCTCGCGGCGATCACGACGTACATCACGACCGCGCGAGCGAAGTCCATCCAGTAGTCAAAGGCAACCCCTCCCGTCAATGCAAAAGGAATGGAGAGTGCCCCCCACAGCAGGAGCGCGAGCAGGCAGGTCGTGGTGCGCGAGCGGAGCAGCGTGATCCGTCGCCGCGCAGTCTGCTGCAGCAACAGCAGTCCGATTGCGAGGACGGTGGACAGCAGTGCCGGCTTGAGCGGTCTGAGGACCGGAAACAGCTCGTGTACCCGCCCGACGCCCGCTGCGATGTAGACCGCCAAGCACACGAGCAGAAGGTCCCAGCCCGCGGGGCGGCGGACCGGCGCCAGAGCGTCTGGCGCAGTCGGGACATGCGACCGGCGGCGGCCGCCGGGTGCCGGCGGCGACGAAGCCGGGGGCGACGACGGGGGTGCCGCGACCGACTCAGCCATAGACCTGGCTGACCGCTGGAGTGATTGGCGGTCCCTCCGACGGCTCGGTGGTCTGCGCGGTGCGGTCCTCTTGCGCTGCCGCAAATACGCGCGCAGCAAGAGTCGAGTCGTAGCGGCGCGGCCGGAGGACGGACCACACCGCTACGCGCGGCGAAGGTCCCCGACGCGCGAGCGCCATGGCGCGACTCAGCATCACGACGGCACCTGCCAGGAACCGAATCGGCACCCAGACGAAGCGCCCGCGCCAGCCCCGCTCACGGAACCGCTCGAGGAGTCGTGCGCGGGTGCCGAAGGACGGGTCGATGAGGTTGACGACCGGCGGTGCGTCGGCAAAGTGCTCGGCGATCCAGGCAATCGCGGTGGCCGCCGTACCGACCTCACATGCGGCGAACGGCAACCCGGGCCTGCCGAACCCCAAATGCCAGCGCCCGAACAGGCGTTTTCCCACGAGTCCGGGAACGTCGATGTCGTCCCAGTCGAACAGGGCTGCCGGCCGGACGATCTTGACCAACATTTCGTGGCGCGCGTGCGCAGCGGCAACCAGCTCCTCGGCGGCGCACTTGCCCCAGGTGTACGGGCCGAGCCGTTCCGCACTCACCGCGAGCGGGGTGTTCTCGTCCTGCCGCTCCCGGGCGGATCGTGGCGGCTGCAGCACGGAGAGGCTGCTCACGTACACCAGTCGGCGTAAGCCGGCGGCGCTCATGCCGCGCAGCACCTGGCGAGTCGCATCTACGCTGTCGCGTCCATGGGCGTCGAATCCTCCGGCCGTCGCGGCCGCGGCATGGACCACGACCGTGGCGCCGGCAAAGAGCTCCGAGGGGATTTCCGTGGCGAGGTCCGCGCGCACCCACTCGCTCACGTGCGGATCATCCGGCGGCTGTGACCGGGATGTTCCGCGCACCCGAAAACCACGACGCGCAAGCTCGCGGGTGATGGAGCGTCCGAGGAACCCGGCGGCGCCCGTAACCACGGCGACGGGAGCTCCCGGCTTCGCGGGGACGGCGGGCGCACGGCTCTGCTTCGCGGGTTGTACGGCACTCCGGACCTGCGCCGCGAGCTGCTCGTAGATGTCGGTAACACGTTTCAGGTGTTCGACCTCGATCGGGGAGCGATCACGCGCGGCGACCGCGGCGTAGAAATCGCCGAGCAGCTCCGCGAGCCCCGGATAGTCGACGCCACCGACCAGACGACGAGAGAGACCCACCGCGCTGCGCCACGCGAGCTGGCGCGCTTCGACGAAGGGGTTCGCGATTTTCTCCAGGGGGCTCGTGCCTTCGTTCCCCGCCCCCAGCACGGTGCCGCGCACGAAATCGGTCGTGAGCGTGCCGCGTGCGCCGGTCACCGTGAGCGTAGAAGCAACCGGCCGGGCACGAAGGCTGATGCAGAGACGACCCGTAACTGCGCCCGCCCGCACCACGGCGTGCAGGTCAGTCGGCGTTGCGGTTACGTGAGCCAGGTGCGGTGCCTCGTTCGGAACGAGGTGCTCGATCGCGGCCACCAGCGTGTAGAGCGGATGGGGAAGCACATCGAGGAGCTGCTCGGCGAGCGCGGCAGGGGCCGATCGGTACGGATGCAGTTTCGGCGGCCGGAATGCGAAATCGCTGTCCACGCGCACTACGGGCTGCAGCGCGGCAGCGCTGTCCAGGAGCTGGCGGAACGCCGGATCGCGAAGCAGTTGATGTCCGGCACAGAGCAGGAGCCCGCGGTCGCCGGCCAGTGCGAACAGCGCCTCGGCGTCCGCCCGCGTTTCGGCGAAGGGCTTCTCGATGTACACGTGTGCCCCAGAGAGCAGCGCCTGCCGGGCGAGGTCGAAGTGCGTTGCCGGCTGCGTACAGACGTGGACGATGTCCGGTCGCGCTTCCTTCACCATCTCGGAGACGGAGGTATACGCCTTCGTCCCCGCACGCCCTGCGAGCGCGAGTGCTGCGTCGGACTGGAGGTCACAAACGCCGACCACCTGATGCGGCGTCGGGACGCGTCGCACCGCCTGGAGATGTCGGCCGGCCATATGGCCGGCGCCGATGAACGCGATTCGAAGCGGTCGGGATTGGGGAGTGGCCATCAGCGACCTGGCACTGCAAGACCAACGCCACGCTCAGGTATGGCGGTCTTCGCGCCACCTGTTGCGTCACCGCCATAGATGTGTCGGAAGGGACGGCCCGCATGTTGCGACGCCGTACAACCACTATGGTCCTGGACTTGATGCGGGGAGCGGCCCGCCTGCTACGAAGTGTCCCGCGCCGGCTGCGTGGGCGCGAGTCGGTGTTTACGCGCATTTACGCGACCAACGGGTGGGGGAGCGCGGAATCGGTATCCGGCTGCGGTTCGACGCTGCGCGAAACGCGCATAGCGCGGCAGGTGCTGCCGGCCCTTGTGGCACGGTACGGCGTGCAGACCCTGCTCGACATCCCGTGCGGGGACTGCCATTGGATGCGCGAAATCGACTTTTGTGGGCCGGCGTATATCGGGGCAGACATCGTCGCGGAGATCGTCGCGCACAATCAGACGACGTACGGCGGTCCGAGCCGCAGCTTCGTGCACTGCGATGTCGTGCGTGATCCGCTGCCGTTCGCCGATCTGGTGCTCTGTCGGGATTGCCTGATCCATCTCTCGAACGCCGACGCGCTCGCGGCGCTACGAAATGTTCGCCGCAGCGGCGCCCGCTACGTGCTCGCGACGACCTATACGGCTCGTGCGACCAACCCCGACATTGTCACCGGCGATTGGCGAGCCATCAATCTGCAAGCACCGCCGTTCCAACTCCCGACGCCCCTCGAGTTGATCAACGAGGAGTGGGATTGGGCGGACGGCTACCACGCCGACAAGTGTTTGGGGCTCTGGGATACCAGCGCGCTGCCGCTTTGAGCCGGCGCGCTTTCGACAAAGAGGCGGTGCCAGGTCGAGAAGCAGAGTAGCGCCAACAGAATCCGCTCCTGATTCTGCTGGCCGGTGAGGTGCTGCTCGAGGACGTTCTCCACGGCGGCTGCATCGAAGTAGCCGAGCCGGCGCTGCCGCGACGACGAGAGCTCGTCGATCAACAACGTGCGCAGCTCATTGCGCATCCACGATGCCGTTGGTCCCACGAAGCCGCGCTTGGGTGCCCGGAAATGCGCCGCGGGCAGGCGCGGGCGCAGCGCGCGCCGCAGGAGCCGCTTGTTCTGCCAGAGTGGGGGAGGGCCGATCTTCACGTGTTGCGGAATCGGGAATGCGGCCTCGACCAGGACGTGATCGACGAACGGCACGCGGATCTCCAGTGAATGCGCCATCGAAAGCCGATCGCTGAGTGCCAGAATGTCATCGGGCAAGAACGTCGCGTAATCCAGGTAGAGCCCGGCCGCCAGCCCTGACGCCTGGCCTCCTCCCTCCCCGTCGAACACATCGCGGAACCTGGCAGTCGCGGCATTCCCGGAGATCTGCGTCCGGAGATTCGGCGCATACAGCGCGAGCCGTTCTTCGCTGGACAACCGGCTCATTAGGCGCAAGAAGCGGTCGGGAATTCTGCCGTTGCCGGTGTGCAAGAACCGCTTCAGCCGGTCGACGCCGAGCGCCCCGTCACTCGGCTCGGGGATCCAGCCGCTGAGCGCGCCCACCATCTGCCGGAGCCGAGCCGGCAGCTTGGCGTAGTACTCGGTCGCGAGCAGGCCGATGTGCCGCCGGTACCCGGCGAACAGCTCGTCCCCCCCGATGCCGGTGAGCGCCACCTTGTAGCGGCTACCCACTGCCTGGGACAACAGCCAGGTGGGGATCGCGGAGTCGTCGGCGTGCGGCTCATCGAGAGCGCGGACGATCGGCTCGAAGATGTCCTGGAGGTCGGGGCGGATGTCGACCACGGTGAGCTCCGCACCGTGTCGCGCCGCCAGCGCCCGGGCGAGCTCCGTTTCATCCGTGGCTGCTGCGCCCGAGCCCGAGTAGCGCGCGGTAAACGCGTGCGGCACGTTGCCGGTCAGCGCCATGCTCGCGACGACCGCCGATGAGTCGAGGCCGCCGCTTAGGAACGCGGCGACGGGGACATCGCTCACGAGATGCGCCGCGACCGATTCGTCGAGCCAATCACGCACCTGCCGCTCCGGCTGCTCCGGCGACCAACCGTGCCGATCATCCAACGGGAATTGCCAGTAGCGCCGCGTGCGCGATCCACCGTCGCGGCGCCACACCAAGGTGTGGCCGGGCTCGAGCTTCCGGACGTCCAGAAACGGCGTCCGCGGCGCGGGGAGGTAGCCGAGCTGGAAAAAGCTGTCGAGGGCCTCCCAATCGAGCTCGCGCGCCGTCAGACCAGCCGCATGCAACGCCTTGAGCTCGGAGGCGAAGGCGATACCCCAGGGTCCGCTGACGACGTACAGCGGCTTGATGCCGAAGCGATCGCGCGCCAGGAAGAGCGAGCCGGTGGTCTCGTCCCAGATGGCGCAGGCGAACATCCCACGCAGCGACGCGACGCAGTCCTCGCCTCGCTCCTCATAGAGGTGCAGGATGGTCTCCGTGTCGCCCGACGAGCGAAATGTGTGTCCGCGGGTCACGAGGCCGCGGCGGAGCTCGCCGTAATTGTAGATCTCGCCGTTGAAGACGATCACCTTGGAACCGTCTTCGTTGACGATCGGCTGTTGCCCGCCGCTCAAGTCGATGATGCTGAGGCGTCGCATCCCCAGACCGACAGCGCCGCGCACGTGGAGGCCCTCGTCATCCGGGCCGCGGTGGCGGAGGGCGGTGCACATTCGGCGGACGAGATCCGCCGGGACGGGGCGCTCCCGATCCTGATAGACGATGCCGGCGATGCCGCACATGGGTATCGCACCCGAGCGCAAGAGTGGCGCCACCCGATCTGTGTCTGGCTCCCCGCTTCGGGGACGACAGGCGTTGCGTCGACGCCACATGAGGGGGGGAAAACGCGGCGCGGTCCCGCGGCACAGTTCTCTCAAGCGAATTCTGGGACGGTCATGGACGCGCTAATCACGGACGGAAATGAGCGCGCCGCCCTCGCCGCCGCCCGCTCCCTGGTTCGGGCCGGTTTCGAGGTTGGCGTTGCGGCTGGGGGAGGCCGCCGGCTTTCCCTGGCGGGTGTCTCGCGGCACGTGCGCCGCGTGCGCCTGGCGACGGATCCGCTCGCCGATCCCAGTGGTTACGCCGTCGAGGTTGCCGCGCTCGTGCAAGAGTTGGGTGTGCGCGTGCTGCTGCCGGTCACCGACGCCTCGGTCGAGGCGATCCTCGCCGGCCGCGGGCACTTCGCGTCCTCTGTGGCGCTGCCTTTCCCTGACCTCGCGACGTATCGCAAGGCATCGGACAAGGCCGCGGTGCTTGAGTACGCCCGGGAGGCGGGCCTCGCGGTTCCAGAGACGGTCGCGGTGGAGACACCCGGTGCCGCGCTGCCCGAACGCGGTTTTTTCCCTGCGGTCCTCAAGCCGCATCGCTCGGTCAGCAGCGGACGGCGCTTCGGCGTGCAGTTCGTGAGCTCACCGGAGGACGCCCGCACGGCGCTGTGCGCGCTGCCTGCCGTCGCGTTTCCGGTCTTGTTGCAGCGGCGCGTGCGGGGCCCCGGAGAAGGGCTCTTCGTGCTGCGCTGGAATGGTCGCGTGGTGGCCGAGTTCGCCCACCGGCGGTTGCGCGAGAAGCCGCCGGAAGGCGGCGTGAGCGTCTACCGCGAAAGCATCGCGCTCGACGGCAAACTCGCCGCAGCAGGGCGGCGCCTGCTCGAGGCGCTCGACTGGCAAGGTGTCGCGATGATCGAGTGCAAACGCGATCAGGTCACGGGGCAACACGTCCTGATGGAGATCAACGGCCGACTGTGGGGATCACTACAGCTTGCGATCGATGCCGGCGTCGATTTCCCGCGGCTGCTGGTTAGCTGCGCGCTCGGCGGGAGCGCGCGCGTCCCCCCGGTGACCCGTTATCGCGTCGGAGTGCGCAGCCGGTGGTTCTGGGGCGATGTCGATCATCTCTACCTCCGGCTACGCAACGGCGAGAGTCCGGCGGGGAAGCTCGCTGCGGTCCGTGACCCACACCGTTCCTGCTCGAATCGCTCCGTCAATTCGGCTTGGCGCGATGAGCGTCGCTCTCAGCACCTCGCGCGTTGGCGTGACGCGCATGCCGCTGTCCGATGCACTCGCGCTCGGCTCCGCGGCCTGGGATCCGCTGGAAGCGCGCGCCGCAGCGCCGTCGCCGTTCATGAGCTGGGCGTGGTATCGCGCGTGGGCCGACTCGGCTCCTACAAATGACGTCGCCGCGAGTGAAGCCCTGGTGCTCCGCAATGTGGACGGCGTTGTCGAGGCGCTGCTGCCCGTGCTGCTTCGGCGTGTCTTCTTCCACCGCGTTCCCGTCACCGCACTCACGTGGGCCGCCGGCGATCTGGGCTGTCCGGACCATCTCGATCTCTTAGCGATGCCGGGCGCTCCCGTGGCCGATTTCACGGCGTCTCTCGAGCCGTTGCCGTGGGAATTGCTCATCCTCAGCAACCTCGCGCCGGAAGCAGCTACGACTCCGCGCTTGTGCGAGTCATTCGCCGCCCGCGGATACGAAGTCCGTCGCCAAAAACTGTGGGTGTGTCCCTCCTTGGAACTGTGCGACGATTGGGAGCGGTACCTTGGCACGTTGACGCCGACGCGGCGGCAGACGGTGCGTCGCAAGGAACGGCAGCTCCTGCGCGAACATGCGATGAGCATTACCGATTACGAGGGTGACCAGGTGGACGTCGGCCTCCGGCATCTCATGGCCCTGCACGAGCGCCGCTGGGAGGCTGACGGGGGACGTGGGGTGTTCCAGGACCCATCCGTGCGACGACTGCACCACCGCTTCGCTGCTGAGCTCGCGGCACGTGGCCGGCTCTGGTTGGCGACAATGGACATCGCCGGCGAGCCGGTCGCCGCCTGGTACGGGTTTACGTGGGGCGAGACCGTCTATTTCTACCAAAGCGGCCGCGATCCCGGCTGGGAGCGGGAGAGCGTAGGTCTGGTCTTGATGGGGACGATGATCCGGCGCGCCATCGAGCGTGGATACAAGCGCTTTGACTTCTTGCGCGGCGCGGATCCCTACAAGCGGCAGTGGACCACCACGCAACGGACCACTGAAGAGATCACGATCTTCCGTCGCGGCCTCCGTGGGCGCGTGCTGCGCGCGCTCGATACAGTCGGAGCGCTGCGCGCGCGGCTGCGGCGCACGGCGCGAGCGAGGCAGTAGCCGATGCGTACCATTCCGCTCATCGTGTCGCTCGACACTGAGGAGGACAACTGGCATCGCAGCCGCAGCGACGTGACGGTGGAGAACATCAAAGAGCTGCCATCGCAGGGCAGGTTCTTCGAGCGCCTGGGCGTACGGGCTACCTACTTTACCAGCTATCACGTCGCCATCGATCCGGGCGCGGCCGATGTGATGCGCGAGGTGGGAGACGGGAGTCGCGGAGAGATCGGCGCGCACTTGCACCCCTGGAACACGCCGCCACTCAGCGAAGCCTTCGTGCCGCGCAACTCCATGGCCAAGAACCTCCCCGCGCAGCTGCAGCTGGACAAGATCCGAACGCTTACAGCGGCGATGCAGGAGGCATTCGGAAAGCCGCCCACCGCGTTCCGTGCGGGGCGGTATGGGATCGGTCCGGACACGGTTGCCGCACTCGTCGCCTGCGGCTATCACGTGGACTCGAGCGTCAGCCCGTTCGTCAATCTCGAGCCGGTGGACGACGGGCCAACCTTCGTGGGGGCACCCATCGTGCCGTATCGTCTTGCGCCCGGCCACGACGTACGGGAGCCCGTGCCGGACGGACCGATCATCGAGATGCCGCTGTCGTACGGGTTCAGTCGCGGGCCGTTCCGCGTGTTCGATCCCGTCCAGCGCTTGCTGGAAGCGGCACCGGCGTGGCTACACTTGCCGGGGATCGCGGCCCGCACGGGTCTGGTTCAGCGTTTCAGCCTCAGTCCCGAGTTCCAATCAGCCGCCGACATGCTCACCGTGTCCGCTCGTCTGTTGGAACATGGGGCGCGCCATCTCCACATCAGCTGGCACACGCCAAGTCTCAAGCCGGGTCTCAGCCCCTTTACCGCCACACGAGCCGATGTCCAGCGGCTGTACGCCTCGATCGAAGACTATTTCGATCGGCTGGTCAGCGTGACGCCATTCCGGTTCATGACGGTCAGCGAGGCGGCAGACCTGGTTCCTTGTAGCGCCCGCGCAACGTCCGCCGCCGTTTCGCCGCAATTCCGCCTCACGTAAGGCAGTGGCACAACACGTGCTCCCTCCGCGCACAACCAGTGCTTGCACGGCAGCGCCTGCTCGCCCGGCGAGCAACCCTGAAGGGGTGATTCGTGTTCAAGAGCATCGGCAGCAACTGGGGCGTTACGGCGGTGACCATTGTCGCCGTCTACTTTCTGACCCCCTTCACGATCCACAAGCTCGGCGACGACGGGTATGGGACCTGGAATCTCATCAACGCCATCACCGGATATCTCGGCTTGCTGGTGCTCGGGGTGCCGATGGCCTCGGTGCGGTACTTCTCGCAGCACGTTGCCGAGGGTGATACCCGCAAGCTGAACGAGGCGATTGGGAGCTGCACGGCGCTGTATCTCGCGCTGGGCGGCATCGCCGCCGTCGTGGGTATGGGATTGTACTTCTTTTTCGTCGGCGCCTACCACATTCCGGCGGGACTGAATGGAGACGGGCGGGTCGCCTTCGGTTTGATGGTGCTGCTGATATCCTTCGGTTTTGTCGCGCTCCTCCCCAACGGCATCCTCGCGGCGCATGACGATTTCGTTCCGCGTAACGTCGTCCGGTTATGGGGCCTCTTGCTGCGTCTCGTCCTCACGTTCGGGTTGCTCGCGCTTCACGCCTCGCTGACCATGCTCGCGCTCGTGCAGCTCGCCTGCATGTTCTTCGACTTTGCGCTCTGCTGGCTGCTCGTTCGCAAGCGATACCCCGAAACACGCATCCGTCTCGCCGACTTCGACTGGGGCATGACGCGCGCCATCTTTGGCTTCAGCTTCTATGTGCTGGTGTTGAATGCCGGGTCCCGACTCTCGTTCGAGACCGACTCCATCGTCATCGGGAAGTACATGAACGTCGGTTCGATCCCGTACTTCACGGTCGCCAACAGTTTCATCATCTACTTGATGGAATTCCTGATCTCCATCGCGGCGGTCGTGATGCCGGCGGCTACACGCCTGCAGACGCAGGGAAAGCACGCCGAGCTGCGAGAGATCTTCCTCAAGTGGTCCAAGATCGGGCTGTCGTTGACCTTGATCGCCGGAGTGTTTCTCATCGTGCTCGGTCCCCGCTTCATCGCCTGGTGGGTCGATCCGAGCTTTGAGCGTCCGGCCGGAGAGGTTCTGCAGATTCTCATGCTGTCGTATCTGATCTTCCTGCCCATCCGCGGTGTGGCACTCCCGATTCTCATGGGACTCGGGAAAGTCGGCTTGCCAACGATCGGATTCCTCGTCGCGGGTGTCGTGAACCTGGTACTGAGCATCGCGCTCGTAGGGAAGCTTGGCCTGGTCGGCGTCGCGCTCGGCACCGCCATCCCCAATGTCCTGTTCGCCGTTGCCGTGTTCGTGCAGGCGTGCCGGCAGCTCGACGTTTCGATGGGAACGTTCTTCCGCTACGTCGTGCCGCGCGCCGTGCTTGGAGCCCTGCCGGCTCTGGCCGTCCTGCTGTGGTTCAAGATCCAGCTCGATGTGCGAAGCTTGGTTGCCCTGACGGCGGCCGGCGTCGCGATGGTAGTGGTGTTCGCGGCAACATGTGTCTTCTTCGTCTACAGGAATGATCCCTATCTCGATCTGCGCGCCTCGCTGCCGCCCATGTGGGGAGGAACCCGCAGAGCGGGGGCGCGTGCCGGGGCGGGGGCGGGGGCCACGAGTCGCGTATGATCACCTTCATCCTCTTCGCGGTAGTTGCCGCAGTCTTCATCATCACCGCCGAGCTGGGTGCTCGGTCGTGGGTCCGTCGACGCACTCCCTACCGCGTGTGGTCTCCCGGTATGCGACTCGAGGTGCGGCAGGATCTGTTCCCCGAGCTGGAGCGGCGTTTCCGGTTCGAGGTCAACGCGGACGGTGAACGTGGCAGTGACGTGCGCGGCGCCGACGACGGCTTGTACCGAGTCCTCGTTGCCGGCGGGAGTTCCGTCGAGTGCTTTGCACTCGACCAGGCGACGAGCTGGCCGGGGGTCCTCGAGCGGCTGCTCAACCGCCCCGAGGCGCTCGACATCCTGGGTGCGCGAGGCGTCCATGTGGGAAACATCGGCCACTCCGGCGTCGGGGCGGCGGAGCTCGACACGATTCTCGAGCGCGTGCTGCCGCGCTACGACCGCATCGACGCGATCATCGTGATGGTGGGCGCGAGCACCGCTTACCACTGGCTCGGTGATGGCGCGGCGCCTGCGCGCGCGCCGGCGGTTGTCCCCGAGGACGCGCTCTTCGCGCGACATCCCGGACAACCCTTCGGTTGGACGCCCCGCGCGACTGCACTGGTCGACCTCATTCGGCGGCTCCGTCAGGCGTTGCTCCGCCCGGTGGAGGTCAAGGAAAATCTAGGGGCTTGGCAGGTCGCTGCGCGGAAAATGCGTGCGGAGGCAACGGAAATTCGGAGCGCCCTACCGGATCCGAGCGGCGTGCTCCAGCACTTCGAGCACCACTTCCGGCGTGCGCTCCGCCACGCCAGGGCGCGGTCGCCGCGCGTGCTCGTCGTTCGCCAGCCCTGGTTTGAGGGGCCGTACACCAACGAAGAACAGGCGCGGTTCTGGCACGGTGGGATCGGGCGGCCGTGGAAGGAAAAAGTCACCGTCTACTTCAGTCTGGAGGTGATCAACCGCATCCTGAGCCTGATCGATGCGCGCGTCGTCGCCGTCGCTGAGGAGCTCGGCCTGACGCACCTCAACCTGCGGCCGGTCTTGGACCAGGGGCTGCGCCACTACTACGACCACGACCACTTTACCCCGGACGGCGCAGCCGCCGCAGCGCAGACGATCGCGGCGGCAATGACGGGCGCAGCCCCCGACGGTTTGCTCGACCCCGCGCCTGCGGCCAAGCCCTCGGTTCGTCGCGTGACGCAGCCGAGAATGCCGCTGGCCGCACGCTGACGATGATTGTCGGGGTTGGGCTGGATCTCGTCGACATCGCGCGCTGGGCGCAAAACCTCGCGAACATCCAGGCGCGGATCTTCACTGCGCGCGAACTCGCGGCCTGCGCGGAACGCGCCGATCGGATCGACGCGCTCGCCGCTCGCTTCGCGGCGAAAGAAGCGTGCCTCAAGGCGCTCAACGTGGGAATCCGCCAGGGCGCGCTGCGACAGATCGAGATCGCGTCCAACCCGGTGAGTGCCCCCAGGATCTACCTCCGCGAGGCGTTAGGCACGCAAGCCCACGAATTGGGCGTTCGCCATGCGCATGTCAGCCTGACTCATCACGAGGGCATCGCTGCCGCGGTCGTCATCCTCGAGGGCACTCGGGTGCGGCCGGGGTCGCACAGGGCGCCACTGCACAGCGACGAGCCCTGGACACTCGAGACGGTCATGAGCGGCGCATGGTAATCATGCATGTCGTGGCGCCCGGGGAGTTCGGCGGCCTCGAGCGCATCGTGCACATGCTGGGGACCGGGCTGCTGGCCTTGGGTCATGAGGTGCACGTCGTATCCGTCATCGACGACACAACGATGGCGGAGCCGTTTCGTGCCTCCCTGTCCGAGGCCGGCGTTCACATCCACCAGATCGTCGTGTCCCCCCGAGCGTATGCCCGAGAACGTGCCGCGATCGCCGCGTTATGCCGTCGCCTGGGGCCCGATGCCGTCCATACGCACGGTTATCGGCCCGACGTGATCGACGCAGGGGTCGTGCGACGCTGCGGCATCCCCTTGGTCACGACGGTACACGGCTTCACCGGCGGCGCCTGGAGGAATCGGCTCTATGAATACCTCCAGCGGCGCGCGTTCCGTCGCTTCGACGCCGTCGTCGCGGTCTCCAGGCCGCTCGGTGACCGCCTGGCACGCGCGGGGGTACGACCGTCGCGCATTCACACGCTTCCGAACGCGTGGCGGCGAGTCGTGCCGGCGCTCCACCGCGATGCCGCGCGCCGCGCGCTGGGCATTCCGCGTGAGGACTTTGTCGTCGGATGGGTCGGCCGGCTCAGCGGCGAGAAAGGTCCGGACGTGCTGCTCGACGCCTTGCCGCACCTCAACGACGTGCCGCTCGAAGTCTCCGTCATCGGCGCCGGAATCGAGGAGACCGCACTGCGGGCGCGCGCCGTCGAGCGCCACATCGCCGATCGAATGCGGTGGCACGGCGTCATCCCGGACGCTGAACGTGTGTTCACCGCGTTCGATGTCTGCGTGCTGAGCTCACGCACCGAGGGTACGCCGGTGGTGCTGTTCGAGGCGATGGCTGCGGGAGTCCCCGTCGTCGCGACCGCGGTCGGTGGAGTTCCCGATGTTGTATCGCCGGAGGAGGCGGTGCTGGTCCGCTCTGAAGACCCGGCCGCGTTGGCGGCGGGGATTCGCGATGTCTACGTGCATCCCGCAGCGGCGGCCCGGCGCGCTCGCGCCGCGCGCTTCCGCCTCGAACGCGACTTCGGGGTTGCCCCCTGGCTCGATCGCTACGTGAGCATCTACCGGCTCGTCAGCCGAGGCGCGTCGGCACCGGCTGCTGCATGATGGGCCTCCCCGCGTTCGTTCTCGCGCTCGCGGTTGGCTTCTGCCTGTACACCTATCTCGGGTATCCGGCCGTCGTGAAACTGCTGAGCCTGCGCCGGCGGGGAAGGGCCGCTGGGCAGCGCGGCACGGCCTCGCAACTGCCGCGGATCAGCATCGTGCTGCCCGTCTACAATGAAGCAGCGGTTATCGCCGCAACGCTCGAGCGAATCCTGGCGATCGACTATCCGGCCGAGCGCCGGAAGATCCTCGTCGTCTCGGACGCGTCCACCGACGGCACCGATGAGATCGTCGGCCGATTTGCGGACCGCGGCATCGAGTTGCTGCGGTTGCCGCAGCGGCAAGGCAAGACGGCGGCCGAGAACGCGGCCCGGCCGCTGCTGACGGGCGAGATTATCGTGAATACGGACGCGTCGGTGCGCATCGATCCGTGACGTGAGCGTCGCAAATGTCGCGGCGCCAGTCAACGGCGGCGAGGGCGCGTACGTCGGCTACGAGATGTGGATCCGCGATCTCGAGACCGCGGTCGACGGCATTGTGGGTGCCTCCGGCTGTCTCTACGCGATCCGCGCCGAGTTGCATATGCGACCGCTCCCGGAGGACCTGAGCCGCGATTTTGGCGCGGCGTTGACGGCCCGCGAGCAGGGATTCCGAGCGGTGTCGGTGCCCGAAGCAATCTGTTACGTGCCGCGCGGTCGCTCGCTCCACCAGGAGTACCGGCGGAAGGTCCGAACCATCACGCGCGGTCTGGCGACGCTCGCGCACAAACGCGCCCTGCTGAATCCAGTCCGGCACGGTGCGTTTGCCTGGATGCTCTTCAGCCACAAGGTGTGTCGCTGGCTCGTGCCGTGGGCGCTGGTTGCGGCGCTTGTCGCAATCGGAGGTCTGGCGCTGAGCGTCGAATGGGCCCGGGTGTTGCTCGCCGCGGCCGGAGGCGCGATCGGGCTGGCCGCCGCGGGATGGCTGTGGCCCGATCCGGGATCGGTACCACGCCCCCTCGCGCTTCCAGCCTATGTGGTGTTTGGGAATGTCGCCGTGCTGCACGCCTGGCTACGGTTGCTCACCGGCCGGGCCGCACCGATCTGGGAGCCTACGCGCCGCGACGCGCTGTCGTCGGGTTAACGTCCCGAACCGTTCGTACCGGGTTTTCCGCCATTCCCGTTGCTCCGGTGGGTCGCCACATAGCGGGCAATGTCGGCGAGCGTCCCCAGATTGCTCTCGGTGATGTCGTCATCCGCCACGACGACGCCGAATTCGCTGTGCAGGAAGGCGATCAGCTCCATCACGCCCATGGAGTCGATGACCCCTCGCTGCAGCAGGTGGTCCTGGTCACCCAGTGTGAAGCCGGGGCGCATATACAGGAAGGTCTCGTTCACGTACGCGCGCGTGCGCGCCAGGATCACTGCCTGGTCCATAGCTGATTGCGCCTCCGTTGAGTTCACGATCCGCTCACTGCCGCGACGCGGTGTTCGACCGGCGCCGGACGCGTCGAGGTCCGCGCCGCATGACTGATGAATTGTCGGTGCCATAACTGTGTAGAGAGAATCGCGACGAGCGCCTGGTTCTCCCGGAATCCCATCGGGGTCCCGGTCCGGCACCGTCGCACCAGTCCCGCCACCGCTGCCGGCTCGAAGAGTCCGGACCGGGCGAGGCTGCTCTCGTCCAAGACGTCGCGCACATAATCAGCGGGCTCCGGCGTGAAGAATGCCGGGATGTCGGGCGCGCGGTACGGCTGCTTGGGCCGTTGCTGCACGGCCGGCGGAACCACGTCGCGCGCCCAGCGCCGCAGAATGGCCTTTTCTCGCAAGCCCCGGAGCTTGCTCCCCGTCGGCAGGCGTGCCGCGAATTCAAACATCCGATGATCCAGAAATGGGTACCGGGCCTCGACGCCATGTGCGAGCGACATGCGATCGCCCTGCGTGCTCAGGAGGTACGGGGACAGCAACGTGACCATCTCGAGGTACGCGGCCCGGTTGAGTGGCGACCAGGTCGCGAAGCTGGCAGGCAAACTCGCCCGCAGCTCGTCGAGTGGATCGCTTCCGGCAAGCGTGGCCCGCAGGTCGCGCGAGTAGAAGTCCTTGATTCGCGCGGTGAGGTGAAAACGCGGCAAATGCGAAAAGAGCGGATCGTTCGGCGCCCCGGCATCGAGAAACGAGCGCCGCCAGAACTCGCCGCGACGCCCGCGCGGATCCAGATAGGGATACAGCCGATCGAACAAGCGGGGTCGCACGGTCGACTGGGGCTGGCGGAGACAAAACAGCCGCAGCGCCGTCTCCTTGAAGAGATCGTAGCCCAGGAACAGCTCGTCCGATCCCTCACCCGTCAGCACGACCTTGATGTCGTGCTCGCGCGCGAGCCGCGCGAGCAGGTACATCGGGGCGGGAGCGGTTCGCACCAGCGGCGTCTCCGCGTGGCGGATGACTTCGGGAAAGACGGACGCCACATCATTGGTCCCGATTCCCTGGACGCTATGACGGCTCTGCAGCTGCCGAGCGACGAGCTGCTGAAACGCTCGCTCGTCGAGCTGCGGGTCGTCGAAGGTGACGGAGAACGTCCGGAGCGAGAACGGTGAGCCGCGGGCCGCGAGCGCACAGGTGATTGACGAATCGAGACCGCCGCTCAAGTACCCGCCGACCGGAACGTCGGAACGCAGGCGCAGCGCGACACTGCTCTCGAGAAGGCCACCGAGTGTCGGGAGTGCATCGGGCGCTTCCTCGCGGGCCTCGGGAAACCCAAGCTCGTAGTAGCGGCTATGGCGCAGCGTCCCATCGCGCCAGATCGCGAAGCAGCCCGGTTCGAGGGCATGGACGTTCCGAAACACGGTCCGAGGCGGGCGCGCGGCCCAGAAGGTAAATACCTGATCGAGGCCCACCGGATCGAGCTCGGCGCCGACTTCCCCGCCGGCGAACAGGGCCTTGGCTTCGGAGGCGAACCACAAATCGCCCCCCGCAAGACTGTAGAACAGCGGGCGCACACCGAACCGATCGCGTGCCAGGAACATCGTTCCCGTTCGGGCGTCGTAGATCGCGAACGCGAACTGCCCGTTCAGGCGCTCGAGCATCGCCGTGCCCCATTGCTCGTAGGCATGGACGAGCACTTCGGTGTCGCAGCGCGTGCGGAAGCGATGGCCGGCCGCGAGCAGCTCGTCGCGCAGCTCGAGATAGTTGTAGACCTCGCCGTTGTACACGATCAGCACGGATCCGTCTTCGTTGCCGAGTGGCTGAGCGCCGCCCGCGACGTCGATGATGCTGAGGCGCACATGCGTCAGACCGACGCGAGCATCGGCGTAACGTCCGGAACCGTCCGGGCCGCGATGCCGCAGTGCCGTGGCCATGCGATCGAGCACTTCGACTGCCACGCCCCGGGGCTCCCGGCGCGCCACCCCAGCGAGCCCGCACATTAGGCCGGCTCCCGCTCGAGGACGGGGGGGGGCTCTACGAGCAGCGGCGGCAGGTGGAGGTAGCGGGTGGCCGCCCGCTTCTGGTCAATGTCGCGCAGCGCGCGAGCGGCCTCCTCCGGCGTCCGTCCGAGCTCCGCGCCGACGGCGGCAGGATCGAGGCCGAGGGTGTGGGCGAACAACACCAGATCGAGCGTCGCGGTGGGCAGGGCGAAATAGAACTCCTCCTGCGTCTGCGGGAGCGAGTACGTGTCGGTCGTCGGCGTACGCGAACGGATCTCCTCGGGGACACCGAGGAACTCGGCGAGCTCGTAGACCTGCGTCTTGTACAGGTGCGCGATCGGTTTCACGTCGGCGAGGCCATCACCGCCTTTGACGAAGAACCCTTGATCGTACTCCAGCCGGTTGGGTGTGCCGACCACCGCATAGTGCAACCGATCGGCGTGGTAGTACTCGAGCATCGTGCGAACGCGCTGCTTGAAGTTTGTCGCGGCGACGATCTCCCGATACTCGGCCGGCGGCAAGCGCA
>Ga0193755_1000129_pt1 | contig 20733 bp, 18 predicted proteins | sample H1a2metaG_FD_144921 | JGI IMG/M metagenome (GOLD analysis project Ga0193755, IMG submission 144921) | Soil microbial communities from a riparian zone of the East river system, Colorado, United States - H1a2 | ecosystem: Environmental > Terrestrial > Soil > Riparian zone | place: USA: East River...
ATGTCATCGCCCCAGCGCACGGCCATGCAGTTCATGCCGAACTCGCCCAGCCCGCCCAGGGGCACAAGTTGCAATTTTCCAGATGGCATCGGAGGTACTGATGCTAGCACAGTACAGAATTGACTTGAGTCTGTCGCGACCGTCCCCAGCTTGATCCTGCTGATTTGAGACAATGGAGTGACGGGCGTCCTCGGCCGTCGGCCTTTGTGCTCGGCAGCGAGTGTCGAGCTCTTCCTGTACAAAGGTTGCCCGAACTCGCCCCGGGGCTATACGCTGGATGTTCAATTTTCCAGACGGGCAATGCCTGTCGCCGCATCCAATGCCCATGACCCAAAACCACAAAAAATCCTGGCTCCGGCGGCGTATCGAAAATGGTCTGGTGAGCGGCTTGACGCGCGCTTACGAGACCGTGAAGGTCAATCCGGACAAGTTTCTGATCCAGTTGCACGCCGCGTACGATTTGCCGATTACCAGCTTCGAGCACGTGTACACGGTGGAGTTGAACTACCTCGATGAAGTAGCGTCTTCCATCATCCGCAGTAGCGTGAAGATGGCGGCCGTACAGGGTGCTGGCTTTGGCCTGGGTGGCATTTTGACGCTTGTGCCAGACTTGGGTTTTCTGTCGGCGATCACCATGCGAACAATTCAGAAACTGAGCCTTCTTTACGGATTTGAATTCAATACCGAAGACGAAATGGCTGAACTCTGGATTGCTGCCGCCAGCGCCGCCGGAGTCGATATCAGCCGCGAGTTGCTCGAGAAAGAAGTCATCAGCCGATTTATTCCGCGAGTCATTCAGCGCATCGCTGCCCAGGCCAGCGGGGAAGTGGTTGAAAAGTGGGCGGGACGCCTGGTACCGGTCGCGAGCTCGTTGATTGGCGCTGGTTTGAACTATTACTTCGTGCGTACCTGGGGACAGCGCGCGGCTGCTCATTTCCGCCAGAGACATTTGGAGACTCGGCGCCGCACCGCGGCCGCCGGTTCGTCCCGCCAGATCAAGGTAGTCGCAAAGGTGTCCTCCAACTCTTAGACACTAAAATCGCCGTTATCCAGAGCTAGCAGTTTCAAACCGCAATCGCGAATCGATTCGGCCGGTATCGCCCGCAGATCGCTTGTGATGAGCGAAATCCTGCCATCCAGTTGTTAGTTGATCAATTATTTGGTCGCGTTACTCAAATCTGCATAGGTTCCGGCAAAGAAAGCCACATTGTGGAATGCTTCCTTGGCGATCGCGTCGCTGATCGCCCGAACTAGTTGAGCGTCATCGCCGAAGACGATAATGCGCGTGTTATGGTCGTTGATGGGAAGCGTTCCATCGTTCTTCGCCTGTTGCATCGCCGGATTGTCCTTGCCGCCTCGTGTCACTTCGATTCCGACACGCTGTGCGCCGGATAACGAGCCTTTCTTAAAGTCCTGTATAGCACGGGTATCCAGCCAAACCGCGGTGCGGTCATTCTGATGGATGTGCCGCACGCCTTCTGGCTCAACTTGAGTGAGACCTCCAAGCGCGCGCCACACCGGGATCCCCAATTGATAGCGCCGGACGTTGGTGAACCCTGCGGCTAACAAGTCCTCGCTCACCCGTTTGCTTTTGCCGCAGAATGGTCCATTGCAGTAAACAACGATGGGGGTCGACTTCTTGCCGCGCACGACACGCTCGATCTCCGCCGCGTCCGAGATATACAGAGCTTTGGATGTGCCGGGTTTTTGGGCGACGTTGATGCTGCCCGGAATGTGGCTGATGGCGAACTCTAAAGGGGGTCTCACATCGAGCACGGTGGCGCTCTTTTCCTCGATCGCCCGGCGCAATTCTTCGGTAGAAATTTCGCGCGTCTTGGCGGCGCTCTCGCCTAACGTCGCGTCTTGTATGCTCGGCGCGGCCTGTCCGAACACGGTTACCGGTATAAGCAAAACACCCCAAAGCAACAAGCTATGCTTCACGGTAAGCCTCCTTTCCGATCACTGGAGCGCAACCGATATGCCGAGATTGGTCCCTCCAATCAATAGCGCTCCCTCGTCGTCGTTGATAATTGCCGTGTCCGCGGTCACCGTTTTCTGGAACGGCTTCTCTTCGGCCGGCAACTCATAATAATGTAATCTCAATAAGACCCTATGCCTTCCTTCCGCTGCTCTGCAATTCTCTTCGACCTTGACGGCGTACTCCTGGACTCCACACTGGCGGTTGCCGAACAATACACGAACTGGGCTCTCGAACATGGTCTTGATCCCGCCGAAGTAATGAAAGCAGCGCACGGCGTGCGGACCGTGGAGGTCGTTCAGCGCGTGGCTCCGCACCTGGACCCGGTCGCCGAAACTAAAAAGATTGAACAACGCGAAGCCGTGGCAACCAACGTGGTTGCCATGCCTGGGGCGGTTGAACTCCTGAACTCCATTCCTCGGGGGAAGTGGTGCGTGGTCACTTCCGGCACTCGTTTTCTGGCCACCACTCGGATGCGTAACTTCGGTATTCCACTGCCCGACGTGCTGGTCACCGCCGATGATGTCAAGAATGGCAAGCCCGATCCGGAGCCTTATCGCAAGGGCGCGGAGCTGTTGAAAGTGAATCCTGCAAACTGCGTGGTGGTCGAAGACGCTCCCGCCGGAATCCGCTCTGCCCACGCGGCTGGCATGAAGGTCATCTCGATGCCAACCACCTACCCCGCGGCGGAACTCCACGAGGCCGACGCCATTGTGTCCGGACTGCCGCGGATCAAGGTCAGTTTGGACGGCGCAGGCCCGGAAGGAATGCTGGTTGTGTCGTTAACCTGACCTCGGACGCTTCCCCCGTAGCGCCGGCATCCTGCCGGCTGCCCGCGGTCATCCTAACCGTCATGAGCTGGGGACGACGAGATCCGAACTATCTCAACCACTCCTCAAGCTCAATTCCCCGATCCGTCTTCTCATCGCGGTACTTCACAATTACGGGCGTATACAACGACAAATTCCATTCCGCGGCCGGCCCCTTCTTGACCGCTCGTGATCCCGGCACGACCACTGCGTTGTCCGGCACCTCTAGCGGTTTGTCGCTCTCGGCGCGATACACTTCGCCGCGCACGATGTCGTAAAGAGGCGTCGACCTGGTCAGAATCGTTCCGGCGCCCAGCACGGCACGCGCCCGCACCAGGGTCCCTTCGTAAACCCCACAATTTCCCCCCACCAAAACGTCATCTTCAATGACCACGGGAGCCGCATTCACAGGCTCCAGCACACCGCCGATCTGCGCACCCGCGCTCAGGTGCACGCGCTTGCCGATCTGGGCGCACGACCCGACCAGTGCGTGCGAGTCCACCATCGTGCCCTCGTCCACATAAGCGCCCACGTTGATGAACATGGGCGGCATGCAGATGACCGACGGCGCCACGTAGGCTCCCACTCGCACCGACGATCCCCCCGGCACCACGCGCACGCGATCCGAAACTTTAAACCTGCGCGCAGGGAAAGTGTCTTTGTCCACGAACGACAGGCCAGCGTCGCCCATCTCGGTCAACTCACCCAGCCGAAAACCCAGCAGAATGCCCTGTTTCACCCAGGTATTCACCACCCACACGCCGTCTTTTTTCTCCGCGGCGCGGACCTTGCCCTGGGTGAGGGCTTCACGAAATTCAAGGAACGTCTGGCGCGCTTCTGGATTGTGCTCCACCTCGCCCATGGAAGAGAGGCGTTCAATCGAAGATTTCAGGGAAGGCATGCGCCAGCAGTATACCCGCACCGTTGTGTTCCGAAAGTTCGCAGGAAAGTGGAGTGGAATAATTACGAGCGAAATGAATGGCCCGCCTGCGTTTCGTGCATGCTTCAGCTACCGACCGATGGGAGTCACCGGAACTAAATACCAAAATTGAAGTGGTTAGAACCCAAACAATCGTAGCCTTTCTCTGTGCCCCTGTGACTCTGTGGTGAACCCGCCCCACCAATATCCCTCAAATGCACTTACACTCGCTGCGAATCAACACGCCCGGCATTTCGTGCGCCACTTGCCGCGCCTCCGCCAGCGTGACATAGGGCCCATGCCAGCGCGCATGATTGGCATCATGTCCCGCAGGGCGTCCCTTTCCGTGATTACACTGCCCGCAGGTGGAGCGATGCAGCACGATCTTGTGCGGACCTGCCAGCCAGTTCTCGTACACGAAGAAATCAGCTGTCTCCGGGGTGGGAGCGAGCGGCTTGGCAATGAGGCCCACCTCGGTCGCGATTTTCTGGAGTTTCGAGCGGGTGTCGCGACGCATGGGCAGCAGCGGCAACCGATACACTTCCTCAATCCGGCCCAGCATCGAGAGTACCGCCTTCACCGGCAAGGGGTTCGACTCGATAAAGTTTCCCTGCATGAGCGGAAGATATTTTCGATGAATACTGCGCGCCGTCGTCCAGTCACTTTCGAGTGCCGCCCGGGTCATTGCTGTCATCTCGCCAGGAATCTCGTTGGACGCGACTGAAATGATGCCCACGCCTCCAAGTGCAATCACAGGCAGCGTGATCGCGTCGTCGCCGGAAAAAACCAGAAAGTGGTCGGGCACCGCATTCAGCACTTCTGCAATTTGTGTGATGTTGCCGCTGGCTTCTTTCACACCCAGGATGTTCGGAACTTCGGCCAAACGCGCCAGTGTTCCAGGTTCGATGTTGGCGCCCGTGCGTCCGGGAACGTTGTAAAGCAGAATTGGCTTGTCCACTCCTTCGGCAATCGCCTTGAAGTGCCGGTACTGGCCCTCCTGGGTGGGCTTGTTGTAGTAAGGAGACGCAGTCAGGATCGCGCTCACCCCCGGGCGCGAGCCCACTTCTTTTGCCTTCTCCACCGCGTCGGTTGTGGAGTTCGAGGTCGCTCCGGCAACCACCGGCACGCGTCCTGCAACCACCTCGACGGTGAGGTCGATTACATGGAGCCACTCGTCGTGTGACAGGGTCGGCGTTTCTCCGGTGGTTCCACACGGGATCAGAAAATTGATCCCGGATTCCACCTGCCAACTCACTAAGTTGCGGAGGGCGTCGTCGTCAATCGATCCGTCCTGCCGAAACGGCGTGACGAGCGCGGTACCACATCCACGCAGTTGCATAATAACTAGGATAACTCTAGGTAGGGTTCCCGGGAAACTTAGACTATCGCTCTACGAGATGCTCTCTCGTGCACACAGGGTTGTCCGCTCTCCGACAGTAGGAATCTCACAGTTCACGCCAAATGTCCTTGAATTCGAAAAAACCCTTCTTTCCGCTGAGCCATTCAGCTCCCAGCACGGCGCCCTCGGCATATCCGTGCCGCGATTTGGCATCGTGGCAGAGATAAATCCGGTCGTTTGGCGAGTTGAAGATCAGCTCGTGCAAGCCGACCACATCGCCCTCGCGGAACGAAGTAATCTCTAACTCTGTGCCAGTCTTGGCCTTTACGATTTTCTGAAGCACGAGGGCAGTTCCCGACGGAGCATCTTTTTTCTGCTCGTGGTGGCGTTCGAAGATTTGTCCCGAATAGCCGTGTGCGGCTGCTTCCGCTGCAGCTTGCACGGTCTCGAAGAACAGGTTCACTCCGATCGAAAAATTGGCGCCATATAAGAAACCACTGCCCGCCTCCTCGACCCGCGCATGGACTACCCCCAGGTGCTGCCGCCAGCCCGTGGTTCCGACTACCATATTCTTCTTCTCGCGCAAACAGGCATCGATACTGGCGAGCACGGCCGTGGGACAAGTGAAGTCGATCACCGTGTCCACGCCCCGGAGCGTCTCCGCGTTCAACGCCTCGCCGTTCTGGTTCTCCTTCGCGCCCAGCACGCGAACGTGATGGTGCCGCTCCCGCGCGTACTCTGCGACCAACGATCCTGTCTTACCACGACCCAGCACAAGAAAATTCATATAAGCTCATCTACATCCGCTTGCCAGGATTGACCGCCAAAGATATTGTTCCCTCGTAGCCGCACGCCCAGTAACAGGCTCTTCCTCCGTGAAATCTTCGACCCTTCGTGGGTAAGCTTATTCTTCACTTAAGCAAAGACTTCCGCATCCAGCTCAGAGAAAAATGCCGCATGCAGCCGGCGTACCACTCCAGGCACATCTTCCTCTTCGATCACGAATGTCAAATTGATCTCCGATGCCCCTTGCGAGATCATGCGTATCTTTAGATCGGACAATTCGCTGAACACGCGGGCCGCGATACCCGGCGTTTCGCGAAGGTTTTCGCCCACCAGGCAAACGATGGCCTTACGGCCCTCATACTTTACGTCAGCGAGCTTCGCCAGGTCAGCAGCCAGCGCCGGTATCCCTTCATTCGAGTCCACCGTCAGCGAAACGCTGACCTCCGAGGTAGAGACCACATCCACCGCCACTTTATGCCGGTCAAATGCCTCAAAAATCCCCTTCAAGAACCCGTGTGCCAGCAGCATGCGGGGTGCGGCCACGTTCACGATCGTAATGCGTTTTTTGGCCGCGATCGCCTTGAAGATATTTTTGCAATGCGGCGCTCGCGCTGTGATCTTAGTCCCTTCGCACGCCGGATTACGCGAGTTGAGGATGTAAACCGGAATGTTCTTCTGGATCGCCGGCAACACAGTCGCGGGATGCAATACCTTCGCCCCGAAATACGCCAACTCCGCCGCCTCATCAAAACTGATCACTCGAATCCGATGTGCGTCCGGGCACAGGTTCGGATCCGTGGTCATCATTCCATCCACATCCGTCCAGATCTCGATCGCCTCCGCATTCATACCCGCGCCCACAATTGCAGCGGAGAAGTCCGATCCGCCTCTCCCGATCGTGGTCGTGATCCCGTTGCGGGTCGCGCCAATGAAGCCGCCCATTACCGGGACGCGTTTCTGCTGCAGCAGTGGCAGCACCTTCAGGGCGAGCCGCTCGTTAGTGTCGTCGAAAAACGGAACGGCCCGCGTATGGGTTGCATCGGTGACGATACAATCCCGCGAATCGACCAGCGACGCATTCAGGCCGCGTGCGGAAAACGCCTCGGTCACGATCTTGCTCGAAAAAAGCTCTCCGTATGCTGCGACGTGATCGGTGGTTCGCGGAGTCAGTTCACCGACCGCTGCGATCCCACGCAGCAGTTCATCCAGCGCATCGAACTCGGCTTCCAGTTCGCCATGAAAGCGGGTAAAAACGCCCGTCCCCAGCAGTTCTCCGGCGGCATTGTAATGACGCTCGCGCAGGCTGCGCGATAGCCCGAGGGCGGTTTCGCGATCGCCCGCCCCTGCCGCCTGGGCCGTCTTGAGCAATGTATCGGTGACTTTGGCCATCGCACTGACCACGACCACGGGCCGACCTTTCACGATCGAAGCCGTGCGATCGATCGCCTTGGCGTCCTCTACCGAGGTGCCGCCAAATTTCATGACTATCATCGAAGGGAGTCTCGCTCTGAAAGGTAACGGCGCCATCCTGCCGGCTGTCGTGAGGGCATCTTTCCCTCACACCCTCGCCCGTGAAGATAAGGCCCGATTCCGCAGCCGGCCCCGCACCTCACCCCAGGTATCCTTGCGCCTTTAGCAACTCTGCATTGAGGAGTGCCGCCCCAGCAGCCCCGCGAATCGTATTGTGCGAGAGCACCGTAAACTTCCAGTCCAGTACCTTGCAGGGTCGCAACCGGCCGACCGTCGTGGTCATGCCCGCCCCGCGTTCTGCGTCCAGGCGCGGCTGCGGACGGTCGTTGCCTTCCAGATAAATGACCGGCTTCTCCGGAGCGCTCGGCAGCCGCAACTTCTGCGGTTCCGAAGTGTACCCATTCCAGGCGGTGACTATGCTGTCGAAATTGGCCTTATTCTTCAACCGCACTGAAACCGATTCCGTGTGGCCATCCTCCACCGCGACCCGGTTGCACTGCGCGCTCATGGTGAAACCACCCGGAATCACCCCCGCCCCATTCAATCTGCCCAAGAGCTTCAGAGTCTCCTCCTCCATCTTTTCTTCTTCTTTGGCGATGTACGGGATGACGTTCCCCAGAATGTCGAGCGAAGCCACGCCCGGGTATCCTGCGCCACTGATGGCTTGCATGGTCACCGCCATCACGGTCTCAAGCCCGAATTGCAGGTCCAGCGGTGCCAGCGCCAGAACCAGCCCGATGGCCGAGCAGTTGGGGTTGGTCACAACAAATCCCCCTGACTTCTTTCGCCAGGCCTGCGTTTCAATCAGCTTGACATGTCCGGCGTTTACCTCGGGAATCACCAGAGGCACATCTTTAGCCATGCGCAACGCGCTGGAGTTCGTCACCACGGCGCAGCCGGCGTCCGCGAACGCAGGTTCCATCTCCGCTGCAATCGCTGCATCCAGCGCCGCAAAAATCACCTTCGGAGCCCCTGCTGGCTTGGCAGGCGAGACCGTCATGTTAGCCACGCGTTCAGGGATGGCCGTCTTCAGGCGCCAACGCGCTGCTTCGCCATACGGGCGCCCCTCCGAACGATCCGATGCCGCCAGCCATGCGACCTCGAACCATGGATGGTGCTCCAGCATCTGGACGAAGCGTTGACCGACAATACCGGTTGCGCCCAGGATTCCGACAGGGATTTTGGTTGACATAGACTTTGCTTCGGATTTTACAACACCATTTTTGAGTGCCATCGTCTGCGCTTCCCGGCGGCCGGATAAAAACCGGAACGGCTATCCTGAAGGAAAGATGCGCTCGATCAATAGGAGGATCTCAATCAACCCTCGAAAGGTGGGTTCGAGTGGAGACTCTCTCATCTTCGTGGCTGAATTTCGCCCCCAAACGTGTACTCGTTTAAAGGCCCAAAGCGTTTCTTCTCCACGTAGATTCGGCCACGCCGCCACACGATCCGCAAACTCGCCATAACCGGAATGGAAAGGTAAACTCCCAGCACGCCCGCTATCTCGCCACCCGCCATCACTCCAAAAATTGCCGCCAGCGGATGCAGTTCCATGCTTTTCCCCATGACGCGAGGAGAGATGACATAGTCCTGCAAGATGCGCCAGACCACCAGAAAGGCCAGCAGAACCAGCCAGTGCCCGTAGTTCATTAGTACCGCCACGCTCAGGATCATCAACGCCGCCACCAATGGTCCGACCACCGGAATAAACTCCATCACACCGCCTGCGGTGCCAAGCACGAGTGCGTATGGAACCCTCATCGCCCCCAGAAAGCCCGAATACATCACCAGGGAAAAGGCTGCCAGCGTCAGTTGAGCACGAATGAACTGCGCGAGCATCTCGTTCATGTCCGCGATTACGGCTTCAAGGAATTCGCGTTGCGGCCGTGCCTGCACAACCGACAGCGCCACGTTGCTGAAAACGCGCCCGTCCTTCAGAAAGAAAATTGCCAGCAGTGGCACCAGCAGAATCAGCCAGGCTTGCTTGGCGATTCCCGCCGCGCGCAGTCCGAAACGCTCTGCATAACTCTTGATCTCGTCGGAGTTTGTGGTGAGAAATTCCCGGATCTTTTCCTGGGTTGCACTGCTCCAGCCATGCTCCTTGCCGATGTCGCGGGCGATCGCGCCCGAACTGACCCGGGTCAACAGGTCAGGCAGAGACTGCCCCAGGCGAGCCGCTTCGCGCCCAATGCGCGGTCCCACCGAAAAGAAAAACAAGGCCAGCCCCACCAGCAGAAGCGCGTAAATCACCGCGATGGCGCGCCCGCGACCGTGCAACCACTTCTCCAGGCGCGAAACGGATGGTTCCATCAGGTAAGCAAAAAAAATGGCGAACAGGAAAACGATCAGGGTGTGCCGCGCGACGTAGAGGAACCCAATGCCCACCGCGAACAAAAGTGCCGTGAACAAGACGCGCGACGTTCGTGTGTCAAAGACGACCATTTTAAGAGAGCGCCCGCCACGGCGCGACGCATAAAACGATGCGGGTGTCCCGAACCAGGCTTTCCTGGCCGGAATTTTTTCAGTCCCGGACCACTTCTATGTTATCGCTCGCTACCAGAATACGTTGTAATTTGAACTGATCATCCAGCCAGAGCGTCCAGTCGCCACCCTCGCTGCGCAGAATGAATTTGTTCATCTCTCGCTCGGTCCCGCGGATCGTGACCTTATCACGTCCCGAAAACTCTACGCTTAGGGGCAACGAGGTGCGCTGGTGGGGATTCATTGCTCCAAACTGGGTCTTCTGGTTCGCCGGACACTGCACCGCGCCTTTTTCCTGTTTGCAGGCGCTGGCCATATACCGCCAGACCAGAACCTCACGATGAATAAAGACATAATCATCCAGTATGCTCGTGGACGCGGGAAGCAGGAACGGTTGATCCTCGGGTTTCTCCCCGGGTGCGCCCGTGATGTGTTCTGTTAAGTAATCGTTGCTGGGCGCAACCGTTGCCGTTGCTTTGCCCGGACTGAGTTCTTTCCAGTCGTATTTTCGAATTTCTCCGGTCGCGCTGAGTTGCAGTTCGGAACTTTGCGCAGCCTTATCCACTCCTTCTTCAGTCTTGAACTGGGAGGAGATCACGCTGCCGCTGGAGGTTTGCTGAATCGAGAAGGTCTCAGTTGCGATTCGGTGGCCGTTGGTGAATACGCCGAGCGAGCCGGAATCGACCATTTGCCCGGGCCCATCCTTTTTATCAGCCGGCTCGGCGCTCGCCGGTGTAAGCAGTGTGGCCAGTGCTGCCACTCGCATGATTGTCGAAAACTTCAAAATCACTTCTCCTCGCCGGATACTCGTACCGGCAGTCCCAGGCTGTCCGCAATCTCGCGGACGATTGCGTCGATCGTCCGGCTTGCGGTATCAACCCGCATCCTGGCCCTTAGGTAGCGTGGCCGGCGCGTCGCGTAGAGTTGCCGGAACTCCGCTTCCTCTCGGCGCAGTGGACGATCCACCGAGTCCGCACTGCAGCGTTGCCACAACTCCTCGGCGGGCGCGTCCAAAAAAACGGTGACAACGTCGGACTGCCCGAGCAATGAGGCGACTTCCTGCCCAACAAACGCGCCGCCACCCAGCGCGACGATCAACGATGGTCCTGACTCTAGTTCTCTTAACAATTCTTGCAGGGCAGCAAGTTCACTTTTGCGAAACGACGCTTCCCCCGAGCTGGCAAAAATCTCAGCGACTGTTCGGCCTTCACGCTTCTGGATGCGATCATCAAGATCCTCGAAAGGCCAGCCAACATACGCACTCAGCGCGCCGCCTACACTGGTCTTGCCCGCGCCCATGAAGCCTACAAGAAACACTGCTCGCACCGGCGGATGGCCCCTGAATGCGGAGGCTTGGAGGTCCGGCCCCGAAGCTTGCCTGCCCTTCATCCGTGTGGTTTGGGGCAGCTTCCCCGCTTGCTTTTTAGCGTTTCTTGAGGTGGATTTTACCACTGAAGGTTCGCAGCCATACCGAGGAAGCCGCCTTGTTGATGGTACCTGCGAAGGAACTCCCTTCCTTGACCAGGAAAGAAGTGTGCATCTTGGGTTGGAGAGCAACGTCGCTGACCACTTGCCCACGAACCGACTGGGCCTTTACGTCGACCGAAGCGTCTTCAGGAATGGTGGCGTCAATGTTTCCGGAATGACTGTTGAATCGATATTCGCCCGCATGGCCGAAATCGCCGTCATATTGAATTCTGCCGCTGGTGGAACTCACCCGCACCAATGGTCCCGTGACTGAATGCAGCGTAACGTCACCGCTTACGGAATCGATTTCCACGTGTCCGTCGCGAATGTTGGTCAGCGTAATAGCCCCGGTCATGGTTTTTACATGCACGTGACTGTCAGAAATGTCGCGCACATCGATCGCCGCCCTCGCGCCTTCGGCTTCCACGTCACCATGCAGCCTCTCGGCGTGTAACGGACCGGTCGCGGATTCCAGGTTGACATTCGCATCCGCGGGAACCAGCACTTCGTAATCGATCCGGGCATTATCGGCGTTCGCCCCAGGCAGCAGGTGAGATTGCACATCGACCCGATTGCCATTTTGGCTGTGATCGACTTCAACTTTGTCGGAATAAATCGTGGCATTGACGAGCACGTAGTTGCCGGTCGTCGGTCGGACCGTTACGCTGCCAAACTGGTTAATGATTGATACTTTGGGCTTAACCCCAACCTCGAAGCGATATTCCTTCTTGGTCTCCGCTCCGGCCAACGTTGCCAGTGTGATTAACACGACTGCCGTCAACTCAGTGGCGTACTGACTGCGTTGCATAGGTCCTTTTACTCCCGCAGATGCCCTCTTCACCTTAACTACTGGATTAGCTCGTACATTATGGCAGAGAACGGTCCAAAGCCATCTCGTAAATCATCGACTTCTGGCCGTATGCGTCCATCAGCGCCTGTTGCGCCTCTTCGTCATTCGGGTTGGCATTGACCGAGTCCTGCGCATCCCGAATGTAATCATTCACGTCTTTCAAGTTGCTTTCGTAAGCGGCCCGCATCATGGGAGCTCGAAGAGAAACTTCTTGCAACAACTGCTGGTCGCTCAGGTCCGCTCCGACCGCCGAATTCAAGGCGTCCGGTTGGGTGTTGCCCGCCAGGCGCTCGTTGGGACGCTGCTGGTAGACCACGAAACCTACTGCGATGAGCAGCGCTGCGGCGGCCGGAACCAGCCACGCAGCGATCCCCCAGCGCTGGCGCAATGAAGGAATAATCGAGTGGCGGCCGCTCGGTTGCGGATCGCGGATCAACTTCTCTTGCCTGAGAATAATTTCGATGGAATTCCAAACGCGCGGACTCGGCTCTTCCGTGGCCTGCAGATAGGGCGCTTCGCTGACGATGGACTGAAGGCTGGTCACCAACCCCGAGCAGTTCGTACAGCTTTTCAAATGTGCATTTAATTCTGAGCTGCCGCCTTCTTCCATGAATTCAGGCAACTCTTGCTGAAACTCTGAACAAGTCATAACATCTCTCTCCCCAAGACTTCCCGTACCGCCTGCGCTTTCGCCCTCACGGCTTTCCGGCCTTTTCGGCTCTGCTCGTTTTGAGGAACTCGCGCAACTTCATCCGCGCCTTGTGCAATTGCGACTTGCTGTTGCCGATCGAACAACCGACCATGGTTGCAATTTCGTTGTGCTCGTAACCTTCTACATCATGCAGCACAAAGATCGAACGGTAACCCGGTGGCAACTGGTCCACCGCATTTTGTAACCGGAGCCGGTCCACCGATCCCGATAGAACCGGATCGTCGGCTCCAAAATCTTTCTTCGGCGTATCGTCGTCGCCCTCGGTGGCTTCCTCGAGCGACACAACCGGCAAACCTTTCTTCCGCAGGTGCATCAGCACCACGTTCACGGCCATGCGGTGCAACCAGGTCGAAAATGCCGACTCCCCGCGGAACGTCCCGATTTTCCGGAACAGTTGCAGGAACGCTTCCTGAGCCAGATCTTCGGCCTCGGCCGTATTGGCCGTCATCCGTAAGCACAAAGAATACACTCGCCGCTTATGCAGGTTGTACAGAAACTCGAAGGCTTCTGCGTCCCCCTGCTTGGCTCGCTCAATCGCCTGTGCTTCCGTGAGCCCGGAGCCCTGCGCTTGTCGTGGCTCGGTCAAGTCGCCTTTCCCGGCCGCATGTTGTCAGATGCGGCTAAGTATCTGTACGTTGTACTGGTTAAGGGGCATTTCGGAACTGCCGCCCAGGTCGTCTCCCTATCAGAATATCAAAACTCGTTGCCCTGGCTAGACTTGGCACCCCAGCCCGATTGCCGTGACCTTCGTAACCGCAAACCCGCCCCGAGTTCCGCCCACTCGCCGCCCCCCGCCCTTTTTACCAGCTTGGGCTGAGACCCGCTCCCCAAGGCCCAAGAGCTGCTTTTCTACACCCCTGTCTTCGTGGTGATCGTCTCCAATCCATGCCCCTCCGGTCCTGTCTCCCGCATCCGTAACAGGATGGCGAAAGCCAGCCCCACAAAACCGAGCACGGAGAATATCCACATCCCCAGCCCGTAGCCTCGGGGATTGTCGAGTCCCGCCCTCGCATAGTCGTTCGCCTTACCAATCAGCAGGTTCATGATGAAGAACCCGATCTGCTGAATCAATGTCATAAGCGCATACGCCGTCCCAAGCCTGGACTCGTCGACGATGTACGCCACCGATGGCCACATCACCGCCGGGATCAGCGAAAAGGCAATCCCCATCAGAGACACCGGCACCCACAACGAGACATTTGTGTAGCCCATAAGCAGGTAGACGGGCATCAACAGGATCGAGCCAAACATCATGAACAGCGCGCGCTTGCCGACTCGATCGACCAGCAGGCCAAACAACGGCGTCGCCACCATGGCCGACAGCGGCAGCAGGCTGTTAAAGAACCCCGCCTTTTCGTGCGCCAAAATCCGGCTCGCATCCGAGATCACCCCCGCAGACAGGATCTTGTTCGTAAAGAAATCAATTGCAAAGGTGCGGAAAGGGAAGATGGCCGAATAGAACGTGAAGCACAATCCCACTACGTACCAGTAGGACGGGTTGAATTTGAAAATGCCCTCGAACTCCAGCTTGTCGACCTGACCGGCCTTGCCCAACTGATAGCGCGCTGCGGCGGCACTTTCCAGGTACCAATAAATCGCCGAGCACAGCAGGCAAAGCAAACCCGCGGCCACCGCAATCATGAGTGGCCCCTGCCAACTCGGTGGACCGGCTGCGCCTTGCGGATAAAAGGACGACTTCGCCCAGGTAGGCGAATTGTCCGCCGCCACCGAGGCGAGCCGGGCAATCGTCAGATTCACCCCAAAGGCGAAACTCAGTTCCTTTCCCTTAAACCATTTCGCCAGCGCCGTGGTGACGGCGACGATCATCGATTCGGCGCCCAGCCCCAACACGGTCCGCCCCGCCACCATCGTCACAAAGTTTCCGCGCCACGCCGTCAGCAACGCGCCCAGGAAACACAGCGCCGCAAAAATGAAGAGCGACTTTTTCGTCCCAATCCGGTCGATGATGATTCCGCCCAGCAACAGCGTAAGCACGGCGGCCACGCTGTAGCTCGAGTTCAGCCACCCGAACATTGTGCCCGAGTAGCCCAGGCGCTCGATGAAGATGCGCTCCAGCGGATTGATGCTGTCGTAGATGTAGTAGTTCCCACCCTGGGCCAGGCTGATAAACAACAACACAAGCCATCGGTATGTTCGCGACGGTTCAGGACGTGCGATTTCTGTCATGGGCGCTCTCTTCCGACGAGCTGTCAGTTTCAAAAGGCAGGCATCAAAGCACCTGAAGATATCAGAAGCAGATGAAGATACAAGTTGTCGGTTGCTGCCAATGCCATTCGACAGGGAGAATGGGCGCTCGCCCCTGACGCTCATGCTCATCCGGGTGGCGCCCGGCAAAAGGTGATCGAAAGATCTGCAAGCAAAAAGGCCCGGCATCCCCGCCGAGCCTTTGCCTGACCTCAGACCTGAATCCTCAGACCTGAGGCCGAAGACCTGTTTCTATTTTTTCTGACTTGCTTTGAACTCCTGGTTCTTCTCACTCATCCGTTCCACATCCTGGTTCGTGTAGCTATGCGCAGCGTGCTTCCCGCTCTTTGCGGCGGCGGATGCCTCCACGGCACTGGCCACCTGGGAATGCGCGGCATAATAAGTCCAGGCAGCGCGCGTTTCCTCGCCACGCTCGTGTTCCATCTGTCTCATATGCTCTTCATGCATGCCCATCATGGGTTGAGGATTCGGCAGGCGCACCGCCGGAGATACCACCGGGCTTCCGCCACCGGAATACCACACCACCTGCGTATGAACCGCATCAGGATTCCCATCGACGACCGACAGGGTAGAGTTGCGCGCTCCGGCGTGTAGACCGCCGGTAGCATTCGTGGCTCCGGCCGAGGATGACGACACGGTTTCGAAGCCCACGTTGGGCGTGGAGATCAACGGAATATAGGGTCCGCAATTGTTTGAACAGTAGCTCGGAATCCCTCGAACTCCAGCCTGGCCCATCGCCAACGCCGATAAAACGACCACTGCAAATCCTGTCGCGACTGCGCGCATATCTGCCTCCGGGGATCACAGTCCCAACCCGACAGATGCAGGTGACGTGCCAGTGCTTGGAATATGAAGGAATTGCCTGCGATTTACGGCTTTTCCGGGTTCTTTCCCGCAGTCTCGCCCCTTGCGCTTCATCCGATGCTGCAAGAACCTGCGTACAAGCTGCAGAAAAATAAACGATCTCAGGCTTGGATCCAGGCCGCCATGGCTTGCTGCCGAAACCCCGGACTCTTCCTGCCGGAAGGCTAACGGCTAAGCTAACAGCTGTTTTTCAGCTTCCCACAAACCGAGCGTACAGACTGCGGGCGATACCCGGATCCGTAGTTCCCTTAATAATGGCCCGCCCGTCCGGAAACAACGTCATCTCGTAGGGGTCGCGCCAGAACTTCAACACGAACTCATTATGCCGAACCGTCCCGTGAGGCTTGAGCCGCTCGTTCATTTCGCTGAAATCCACCGCCCGGTGCCGCTCATGAATCTGGACGGAATTCCGTCCACACAGCGTGATGTGTGGTCGCCCCTCACCCTCCAGATGAACAAAGTCACGCTGTCCGCAAGCCCGGCATCCGGAGCGCGGCTGGCTCGCCTTGATCTCGGCGCGCTCGTTCGTCCACACATCGAACGAAAGTAGAGTGCGCCGCATCTTATCCTCCGCCCCAACCAACAGCTTCAGCGCTTCGGTGGCTTCGACAGACGCGACCAAATTTACCGCCGAATTCAGAATCCCCGAAGTCTCACAAGTTTCAAACGTCCCTTGCGGCAAATCCGGAAAGATGCAGGCCAAACAAGCTGTCGTGCCGGGCAGCACATTCAGAGTCGTTCCGTAGCTCCCCACTGCGGCGGCGTAGATCCAGGGAACGCCCTGCTTCACGGCGAAATCGTTCACCAGATAGCGCGTTTCGAAATTATCGGTTCCATCCAGGATGAGCTGCACGCCTTGCAGAAGACTTTCGGCATTTTCGGGTGTGAGGTCGGCAACCTTTGGCTCGATGACAATCTGCGAATTGAAAGCCGCAATACGTCGGGCAGCCGCAATCGCCTTGGGCAGGGACTCCTTTGCATCGGACTCATCGAAAAGCGTCTGCCGCTGCAAATTGCTCGGTTCCACGTAATCGCGGTCGATGATGCGGATCGAACCGACGCCTGAGCGCGCCAGCAGGGAAGCGACCGCGGAGCCGGTAGCCCCGCACCCTACCACCGCTACCTGGGCCATCGCGAGGCGCTTTTGCCCTTCCGCGCCCACGCCGCGAAACAAGATTTGTCGGGAATATCGTTCGTCGTGTTCCAAAGACATTACCAATGCCGAGCCTTGAAACCATTATTATAAGTCCCGGCGCCGCAGCCTTTCTTCTTCAGCCGGGTTTGACGGATGGATGGAGGGCCGCGTCTACAGACTCACAGACAACATTGCTTTCCATCCGTTCATCGAAACAGTGAGCCATCCATCGGGGGAGCGAGCACTTTTGCGAGCCAGGACGACTTTGGGCGTTGTTGCCATCGTGTCCCTGGTGGTTTTGGTCGCCTTTCCTCAGCAGGCGCCGAATAAGCCCCCTCCCGCTTCTTCTCAGCAGGTTCCCGCACCCGGCATTGAGCCGACCCAGCACAATGAAGCTTCACAAGCCAACGCCGCCCTCGGTCCGATCTCTTCCTACGTGGGCGTGCCCGTACGTGAGATTCGCTTTACCCATGTGCCGGCTCGCGAGCAAGACCATCTGCGCAAGTTGCTTCCGCAAAAAGTCGGGGAGCCTCTCGACCGCGACCGCGTGCGCGACAGTATTAAGACGTTGTTCGACACCGGCCTGTTTGCCGACATAAAGGTCGAGGCCCAAAAAACCGATAGTCAGGTGCTTCTCACCTTTTCAACTGTGGGCAACTATTTCGTTGGTTCCGTCATGGTGGAAGGGGATCCTGGTCGTCCCAGCGCGAACCAACTGGTCAGCGCGACCAAGCTTCAATTGGGCGAAGTCTACGCGCCTGAAAAACTCGAACGCGCTAACAAAAATATCCTGCAAGTAATGTCCGACAATGGTTTCTACCGCTCAGCGGTAGTCCACGAAGAACATCCTCACCCGGAAACCTCGCAGATGGATATCGTGTTTCGCGTAAACGCGGGTTTCCCCGCCACCGTGGGAGAGATCACGCTCAAGGGGGGCGGAGGATACTCGATCGGTCAAATCGAGGACATCGCCCGGATGCACCCCGGAGATCGCGTGACCGCCGATCGCGTCGGCAATGCCCTGCAACGAATTCGCAAGAGATTCCTGAAGCAGAATCGACTGCTCGCCCAGGTCTCCATTGCGGAGCGCACCTATCGTCCCAACACCAACAAGCTCGACTTTACTTTTCTGGTCGATCCCGGACCCACCGTCGACATTGCCGTCGAAGGCTTCAAAATTCGTCGTAATGCGTTACGCAAGCGCGTTCCAGTTTACGAAGAGAACGCCCTCGATGATGATCTGCTGAACGAAGGCCGTCGCAACTTGCTCGACTACCTGCAAACTCGCGGTTATTTTGACGCGACCGTGGGCATCAAGAAGCAGTCGGACCCCACCAAGAACGAATTGCGCGCCGTCTACGTGGTCGATCCCGGCTTGCGCCACAAACTGGTCAAGTTGAACATCGTCGGCAACAAGTACTTTGACCAGCAGTCTTTGCGCTCACGCATGCAAGTTCAGCCCGCCACCCGCCTCCTTACCAGCGGACGTTTCAGCCAGTACCTTCTGGCCTCCGATGTGAACGGACTGCAGGACCTTTACCGTGCAAACGGCTTTCGCCAGATCCAGATCAAGAGCACCGTCCAGGACAGCTACCAGGGAGTCGCCAAGCGTCTGGCCATAACCCTGGAAATTACGGAAGGCCCCCAAACCCTGGTTGGAGATGTGAAAATTGTGGGCAACGCCAAAGTGCCGACCGAAGAACTTACCAGCCGCATCGATACGGCACCAGGCCAGCCCTATTCCGATTACCGCTTGGCAGGCGATCGGGACACAATCCTCAACTATTACTTTAACAGTGGATATCCCAACGCTTCTCTCGAAGTCTCCACTCGTAACCTGCCGGGTGCCGAGGATCGCGTCGCCGTCAACTTCACAATTCAGGAAGGGGAGCAGTTTTTTGTCGATCAGGTGTTGGTGTCTGGATTAGTCCATACCCGCCCGGGAGTGGTTCAACGAAAACTCAGAGTTACGCCCGGAAGTCCCCTGAGCCAGGAAGATATGCTCAAGACGCAAGCCGCGCTCTATGACCTCGGCATCTTCAGCCAGGTTGATACAGCGGTGCAGAACCCTAACGGGGAAGATCCCTCCAAGAATGTCTTGATCGACACCCGCGAAGCCAAGCGCTACACCTTCAACTACGGACTCGGATTGGAAGTGCAAACCGGTCAGCCATCGGCCAGCCAGTCTGTGCCCCAGGGGAAAACCGGCATCAGTCCCAGAGTCTCGCTCCAAGTCACGCGCCTCAATTTTCGTGGTTTGAACCACACCATCGTTTTTAAGGGACATCTCGGCCGCCTGCAGCAGCGCGCATTGATCAGCTACAACGCTCCCAGTTGGCTGGGCAGCGACACCCTCTCGCTGTCGTTCACCGGCTTCTACGACAACACTCTCGATATCACCACCTTCACGTCCAAGCGGCTTGAAGGATCGGTGCAACTGCATCAGTGCTTCGGCACCGTGGACCAGTGCGTAGTTTCGGGCAGGCCGCCCACCGAGGCCGTCTACAGCTACACATACCGCCGCGTGCAAGCCAGCAATCTGGTGATCAGTTCGAACCTGATTCCGATCCTGTCACAACCGACGCGGGTGGGCCTTCCGGCCATAACTCTCATTCGCGATCGCCGGGATAGCCCTCTGGAGTCCACCAAGGGCACATACAACACACTGGATGCCGGCGTCGCGGCCAGCTTCTTCGGATCAGAAGCCGACTTCAGCCGCATCCTCCTACAGAATTCCACGTATCACACTTTCGGTAAGAATCGGCCGCCCAACAAGCGTTTCATCTTTGCGCGCTCCACCCGCCTCGGTATTCAGAATCCTTTCGGTAAAACTGTGATTCTGGAGCCCAATGAAACTCCACCGGTGGATGCCGCCCTGATTCCTCTTCCCGAACGTTTTCTCTCAGGAGGAGGCAACTCTCATCGCGGCTTCGGGTTGAATCAGGCGGGCCCGCGCGATTTGAAGACGGGTTTTCCTTTGGGGGGTAGCGCTTTGTTCCTCAACCAGTTGGAATTACGTCTTCCGCCCGTGGAACTGCCCTTCGTCGGCAACAACATCAGCTTTGCTGTTTTCCACGACATGGGAAACGTTTTTGCCAAACCGGCCGACATGAGGGACAACCTGGTTCGGTGGCGTCAGAAGAACCCCGACCTTTGCCTGCACGAAGACACTTACACGCAGTGCGACTTTAATTACATTTCCCACGCCGTGGGCCTGGGGGTGCATTACAAGACACCCATCGGCCCCGTGCGTCTTGATTTCGGCTACAATTTAAATCCGCCCGCATTTCCTAGTTTTCAGACGGTAACAAACACGGTGAACGACGTGTCCAGTTCCACACAGTTCGTTCCGCAGCGGGCGAGTCATTTCAACTTTTTCTTTAGCATTGGTCAGGCGTTCTGATGTCTTATCTTTCCCAACTCGTAATCCTTCTTCTGGTATCCATGGTCGCCGTTACCGCCCGGGCCGCCGACGTTATCGACCGCATCGTCGCCACCGTCAATGGCCACGTCATCCTGCAAAGCGATTGGGATGATGCTGTCCGCTACGAGGCCTTTGTGGAGGGTCAACCGCTGGAGCATCTCACGGACCAGGATCGCGGACGCGCCCTTGATCGCCTTATTGACCAGGAACTGGTTCGCGAACAAGCCCAGGGCGCCGATGCCTCACAGCCTCCCGCGGACGAGGTGCAGCAGA
>Ga0193755_1000131_pt1 | contig 20683 bp, 14 predicted proteins | sample H1a2metaG_FD_144921 | JGI IMG/M metagenome (GOLD analysis project Ga0193755, IMG submission 144921) | Soil microbial communities from a riparian zone of the East river system, Colorado, United States - H1a2 | ecosystem: Environmental > Terrestrial > Soil > Riparian zone | place: USA: East River...
CGCGCTACACCCCGATCGAGCCGAAGAACCTGCTGGCCCGGGCCACCACGGCGCTCCGCGCCGCCAAGGGACAGGGCGGGCCGAATTGGATACAGGGGTTCACCCTCACCCCCTGACCCCCGGGGGGTGAGGCTGGAAGATGGGGAGAGGGGGTGGGTTACTTTTCCCCCATGCCTCTCTCCCTCTCCCGCCGCCGATTTCTCGTCGGAACTGCCGGCGCCGTTGCCGCCGCTGCGCTGGGCGACGGGTTTCTCATCGAGCCCGCGGCCATCGCCGTCACGCGCCACGACGTCCCCATTCCCGACCTCCCGCACGAGCTCGACGGCTTCACCATCGCCTGCGTCACCGACGTCCATCTGCACGACGGGATGCACCGCGCCGCCCGCGCCACCCTCGAGCGGCTGGCGCACGAGCGGCCGCATCTGGTGGCGCTGATCGGCGACATCTGCAACCGCCGCGTCGATCTCGAGGACCTGGTCGCGTTCTCACGCCGTGCCCGCGGCAGCGTCGCGACCGTCGCCACGCTGGGCAACTGGGAGCACGACGCCGGGATCGACCAGCGCACCGGCGAGAAGGCGTACGGTTTGGCGGGAGTGGAACTGTTGTGCAACTCGACTACGCGGATCCGGGTGGGAGGCGCGACGCTGACGGTGGTGGGGATCGACGATCCGGTGATGGGGCGTCCCGACGTGGTCGCCGCGACGAACGGGCTCGACGGCCGCGAGCCGTGCGTCTGGGTGCTACACGCGCCCGGCTACGTGGACAAGATCCAACCGGGCGTGGTCCCGCGCCCCGCCGCCATCATCTCGGGCCATACTCACGGCGGCCAGGTGCGCCTTCCCCTGTATACGCCCTACACGCCCTACGGCAGCGGTCGGTTCGTCGCGGGGTGGTATCGCGACACGCTGGCGCCGCTGTACGTGTCGCGCGGCATCGGGACGGTGGTGCTCCCGGCGCGGCTGTTCTGTCCGCCGGAGCTGCCGATCTTCACGCTGCGGAAGGTGGCTCGGACGGCTTGAGGATCGGCGCGGCGCGATCGGCGAGCCCGAAGCGCGCCAGCTGCGTGATCTTCGCGACCAGCCGTCGCGCCAGCCCGGCGGGGGGCAGGAGCGCGCCGCACTCAGGGCACAGCGCGCCTTCGGGCGCCGGCCACGCGGCGGGGATGGGTGTGTCACAGCTTGCGCAGATCATCGGTCGAGCCTGGTGTCGCGAGTGCCTTATTCAAGTTTGGGGCCGCGGCCTTCCGCCTGCGGCGCGGGCCGGCGTGGCTCCGGGCGCGGCAACTGAGCTACACGCTTGTGAGCATTCTCCCGCGACCGCGCACCGGCCGGCGCCGGCTCGCGGGGAGCAACCCGTTCTGCCGAAACGAGTTGGCGGCACCCTCCCCCGCGCACGCGGTTTGCCCTGAAAAATGACGGCCGCGCAGGATGTGCAGTCCCCATCGGGGAGCCCTCGCTGCACACCCGCGTCCACGCGTTTCCGGTGGCAGCTGCGCCGGTCAACCCTGCCATAGGTCTTGTCGATGCCCAGCCCCAGAGCAGCGACCCGTTCCCCGCTGGTCCTGATCGCCGATGGCCAAGAATGGTTTTCCCGAGCACTCGAGAGCGTGCTCGTGCCGGGCGGCTACAGCGTCGTGAAGGCGTACACGGCGCCCGGCCTGCTCCAACAGGTCGAGCTGGCCGAGCCCGACGCCCTCATCCTCGCCGTGGACCTGCCGGGCGGCGAAGGCCTGAACCTGTGCCGGATGCTCCGCGCCGACAGCCGGGTTACCCTCAGCACCCCGATCATCCTCACCCAGCCGACGCCCACCACGCGGCGGCAGACGCTGGCTGCCTTGCGGGCCGGCGCCGCCGAGTTGTGGGGCCAACGGCTCGATGCCGAGGAGCTGCTGCTGCGGCTCGCCGCGCAGGTCCGCGCCAAGGCCGACGCCGACCGCGCCTGGGCCGAGGGCCTGGTGGACCACGCCACCCAGCTGTACAACGGGCGCGGCATGGCGCGCCGGGCGCGCGAGCTGGGTGCCGAGGCCCGGCGCCGCAGCGCGCCCTTGGCGTGCGTCGCGTTCGCGGTGGACGCCGGGGACGCTGACGGCCCCTCGGCCGAGCGGGTCGCCCGGGTGCTGCGGGAAACCGGCCGCACCTCGGATGCGCTGGGACGGATCGGCCCACGAGAATTCGTCGTGATCGCGCCCGAGACGGGCGCGGATGCGGCGCTCCAGCTCGCGGAACGGCTCGCCGGCGCCCTCACCGGCCGGCCGCGACGCCGCATCGGCGCGCGCGCCGACTTCCTCGCGGGCTACGACGCCGTCCCGGACGCCGCGGCGCCGAAATTCGATCCCGGCACGTTGCTCGCCCACGCGAGCGCCGCGCTGGCCACGGCGGCGCGCGATCCAGCGGCTGGGCGGATTCGCCGGTTCGAAAACGGATTACGGGAGACATGACCGCCGACTGTGGCGTAGGTGCTGCATTGTTGAGCATCTCTTGACAACGGTCCCTATTTGAGCTAAATCGGCGCAGAAAATGCGGTAGAAGTACCACAACTTAGGTCGTGCGGATTGCGAGTGTTGCACCCGCGACTCACCACCGAGACCACATGATCCGCACGCTGCCCCCCCCCCCGCTGGCACGACGCACGCCGGCGCTGCCTCCCGTTGATTCCGCCACCCGCTCGAGCATCCGGATCGTCGTCGTCGACGACGAGCGCACATTGCGCGAAAGCTGTCACAGCGTGCTGGAGGCGGAGGGGTACAACGTCGCCCTGTGCGGGCGCGGCAACGAAGCTCGCGAGACGCTGAAACGCCGTCATTTCGACATCGCGCTCGTGGATTGGTTCATGGGCGAGGTGCCGGGCAGCGAGCTGCTCAAGGCGGCGCTCGCCACCAACCCGGGCACGATCGTCATCATCATGACCGGGAACCCGTCGGTGGCCTCGAGCCTGGAGGCGCTCCAGGCGGGGGCCTGGGACTACCTGCCGAAGCCGTTCTCCGGCACCCAGTTGCAGATCCTGGTCGGACGGGCCGCACACGCGGTGCTGGTGGCGCGGGAATCGCGCCTGCTCGAAGAGCAGCGCGCGCAACAGCCCGGTGGCGGCGACAAGATCTCCGTCCTCGGCGACTCGCCCCTGTTCCGCAAGGCGATCGAGCTGGCGCGCCGCGTGGCCGCCACCGACGCGTCGGTGTTTCTCACGGGCGAGAGCGGCGCGGGGAAAGAGCTGTTCGCCAAGTTCATTCACGACAACAGCCGGCGCTCCAGTCGCTCGCTCGTCGCGGTGAATTGCGCCGCCCTGCCCGAGGCGCTGCTCGAGTCGGAGATGTTCGGCCACTGCAAGGGCGCGTTCACCGGCGCGGTGCGCGACAAGCCCGGCCTGCTCGAGACGGCCAACGGGGGAACGCTGTTCCTCGACGAGCTGATCGAGATGCCGAAGTCCATCCAGGCGAAGCTGCTGCGCGTGATCCAGGACGGTGTGGTGCGGCGCGTGGGCAGCGAGACGACCGACGCGGTCGTCAACGTGCGCTTCATCGCCGCGACCAACACCAATCCCGAAGAGGCGATGCAATCCGGCGGGCTGCGCGAGGACCTGTACTATCGCCTGCGCGTGGTGCCGATTCACGTCCCCAGCCTGCGCGAGCGGCCCGAGGACATCCCGCTCCTCGCCGAGCGCTTCCTCGCGCACTACTGGACCCGCCACCGCGACCCGGACACCCCACTGCCGCGACTCTCCAAAGGGGCGCTGTGGGCGCTCGGGGCTCACCCGTGGCCCGGGAACGTGCGCGAGCTGCAGAACGTGATCGAGCACGCGGTCGTGCTGCTGGAGCCCGGCGCCGAGGTGCGCCCCGAGGACATTCCCTTCCTCGAGTCGGGGGCGAGCGATCCGGAGAAGCTGGCCGACGAAACGCCGGAGAGCGACGACGCGAGCTACTACGCCGCCCGCGACCGCCTGCTGGCCCGCTTCGACCGGCGCTATCTCACCCGCGTGGTGATGCGCGCGGGCGGCAACCTCTCGAAAGCCGCGCGGCTCGCGCAGGTCGACCGCACCACGTTCTACCGGCTGATGGAGCGGCACGGCCTGCAGCGGGATCTGTTGACCGGGGGCACGGAGTAGCGGTGGCGCGCATCACGCCGACCGTGAACCCCGACGCATCGGAGGCCCCTTCCCCTTCGCTGGTGCGGCCGCGACCCACCCCCGCGCCGCAGCCGCTCGCCGGTGTGACGTGCCCGCTGCTCACGGCGGCGATTCGGCGCGCGGAAGAGCGCTGGGTGAGCGACCGCGCCGACGAGGACGATCCGGACGGCATCCCTCGCGTGCTCGCCGCGATCGGACTGGCGGTGGACCGGCGGTTCCCGAGCTACCTGCTGTCGCTCGAGCCACGCCCCCCGCGGCTCGTGACACAGCGCCTCCTGGCCCTGGTGCAATCCGAGCTGCTGCGCTCCTGGTCGGACGCGTCGCCCGCTTCCCCGCTCCGCCTGCTGCGCCATCTCAAGGCGCTGGAAGAAGTGCGCGACGCGCTGGAGCACGATGCCGCCGAGCAGTTCGGCGCGCAGCTGGGTGGCGCCAATGGGTTGGACTTCCTGGTGCAGATCGTGCACGACCTGCGCTCCCCGCTCACGTCGATCCTGTTCCTCGCGGAGACGCTGATGCAGGAGCGCTCGGGCCCGGTGAACGAGCGGCAGCAGCGCCAGCTCGGGCTGATTTACAGTGCCGCGTTCGGCCTGAGCTCGCTCACGAGCGATACGATCGAGCTGGCCCGCGGCGGCGACCAGCTCGCGGACGACCGGCCGACGCCGTTGTCCGTCAGCGAGCTGCTCGAGTCCGTGTGCGACATCGTCCGTCCCATCGCGGCCGAGAAGGGTCTCACCGTCGGCGTCACGCTCCCCACCACCGACCTGCGGCTGGGCCATGCCCTCGCGCTGCGGCGCGTGCTCCTGAACCTCACCACCAACGCGCTGAAATTCACGGAGCGGGGGTCGGTCGACATCGTGGCCATCGAGAAGTCGGCGACGCGGATCCGGTTCTCCGTGCGCGACACCGGCCCGGGCATCAACCCCGAGGCGCTGTCGAGCCTGTTTCACCCGTTCCGACGCATCGCCAAGGCGGGTCGCTACCTCTTCTCGGGCACCGGCCTCGGGCTGGCGCTGACGCGGCGCCTGGTGCGGGCCATGGGCTCCGAGCTGTGCCTCGAGACGCGCGCCACCATGGGCACACAGTTCTGGTTCGACCTGGAGCTGCCGCCCGCCGATTCGGGCGCGGCTACTTGAGGTGGGTCAGCGTGTAGATCGTGACCGGGATGGAGAGTAGCACGGCGACAAACCGGATCGGACTGAACAGATCCGAGTGTTTGTTGGTCGGCACGATCAGCTGGTCACCCGCTTGCACCCGCAGATCCTCCAGGGTGCGCCCCTCGGCAATCGCCCGCCGGAACTCGTTCCCCTCCCACAGCGTCTTGCCGGCGCGATCGAGCTTGAGTTTGTTCATCTGCGCGTCCTTCGTGGGACCGCCCGCCGCCGTGAGCAGCATCGCCACCACCGCATCGCCCGGCACCGCGTAGTACCCGGGCCGCGCCACTTCTCCGGTCACTCCGACCGACAACAACGCCCGGGCGTGCACCACGGGATCCCGAATGAAGCCGGCGATCTCGCGGGCGACGATGGGCTGGAGCTCCGAGCGCAGCGCCCCCTTGAGCGACACCGTCCCCACCACCGGGAGCAGCAGCTCCTGGCCGGCGCCCACGGTGAACGTGTCCGAGAGCTGCTGCTCCTCCGACTTGACGCCCGCGCGGTCGGCTGCGCCCCGCACCGGGGCGGGGTCCTCCACGGTCAGGAGCACGCGGTCGCCGACGCGGAAGTCGCCCTGATCGAGACGCATCCGGACGACGGTGCTCTCGGCCAGGAGCCAGTCGGGCCGCGAGGTCCGGGCCATGTCGCGCAGCACGTTGAGACGCGCCTCGAGCTCGGTGCGCGTGGCCAGGAGGCGGCGAGCGGTGTCGTCGCCGGACCCCTGCGCCCGACCGATGACGGGCAGGAGGACGACGAGCAGGGCGGGCACGGCGAGCAATGCACGGATGTAACGCATGGAACTCACTCCACGGTGACGCTTTTGGCGAGGTTGCGCGGCCGGTCCACGTCGCAGCCCCGCAGCACGGCGACGTGATAGGCGAACAGCTGCAGCGGAATGGTGGTCAACACGGGCGAGAGGAGCGGCAGGGTCGCCGGCACGCGCAGCTGCGCTTCCGCGAGCCCCGACACGTCGCCGTTCCCCTCGGTGGTGACGGCGATGATGCGGCCGCGACGCGCCTTCACCTCCTGCATGTTGGACAGCACCTTGCCGTATACCTCGTCCTTGGGCGCTACGAACACCACCGGCATGTGCTCGTCGATGAGGGCGATCGGGCCGTGCTTCATTTCCGCCGCGGGATACCCCTCGGCGTGGATGTAGCTGATCTCCTTGAGCTTCAAGGCGCCCTCGAGCGCGACCGGGAAATTGACCCCGCGGCCAAGGTACAGGACGTTGGGCGCGCGCGCGAACTGCTCCGCCAGGTTCCTGACTTGCGGCTCGAGCGCGAGGGCGGTGGTCACGAGCTGGGGCAGCTGGATCAGCCGGCCCGCCACTTCGCGACCCCGCTCCTCGCTCAGGCCCCGCTCGCGCCCCAGATAGAGCGCCAGCAGCGCCAGCGCCACGATCTGGCACGTGAAGGCCTTGGTCGACGCCACGCCGATCTCGGGGCCCGCGTGCAGATAAATGCCCCCGTCCGCTTCGCGCGCGATCGTGCTCCCCACCACGTTGACGACCCCCACCACCCGCGACCCGGCGGCGCGCGCGTGGCGCATCGCCTCCAGGGTGTCCGCCGTCTCGCCCGACTGCGAGATCGCGATCGTCAGCGTGCCCGGCAGCTCCAGCAGCCGGCGGTAGCGGTACTCGGACGCGTACTCCACCTGGACCGGCAGGCCGGCGAGGTCCTCGATCAGATGCCGGCCGACCAGTCCCGCATGCCACGACGTGCCGCACGCGAGGATCACCACGCGCTGCAGGTCGCGGCAGGCCGCGGGCGCGAGATTGAGCCCGTTCAGCCGCGCGGTGCCGCGATCCTGCAGCAGGCGGCCGCGCAGCGTGGCGCGCACGGTCTCCGCCTGCTCGCTGATCTCCTTCAGCATGAAGTGCGGGTAGCCGCCGAGCTCCATCTCGGAGAGGTCCCAGGCGATGTCGTCCACGTCGCGCAGCTGCACGTGCGACTGGGTGTCGACCACGTGGTACCCGTCCGCCGTGAGCACCGCGATGTCGCCGTCGTCGAGGTACACCACCGAGCGCGTGTGCTCGAGCACGGCGGAGGCGTCCGAAGCCACGAACAGCTCCTCGTCGCCGATCCCGAGCAGCACCGGCGACCCGCGCCGCGCCACGACGATCTTCCCGGGCTCGTCGGTGCTCATGACGGCGAGGCCGTAGGTGCCCTCCACGTGCGCCAGCGCCGCGATCACACGATCCTCGAGCGAGGCGCCCGCGGCGTCCTCGATCAGATGTGCCAGCGTCTCGGTGTCGGTCTCCGTGACGAACCGATGGCCCGACGCTTCCAGCGCGGCGCGCAGCGTGTCGGCGTTCTCGACGATGCCGTTGTGCACCAGCGCCACGCGGGCGTGGCAGTCGCCGTGCGGGTGGGCGTTGCGCTCGGAGGGAACCCCATGCGTGGCCCAGCGCGTGTGCGCGATTCCGCTCGTGCCGTGCACCGGCTCGCGCTGCAAGTGCTCCGCGAGACCCTGCACTCGCCCCACGAGCTTGACGATCGACATTCCGACGCCGTTCTGGATCGCCACACCGGCGGAGTCGTAGCCGCGATACTCCAGCCGGCGCAGACCATCCACCAGGATCGGCGCGGCTTGGCGCTTCCCGACGTACCCGACGATGCCACACACAATGGTAGACCTCCTTCACACGCTGCAGTTCAAGATTGAGGCCACCATCAGCGCCCCCAGGCGCGCGCACCGCGCCGGCCAACCGCGGCAGCTTCGCTACAAGCTTGTTGGCAGATCACCGCGCTTCACCTGTTCGTGCCTCGAGGCCAGTGGCCGCAACCGCCGGGGCGTCAAGCAATTGCGGCCGAGCACTCGGGCGCACGAGTCCTGCCCCAGCGGTCCCGCATGCACGCCCGCGTCGCTCCCGTTCCCGCCCCCGCCCCCGGTCCTCCAACGCTGGTCTTGCTGGCGCACGCGCCGCATCGGCGCTCGCGCTCCCGGGAGCTGGAACGCGCGCTCCGCCCCGCCGGGTACGTCGTACTCGAGGCCTACACCGGTCTCGATGCGCTCCAGCAAGCGCGCCGGTCGCAGCCCGACGCCATCATCCTCGACACGGCGCTCCCCGACGGCGATGCCCCGGAGCTGTGTCGCGCCCTGCGCGTCGATCCCGACATCACCGCCAGCACCCCGATTCTCGTCACCACGGCCGGGCCCGCCACCCGGCAGCAGGTAAGCGACGCGTTGCGGGCGGGCGCGAACGGCGTGTGGAGCCATCCCATCGACACCGAAGAGTTCCTGCTACGGCTCGAGGGACAGCTGCACGCGAAGTTCGACGCCGACCGGGCGCGCGAGCAGGGGCTGCTGGACCAGGAGACGGGCCTGTACAACATCCAGGGGCTGGAGCGCCGCGCGCGCGAGCTCGCGAGCCACGTGGACCGGCGTGGGGCGGCACTCGCCTGCGTGGTGCTCGCGCCCGATGCGGCGCCGGCCGGCGTCGATGCCACGATCGAGTCGCTGGGGCGCATCCTCCGGTCGGCGGGCCGTGGGTCGGACACGATCGGGCGGGTAGGCCGGCGCGAGCTGGCGGTGCTCGCGCCCTACACCAACACGCCGGCCGCGCTGCGACTGGCGCAGCGCCTCCTGGAGACCGCCGCTGAGCTGGCCGGCGGCGAAGCGCACGGCATGCGCGCGGGCTACGCCGTCGACTCCGACTTCCGCACGTCGCTGCGCGATCCCGCCGAGCTGATCAGCCGGGCGCGTTCGGCGCTCGCGGCACTGCTCGCGGACGGTGGCACGGAGCGGATCCGGCCGCACGGGGACACACCCCGGGCGCTGGGCTAAGCCGGTTTCTCGGCGACGGGGTCCTGCAGTACCTGCTGCTCGGCGGCATTCAACTCGTCGCGTACGCCGTAATTCTCGAGGTAATACGAGTAGTAGCGGTACGCTCCGCCGGGGCGCACGTCGTTCAGGACGGCTCCGAGGACGTTGATCGGGAGGTGCTGCAGGATTCCCAGCTTCGCTTCCGCGAGCTCGCGGTCGCTCACGCCCGTGCGGAGCACGACCAGCAGGCTGCCGGTAGCGGTCCCCAGGGCGAAGCCGTCGGCGCCCGCGCCGAGCGGCGCCGAGTCCACGATGATCGCGTCGAATTCACGCCGCAGCTGTCCCACCAGATGGACCATGGCCGCGGAGCTGAGGAGGGCGGGCCCCGCATGGCTGCGAGCCCCGCAGCCGATGAAGCTGAGGTTGCTCGAGCTCGTCGCTTGCATCGCCTGCTCCAACGGCACGACGCCCGCGAGGATATCCGTGAGGCCGGGGCGGCGGAGGCGGTTGAGGACGTGGTGCAGGCGACCGCGCCGTACGTCGCCATCGATCAACATGGTGCGGCACCCGGCGTCCGCGAACGCGAGCGCCAGGTTCGACGCGACGAACGACTTCCCGTCCGCCCGGCCTGGGCTCGTCACGGTGACGATCACCGGTCCGTCCCCGCCGTGCCGGTGGGCCACGCTCATCCGGACGCCCCGCAGCGCTTCGATCACCTGGCTCGCGCTCTCCTCGCGCTTGCCGTTGTGCCAGTCCACGTGCGGGACTGCCCCGAGGATCGCGAGCCCCATGCGTTCCGTGACATGGTCGGGGTGGTGCACGTGGCGGTCGGCGTGGTCGAGCAGCACCGCCCCGAACACCCCCACGCCGAGACCGCCGACCAGCGCCAGGAAAACGAGGATCGGCCCGAAGCTGCCGGCGGGCGTCTGCGGCACCGGCGCGCGGTCCAACACCCGGACGTCGGAGAGGCTGCTGACTTCGGCCAGCCGGGACTCCTCGTAGCGCTGCTGCAGGTTGACCACCACCTGCTCCGCCAGCGTCACGCCGCGCTGCAGGCGCGTCTCCTCCACCGCGAGGGGCGGGATCTTCCGCAGGTCCGCCGACGCGACAGCCACCCGCTCGCCGAGTTGTTGCTCGCGCACCCGCAGCTCGGCCGCGAGCGCTCCCGCAAGCGCGGGGATCGTCTGTCGCTCGAGCGCCGCCACCTCCGCCGCCAGGCGCCGCACCGCGGGGCCGGCGTCGGTATAATGCGCGCGCAAGGTGCGCAGGTCCGCCTGCTTCGCAGTGAGGTCACGTAGGGCCTGCGCCAGCTCCGTGGAACGCTGCACCGCGCCGATCATCCCCAACGCATCCAGTGCCAGCCCGGACTCCGGGGCCTGCGCCAGCACCCGCTCGATCGTCGCGCGATCGCGCCGGGCCTCCTCGCGGCTCACCTTCACGTCGAGCAGGCCCGCGAACATGGGATCCCGCTGGTACTGCATGTTGGGCGTGACCGAGGCGCCGTCCTGGTTGGAGTACGCGGTCACCGCCTGAACGCGGAAGACGCGCAAGGAGTCCTCGGTCTGCCCGAGGCGCACCTGCGCCTGCGCCAGCTGGGTGCCCAGAATCCGCGCCAGCTCGGTGAGCTTCTCGCGCTTCAGGCCGGCCGCGACCTCCACGAACCGGTCCGCCACGGCGTTCACGGTGGCCGTGATGAGCGCGGGATTGGTGCCGCCCAACGCCATGCGGAGGAAGTTGCCGTCCAGATCCGCGCTGACCTTCAGCTCCCTGGCGAGGCGCCCGGTAGCCTCGTACGGTGCCGTGACGGTGAACGTCACCCGGCGGCCCGCCGTCAACGTGCCGGCGGGGGGGACCCAAGCGAACCCGATCGCGGCGCCCACCGAGTCCCCGACCGACCCCTGTTGCACCACACCCTCGCGCCCGTGCGCCGTCAGCGTGAAGCGCTGGCCCTCCGAGTCCACGTCGAGCCGGTACGTGCCGGGCAGGACCGCGTCCTTGATGCGGAAGTCGCGCAGCGCAACGGAATCGCCGGGCTGGGCCGGGGCCACGTACAGGCGCAGCCCGCGTACCACGTCGTCGAGCACGGCGTACGACTGCAGCAGGTCCGTCCAGCCTGACGAGATGGGCAGCTGGCCCGACCAGATGGGTCCTTCATCCCGCGCGGGCCGGTTGGGCACCTGCACCCACACCGTGGCGCGCGCGATATAGGTGGGCGGGCTGAGCATGACGCTGACCGCGCCGAGCGCCGTGCAGCCCAGGGTGGCGCCGAGCACGACCCACTTGAAGCGCAGCGCGGCGGCGAGATAGCGCTGCCACTCGGCCGTGGGATGCAGGCCTGCGGCGGGGAGGGTCCACGGCACGATGCTCGCCCCGGGCGGGGCCGGGCTCCGGGCGATGCGGTTAGGCTCGAATGACCGGGGTTCAGTCGACAGCTCGGCGCGCATATCCTTCCGCGGTACTCCTTTTCACAAACGGGGGGGCGGCATCCAGGCCACGCAACACCGCAAGCTCGGTACCGCGACGACGCGCCGCCCGCCCGACGCAACTCCTTCCGGCTCAAAATGATCAGACCCGGCGGCGGGGTGCGCCCCGCCCCTACGCCGGTGATTTGTAACACGGTTGCGACAAATTGGGTCAGTTCCAAGCCCGAGCACCTCCCGCGACCTCATCCGCGTCGCGTTGCGCGCGCGCGACAATGCGTCGCAGGGTCTCGGCCATTGACACGGCGCGCGCTGCGGGGGTGCGCGCCGGCGTGTCGCACTTCGCCAGCGGAGTTGTAACGGGTTCGTATCAAAGCAGCTCGCGCGCGCGAGCGGCGGACACCAGTAACTCTTTGCCCCGCAAGCCACCTGCGACGATGTGAGCGGGCACGAGACCTGCTTGAGAGGCCCGCATGCCGCTGCGCTTGCCCTCGCGACCGCTGGTGTACCGTCGCGCCCTCATTCTTTTGGTGCACATCGCGCTCATCCCGCTCGCCTATCTCACGGCGTTCGAGCTGCGCTTCGACTTCCGCATTCCGCCGTACGAGTTCGTGCATTTCAGTGCCACCGTGTGGTACCTGCTCGTGATCCGCCTGCTCGCGTTCCAGGCGTTCGGGCTGTATCGCGGCTACTGGAAGCACGTCGGCCTGAAGGACCTCGTGGATCTGTCCGCCGCGGTGACGCTCAGCTCGGTGATGTTCGCGACGGCGTTGCCGCTGCTCGGCCTGATGACCGGCATGCCGCGCTCGGTGTTCCTGCTCGACTGGGTGACGATGATCTTCTTCTCGGGCGGCATTCGCTTCGCGGCGCGCGCGCTGCGCGAGAGCCAGCTGGCCCGCACCCGCCTGGACGACGGGCGGCGCACCCTGATCATCGGGGCCGGCGAGGGCGGCGAGCAGCTGCTGCGGCAGCTGCTGCACGACCCGCGGGCCGGCATGAACGTGGTCGGCTTCGTGGACGACAAGCGGGACACCCACGGCCGCACGCTGCACGGCGTCCCGGTGCTCGGGCACACCGGCCAGCTACGCGAGCTGGTGGGACGTCACCAGGTGGAGCTGCTGGTGATCGCCATCCGCGGGGCGGCCAGGGAACAGACGGGGCGCATCGTCGACCTGTGCCGCGAGACGGGGATCGAGTTCAAGATCATCCCCTCGATCGACGATCTTCTCGCGGGGCGAGCCACGATCGGCCAGCTGCGCGATGTCGAGATCGACGACCTGCTGGGCCGCGAGCCGGTGAGTTTGAGCCTGGAGCAGATCAAGCGCGACCTGGCGGGCAAGTCGATCCTCGTCACCGGCGGGGCCGGCTCGATCGGCTCGGAGCTGGCGCGCCAGATCGCCTCCTACGGGCCGGCGCGGCTGGTGCTGCTCGAGCGCGCCGAGAACGCGCTCTACTTCACTCACCTGGAGATCGCCAAGGCGCATCCCGAGGTCGAAGTGGTGCCGTTCATCGGCAGCATCACCAACCCCGACCGGCTGGAGGAGATGTTCCGGCTGTACCGGCCGAACTACGTGTTCCATGCCGCGGCCTACAAGCACGTGCCGATGCTCGAGAGCAACGTGACGGAGGCCGTGTGGAACAACGTGTTCGGCACGCTGCGGGTCGCTGAATGCGCCGCCCTGCACGGCGTCGAGAAGTTCGTGCTGATCTCGACGGACAAGGCCGTGAACCCGACCAGCGTGCTGGGGGCCACCAAGCGCATCGGCGAGCGTATCGTGCTGGAGCTGCCGTCGCTGTGCCAGGCCGCCACCGATTTCCGCGCCGTCCGGTTCGGCAACGTCCTGGGCTCGGACGGGAGTGTGGTTCCGCTGTTCAAGCGGCAGATCGGCGCCGGCGGGCCGGTGAAGGTGACGCACCCTGACGTGACCCGCTACTTCATGACGATCACCGAGGCGGCCGCGCTGGTGCTCGAGGCGGCCGCCCTGCCCGAGGCCGAACGCCGCATCTCGATCCTCGAGATGGGAAAGCCGGTCCGCATCCTCGAGCTCGCGGAGCAGCTGATCCGGCTGTCGGGCCTCGAGCCCTACCGCGACATTCAGATCGCGTTCACCGGGCTCCGCCCCGGCGAGAAACTCGCCGAGGAGCTCGTGGCGTGCGCCGAGGACACCGTCGCCACCTCCGTCGACAAGATCCGCGTCATCCAGCGCAACGGAGCGGACGGGCCGGCGGTGGAGCGTCATCTCGAGCACCTGCTCGAGATCCTGGCCCACGGCTCACGCGACGAGCTGATCGACGCCATCTCGCGCCTCGTGCCCGAGTACGTGCCGTGGCAGACGCGCGAACGACCGCTCCTGGTCCCCGCGCGTCCGCGCGCCACCCCCGAGCCCCGCGCGCCGCTCCGGCCCGCGTACGCGCGCGCGTCCGGCCTGGACGGCGCCCCCAAGTCCGCCACCGCCTGACCGGCCGCAGCGCGACCGTGTCCGCCACCCGCGCTCCCGCCCGCCGCACGGAGTTCCTGCCCTTCTCCCCGCCGCTGGTCGGCGAGGAGGAGATCCAGGAAGTCGTCGACACGCTGCGCTCCAGCTGGATCACCACCGGCCCCAAAACCAAGCGGTTCGAGTCCGAATTCGCGGCCTACCTGGGAGCGCCCGGCGCCCTGGCGCTGAACTCGTGCACCGCCGGCTTGCACACGGCGCTCGCCGCGCTCGGCATCGGGCCCGGCGACGAGGTGGTCACCACGCCACTCACCTTCACCGCGTCGGTCAACGTGATCGAGCACGTGGGCGCACGCCCGGTGCTCGTGGACGTGGAGCCGGATACCCTGAACATCGACCCGGCGGCCGTCGCCGCGGCCATCACCCCGCGCACCAAGGCCATCCTGCCGGTGCACTACGCCGGGCACCCGGTGGACCTGGATGCCCTCCACGCGGTGGCGCGCGCCACGGGCCTCGCCATGATCGAAGACGCCGCGCACGCCGTCCCGGCGCGCTACCGAGGCCGACTCATCGGGTCGGGCGACAATCCGGTGGCGTTCAGCTTCTACGCCACGAAGAACCTGACCACCGCCGAGGGCGGGATGCTGACCGGCGCGCCCGCGTTCCTCGAGCGGGCCCGGGTGCTCAGCCTGCACGGCATGAGCCGGGATGCCTGGCGGCGCTACGACAAGGGCGGTAGCTGGCGCTACGAGGTGCTCGCGCCCGGCTTCAAGTACAACATGACGGACATCCAGGCGTCCCTGGGGCTGTGGCAGCTCAAGAAGCTCGCCGGCTTCCAGGCGCGGCGCCGCGCCGTGGTGCGGATGTACGGCGACGCATTCGGTGCCGAGGAGGCCCTCGAGCTGCCGGTGGAGCGTGCCGACGTGGAGCACGCGTGGCACCTGTACGTGCTGCGGCTGCGGCCCGGCACGCTCCGCATCGGCCGCGACCAGTTCATCGACGAGCTGACCGGACGCAACGTGGGCACGTCGGTCCACTTCATTCCCATCCACCTGCACCCTTACTACCGCGACAAGTACGGCTACGCGCCGGACCGCTTCCCGGTCGCGCTCGGCAACTACGAGCGGATGGTGAGCCTGCCGCTCCATCCGGGGCTCTCGGACGACGACGTGGCGGATGTGACGGAGGCGGTGCTCGAGGTGGTGCGCGCGTACCGGCGATGAGGCTGGGCTGGATCGGGTTCCATCAGGAAGGCGTCCCGGCGCTCCAGAGCCTGCTCGAAGCGGGCGCCCCGCTGCAAGCGGCGATCACGCTCGCGCCCGAAGTGGCGCGCACGCGCAGCGGCGCGGCCGACTACGGGGCGCTGTGCCGGCAGTTCCACCTGCCGCTCCACCCGGTCGCGAACATCAACGATCCCGCCGCGCGCGAGCTGTTGCGCCGCATGGAGCTCGACATCGTGTTCGTGATCGGCTGGAGCCAGATCCTGCACCCGGAGACGCTCCGCACCGCCCGGATCGGGATGATCGGGGCCCACGCTTCCCTGCTGCCGCACAATCGCGGCAGCGCCCCCATCAACTGGGCCTTGATCCAGGGCGAGCGCGTCAGCGGCAACTCGCTCATCTGGCTCGCCGAAGGGGTGGACGCGGGCGACCTGATCGACCAGACCGAGTTCCCCATCACACCGTACGACACGTGCGCCACGTTGTACGAGCGCGTGGCCGAGTCGAACCGTGACATGATCATGCGCGCGCTGCCGCGCCTGCTGCGCGGCGAGCGCCCCGGCACGCCGCAGCCCAGGTCGAGCGCCGCGGTGCTGCCGCGGCGCCGGCCAGCCGACGGGCTGATCGTCTGGGACCAGGAGGCCTGCGCGGTCTACAATTTCATCCGCGCGCTCACCAGGCCCTACCCGGGTGCGTTCGGCTGGCTCGACGGCCGCCGCTGGACGGTGTGGCAGGCCGCCCTCCTCCCCCCCGGCACGGCGGCCACCGCTGGTCTCACTCCCGGCGCGGTACTCGGGCCCATGATCAGTCCCGCGGAGACGGCGTGCGGGCAGGTCGTCGCCTGCCGCGGGGGAGGGGCCGTGACGCTGCTCGAAGTGGAGGCGGACGACGGCACGGTGCTGTCGGGGCCGCAGCTCGCCGAGCAGGGCTGGACCGGGAAATCGTGGGGCCATGGCTGAGCCGCTCATGGCGGCGGGCCCGGCTCCGGCGGTGCCGCTGACGCGCCGCGCCTCGCTCAACGTCGTCGCCTTCATCCTGGACTTGGCCGTCAAGACCGGCGTGAGCCTGGTGCTCACGCCGCTCCTGGTGGGCTGGCTGGGAACGGCGCTGTTCGGCGTGTGGGAGATGCTGGGCCGGCTGAGCGGCTACCTGGCGGCCCTCGGCGGCCGACCGGCGGAAGCGTTGCGGCTGGTGATTGCGAACCGCCAGGCCGCCGCCGACGGCGACGCTGATCACCGCCGCGCGCTGGGCGCGGCGCTCGTGGTCTGGCTGATCTTTCTGCCGGTCGCCGTCGCGGCGGCGGCCGTCATGGTGTGGGCGGCGCCGGCGATCACGGGCGCGGCCCCCGCGCTGTACGCCACGCTGCGGCTCGCCACCGCGCTCACGCTCGGCGCGACGCTGCTCGCCGGTCTCGCGGCGCTGCCGGAATCGGCGCTCCACGGAATGAACCTCGGCTACAAGCGGATGGAGCTGCAGGCCGCTCTGAACGTGGTCGGCGGCGCGCTCACGGCCGGCGCGGTGTACGCCGGGCTCGGCCTGGTAGGTGTCGCCGGTGCGCAGATCGCGATCGCGGTCGTGAGCGGGTTCTGCTTCTGGGCGTTGGCCCGGAGCTACGTGTCGTGGTTCGGCGCGACCCGCCCCGCCCGCGCCGACAGCCGCCGCCTGCTGGGCCTCTCCGGCTGGCTCTCGGGCGGCGACCTGATCAGCAAGCTGCTGCTCGCGAGCGACGTCCTGATCCTCGGGGCGCTGGTGTCCCCCGCCGCCGTGACGACGTACGTGCTCACCGCCTACGCGCCGCGCGCGGCCGTGACCATCCACGGCAGCGTGGTGGGCGCGGCCATGCCGGGCCTGGGCGGGCTGCTCGGGCAGCGCCAGTACGAGCGCGCACAGCTGGTGCGGCGCGAGCTCATGGCGCTCACCTGGCTGTTCACCACCGCCGTCGGCGCCACCATCCTCCTGTGGAACCGCTCGTTCGTAGGCCTGTGGGTGGGCGCGCAGCATTACGCCGGCCCCGACGTCGACCTGTTGATCGTCCTGATCGCGGTGCAGACGGCGTTCATTCGCGCCGACGCCTACATCATCGACGCCGCGCTGCAGTCGTGGCTGCGGGTGATGATCAGCGCCGCCGCCACCGTGGTGACGATAACGCTCGCCATCGCGCTGACCCGCGCGTTCGGGCTCCCGGGCCTGTGCGTGGGGGTGCTCGCCGGCCGCACGCTGCAGACGATGACCTACCCCGCTCTGGCGCGGCGCTGCGTCGAGGACCGCGGCCCGGCGCTACCGCTCGGCTTCGCGCGCGGCCTGGTGGTGACGGCCGCGCTGTTCAGCGCGGCGAGCGCGCTGGGCCAGCGGTTGGTCGTGTCCAACTGGCTGGTGTGGGCGGCCGGCGTCGCCGCTACGCTCGCCCTGGCGTCGGGCGTCGCGTTCGTCATGGGCCTGTCGCGCGAATCCCAGCACGCCGTGCTGCGCCGGGCCGCGGAAGTGGTGCGCAAGCCCCGCCCCCACCCCCGCCCCCCGGCCCCTCGGTCCCCCCCGTCCCGGCCCGGCACGTGAGGCCCCGACCCGCCGCTCCCCGGCTGCGCTATCGCGAGCTGCCGCAACTGCCGCGGCTCGCCTGGCTGGCCGTGCTGAACCGGGACACGGGGGACGTGCTGGTCTACCACGGATCCGCGCTCGAGTGCCGCGAGCATTGGATGGTCGAAGGCACCTGGGACGGCGACTTCCAGCCCGGCGGGTTCCACGAGAGCGATCATTTCTTCGGCAGCGGGATTCGCGTGGTAGACCACGCCGTCCACTTCGTCCCGTCGAGCGCGCTCGTCAACGGCCTGTTCTGCGGCGAGCGGCGGCGCGAGCTGCTGGTCTCGAACAGCCTGATGTTGCTGCTCGGCTTCACCGGCGCGCGGCTCGATCCCGATCACGACTATCGCGCCGAGACCTACGCCATCCGCCAGGGCGCGGAGCGCTACCGCAGGGACTTCACGGTGCTGCACCCGGAGATCCCGGCGTTCTCCCAGGTGTACGACCGCAGCCTGGTGGCGCTGCCGGGCGAGTCCGGGATCGAGTTCGGGTCGCCGCGGTCCGCCATCCCGGTCCCCTCGTACGCGCGCTACCGCGAGCTCGTGGCCGGGGCGTTGCAGCGGCTGCGCGCCAACTATACGAGCCCCGACCGCCGCGTTCCGCTGGGCGCGTTCGCGACCATCTCCTCCGGCTACGATTCGGCCGCGGCCGCCGTGCTCGTGAAGGACCTGTCCATCGAGGCGTGCTTCACCAGCCGTCGCTCCAACACGCACATCCCCGTCTGGCTCAACCGGCGCGCCGGCATCGACGACGGCACGCCGATCGCGGACCGGCTGGGCCTCACGACAATCCGGCTCGATCCGCGCGGCTCCCGCGTGACCGAGGACGAGCTGTACTTCCTCGCCCCCGGGTGCGCCCCGCCCAGCCTGGTGCTGCACGCCCTCGCCCGGCACATCGAGCGGCGCCGTCCGGCCGTCCTGTTCACGGGATTCCTGGGGGACGAAGTGTGGGACCGCAACCCCTGGGAGCGGCGCTACCAGGATGAGGGGATCGTGCGCGGCGATACCGCGGCGTTGATGCTGTCCGAGATCCGGCTCAAGAGCGGCTTCGTGAACGTCGCCGTGCCGTCGCTGTACGCCCGCCGCGTGCAGGATCTCGCGGCCTTGAGCGACTCGGTCGAGATGGCCCCCTGGCGGCTGGACGCCCGCGACTACGACCGCCCGATCCCGCGCCGTATTTTGGAGGAGGCGGGAATTCCGCGTGGACTGTTCGCGGGACGCAAGAAGGCCGTGGTGCAGACCTACACGTGGCCGCGCAACCGCACGCTGCGCCGGAGCTTTTTTGCCGAGGTGCGGGCACGCTACCACCGCGGTGGCGGCTTCGTGTACCTGCACGCGCTCGCGAATCGCATTGCTTTCTGGTGGTACCGAGGTTATCACCTCACGCGGCGGCAGTGGCTCAAGGTCGAGCCCCCCGACACGCCCGCGGTGCTGGTGGGACGCCGGTTCGATTTCGCGTATCTCCTGTTCTTCTGGGCCGCCCGGAGCCTCAGCGAACGCTTCGGCGTGGTGCTGCCGAGCCGGGATGCCGGCCCCACGGGGGTGAACCGTCATCGCGTGCTGCGCCACGGCGCGGCGCCCGGTCCGCTCCGCTTCGAGCGATCGCCTTAGGAACGACGCATGCATCTCCGCTTCACCCCCGTCCCCGACTGGCCGCGGCTCGCCTGGCTGGCGCGCTGCCGCCGCGGCGACCCGACCGTCGAGGTGTTCCACGGTCCCGAAGTCGAGACGACCCCCGACTGGTTCTGCGAGGCGGTGTGGGACGGCGAGTTCCGCCGCGCGGGATTCGACGAGACCGACGTCGTGTTCGGCTCCGGGGCGCGGCGCCACGGTGCGAGCATCACGTTCGTCTCGTCCGGCTCCACCGTGGACCGGCTGCACTCGCACGAGACGGCCGGCACGGCGTGGGTGGCGAACTCGCTCGTCTGCCTGCTCGTCGCCATCGGCGCCGACGTGGACCCGACGTACGGCGCGTATTACGAGGATTTCAAGTCGATCAGCGACGGCCTGGCGCGCTACACGCGCAGCGTCGCGACCTCGGCGGGGCCGGTGCGCCTCACGTACTTCCACAACCTCGTGTGGGACGGCAGCGCCCTGCGCGAGCGATCCAAGCCCGGGCCCGAGCGCGATTTCGGCGACTTCGCGGCGTATCGGGGCTTCCTCGAGGCGTCGCTCGCAGGGCTGGCGCAGAACATGAGCTCGCCCGATCGCGCCTTCCCGTTTCAGATGCTCGGCACCATCTCGAGCGGGTACGACTCGCCCGCGGTAGCCGTGCTGGCGCAGCCGTATGGTCTTGAAGAGGCGATCGCGTTCGAGCCGTCGAGCCATGGCGCACCCGACAGCGGAGAGGCGATCGCCCGGGCCCTGGGCGTGCAGCTCCGGCACCTGGACCGCGACGCCTGGCGCGCCCCAGGCGCTCCCGCGGGACCGGAAGTGCCGTTCCTCGCCGCAGACGCGAAGGGCGAGGACGTGTACTTCCGCGGCGCCGAGGCGTACCTCGCGCGGCGCGTGCTCGTGACGGGATACCACGGTGACCAGATGTGGAGCAAGCGACCGCGCGCGAAGAATGCCGACGTCGTGCGGGGCGACCAATCGGGGCTGTCCCTGTCCGAGTACCGCCTGTGGGCAGGCTTCCTACACCTGCCGGTGCCGTTCCTCGGCGTGCGCCAGATCGGTGACGTGAGCGCGCTCAGCCGCTCGCCGGCGATGGCGTCGTGGGACGTGCCGGGCGCCTACAGCCGCCCGATCTGCCGGCGCATCGTCGAAACGGCCGGTGTGGCGCGGGGCGCATTCGGCGTCCGCAAGCAAACGGCGTCCGTGCTGTTCTTCGAGCGGGACGATGTGTTGTCCCCGGGCTCGCTCGCCGATTACGGTGAGTGGCTCCGCACCCACGCCGCCGAGTGGCGCGACCGGGGTCTCGCGGCTCCGTCACCCGCCGCCGCGCACGGCGCTGCCGTCCGACTGCGCGCGGCATTGGCGCGGCTCGCCTCGCCT
>Ga0193755_1000132_pt1 | contig 20530 bp, 20 predicted proteins | sample H1a2metaG_FD_144921 | JGI IMG/M metagenome (GOLD analysis project Ga0193755, IMG submission 144921) | Soil microbial communities from a riparian zone of the East river system, Colorado, United States - H1a2 | ecosystem: Environmental > Terrestrial > Soil > Riparian zone | place: USA: East River...
CATCCGCGCGTTCCACGAGGACAAGCGCAGCGTGCTGATCGCGACGCGCGCCGGCAGCGAGGGACGCAACCTCCAGTTCTGCAACGTGCTCGTGAACTACGATCTGCCGTGGAACCCGATGGTGGTGGAGCAGCGCATCGGGCGCCTGCACCGCATCGGGCAGACGCGCGAGGTTCACATCATCAACCTCGCCGCGGCGGGGACCATCGAGTCGTACATCCTCCAGCTGCTCGACCAGAAGATCAAGCTGTTCGAGCTGGTCGTGGGCGAGCTGGACCTGATCCTCGGCGAATTCGGCGGCGCCCAAACGTTCGAGGGCCGGCTGGCGGAAGAGTGGCTCGCCGCCGACAGCGAGGAAGACTTCGCGCGCCGCGTGGAGACGATGGGCGCCGAGATCGAGAAGAGCAGCGCGGCGGGCAAGGAGCAGGAGGAGCTCAACTCCGTCATCGCGCCGGACGACAACGCCATGCGCCTCGAGCGCCGGTTTGAGACGCTGTCGGTCCCGGGACGCCTGCGCCTCGGGCTCGGCACGAGCCAAGTCGTCAAAACCACGCGCTGGGAGGCGAAACGCCACCGACTCGGCGTGCACGTGACGGAACTGCTCGAGGCGCTCGAGTCGATCGAGCCGATCGGGGGCGTCACGACGCAGCAACCGGCCGGCAGTCACCCCGAATACGGAGATCTGGTGCGGCTTACCGGCTTGACCAGCACCGGACGCGCGATCACCCTCGTGGCGCAGGTGGACCGCCTGCCCTTGGCACTCGTGGACATCGAGGCTGACCCCACGTGAAGCGCCGACGCAAACCCCGTCCCAAGACCGCGAGTAAACTCGCGACTCGGCGTCTGCCCGTAAACGGGCCGAGCGGGGATGCATCGGTCGCCGAGGCCGATCCCTTAGCCGACGCTCGTATACGGCCCTTGCTCGAGCGCTATTGCGGGCTCGCCGGCGTGAAGCAGTCCGCACTCGGCCCCGATCACTCCAGGTTGAGTCTACCAGAGGCCGAGCGGCCGTTTTTCAGAGACCGCGAACGCTTGAACATAGTGTTCTCGCTCGACGCGCTCGAGCGTTACCCGGAGGCCGAGATCGCCGTGCTCGGGAGCCCGTTCCTCTCCCAGCTGATCGAGGCGATCCGCACGCGCGCGGCGCGCCTGTCGCTCGGTCTGATCGCGCCCCCGGCCGCCAGCGATCCGAAGAGCGTCGAGCTGACGATTCCCGTGCGGGACGGCACGGTGAAGCGGAGTACGGCGCGGGTCGCCGTGCATCCGGTGGGGCGGCTCGTCGCGCGCGTCGTGCTGCGCGCCGGAGCCGGGGTCGAGGAAGCGGTGGTCGAAAGCGACGTGTACGACCTGTCGGCCGGCGCCAAGGTGAGTGACGATGTGGCCGGCGCGTTCCAGGATTTGGAGGCGGGCCGGGTGGAGCCCGCGGATCCGTCGGACGCGGGTCAAGCGTCATCGGTCCCGGCCCGAGAGCCCGGGGATCTGCTGCGGCTCCTCTTGAGTCATCTCCAGGAAAAATCGGCGGAGCGGGTCGCCGCGCGCCGGGCGGCCGCGGAGCAGGCGCTGGCGGTCGAGTTAGGCCGCTTGGACCGGTACTTCGAGTCGATCCTCAAAGAGCAAGGCGACCCGGAGGCCATTGGCACCGTCACCGCGCTGGCCGAGCGTCGCCGGACCGAAGAGATCCGGCGCAGCGAGGTGAAGGCCGTCGTGCATCCGTTGCAGCTCATCGAGGCGACCGTCCTGATGCAGCGCGCCGAGTGGCAGCTCGAGTCCGCGCATGGGCGTCATGCGGCCTTCAACGCGCAGCGGTCGCTGACCGGCGCAGCCGCCTGGATCGTGGCGTGTCCTCATTGCGGTCGCGCGCCGACGAGCCTCGTGATCTGCCGGCACGACCACTGCGGCTGCGAGGCGTGCTCGTCTCGCTGCTCGGTCTGCGCCGAGGATTTCTGCGCGGACCACGGCATCGCTCAGTGTCGCGTGGATGAGCAACCGGCATGCGATGAGCACGTGCGCGTCTGCCCTTCGTGCCGCCTGCAGTACTGCACGGCGCACGAGGGTGTCTGCGCCGAGGACGGGCATACCGCGTGCGTGGCATGCCTCGCGCCCTGCGGCAGCTGCGGGCGGGTCGTGTGTAACCGGCACGCGGAGCAGAGTGGCGCGGATGCGCCGAAAGGAAGTCGGCGTCTGTGTGCGGCGTGCCTCAAGTACTGTGAGGGCGGCACCAACGAGCCGGTGGGCGTGGACGAGGTGACGCAGTGCGCAAGCTGTGGCAATTCGGTCTGTACGGCGCATCAGGCGGTGTGCGTGGTGGACGGACAGGTGCACTGCTCGCAGCATCTGCGACGCACCGACACGTCGCGGCGCCTGGTGTGCAGACAACACCGGGCCGGCTGTGTCGAGGAGGCAATGGCACTCTTCGCATCCGATGAGGTCGAGGAATGCCCCGTGTGCGGCAAGGGCGCATGCGCCCAGCATCGCGCCGTGTGCGGCTATTGCGGACGGCAGGTGTGCACGGCCGATCTGCAGCAGCAGTCGCGGCACTGCGCGACCTGCGCGCAGCTCGCGGCGATCACCGAGCCGCCGGAGGAGGTGATCACCGCCGCGCGAGTCGTGACGGGCGGGGGAGGTTCGAGGCCATCCCGCGCCTGGCGGATGGCCCGCGACCGCAGTCACCTCGTGGTGGAGCTCGACCTCGGGCTGCGGCGGAAGGCGGTGTTCACGCTGCGGCACGGAGAGACGACGCCGGACAGCGTGGTGAAGCACTCGTTGCTCGGATCGCAGCGCCGAAGGTAGAGGGTCGCGCGGCCACCCGTCTCACGGGCAGCTCGGTTGCTCGCGCGTGCGTGCCACCGTCGGGCGTAAGAAGAAATTCCTGAACAAGTAGTTCATCCACTTCTCGTCGCCCGCGACGCGGCGTCGGAACTCGTCGAGCAGCGTGTCGGTGCGCGCCGCGATGAGCATGTCACGCACCATCCGCACGTACCGGAGGTCGCGCATCACCGGGCCGTGCCCCGGGACGATGATGCTCGGCGCGAGCGCGATGAGCGAGTCCAGCACGCCCGGCCACGTGGCAGGATAGGCGTTGAAGGCGAACGGAACCGGCGCCACCACGAGGTCGCCCGTTGCCAGGATCCGCTGGACGGGGAGGTGAACGACCAAGTCACCACGCGTATTGCCGCAGCCAAACCAGCGCACGTCGATGATGGTCTTGCCCCGGCGCAGCGTCAGCCGATCGTGTACGGTGTCGTCGGGCGCGATGGGCCTGAACCCCGGCGCTTCGGCGACGTACTGGCGGATGATGCGGAGCGCACTCGAGACCGAGGCTCGCTCGGCTTCGGAGACCGGCGTGCTGTCGATTCCCAATCCCATGTCCAGGAGCCGCGCGTAGCGGTCCGCCACCGGAGGCGCACCCTGCACCGTACCGGTCCGGTTACTCGCGCCGAGCGTCGCGAAATCGACGGCGGTGTTGACCTGCATGACGAACCGGACGCCGGGGAACGAGTCTCGATACACCTGGTTCCCGGCCACGTGATCGTCGTGCCAGTGCGTATTGATCACCACTCCGACCGGCTTCGGGGTGAGGCGGCGGATGGCGGCGATTGTTTCGAGCGTCGCGAGCCGCGTGAACTGCGCGTCGACCGCGACCACGTCACTATCCCCGATGATCAACAACGAGTTGGAATTCACAGCGAGGCCCAGTGGCTCGCGCCGAATCACCGCGAACACGTTGGTCGCGAGTCTCACCACCTTCGAGTTGACGGGTGACGGTGCCAGGCCGAGTGCGAGCAGCAGCGCGCGGATCATGTGGAGCGTGAAGATAGCTGATTGCGGCCGCTGGTCGCGGAGCGCACATTCCCGGCGTCGATGCTTCGCCTCCGGCTGTTCGTCGCGGCGGCTTTCCTTCCGGCCGTTGGGCTGCCCAGCCCCGCCTGCGCCCAGGTATACCTCGGCCTCGACGCCACCCTGAGCTCGCCCTATGTGTGGCGCGGTGTGACGCGCGCCAACGGCTGGGTCGTTCAGCCGGAAGGCTTCATCAGTCTGAAAGCGGGTGGCGGGTTCCTGTCAGGCGGCGTGTGGGCGAGCTACGAGCTCGGTAACGCCGGGCCCAACGACTTATCGGATCTCGGCATCGGCGGCGCCGGCCTCGCCGAGCTGAACTACTGGGGGCAGGCGACGTGGTCGCTCGGGCTGATGCAGGCGGCGCTGGGCGGGATTCGTTACACGTTCCGCGGAACCGCTCCGACCGCCGGCCGTACGCGCGCCGACAACACCACCGAGCTGTACGTGGAGCTGCGCGGTACCTCGAAGTACATCCTGCCGGGCGTCGCGCTGTGGCTGGATGTGGGCCGGGTGCGCGGGGCGTACGTCGAGGGGAGCGTCACGGTGCCGGTGCTCGCCAACCCGCTTGCCGCGCCGTTCTTCGGACTGATCACCCGGGCCGCCGTGGGTTATACGGTCGGCCAGGAGAGTGCCTACTTCGTGCGCGCCGGCGTGACGCACGTGGATTTCGCCGTGTCGACCGACCTGACGCTGCGCCCGTTACACGTGCCCACCGTACTGCGGCTCGAGGGCCACGTGCAATTCAGCACCGACGACGCGACCCGACCCACCAGCGCTCGCCCCAGTGACGCGCGGCGTAGCGGCAAGCTCTGGGTGGCGCTGGCGTTACGGTTGTCTCCTCGGATCGTGTCGTGGTGAGCGCGCGCGCGCGGGTAGTACTGGCGGTGTCGCTCGTGGCGTCCGGATGCGTCGCGTACCACGAGCTGCCGCTGCCGAGTCCCACGTCGGCGCGGCCGGTGCCGGCGGCGCTGCCCGGGCTGCGGGCGGGATTCGGCCGGGCCGACATCACACCCCCGCCCGGGGTCGGACTCGCCGGCAACGGCCCGGAGGGCCGCCGCGCCGCGGGCTATCGCGTGCACCTGTATGCGCGTGCCCTGCTGCTCGAGGATCGGACGGGCGAGCGCGTCGCGCTCGTCGTCGCCGATCTCGCGCAGGTCACTCCGAACCTGCACCGTCTCACCGCCGCGCGCATCCGCGACTCGACCGGGATCGGCGCGGATCGGCTGGTGATCGCGGCCACACATGTGCACTCGGGCCCGGGGCATTTCTACGCCGAGCGCCAGTACAACCAGAGCACGTCGCAGGTCGTGGGCTACGATTCGGCCATGGTCGAGCGCGGATCGGCTGGTGATCGCGGCCACACATGTGCACTCGGGCCCGGGGCATTTCTACGCCGAGCGCCAGTACAACCAGAGCACGTCGCAGGTCGTGGGCTACGATTCGGCCATGGTCGAGTTCCTGGTGTCGCGCTTCGCCCGCGCCGTGCTCGACGCGCGGGGCGATCTGCGCCCGGCACGGGTCGCGTGGAGTGCTACTGCGGTGTGGGGACACACGCGCAATCGGAGCTACGAAGCCTTCCTGCGAAACAAGCCCGAGTGGACGCCGCCCGCACCGGTGACGCCCGGGCTCGACGCGACGCATCGCGCTGTGAACCCGCTGTGGACGCTGTTACGCGTCGATCAACGGGGCGTCGGTGCGGACAGCGCGTACCGGCCGGCCGGCGCGTTCAGCGTGTTCGCGGTGCACGGCACGGCGGACGCCCCGGAGAACGAGCTGCTCGATGCCGGCATCCACGGGATCATCGAACGGGGGCTCGAGCGGCACGTAGACTCGCTGAGCCGGCGCGGCGCGGGCTATCACCTCGTGGCGAACGGAGCGGAGGGAGACGTTTCTCCTGATTGGCCGGCGCAGTCGCGCTGCGGCGCGCCGATGCTCCGCCCCGTGGTGGGGCCGGGCGGGCCCCGCACCCCGCCCGCGCCGTGGGAATGGCGCGACCCAGCCCCTGCCTGGATGGCGTTGTGCCTCGCCGCGGCGCGCCGTTACGTCAACACCGCCGGCGACTCGCTCGCCGCGCGCGCGGTCGCCTTGTTCGACTCGCTCGGGACGGGCCTGCGCGGCGACCTGCGCGTTGGCGTGGCGTTCCGCACCTTGCGCCTGAAGGGCGATCCGCGCCTTTGCCCTTACCCCGAGACCGGCGTGTCTACGCTGGCCGGCGCTGAAGACGGCCGCACCCGGCTGTACGGCTGGCGCCTGTTTGGGATCTTCCCGATCGGCCTCGAGGAGGGCAGGCACGCGATCCGTCCCAACCCCCATGATTGCCAGCGCGAGAAACGCGTGGCGCTGGGCGGGCTGCAGCGCAAGCTCGTTGTCGGGGAGCACGGCCTGCCGGAGGTCGCCCAGCTCTCGGTGATCCGCCTGGGCGACTTGCTGCTGGGCGTCGTGCCGGCGGAGCTGACGACTCGGGCCGGTGCGCAGATCGAGCACGCGATCGCCGACAGCGCACGCGCCGCGGGGCTGGCGCCGCGCGCCGTCACGATCGTCGGGCTCGCCAACGGCTACATGCAGTACGTCACGACCGACGCGGAATACGGCGAGCAGGCCTACGAAGGCGGCTCCACGCTGTTCGGACCCAACAGCGCCGCCGTCCTCGCGGAGGAGCTGGGGAAGCTGGCGGCCTCGCAGGTGCGCGCGGGCGCGAGTCCGGCGAACCCGGTCGACTCGATCGCGGCCTATCCGGGGCAGTCCCAAGCCATCCTGCCACGCCGCACGGCCGGCCCCCCGCCCGAGCGCGTCACCCGCGTGGTGCTGAGCCAGGCCTGCGCCGGCGACACGCTCGTGGTGCGGTGGCGAGACCTCCACCCGGGACGCCTGGTTCCGGCCGACGGACCGGTGCTACGGATCGAACGGCTCGCGGGGGAGCGCTGGGACACCGTGGCTTGGGACGACGACCGGGAGCTCGAGATCCGCGCTGTACGCTCGCTCGGCGACCGGGGCTACGTGTGGGAGGCGCGCTGGCACCACCCGGCGCGCGCCGGTCCGTTCCGGGTAGTGCTCGTGGCGCGAGTGGGGCTGGCCGAGGTGACGGGGGATAGGGTGGGGTGTGGGTAGACGTGGAAGACGGGGGCATCCGACGTTCGATTCGCGCGAGCCGCTGCTCGACCTACGGGCCGATGCCGAGCTCGATCTGCACGGGCTCGGCGCGGTCGAAGCGCGGTCCGCCGTGCGCGCGTTCCTCGAGAGCTGGCGGCGCCGGAAGGCGGGAGCGGTAGTTTATATCATCACGGGGAAAGGGAAGGGCTCAGCGGGTGGGCCCGTGTTGCGCGGCCTGGTGAAGACTCTCCTGCAGGGCGAGCTACGCGCGCTGGTGGCGGAGTGGGGTCTGGACGACGGGGAGGGGGGATACAGAGTGAGGGTGCGGTAATTGCCCCACTCAGAGCGGCCGGAACAGCTCCGGCACCCGAAGCACGAACGGGTCCCCGGCCTCCGCGGGGAGCCACTTTAGCTGCTCCCGCTCGACGGTCGGGAGCGCGGCCTCGGGCGTCCACACCTCCACGAAGTGCTCGTCGGCGTCCACGATCCAGTAAGCGCGAGCTACGCGCGCTGGTGGCGGAGTGGGGTCTGGACGACGGCGAGGGGGGATACAGAGTGAGGGTGCGGTAATTGCCCCACTCAGAGCGGCCGGAACAGCTCCGGCACCCGAGGCACGAACGGGTCCCCGGCCTCCGCGGGGAGCCACTTTAGCTGCTCCCGCTCGACGGTCGGGAGCGCGGCCTCGGGCGTCCACACCTCCACGAAGTGCTCGTCGGCGTCCACGATCCAGTAAGCGGGGGCGCGTATTTCCTGATACAACCTGCGCTTCGTGAAACGATCGCCGCGGGCCGTCGTGGGACTCAGGACCTCCACGACGAGCAGGAGGTGCTTGATGTGGGCCCAATCGAGGGCGCGGAGCTCGTGCGTGGGAACGACAAAGAGGTCCGGTTGAACGCGAAACCACGCCCCACTGACCCCGGGCGTCAGCCCGGGGATTACGGAGACTGGGTGGGCTCGCCCAGCTGCTCCATGGCCAGCCGCAACCGTGCGACCGCCGTCTCAAGCAGCCACCGGTCCACATCGAGGAGTGCGCCGTGTTCCACGGCGTAGGTCAGCAGGCTGAGCGCCGCGTGGATCTGGTCGCCGGCGGTTTCCAGCTCTACGCGGCGCTCCAGTCCGGTGCGGCGCTGGCCGCCCTTGCGACGCTCGACCTCAACGGGCGCCTGTTCGCTCCGGCGATCGGCACCGCTGCGCCGATCGGATTTCTCTCGACGATTCTTGCGTTCGGTGGCCATGGGCACCGAATCTGCAACGTGCGCCACGGGCGCGCGAGCGGGGGTCAAGATTGTGCAGCCGGTGGCCCGCCCCCATCTTCAAAGTGTCATGATCGCACGCGAGCACCATAGGGTCGACCGGCGGCTCCTGCCGCCCCGCCGCAGTGACAGCGAGCGTCGCCTGGGCGAGCGCCGTCTGGAGGTCATCTCGCTCGACGAGGAGCGGCGCAGCCAGGTCGAGAGACGCCGCGCCACCGATCGGCGGCAGCCGACCGGCCGACGCCAGCCGGAAGCGCGCGGCGAGAAGGTCGTCGTGCTCGTGGTGAGCGACCAGGAGGACGAAGCACGGCGCGTGCGCGACCTCCTGGTCGGCGCCGATCCGGACGGATTCGCCGTGGCCGCCTCGGCGCCGCAGGCGTCGCTCGGCCGGCTCGCGCGGGGCGGAATCGACGTCGTGCTCCTGGCGATGTCGCTCTCCGCCCGCCGCGGCTTCGCGACCTTCACGGAGCTCCGGGCGCTGGCGCCCGCTGTCCCGTTCCTCTTTCTCTCGGACGCGGAGGATGAGCGCAACGGCCTCGAAGCCGTGCGCGCCGGGGCGCAAGACTTCCTCGTGAAGAGTGAGGTCGACGGGCCGGTCCTGGCGCACGCCCTCCGGCTCGCCATCGAGCGGAACCGCCTCCATGCCGCGCTCTTGGACCTCGCCCTCGTGGACGATTTGACGGGCTTGTACAACCGGCGTGGGTTCCTGACGCTGGCGACACGGGATCTCCGCCTCGCGCGCCGCGGCAATGAAACGCTGCTCGTGGCGTTCGCCGACCTGGACGACCTAAAGGGCGTGAACGACGCCGCCGGGCACGCGGTGGGCGATCGCGCGCTGCGCGACACCGCCACCCTCCTGCGGCAGACGTTCCGCGACTCGGACCTGGTGGCTCGGATCGGCGGCGACGAATATGCGGTTTTGGTGCGCAATGCGGGGCCCGAAAGCGCGGACGTGCTCGCCGAGCGGCTGAAGAGACAGGTACGCGACTTCAACCGCCGTGCGGGCCGACCCTACCAGCTCTCGATCAGCCTCGGCTTCGCGGCGCACAAGGCGAGCACCCTCGGCTCGGTGGTGGGCCTGCTGGACCGGGCCGACCGCGCGCTCTACCGGGACAAGCGGCGCAAGCGCGACGCGGGCTGACCGGGACCCCCCGACCCCCCATGGCGGTCAAGCGCAAACCTCGCCGCACTGATCCCCACCGCGCGCTGCGCGACCACCTCGTCGAGCTGCTCGAGGGGGGTCATGCCCACGTCACGTTCGAGGACGCGATCGCCGACTGGCCACTAGGGCTCCGGGGAGCAAAACCCGCCGGCCAACCCTTCACTCCCTGGCGCCTGCTCGAGCACATCCGCATCTCACAGTGGGATATCCTCGAGTTCACGAAGAGCGCGAAACACGCTTCACCGGAGTGGCCGGCGGGCTACTGGCCCGTGAGTGACGCGCCACCCGATGCCGCCGCGTGGGACAAGAGCGTCGCCCAGGTGGAGCGCGATCTCCGGGCGATGCAGCGACTCGTGCGCGATCCAGCAACGGACCTCTTCGCCCGCATCCCGCACGGCACCGGACAAACGGCGCTGCGCGAAGCGCTCGTCCTCGCCGACCACAACGCGTATCACCTGGGGCAGCTCGTGTTGCTCAGACGCCTGCTCGGCGCCTGGAAGGGCTCTTAAGCGCTACCCCGCGTGCCCCCGAGCACGCTGGGCGATGAGATGCTCCAAGTGCTCCCAGATCTCGGGCCTGATGCTGTCCACCAGCTCCTTGTTCATCTTGCCGAGCATCACGGCGATCGAGCTCGTGTCCAGGCCCGCGATGCGGCACTCTTCGATGACTGCGGTGAAATGGATCCGGGCTTCCCGGATCATCCGGCCGAACAGGGTCGCCCCGTCCCCCCGCGCTCCCAGTGCCAGGGCCAGCAGGTAGAGGTCCCGAGCACCGTCGAGTCGGTGACCGAGGTATTCCCGGGCGTCGCGGGGCAGGCGCTCGCTGACCGAATCCGTGACCATGTAGCTTTCTCCCTACGAGAAAGAGGGCGACCAACCAGGCCGCCCTCCTCCCCTGCGTAGGTCAGGCGTTCAACGCCTTCTCCGCCGTGACCTCTACCTTGATGAGATGGGGCTTCGCCGTCTCCGCCTTCGGCAGCGTGACCGTCAGCACGCCAAGGTTGTAGGTGGCCTTGATCTTGTTGGGATCGATCGAGGTCGACAACCTGAACGTCCGCTCGAAGTCGCCATAGGTCCGCTCATAGCGATGGACCTTCTCGGCCTTCTCCTCCGCCACCTGCTCCTTCGTGCCCTTGATCGTCAGCAGGTTGTTCTCCACCGTGATCTTCACGTCCTGGGGCTTCACCCCAGGCACCTCCGCCACCAGGCGGATGACATCGGGCTCCTCGAAGATGTCCACCAGCGGCTGCCAGGCCGTGGTCGCAGCTTCGTGTTGGGGCCACTCAAACGACGTGCGGAACGGGTCGTTGAAGATCCGGCCCATGCGGTGCTCCAGCTGATGCAACAGCTCCAGCGTCGGGTCCCTCTGCGTCATGCCGACCATATGGTCCTCTTTACTTGTTGTGAGGCGCTTGCGGTTAAGCAGCTGCGTGATAACTGTCGCAAAGATGTCACAATGTACTCGATTTGTCAAGTTCAGATTGGTTTTGGGTCCAGTACTTGACAAAGATAGTAAAGTGCGGAGGAACAGCCTGACCAACGCGCTACATTCCCGTAGGTCCGACTCCGCCAACCCGATGCCCACGTCCTTTACCCATGTCTCGAGCCCCGTCGGCGAGCTGGTGCTCGCGGCCTCGGGCGCCGCGCTCACGGGGGTCTACTTCCCGACCTCCCGCCATGAACCGCCCCCGACGGAGCGGGCAGGATGGGTGGCGGACGACGGCCGCGGCGCCGAGGGCGAAGTGCTGGCTCGGACTCGAGAGCAGCTGGCAGAATACTTCGCGAGGACCCGTACGACGTTCGACCTTCCACTGGATGCACCCGGCACGGCGTTTCAGCGACGCGTATGGGAGGCCCTGCGCACCATCCCGTACGGGACGACGCTGAGCTACAGCGAGCTGGCGCGCCGCTTGGGTGACCTGCGGGCCACCCGCGCCGTCGGCGCAGCCAATGGCCGGAACCCCATCCCCATCATCGTCCCCTGCCATCGGGTGGTCGGGGCGAACGGGGCGCTCACGGGGTTCGGCGGCGGCCTGGACCGCAAGCGCTGGCTGCTCGAGCACGAAGGGGCGCTGATGATGCTGGGAGCTTAGGGTATGACCTCGTTCAATCTCCCGGTCCGGACGTCGTAGATGAACCCGCGGACCGGGATGTCGCTCGGCACCCAGGGATGCGACCGCACTTTCTGGATCTGCTGTCGCACGTTCTCCTCCAGGTCGCGGAACGCGTGGAAGTGGACCGGGGTGACCGCCGTCGTGTCCGATTGCGCGCGCAGCTTCGCGAGCAGCTCCTCCTCCTTGAAGGTGAGCATCCCGCAGTCGGTGTGATTGACGATCATCCACTCCTCGGTGCCGAGCAGGTAGTGCGAGATCAGGAGCGAGCGGATCGCGTCTTCCGTCACGATGCCGCCCGCGTTGCGGATGATGTGGGCGTCTCCCGTCTTCAATCCCAGCGCCGGCTCGATCGTCAGGCGCGCGTCCATGCAGGCGACGATCGCAAGTTTCTTGGCGGGGGGCATGGGTAGATGGCCCAGCCCAAAGTCTTGGGCAAACCGCCGGTTCGCCTGCTGCACGTCATCGATGACGCTCATACGACCTCCTCCATGCCGGACGGGGAAATCGGCCCGAGCTAGCCCGGCCGCGCGCGAGTGGGCAAGTTCCCCGCCGGCCTTCAACTTCTGGTTCGCTCGCGTAGTGGGTCGGCCGACGCTGTCAGTAAACTGACGCCGCTCTGCCGCTTCAGCGGTACATGCCGAGCCGCGGCTTCAGCCGCGAATCACGGGCCATGGGATACCGCCTCCCGGTCGAACGCCGCCTGGATCTCCCGCGCCGGGTCGAGCGGGGCGCCCGTCAGATTCGTGAGGATGGCCACGACTACGTGGGAATCGCGGTCCAGGCCGAACACCGCCGTCCCGCCTACCGCGCCGCCCCCGTGGAACGCCCAGCGGTGGCCCAAGCTGTCGGTCGTCACGAACAACCCGATCCCGTACCCCGTCTCCTCGCCCGCGCTGGTGCGCTGCGACGTGAACAACAGGTCCAGCGTTTCGGGCTTCAAGAACCCCGGCTCGAGCAGCGCCGACCCGAATCTCACCAGGTCCTCGGCCGTCGACACGAACCCACCTCCCGCCCACTTGTAGCTGTTGTCCACCGCGGGCGCGATGCGGTAGCTCCCGCCGCTGTCGCGATCGTAGGGTTGCGTGCGGCCCGGAATGAGGCTGTCGGTGCGGTCGGGCGCCGTGTGGGCCAGGCCGAGCGCGCGAAACACATGGGCTGACATGTAGTGCAGGAAGTCGTCCCCCGACGCGCCCTCCACCACCGCGGAGATGAGATTCCAGGCATAGCTCGAGTAGGAGAACCGCGTGCCGGGCGGGAATAGGAGGGAGTCGTCCTGGAAGATCGTCAGCCCGTCGAGCACCGTGGCGAAGCGACGGTTCAGGAAGAACTCTCGATCTTTGTAATGCCTGATGCCGGCGAGATGACCGGCGAGCTGGCGGGTGGTGATGGGGTAGCCCTTGTCCGGGAACGACGGCACGTAGCGTTGCACCGGCGCGTCGAGATCGAGCTTGCCCTGCTGGTACAACAGGGCGACGGCGGCGGCCGTGAGCGGCTTCGATACGCTCCCGATGCGGAACTGCGTCTCGCGCGTGACGGGTCGCTTCCGCTCGGCGTCGGCGTACCCGAAGCCCTCCGACCACACCAGCTTCCCATTCACCGCCACGGCCACCTGCACTCCGGGGATCCGGGTCGCGAGCCGCTCGCACATGAGCGCGCGCTCCTGCGCCACGATGGCCGCGTACTCCGCAGGAACGCTCCCCGAGCGCCGGGAAATGCACGGCGCCCCCTGTGCGGCGAGAGTCGCGGGGATGAGGAAACCGGCCAGGCCAATGCGGCAAAGCATATGCCTCAAAGGTCTCATGAACTTCTGGGCCGGCGCAATGACTCACCCAAGGGGATAGTTTTCCCCGTATGGAGCGGGTGCCGGAAGCCCTGTCGGCCGCCTTCGGCGACCGCTACACGATCGACCGTGTGCTGGGCCGCGGCGGGATGGCGACCGTGTACGTCGCCGAGGACCTCCGGCACAAGCGCCAGGTCGCGATCAAGGTGCTACGGCCCGACGTCGCGGCCGCGATCGGCGCCGAGCGATTTCTGCGAGAGATCGCGATCGCCGCACGGCTCACCCACCCCCACGCACGTGCTCCCGCTCATCGACTCCGGCCAGGCGGCGGGATCCCTCTATTACGTGATGCCGTATGTTCGCGGGGAAACGCTGCGGCAGCGCCTGGTGCGTGAGCAGCGGTTGCCGCTCAAGGACGCGCTGGCCATCGCGCGGGAGTTGGGCGCGGGGCTCGACTACGCGCACCGCGAGGGGTTCGTCCACCGGGACGTAAAGCCCGAGAACGTGCTCCTGGCCGACGGGCATGCGGTGATCGCCGACTTCGGGATCGCACGCGCCATCGTCCAGGCGGGCGGCGATCATGTCACCGAGGTCGGGCTCGCCATCGGGACGCCCGAGTACATGAGCCCCGAGCAGGCCGCGGGCGACCGCGAGCTGGACGGGCGGTGCGACGTGTACGCACTCGCTTGCGTCATTTACGAGATGCTGGCCGGAGCGCCCCCGTTTTCCGGAGGCAGCGCCCGCGCCATCATCGCGAAGCACCTGAGCGAGCCGCCACAGCCGCTCCGCACCCGGCGCCCCGACGCGCCGGCGGTCGTCGAGCAGGCGCTCGCCCGGGCGCTCGCCAAGGATCCGGCGGACCGCTTTGCGACCGTCGCCGAGTTCACGACAGCATTGGACGAGACGGGGCCCGGTGTCGTACCGTCGCTCGTCGGCAAGACGCGCTCCATCGCGGTGCTGCCGTTCGTCAACGCCAGCGCCGATCCCGACAATGAATACCTGAGCGACGGCATCAGCGACGAGCTGATCAACGCGCTCACCAAGGTCGAAGGGCTGCGCATCGCGTCCCGCACCTCGGTCTTCGCGCTGAAGGGGAAGCCGCAGGATATTCGCGCCATCGGCGCGCTGCTCGGCGTATCGGTCGTGCTCGAGGGGACGGTGCGGAAGTCGGGTGACCGGCTGCGCATCACCGCGCAGCTCTCCGCGGCCGACGATGGGCGCAACCTCTGGTCGGAGCGCTACGATCGCACACTGGACGACGTGTTCGCCGTTCAGGACGAGATCTCCCGGACCATCGTGAGCACGCTGCGCACCACCTTCCTGGCCGACATCGCGGACCCCACGCCGCAGCGCTATACGCACAACCTCGAGGCCTACTCGCTCTACCTGAAGGGCCGCTACTGTTGGAACAAGCGCAGCCAGGAGGGCGTGCTCGAGTCGATTTCCTTCTTCAAGCAGGCGATCGACCTCGATCCCGAATACGCGCTGGCGTACTCCGGGCTCTCGGACGCCTACGCGCTCCAGGTGGACTACCGCAGCGTGCCCGTCACCGAGGGGTACCGGCTCGCGCGAGAGTACGCCCTCAAGGCGCTCGAGCTGGACGAAACCCTGCCTGAGGCACACACCTCGCTCGCTTGGGTCTTGCACGTGCACGACTGGGATTGGCCGGGAGCGATGCGCGAGTATCACCGCGCGCTCGAGCTGAACCCGGGCTTTGCCACGGCGCATCACTGGTATTCATTCGTGCTGCTGGTGAGTGGGCAGACGGAGCAGGCGGTGATGGAGGCGCTCACGGCGCTCGAGCTCGATCCGTCGTCGCTTTCGGTCCGTCGCGGCGTGGGGTGGCTGAGTTACTACACCCGTCGCTACGAGCAGGCGCTGTACCATTTGCGGCGCGCCATCGCGATGAACCCCACTTCGGAAGACACCTATCGCGTGCTGGGCCTGGTGCTGATGCAGCAAGGCGCCTACGCCGAGGCAGAGCGCGCGTTTCGCGAGGCGATCACCCTCTCGCCCGATCTGTCCTACGCGACAGCGGGTGTGGCGCACGTGTTGGCGCTCTCGGGCCGGCGCCGCGAGGCCGAGGAGCTCGTCGCCGAGCTCGAAGCCCGCGCGCGCGAACGCTACGTGACACCGGTCGCCTTCTGCATCGCGCACCTCTCGGAAGACACCTATCGCGTGCTGGGCCTGGTGCTGATGCAGCAAGGCGCCTACGCGGAGGCAGAGCGCGCGTTCCGTGAGGCGATCACCCTCTCACCTGACCTCTCGTACGCCACGGCGGGCGTGGCGCACGTGTTGGCACTCTCGGGCCGGCGCCGCGAGGCCGAGGCGCTCGTCGCCGAGCTCGAAGCCCGCGCGCGCGAACGCTACGTGACACCGGTCGCCTTCTGCATCGCGCACCTCGGCTTGAGGAACGTGGATCAGGTGTTCCACTGGCTCGACCGCGCGTACGAGGACCGGCGGGGCTGGCTGACCTACATGAAGGTCGACCCGATCTTCGACCCCGTGAAAGACGACCCGCGGTTCGGGGCGTTCTTGAAACGGATGAGGTTGTAAATGAGTATCGTCGGGGCATGCGCGAGTGAACTCGCGGCTCGGCGATTGCCCGTAAACGGGCACAGCATTGCCGCTTCAGCGGTAGATGCCGAGCCGCGGCTTCAGCCGCGCCACCAGGGAGGCGCACCGGTATGGACTTCTCAGGCGACCTAGGGCTCGACGTCCTGACCCGAACGCCGGGCACGCTCCAGGCCATGCTGAGCGGGCTCCCCTCTCCGTGGACGAGCGGGACCGAGGGCCCCGACACGTGGAGTCCCCAGGACGTGCTGGGGCACCTGATTCACGGCGAGGAGACCGACTGGATCCCGCGCGCGAAGATCATCCTCACGAAGGGGGAGTCGCAGGCGTTCGAGCCGTTCGACCGCTTCGCGCAGGCCCGGCGATTCGCCGGCTGGTCGCTCGAGCGACTGCTCGATCGATTTGGCGAGTTGCGCGCCGAAGGTGTCGCGACCTTGCAGGGCTGGCATCTGACCCGGGAGCAGCTGGCGCTGCGCGGCCGGCATCCCGAGCTGGGCCCGGTGACGCTCTCGCAGCTGCTCGCGGCGTGGGTGGTCCACGACCTCGGCCACATCGCCCAGATCTCGCGCGTGATGGCGAAGCAGTACACGGCAGCCGTAGGGCCGTGGAAGGCTTATCTCCCGGTCTGGTCGCTCGAGCGACTCCTGGATCGATTTGGCGAGTTGCGCGCCGAAGGTGTCGCGACCTTGCGGGGCTGGCATCTGACCCGGGAGCAGCTGGCGCTGCGCGGCCGGCATCCCGAGCTGGGCCAGGTGACGCTCTCGCAGCTGCTCGCGGCGTGGGTGGTCCACGACCTCGGCCACATCGCCCAGATCTCGCGCGTGATGGCGAAGCAGTACACGGCAGCCGTAGGGCCGTGGAAGGCTTATCTCCCGGTGCTCACGCGCTAGAAGGTTGACACCGCGGCTCTGTGGTGCGAGCCTACCACCGACCGTCGAGCCCTTCATGCGCCCTGTCAGCCGAACCGTCATCCACACCGTCCCCGTGTCGATCGAGCGGGTCTTCGCCCTGCTCACCGACCCGGGGCGTATGGCCGAGTGGCTCCCCGGATGCGGCGGGACCGAGAGCGACAAGCCGCTCAGGAAGGGCGTGCGGTTCAAGGTGCGGTTCGGGCAGCGAACGACCGAATTCGAGGTCGTGGACTTCACGCCGCCGACGACATTCGGCTGGGTGGAGCGCGGTGAGCGGAACGGCTGGAAAACGTTCTTCCGGCTCGACCCCACGGCCGAATCGACCGCCGTGACGGTGCGGGACGTGTGGGCCCCGCGGTCTATCATTGCGTGGCTGCGCGGCCGGTTGTTCGAGAAGCGCCGCGTGAACAGCCAGCTCGAGGCGATCCTCTCGAACGTCCGGAAGCTGCTCGCGCCTTGAAGCGGGCCGCTGCCGCCCTCGGCTGGCTGCTCGTCGTCTGTCCGGTCCACGCGCAGACGCTCGAGCTGCGGTTCTTCGATGTCGGCCAGGGCGATGCGGCGCTCATCGTCACACCTGAGGGGAAGAGAGTCCTGATCGATGCCGGCCCCGGCGCGTGGCCCGTCGTCCCCTACCTGCAGTCACATCACTACGACACCCTCGATCTGATCGTCGCGTCGCACAATCATACCGATCATATCGGCGGCATGGCGGACGTGATCGCGTCCAGGGTAGTACGCGCCTACCTCGATAACGGCATTCCCCATACCACCGCCACGTACCAACGCACGCTGCGCGCGGTGGAAGCGAGTGGGGCGCAATACCTCCAGGCGACGGCGCGGACCATCACGGTGGGCTCCGCGCGTCTGAGAGTTCTGGTGCCGCCCTCTCGGCCGGTCGATCAGAACAACGGGTCCGTGGGGATCCTGCTCGAGTACGGGGCGTTCCGGGCGCTCCTCACGGGGGATTCAGAGCAGTACGAGCTCGGTCACTGGCTCCAGCACGACTCCGTCCCGCGGGTGACCGTCGTGAAGGTCGCTCACCACGGCAGCTGGAACGGCACCACGGTCGCGTGGGTGCAGGCGACGCGCCCGCAGGTTGCCGTGATCTCGGTGGGAGCAGGGAACTCCTACCGCGCCCGCAGGTTGCCGTGATCTCGGTGGGAGCAGGGAACTCCTACGGGCTCCCGTCGCCCCAGGTTATCGAGCAGTGGCAGACCGCCGGCGCACGGGTGTATCGCACCGACCGGGACGGTGCGGTGATCATCGAAGCCAAGCGCGACGGCAGCTATATCGTGCTCAACGAATACTCCGGGCCTGCGCGAGACCATGAGTGAATGAGCGAGCGGCACGCGTTCTACTCGGTCGATCGGCTCGAGCTGGCGGTGGCCGTGCTGGTCGGAGACGACGGCGTCGGGCTCGATGTGCTCAAGAAGACCCTGCCGGTGAAAGTGCGCGAGGGCGTGGTGCTGCGGGTGCGGCTCGACGCCGACGGCAAGCCCGACTGGTCGAGCGCCGCCATCGATGACGCCGAGCATGAACGTCGCCTGCAGGAGGCCCGCGACCGCCTCGAGCGGCTGCGCGGCACCGATCCGGGCGGCGACGTGATGTTGTAGCGCCCGCCTGTTGACGAACACGTGCTTCTCACTGAGCTGGTCCAGACCTCGCGCCGCGTCGCGGAAACGACAGGTCGGCTCGCGAAGATCGAGCTCGTCGCCGCCCTCCTGAAGCGCACGGGCCCCGAAGAGATCGAGATCCGCACGGGCCCCGAAGAGATCGAGATCGCGATCGCCTTCCTGTCGGGCTCCCTCCGCCAGGGGCGCATCGGGATCGGCTACGCCACCCTGCAGGCCGCGAAACGCGAGCATGTGGCCGACGCGCCGACCCTCGACCTCGCCCGTGTCAATACTACGCTCCAACGCCTCGCGGATACCACCGGTAAGGGCTCGGCCCAGACGAAGGAACGCCTCCTCGGTGAGTTGTTCGCCCGCGCCACGGCCGACGAGCAGGAATTCCTGTTCCGCTTGATCATCGGCGAGCTGCGTCAGGGAGCGCTCGAAGGGCTCGTGACGGAGGCAGTCGCGCGGGCGGCGGGGCTCGAGACCGAGGCCGTCCGCCGGGCGACGATGCTCGCGGCCGACCTGGGTCGCGTCGCACGCGCCGCGCTGACCCAGGGAGCGGCCGGCCTCACGGCCTTTCGCGTGGAGCTGTTCCACCCGCTCCAGCCGATGCTCGCCCAGGCCGCCGATGATGTGACGGATGCCCTGGCGCGTCTGGGGAAGGGGCAAGCCGCGTTCGAATACAAACTCGACGGCGCCCGCATCCAGGTCCACAAGGCGGGCGACGAGGTGCGGGTGTTCTCCCGTGAGCTGAACGACGTCACGCCGGCGGTGCCGGAGGTGGTGGAAGCGGTCCGCCGCCTGCCGCTCACCGACGCCATCCTGGACGGCGAAGCGATTGCTGTGCGCCCGGACGGCACGCCGCTGCCGTTCCAGGTCACGATGCGCCGCTTCGGACGCAAGCTCGACATCGAGCGGCTGCGCGCCGAGCTGCCGCTCGCGCCGTTCTTCTTCGACATGCTCTACGCCGACGGCGTGCCCCTCCTGAACGAGCCCTACACCCGGCGGTTCGCCGCCCTCGCGGCGCCGAGCACCGCGTGCCCCGCATCGTGACGTCAGACGCGGCCGAGGCCGGGGCGTTCTTCGAACAGGCGATAGCGGCCGGACAGGAAGGGCTGATGGCCAAGGCGCTGGACGCGCGCTACGATGCCGGCGCGCGCGGCGCCGCCTGGCTCAAGCTGAAGCCCACCCACACGCTCGACCTCGTCGTGCTGGCCGCCGAATGGGGGCACGGCCGCCGCCGCGGCCGGCTCTCGAACCTCCACCTCGGCGCCCGCGATGCGGACACCGGCGAGGTCGTCATGCTGGGGAAGACGTTTAAGGGGATGACGGACGAGATGCTGGAGTGGCAAACGGCGAAGCTGCTCGAGCTCGAGACCCGACGCGACGCGCACGTGGTGTACGTGCGGCCTGAGCTCGTGGTGGAAGTCGCGTTCAACGGCGTCCAGGCCAGCCCGACCTATTCGGGCGGCCTGGCGCTGCGCTTCGCGCGCGTCGTGCGCTACCGCCCGGACAAGGGCCCGGACCAGTCGGATACCATCGAGACCGTGCGGGGGTTGCATCGGCGTGAGGTGGGCGAAACGTAGACGCCGCGGCGTACGAGTTCACTCAACGCGGCCGCGCAGCGGCACGTAATTCCTGCAGACAATGGGATCGATCAGGTGGCTGTTACTTCTCGGAACGGCGGCAGTGCAGCAGCGACTTCGCCGCTGGCCCTGCAGCGCCGCCGTGTAGCGCCACCCTGGCCACCGAGGTCGCACTCGCGCCCGGGGCGTACACCGCCATCGACCCGGCGGCGGACTCCGGGTGCGTCTCCTTCCCGGCCAACGTGTCGACCGGCGATTCCGCCGAGTACCTGGTGATCGCCCAATCGGCAGGGGGCGTCCCGGGCGATACCGCGTCGTTCGGGCTGCGGAGCGCGTCGCTCCTGGCCGGGGCTGCGCCCGCCGAACTCGCGACGGCGCGCTGTGCAGTGCTGCCCGGCCGCCGGGGGTCGATCGCCGCGCGATTCGACGGCTTGTTGCACGAGCTCGAACGCACCCGGCACGCTATTGCCCGAACCAGCGCCGTCCGACCTACCGCCGCGGGCTTCGCAGCCGTTGCGCCCCCCACGGTGGGGAGCCTCCGCACATTCACGGTGTGCGCCAACCTCGATTGCACTATCTACAAGCCGGTGACCGCGCGAGCCCAATCG
>Ga0193755_1000133_pt1 | contig 20524 bp, 21 predicted proteins | sample H1a2metaG_FD_144921 | JGI IMG/M metagenome (GOLD analysis project Ga0193755, IMG submission 144921) | Soil microbial communities from a riparian zone of the East river system, Colorado, United States - H1a2 | ecosystem: Environmental > Terrestrial > Soil > Riparian zone | place: USA: East River...
TCCTTGCATCTTCAACCCGCCGCGTCCAGGGTACGGACTGGCGAATCGCCTCGCGCTCAGCCTCCGAGAAGTAGTGCTGGTACCGCTCATCGGTCAGCACGCCGAACAGCATCTTCTTGTGCACGTACTTGGTCCGAAACGAATTGACGTAAACCGCCGCGCCAGTCCGATAAGCTTCGACAAACGCCTGACACTCGTCGATCTTCTCCAGTAACTCGGTCGTCAGCACCCGGCGATAGACAAGATCGATTTTGAAAGCGCCGTGTAGAAGCTTCCCTTCTCTCAGCTCCAGGTCCCGCGGGTCTGCGATTGTCGCCGCGTAGCCGCGACTCTCAAAATACTCCTTGAACAGTTCGAACTCGCGCTGGGTCGGCAAACCCTTGTAGTCCACGATCGCGATGTTTGGTCTATCGCCAGCGCCACGCACTCGTTGGTAGATGGTAAGCAGCGCATCGAGCATGTGCTCGCGGCAGTACATGGGTGTGACGGTGTGCATTTGTCTGAACTCGCGCATCAGGGGGAGTTCAAGAAACATCTCGGCGGCGACGTCCTGATAAGCGATGCCCGCCGGGCACTCTGCGTTAAGCTCAACGAACTGATAAGTCTCGCTCGTCAGAAACGAATCGAGCCGCGATGTGACCGATACCTCATCATAGCCCGGCTCGATCGCGACCAACTCTCGTTCGCCGTCGGTCAGACCTATCTGATCGAGCATCAAACGATCGCTCTTGATTGCGCGGCCAACCTTCTCGATCGCGCCCCAAACTTTCTCGCAAGCCGTCGTGATTCGCTGCCACTCGGCGCGGGTGACAAAGTGCGGCCGAAGATACGGCGAGAGCATTCGCCCACCGAACACGAATCGAACTTCGTTCAAACGTGCAGTTAGCAAAGCCCGCGACTCTTCCAGAAGGCGAGGCTCGCGCTCTATCAGCGAGTTGTAGTCGTGGACTGCCTGGGAGCTCATCGATGCCTCATTTCGCTTTGGCTTGCTGACCGACGCCCGGCCGCTTGATCTCGCTGCTCAGAAGCTCGTTCCATCGATGATTGGTCAGCGTCGGTTCGCCGTGCAGGGCGGTCTCGATCGCCAGGTCCGCAACCTTTTCGACCATCCACTTGAAGTAGACCGAACCCACGGACCACCAGTCCGCGTCCGGCGCCGGGTTCATGTAATCGATCGCGTACGGCGTATCGCCTACGATCGCAAACTCCACGGTGTTTATGTCGTAGCCGAGCGCCTCATTGATCAGAATCGTCTCCCGGCGCACGCGCTCTTCCATCGCCGGATCGAGATAGTTGTCCACCACGAGGTACCGCTGGAAGATCGGATCGTAAGGCATCGGGCACACGTCCCTCTTGCCGATACAGTATGACCGCACGTAATGGTCGAACGGCACGTACTCCTGCAAGGTCATGCAGTCGGTCCCGCTTGCATCGTACTTCTCCATAAGCTCTTCGCGATTATTGACTCGCGACACGCCGCGCCAGCCGCCCCCGTCGTAAGGCTTGATGAACGCGGGGAAGCCGATGTGGTCGATGATTCCATCCCAGTCGAGAGGGTATTCCAGGTTTCGAAGCGACTCGGCGACGACCCCGTCCTTGTATTCCTTTTGTGGAAGAAGAATCGTCTTCGGTATTGCGATCCCGAGATACGTCGCCAGCGAGTAGTTGAAAAACTTGTCATCGGCCGTCCACCAGAACGGATTGTTCAGGACCTTAACGCCCGAGAGAACGGCGCTCTTCAGGTACGCCCGATAGAACGGGATCTCGTGGGAGATTCGATCGACGATGACGTCGTATTTGCACTTTTCAGCCATTGGCACACCGCCCAGCTTCACATACTCGGCGGTTACGCCGGCTTTGCGGCGGTTGATCTCATCCAGCAGTGCTTGCGGAAAGGTGCCTTCGCGGCCGACAAGCAGTCCGACTCTCATGTGCGCCTCCGTGGTAGTTATCCTTGAGCGCGAATTCTATAGTACAGTTCCAAAGCGTTGCAACATATTCACCTGCGACGTAGCGGTCAGGCTCAGTTCAGAGTTCAAGCTTTAACTTGCGTCTCACGTTCATACGACCGAAAGGGCAAGCTAAAGCTTGAACTCTGAACCAGACTGGATCCACCACCAAGCGCGCCTTCGGGTGCGGGCGCGGGAAGCGCTGTGCTACAATTTCGCTCGCCCGATTATCACACGTTCAATATCTCATTGCTGATGCTTCAACGGAGGAAGGTTCGATTGTTTAGCTCGTTAGTAAGTCTCAGGAGATCACCAATGGCTCCCGTTGCTGCAGCTCTTCTGCTGGCCGCGCTGCTCACCGCCACGTCTTCGCTCCACGCTGAGGCAAATGACCAGGACAAGAAGAAGCCCGAGGCTCCGGCGGTAACCCCTAAGCCAGAGGGAAAGGTCCCGACGAGCAAGGAGCTCGAGAAGGACAAGAAGAAGCTGGAACAGGACAAGGTCAAGCCAAACGAGCCTAAGCTCACCCAGGCGGAAGCGAATGTCGAACTGTCGATTCTTGCCTATGGCGGGCGTAAGGCGCTCGAGACCGCGCGCGGAGCAACTCAGGAAGAGGGCACGATCCGGCTCGCTACGGATCAGGGCGACCTGGTGGGCGCTTACAAGCTGCGCTCGCTGAGGAAGGAAAAATCGTGGCTCGACCTGCTTCGCGTTGACCTCGAGCTGTCGGCGTCCGACGCCGGCAGCCGCGGATCGACCGCTCCTGCAATCAAGTACATAATCGGGTTCAACGGCGCGACCGTTTGGTCTGCCCAGAACAATCAGTACGTCAACCCCAGGCCCGAAGCTGAAGTTGCATTTCGGGCGCAGCTCACTCGCGAATACACGGCGCTGTTGCGCTACAAGGAAGACGGATCAAAGATCGATTACATCGGGCCGGAGACGATTGTCGGAGTCGAAACCACCGCGCTGGACTTGACCAACCCCAACGGTGAAAAAACCCGATACTGGATCAGCACGGGTTCTAAAATTAAACCCGGCACTTTTCGAATCCTGCACGCGGAGTATGACCTGAAGCTCGCCGAGGGGAAACCCCCAACTAAGTATCACATCGCGTATTACTACACGCCGATTCGAGTCGTTCAGAACACGTTGGTTCCGTCGCGCAGGGTGATGACTCAGGACGGCAAGTTCGTTCAGGAAATCTCGCTGACCAACATCACCTACTCCGCGAAGCTCGACCCGGAGATATTCCTGCACCTCGACCAGTAGGTCCTACCAGGGAACTCTTTCACGACAAAGCCACAAAGTTCTAAGTCATCAAGGGAAGGCATAGGTTTCCTCCTCTTAACCCCTTTCAGCCTTAGTGTCTTTGTGTCTTTGTGTTGCGCTCGAGCTTCGGTTCTTTAAGAGTCAAGGTACTCATCAATGCTGAGCCCGACGCGTGAGAGAAACTGATCGGCCATCGAAGGAATATCATCGACTGTCTCATCCAGCGCAATCCGCTCGATCCTCCACATCGGAAAGAAGACCCGCGTTAGACCGATGTTCCGCTCGCCGCGCACAATCGACTGAATCCAGTCGTCAAATGTGTTCAAGTCGATCCCACGAACGAAAGCACCGGCAGCGTTCAACTCCTGCAGAATACCCCATACTTTTTCCCGCGGGCTGTGCAGATAAACCATCACCGGCGAACCGGACGGCATGCCCGAGTTCGATGAGCCTTCTATCTCAGCCATCGCAACACTCCCAGTTTGCAATCTTCGTTTTTCAAGTTTGATTTCAATGCCGCTTCAAGAGCATGGGGATCAAGAGCATGCTCTCGAACTTGATACCCTTGAACTCGATGTCTGACAGGACTCACCGCTCCACTACGATCGCGATTCCCTGCCCGCCCCCGATGCAAAGCGCCGCAACCCCGCGCCTCACGTCGCGACGTTTCATCTCGAAAAGAAGCGTGACCAACACTCTCGCGCCGCTGGCGCCGATCGGATGTCCCAGCGCAATCGCACCGCCGTTCACATTGACACGCGAGCCGTCCAACCCGAGCTTCCTCAGCACCGCGAGACTTTGAGCCGCGAACGCTTCGTTCAGCTCGAACAAGTCGATGTCCTCTATCGCAAGGTTAGCTTTCTCGAGCGCTCGCTCGATCGCCGGAACCGGACCCAGACCCATGTAGCGCGGATCCACTCCGGCCGACGCGTACGAAACGATCTTGGCCATCGGAGTAAGCTCCATCAGCCGCGCGCGTTCCTCGCTGGCTACGACGAGCGCCGCCGCGCCATCGTTGATCCCGGACGCGTTGCCCGCCGTCACCGTTCCGTCTTGCTTCTTGAACGCGGGCTTCAATCGAGCAAGCGCTTCAGCAGTAGTCCCGGCGCGCGGATACTCATCGATCTTGAAGGCCAGCGGTTCGCCTTTCTTTTGCGGCAACATCACCGGGACTATTTCGTCTTCGAATTTGCCGTCCGCGATTGCGGCTTCCGCCCGGCGCTGGCTCTCCGCTGAAAATGCATCCTGGGCCTCGCGGGTGACTGCGCACAGATCGGCGACGTTTTCGGCGGTGATTCCCATGTGGCATCCGGCCATCGCGCAGGTCAGCCCTTCGCTCAACATAGAATCGATCAGCTCGCCGGTCCCGAGCCGGTAACCCCATCGCGCGCCGGTTAAGAGATAGGGCGCGCGGCTCATCGACTCCATCCCGCCGGCCACGATCAAATCAGCATCGCCCGCCGCAATCGATTGAGCCGCAAGCGTCACCGCTTTCAAGCCTGACCCGCAGACCTTATTCACTGTGAACGAAGGCACACTGTCGGGAATGCCGGCAGCGATGGCCGCCTGGCGAGCGGCGTTCATACCGGCGCCTGCCTGGAGGACGTTGCCCATAATCACTTCGTCAATATCCCCGCGGCCGAGCCCCGCGCGGTCGATCGCGGCTTCGATGACGATTCGCCCAAGCTGCGGGGCCGGCACGTCCTTAAGCGAACCCCCGAAGCTTCCGATTGCGGTCCGCACCGCACTGACTATGACCACCTTGCTCATATCAACCATGTACGGGCGGCCCTCCGTCGCCGCCCTTGTTGCTCAAACTCGCCTTGCGCCGTCTTTCATGCTCCCACTTAATCTCATCTCGAACCTTCAACAGCGAGCCTATGAGTTGTTCAAATGTCAGACCTTTAACTACCAGGTCGTTTAGTATCAGCTCTCGTGTTTGGCTACTTGCTAATCACCGTCACGTCATCGAACGCCTGACCGCTCTGCGCGTAGCAAAATAATCCAATCTTGCCTCGCAAATAAGAGCCATCCTTGACTTCAAAGAGCACGTGTCCGTCGACTCGTGCGATAAGATTCGGACCGTCAGCCTCCACCTCGATCACCATCTCAGCCCCTGGCCGATAGCCTCTCGGCGCTGACCACAGCTCAGTGTAGTCAGCGCCATCTCGCTTGTCCAACCGCGTGATTGGACCTCCGTTGAAGCCATCCTGCTCGAATATCAGCCGGTAAAAGTGCTCCGGATCGACGAAGCGAAACACCACTCCAAAGCCGTCGTCATCTGTTGGCTTTGCCTTAAGCTGGAAGGTGTAGTCGCTCCACGCCGAGTCTCCGGTTACCAGATAAGTCCCATACCATCGGCCGATGAAGTCCCCGCGGCGACCCCAGATATTGCTCCGCTGGTGGAGCCATCCATCCTCTTCAACCTTCCAGTCCGAAGGCCCTTCAACGGTGTCCGGATCATCGATTACCGTCCAGTTCGCAAGCCGCTGGTCGTGAAACCTTTCGTCCAGGAGCACCCGGCTGCAGCCGCTGAACGCGATGGCTATCGAGCAGATCAGGATGATGTGGGGTCGGCGAGTGTGGCGGAATAGCATCGTTCGAAAGCGAGCTTGGTTAGGAACCGCGCTGATCACCTCGTGACAGAAGCACCCGCTGCCGAAGGCTTGCGCTCGCGAAGCCGCTCGACTTCAGTGATTCCAGACGGGTGCGCTTGATAGAGCGTGAACGTCTCGACTTGAATGCACGAGAGCGGGCTGTCGCTTTCACCGCTGGTGTCGAGGCCTACGCAGCCGCCATGGACGTAGATGCCGAACTTCCGGGTGCGCCCGTCGCGCGGCAAGTACTGAGTCGGAGTATGACCAAAGAAACATAGCTTGCCATCGTAGCCCTTGAAGAAGTCCAAATCGCGCGTCCACACCAGCACGTCGGGATCAGTCTCGGAGGCCAGCTCGCCTGGAATCAGCCCGGCGTGAACGTAGATGGCTTGCTCGTCTTCGTGATAGAAGGGCAACGAGCGAAAGAACGCCACGTGCTCTTCCGGGATCTTTATGTCGGAGACGTCCTTCAAATCTTCAAGCTGGAACCCGTAAGCCGACAGCGTCGCCAACCCGCCGTTCTCCGGTATCAACCACTGCAAGTCCCCGTAGTCCAAACAGTCCAGCAACATCTGCTCGTGATTCCCGCGCAGCACGACCACGTTCTTGTTCGACCTTGCCAATTCCATGACCATATCGACTACGCCGCGCGCGTCCGGACCGCGATCGACCAGGTCGCCAAGGAAGACTATCTTGTCATTGCTCAAGTCCCATGGAACGTTCTTGATCAACTGCTCGACGAGCAGAGGCCGTCCGTGAATGTCGCCGATAACGTAAGTCGCCATTAATGTCCTTTAGTCTTCTTCAGCTCCCACCGCCGCTGCATCAACGCCGCCAAACTCTGCCTGAAACCGGCGCATCAATCCGTTCGCGTCGCCAAATGCCGCGCCGACCGAGCCGAAGTCACCGCTCGCAACCGACGACCTTATGGATTCCATCTCGCCGATAACTTCTTCAAGCGCGGCCGTGATCTCGTCGGCATTGGTCCGGCAAATGTCTTCCCAGACCGGCCACTGGCTCGCCGCCAACCGCATCATCTCGGAGAACCCGCGGCCGGCAAGTCTGAGGTCCGATCGGCCGGCGCTACAGGCCAGCGCCGTCGCCAGCAACTGAGGCGCGTGGCTCAAACGAGCCACTGCACGATCGTGCTCTTCCGCCGTAACCTTAATCGGTCTGGCGCCGATATCGCGCACTACATCCGCGACAGTCCGGGCGGCAGTGATCGAATCGTCGTTCGACTCGTCAACGACCAGGGCATACGGCGCATCGCGAAACAACTCCGCCGCGGCGTGCTCAAGCCCCGTGTTGTGACTGCCGGCCATCGGATGTCCCCCAACGAAGCGCACGTGCGCGGGAAGCGCTTCGTGGGCCGCACGGCAAATCTCGCGCTTGGTGCTTCCCGCATCTGTCACGATCGCTCCAGGCTTCAGGGACGATGAGCGAGTCCGAAGGAAGTCCATGATAGCCCCAACCGGCGCGGCCAGATAGACAAGATCAGCTTCACTAACTCTGCCGCCGGCAAACGAGTCCTCGACTGCGTCGATCATGCCGCTCGCGCAAGCGTGATCAAGAACCTCCTTCGAGTCCCAACCGGTTATTCGTTCGGCAATCCCGGCGCGTCTTGCCGCTAGCGCAAAGGATCCGCCGATCAATCCGACTCCTAAGATCGCGATGTGATTGATGCGCATATCAGGATTGGGGACTGAGGACAGAGGACTGAGCAGCGAGGAGAGGAATAGTGGCGACCTCAGTCCTCAGTCCTGTGCCTTCAGCCCTTAAGAGCCGCTTCCTCGACACCGGTATTCATTTCGCGTCCGACCGCTTCCGCGATCAGCCGCAGGCGTCGCGTCAACTCTTCGAATTGGTCCGGCAACAACGACTGAGCACCGTCACACAAAGCGTTCTCGGGATCGTTGTGCACCTCAATCAACAACGCGTCCGCGCCCGCCGCTACCGCGGCTTGCGCGACCGGTGGAACTTTGTCGCGTCGGCCCGTCGCATGGCTGGGATCCGCGGCGACCGGAAGATGGGACAGCTTCTTCAAGACTGGAATCGCCGAAATATCGAAAGTGTTTCGCAAGTAGGGCTCGAATGTTCGAATTCCGCGCTCGCAGATGATTACTTCGTGATTCCCGCCCGACATGATGTACTCGGCCGCAAGCAACGTCTCCTCTATAGTCGCGGCAGGCCCGCGCTTCAAGAGCACCGGCTTGTTTATCCGGCCGACCTCGCGCAGCAGGTTGAAGTTCTGCATGTTGCGTGCGCCGATTTGGAGGATGTCGACGTGGCGAATGAACAGCGGAATCTGCGACGGCTCCATCACCTCGGACACCACCAGCAAGTCATAGCGGTCTGCCGCCTGTCTCAAAAACTTCAAGCCCTCCTCGCCAAGTCCCTGAAACGAGTAAGGCGACGTGCGAGGCTTGAAGGCGCCGCCGCGCAGCACCTTGGCCCCATTGCGTGCGACGATCTCAGCTATGGTCATCACCTGGTCGCGGCTTTCGACCGTGCACGGCCCGGCCATCATCACCACTTCTTTGCCGCCGATCGTCACATCCCCGATCTTGATTTGGGTCGGCTCCGCTTTAAAACTCTTGCTCGCAAGCTTATAAGGCGAGGTGATTCGAAGAACCTCTTTGACGCCCTCCAACAGTTCGATGTCGCGCCAATCAATAGTGCGCTCGCCGACCGCGCCCAGGACCGTGTGCAGCACCCCGGTCGAACGATGTATGTCGAACCCCATCCTGACCAGCTTGTCGATCACACCGGAGATCTGCTCCTCGGTGGCGACTTCTTCCATCACGATGACCATAACTTCTCCTCAACCTCGCGTATCTTGGGTCCGCGCCTTTGCGTCTCTGCGTTAACCTCACGCTGAGCCGTCGAGTCAGCGCTTCGCCTGCTTCTTTCGTTTGGCTTCCCCGCCCTTTTCGTCCTTTGCTTCCTTCTCGACCGTAACGCGCTCGATGCGCCGAGACTCGTCGATGATCCTCTCAAACAAGCGCCGGACCGCCTCTCGATCCAATGGCCCGCCGTTGACGCCGGTGACGTGAGCGATCACTTCCCTTTCGCGACTGGGCGAGTAGATCGCCAGCCCAAGCTCGCGCTTGATCCGCCCGAGCTCGATCGCGCACTGCGAACGTGCGTTAAGCAGCTTTACTAACTGCTCATCCAGCCGATCGATCTCGTCTCGCCAGTCCTCGATGTTCAAGTCAATCACCACCAGCATTCGCCGCCAGCGTGTACGGGTGCCCTCTGTGGTCGCTCCCTTCACGCGGACGCGCTCTCGGTCTGCAGGCGTGCCCACAGAAGGCGCCCCACAAGCCTATATTGATCACATTGACGACCACTAGTTTATTCGCGCGAAGCAAAAGCAGCAATGATAACGCGGGTTTAAATGGACGTAATTACTAAGCAAGCCGCGGCTCAACCCCGAAAACGGGTGTGGAGGGCGACTACCGTGAGCCAGCGACCTCAGCAGGTTTACTCAGCGGATGGCTCCTCCTTCACCTCGGGCGCTGGAGCCGCAAGGGGTAAGCGGCAGTGAAACATCGTTCCAGACGCGTCGCTGCGTTCGACCGCCACATCGCCTCCGTGAGCCACCATGATTTTTTGCACAAGCGCCAACCCGATTCCGTAGCCGCGCGACTTTGTTGTGAAGAACGGGACGAAAATTCGCGGCAGGTCTTCGCTCGAGATGCCGCTGCCGGTGTCTCTAACGCGCACGTGGGCGTAGCGGTGGTTCGGCCCACTGTCTACCCATCCCTCGACTGATATCAGCTTCTGCGCAGCCTGCGAGTCGATCGCTTCGGCTGCGTTGCGCAAAAGATTCACGAAGACCCGGCCAAGCATGCTTTCGTCGGCGGTCAAATCAACGAACTCGCCTTCGATCCTGATAGCTGTGCCACTCCCGTCAAGCTGTGGCTTCACTTCGGCGGCCGAGCGCGCGACGATCTCACCCAAGCTCACCCGCGAGAGGCTCAACTGCTGTGGGCGGGCGAAGTTCAAAAAATCATTCACAAGCCTGCTCAGCAGCCGCACTTCGGTGAGCGTAGCTTCCAGCGTCACGCGGCGATCGGCCTCCGGCGTCGTCGGGTTCGATTGAACGTCCAGCAGTTGAACGTAGCCGTGAATGGTTGCCAGCGAGTTCTTGAATTCGTGCGCAAGCCCGGCCGCCATCTCGCCCAGATTCGCGAGATTGTCCTGAAGCTTCATTCGCTCGCGAAGGTCGACCACTTCCGTTATGTCGGTCAACAGACAAAGCGCGCCTTCGACCTGTTGAGCTGCGTCGGTAATGGGCGTGATGCTAAGCCCAAGTCGGCGCGGATTGCTTCCGGAGAGAACGATCTCGACCTCTCCCCTTCGAAAAGCAGTTCCGCGGTCGAGGCATTCCGCGATCATCTCAACCATCCCCGGTGAGCCGCGTAAGAACTCCCGGTAGTCGATCGACGGCGACACAAGCTCACCGGTGTCGATTGACTTTCCGGAGTGAGCGCCGTCCGGCGTTCTGCCGACGATCCGAGACGCGTGCCCATTGATCGAGGTGACCAGACCGCTTGAATCGATGGTCAGCAGCCCGCTGGGAATGTTGGCGATCAACCGCTCGCTAAAGCGTTCGGAGCGCTCCGCGCGATTTCGCTCCAGCGTGTGAAGCTGTTCGAGCTCCTTCTCTTTGGCCTGAAGGCGCTCGACCAGCGCTTGAAAAGTTTCGACTACAAACTCACTCTCGCTCTTGCCCACCGATGCGCGCACCGGGCTGCCTCGCGCCGCTTCAACCATTCGTCGATAAGGCCTGAGCAGCCACCGGACCAGCACGAATATCAGCCCGAGGCCAAGCAGCGGCGCAACGAACAGGTAGCCAACCAGGAACGCGATGGGTGTTGACGCCAACTCGCCCCGCACTTGTAGGTACAAGCCTACGCTGACACCGATGATCGACAGCAATCCCAAAGCGACCACAACCATCGCCAGGCGAGCCTTGTTTTCGACTGTCCTGAATCTCATCTTGGGACTCGAAGCATCGTCTAGCGCCGAGCTTCGCTTGAAAAGGCGGTCTCCTCAATTTCGCGTCCAGACGGGGCCGGCCAGTGCTCCTCAATCGTCAGTGAATACTTTCTTGAACTGAAGCAGCAGATCGAGGCGATTCGTCTTAACCTTTCCCTGCATAAGGTCCATCATCGACGGCAGGTAGTCGCCGCGCAAGGTGCCGAGAAAAATCTCATCAGTCGTTTCAAGAAAGCAGTCTGCCTCGGTGACCGCCTTTCCTTGTCTCACCTCGCAAACCTCGGGGCCGACAAACACCGTCCACTCGCGTCCGCCGATCGAGAAGTGGTAGCTGAGTCGCCTGCTAACCCTTCCTTTGCGAAAGAAGGACGGCATGGCCTCAAACACCTTCGCCGCATCGGTGAGTGATTTTAGATCGCGACGGTCACGCCTGGGCATTCGGACTCCAATCGGGGTAACGGTCAGTCGATCGCTTCGCCCTGGTACTCTCCGTCGTCCGCGCTGGCAGGATTGCCGGCCCGGTCAGCGGCCCTCACACTCAGAGTCGTGTCGGCGACGAAGGAGAGTCTGCCGGTGCGATTGTACTTGTTTGGGACCGCGTAGACTCGAAAGTAAGTGCCGATCAACTCGAGCGAGACTCGATATCCCCGGCTGTGCGGGATCGTTATCGTTGTGAAGTCCAGGACACCTTTGCCCTGACGCACCGCGCCGTCGATCTGCTCGCGCACCAGCCGCGCATACTCCCAGAGCGTTACCGCCGTATTGTATTCGTTCTGGCTCATGCGCCGCTCGCGGCGAATCTTGAGCTGCTTATACCCGTGAAGCCCGAGCGCGCACACAAAGACACCCGCAAGGATGATAAGGATGATGACCACTCGATACGTCCTCTGGTTGGTTGGGCAATTCTTCCTGTTCTTGATTCCAGTCACGAAGTCTGAGCCGCTGACGCAGTGACCGCGAGGAGGGGTTCTCGGCGGCTATGTTATCCAGCACGCGCCGAGAAAGCAACTACAAGTTTCATTCCGGTTGTTTTGCAATCGCGACCCGTGCGACTATTAAAGCATCTCCCCACCTTTCCCAACCTAGAGGTACACAGATGAGAAAGATTGCTTTGTCGTTTGCGATGCTGCTTCTATTGTCTGGCTCACATGCTTTTGCGTCTGAGAACAAAAACTCGAGTCGCGGTGAACGCTCCGGAATGAGTGCCCATCATGGTAGAGGTCATCACAAGCGTCACCATAAGGGCTATAGGCGAGAACGTCGCGAGCGGGCACGATCGCATCACAACAAGAACATGTAAATGAGTCTCCAACCAAACAACGAAACGGCCCCGACAGGTTCTCCTATCGGGGCCGTTCCAACCCACGATCAAACGGCCTGGCCTTTAGGCCGGTTGGCGCTCTTTATCCACGCCCCTGATGAAAGAGCGGCTGCGAGAGTTGCTGTGGGCTGAATGCAGTGCTTGATTACGATTTGCCGGCCCCTGCGTAATTCTTACCTGTAGCCGCTACATCGCGGTGAGACAAGAATCGTTTTAAGGAGACAGATCCTCTCAAAAAGCTGTTGGTTGTCACCGTTCCGGGTAGGTGTCCCTCTGGCGTCTCGGTTGCACCAGCCAACATAGATGCAATCGCTAAGTCGATGCGCATTGCACAAGGAGGGACTATGCACCCAAGAAAATACTCAATCCTGATCGTTGAAGATCACGACAACACTCGTGACGGGCTCACCGCTCTTCTTGCCGCCGACTATACGTGTTTCGCTGCGGCAAGTGCAGAGGCGGCGATGAGGCTGCTCGTGGCGAGATATTTCAATCTGGTGCTCACCGACATCCACCTGCCTGACGCTTCGGGGCTCGAAATATGTCGACTGGTTCGGAAGTTGTCGGTCGACACAGTCGTCATCGCGATGACTGCGATGACTGACGCGGGCTACAGAGACAGAGCGCTTAAGGAAGGCATCCTCTACTACATCGAGAAGCCGTTCGCGCCGGACAAGCTGCTGGTCTGGATAAAGACCGCGTTGAGATGCCAGGCGCTCGCTCGTGAAAGTCGCGCTTCGGAACAGAAGGCGCACGCGGTCGGAACGAACTGACTCAGAATCAACGCGCGGAGGGGGTCAGCGAGCGAACGCGATCCACCTTTTCCGCCGCCTTTCTCCACAGACCGCCGACGAGCTTATCAACCGAGAACTTGTTGCCGCTTGCCGCGGCGGTTCGCAAATCCGGATAAAGCGCGAGTACGTCGGCGAGCAGCGGTGAATCGCTTTCACTCACGGTTCCGTCGCTCGATCGGCCGAACTTGAGCGTCCATATCGTTCGCGCCCACGTGTAATCGGTCAACGCCCCGGTTAGCAGCGCGAGGACGCGAGCTTCAGTCGCGTTGTCACCCGAACTGAACTTAGTGATGAATCGCTCCGCCGAGCGTCGCAAATCCCCAAGCTGGCGGCCGTACTCGGTGTAGTCAGATCCCGACTTCAGAACCGAGGCCAGCGCGTTGAATTGACTGAGCATGACGTCGGCATCCCGCACGAAGTCTCCGCGAGCCGGCGACTGCTCGACGCGAGCAGGTCGCGAACTCACCGGAGCGCCGAACGAAAGCTGGGCAACCGTGTCCAGCGCGATCGTGGATTCAAGCTTGTCCGATCGCAGTCGAATGCTGTACGAGGTCAGCTCCACCAACTCACCCGATATTCGATCGCCGTTCTTAGTTTCAATAAAGACCTTCGAGCCGACCATACGAGGCGCGCTCGTACTGGGCGGCGGGCTCGACTTCTGCGCCACAGCCTTCTTCTTGGGGGGCGTCTTCCGCTTTTGCGCCTCCGCGGTCGGAATGAAAGAGAGAGCAACGAGAGTCAGGATTATTAGTTTCATACTTCACGCTCGCCTGATGATGTTGGCAACGGCCGCTTTCGACATTGGAGCGGTCGCACAGCTTGCGGAGCGGTCCGCTTCGGTAGATCAAGACACGGCGACACCCGCCTCACGTACTGTTTCCGCGTAAACCCCGTCAGCGGCCGACTCGGGGCGCGGCATCCGTTCGCGCTTGCTCGCAAGAGCTTCGTCGGCGGCCCGTTCGACATCGTCTGCGATCCTCGCTTCCGAGCGCCGAAGCACCTCGGCATTTCGCTGCCGAAGCGCATCCGTGCGCTTCACTCGGCGGCCGGTCTCCAGGTCAAGGGTGTCCTCGATCAGGAAAGTCTCAAAGAGCCCGATCGGGTCGCGCTTGCCCCAGTGCTCGAACAACGAAGCATCGAACGTAGCACGCGCTTCTCGTTCATCGTGTGTCGCGTGACCTCCCATTCGAAACGTGTCCGCGACCAACAAGAACGGACCGTCACCGTCACGGCAGGAGTCCACGGCCAGTTTTACCGCCGCGTAAGCATCCAGCACGTTGTTGCCGTCGAACGCGCCTCCATCGACTCCGTACCCGGTGGTCCAGGCCGCGAATGATCCGCGGTGATGCTGGTCGAGCCGGGTTCCCAGCGCGACTTTGTTGTCCTGAACAATGACGACCAGCGGCAGACGCTGAACCGCCGAGAAGTTCATGCTCTCGTGAAACGGACCTGACTTGGTCGAGCCGTCGCCGATCCAGGTCAAGGCCACGCGCGGCTCGCGCTTGAGCTTGAAACTCATCGCAACGCCGGTGATCACCGTCATGATGTCAGCTACGTGGCTGATGGGAGCGAGCACGCCCCGCGCGAAACTGCCTATGTGAAGATCGCGCCCGCGAGTCGGAGAGTCCTCGGTGCCCAGATACCCTCGAAGCATGTCCGCGACGGGCATTCCCATCTCGTGGCAAGCTCCAGCGTTGCGAATCATCGGCGCGACGAAGTCGGTAGACCGGCCGTCACTCCAAACCGCTCTATCGAGCGCGTGCACCGGACCGATGGTCGTCGCTTCCTCGCCGGTGCCGAGCCAGGCTTTTGAAATGACTCCTTGCTTGACCCAGCGCTTGAGCGCGACGTCGTGCAGGCGATTGCGCACCAACCCTTCGTAGAGCGCGATCAGCTCCGTTGCGCCGAGCGCGCGGATAACCTCACGGCGGTCGGCGTTATTCTCGATCGTCGCCCGGAATTGGTCTACGACTTGAGAGTCAGGCTGCCAGTCTATGTACTCGGGGGGATCGAATGCTGGATAGCGAATCATGAAATGGTTTCTAGTTTCTGGTTTCTGGTTTCTGGTCCTTGGTTTCTCGTCTTTAGTTTTACTGGAAACTAGAAACCAGAAACTAGAAACCAGAAACCCTCTTATTCGACTTCGCCGAGTGGAGCGCGCGAATCGGCGAAGGCGATTTCGACTTCGTCGCCGACTTCGACTTCAAGCGCGGCGGCCGCGCCCGGCGAGATGCTCACGTCGAGCCCTGTGTTCTGGTGAGGACCGTAGTCAACCGCTCGAACGACAACTGACTTTGCGTTCTTTGGATTCGTCACGAGCAGTTTGCGATTCGCCCACCAGCGCTTACCTTCTTCAGGGCTGGTATGCCCTATCCGATACTCAAATCGCATCGCGCAATAGAAGCTGTTCGGATTCAAGCTGCGGACGCGTTCGTAGACTGAGTGAGGACCGGTGGGGAGCGCTAGCTTGTCGTCAGGCTTTATACCGCGATCCCTGGGACCGCCGAATACTCCGACCTTCCCACGCGTCGCCGGCAACTGGCCACCGGGAGAATCATCGCCGGGTGGCGCGGACGCCGACGCAGACTCTTCAGGCTTCTTTGCTGTTGATGCAGACGCAGAAGCCTTGGCTGCCGCGGCCTTAGCCTTCGGTTTGTCCGGACTGCTCTTCTTGTCGGCCATCGTTGTCTCCTCACCGTGTGTTCGTTGCGCAGAGTTCGATTATACACGTTAACTCCGGCCAGTCATGCTCGGGGCAGGTGGTGGTCAGTGTGAGTTCAGAGTTCAAGCTGTAGCTTGCTTCCTAGGTCTATAGGATGAAGAGCAAGCTGAAGCTTGAACTCTGAACTCACACTGCCGCATTACACAGGGGCCAGATCATTATGACTTTCGAAGAACTTGTCGATGGTCGATTCGTAAGGCAGGGCATGGGTCATAAACACAAATCGAAAAGAGCAAAACGATATGGGCCCGGCCTCGGTTCTGTGGTGCAGTATGGACCCGCCGCCGCACCCGCTGACCTCTATCGTGAAATGGAACGCCGACAGGCGAGAAGCGAGGAGCTGCGCTACCGCATCGCCCCGGATTGTAAGGTTCACATCCAGTTCGACGGAATTGCGACGCAGAGCGCAATCAGAAAGCTGATTGCTTACCTGCAAATGGGCATCGAAGACTTTCCCGAGCACGCCGGATGACTCTTGAACCCAAGCGCATGACGCCGCCGTACAAGAACGACATTGAAGTCTAAGCAAGCGCAGCAGGCTATTCGACTACTGTGTCTTCATTATCACCACGCGACCGCCCTTCATCACAAACGAAACACGCTCGAGCGAAGTCACATCGGCGGTCGGGTCGCCGATCACCGCGATGATGTCGGCAAAGCGTCCTGCCTCGATTGAACCTATTCTGTCCGACCACCCAAGCAAGTCCGCAGCGTTCGCGGTCGCCGATTGGATCGCTTGCATCGGCGTCAGCCCGAGCTTGACCATCACCGCAAACTCTCGCGCGTTCAAGCCGTGCGGATAGACTGCGGCGTCGGTTCCAAACGCGACCTTTACGCCTTCTTTGAAAGCATGCGCTACGTTCCGGCGCGCGGCTGGCATAACGACTTTGGCTTTTGCGATCATAAAATCGGGCACGCCGACCTTTTGAGCGTTCTCCAGGAACCAATCCGCGAGGTAAAGCGTGGGCACCAGGTAGACTCCCTTTTCTTTCATCATCCGAATCGCTTCGTCGTCGATGTATGAGCCGTGCTCGATCGAATCGACGCCGGCCAGCACCGCTTGCTTGATTCCCGCCGCGCCGTGCGCGTGAGCAGCGACCTTGCGGCCGAGGCGGTGAGCTTCGGTGACCACCGCGCGAATTTCTTCGTCGCTGAACTGAGTTGCTTCAGGCGAGTCGCCTTTCGACAGCACGCCGCCGGTCGCGACTATCTTTATTACCGATGCGCCGTACTTCACTTCCTCTCGGACCTTGTTGATCAGCGCTGGAACGCCATCGGCCACGCCGTCGGCTGAAGAGTGGTACTCGGGCGCGAGCAGGTTGTTGTCCGCGTGACCGCCGGTGACTCCGATGGCTGGGCCCGCCGCGTCGATCCTTGGGCCTGGCACATCGCCGGCGTCGATCGCGTCGCGAAGCGCCACATCCGTATAGCCGCCGGCGCCAACGTTGCGCACCGTCGTGAATCCGGCTTCCAAAGTTAGCTTCGCGTTCTTGGCGCCGTAGAGCGCTTCGCGAGGAATCGAGATCCCGAGCGCTGCATAGCCGTTGTGACCCGGCTCGCCGGTCAGATGAGTGTGGCAGTCGATCAACCCCGGGAGGACGGTCGCGTTTGTCAGGTCGATGACTCGGGCCCCTTGCGCGTGCGAGGCTACCGATGCCGCAGGTCCGACCTCCTTGATCCGATCGCCTTCGATGAGGATCGCTTGATCCGTGAGTACTCGGCCGCCGCGCACGTCAATCAGCTTGCCGGCCCTGATGAGGACGATTTCTCTTGAACCCGATTGCGCAAGCGCGGTCAAAAAACACAAAGCGAGCGCCACGAACGATGCGAGTATTCTCTTAGCCATATTCTTCTCCTCGTTTTCTCTGCGCAACCCTCTGTGTCTCTGTGTCTCTGCGGTTAGTAGCATCGAAACCTGCTAACCGCAGAGACACTGAGACACAGAGCCGGACGCAGAGAAGATTCCAACTGCGAACTGGTCGAGTTTCAACCCATCACGATTTCACGGGCGCGCTCGAAAACGCGGTCGAGCATCGGTTCGGTGAGCCTTCCGGTAAACGTGTTCTGTTGGCTCGGATGAAAAGAAGCGACCAACGTGATGCCGCCGTGCAGTCCGGCTTCGGCGCCGTGCGCGAAGTTTGGTTTGCGAACTCGCGTCGCACCCTCTTCGGACGCCAGCTGGGCGAGCCCGATCAAACCGATGGCAGCGTCGAACGCGAGCCGCCCGAGAGCAACAACAACGCGAAGCTGATTCAGCAACTCGACCTCGCGGACCAGGAACGGCCGGCAGTTTTCGATCTCTTCTCGCAGCGGCTTGTTACCCGGCGGCGCGCAATGAATCACTGCGGTGATGTAGCAGTCTCGAAGCTTCAAACCGTCGCGGCGATGAACCGAAGTTGGCTGATTTGCGAACCCGGCTCGATGCAAAGCGCGATACAACCAGTCGCCGCTTCGATCGCCGGTGAATATGCGCCCGGTGCGATTGCCTCCGTGAGCCGCCGGCGCCAACCCGACTACAAGCAACCGCGCTTGCGGATCGCCAAAGCTCGGCACCGGTTTACCCCAGTAGTTGTCGTCCGCGAAGCGCCGGACCTTTTCGCCGGCGACCCGCTCGCGCCATTCGACAAGCCGCGGACAGCGCGAGCAAGCGACCATCTCGGCCTGCAGTAACGCTATCGAACCGGACGAATTCCTGAGCTGCTTTGGCTGAGCCATGCCGGTCGGATTTTCACTTCCATTCGATGTGGACAGCTTCGAACCGCGTCTTGCCAGTGTTTTTCATCGAGTGAGTCACCGGCCCGTCCGACCATTGAAAATCGCCGGGCTTGAACTGTACGGTACGCGGCTTCTGGCCCGCCGATTCGATTTGAATCTCCGCCGCCGACACTGCCACGCCGAGTCCCGATCGAGGATGAGTGTGGGTCGCTATCGACTTGCCGGGCTCGATAACCACGCGCTCGACGTGAACGCGGTCGTTGTCCAGCACAAGCGTGTGACCCGGAATCTCATTCGCCTGAGCGGCGGCGGAACTGCCCGGTGACTTCAGGACTTCGATGGTAATGTTGCGGAAGAGATGCTCGCCGACATTCGTCACGCGATGAGTGATCGGTGCTTTCGAGTATCGGCAATCGCCGTCCTTAACAATCAAGTCACCGGCCGGGGAGCCCGCTAGTTCGGCTTTCAAGGTGGCGTCGCCTATCGAGACGAACAAATAATCGTTCGAGTGAACATGAAACAGAGTAGTGTCGCCGGGCGGCACCTGAACGTCGAACACGCGGACGTACTGGTTTTCGAACTTGATGTGATGGCGCGGCTCGTTTGCAACGGGCACGGGAGCTTGCGCGGCGATTGGAAGCACCGCGAGCAGCGAAAGAGCAGCGGACGCAATGAGCTTCATCGGCTCGCCTCCTTCTAGGCGCGAAGTTGACCTTGGAAAGCGCTAGAGAATACCATAACGAGCCCGAGCGAAAAAACCGCGCGCAGGTTCGGGCTGTGGGTCAGATTGAGTTCTGAGTTCAGAGTTCAAGCTTCAGCTTGCTCTTCCGCCGCATGAACGTGAGAAGCAAGCTGAAGCTTGAACTCTGAACTTAATCTGACCCACCACCAAGTTTGACGTCGCGCCCCCGGGGGCGTCCTCAAGGAGACATTCTTTTGCCATTCATCTCGATCGACGAATCGCCGCTGAGTCCCGGCGCGTCCCCTGTTGAGGTTCACTATCGCGACTACGGAGCGGGCCGGCCGTTGATCTTCCTTCACGGCGGGTGGGGATATCAGGTCTATCCCTTCAATTCTCAAATCGAAGCTTTGGCTGGTCATTCTCGGATCATCATTCCCGACCGCACTGGTTACGGCCGGTCGTCACGCCTCGAAACGATGCCGGCGGACTTTCACGGGCGAGCCGCTGTTGAGACGATTCGCTTGCTCGAAGCGCTCGGCGTCGAGCAGCCCGTCTTGTGGGGACACAGCGATGGCGCGGTGATCGCGGCGATGATGGGGCTTCGATGGCCGGAACGCATATCCGGCGTGATTCTCGAAGCCTTTCACTACTATCGATTCAAGCCCGGCTCGCGCGAGTTCTTTGAGACAATGTCCGGCGATCCAAGCGGCTTGGGCGAGCGTGTGTGCGCCGTGCTTTCAGCCGAGCACGGAGAAGACTACTGGCAGAAGCTGATAATCAATAACGGCCGCGCGTGGCTGCGGCTTGCGGATGAGAGCGCCGTTCCGAAGCAGGATCTTTACGACGGCAAGCTTTCGGGTCTTGCGGTGCCGGCGCTTTTTATCCACGGAAGCCGCGACCCGCGAACCGAGCCCGGTGAAATTGACGCCGTGCGCCACGAGCTTCCGAAGGCACGCTTTGAAATCCTTGAAGGTGCCGGTCACAGTCCGCACAGTGCAAGCCCGTCAGCCGAGGCTTGCACGCACGTTGCGGGCAACTTTCTTGAATCCCTGCCGCGGTGAAGATTCCTCGCAACTGGCCGCTAGGAGAAGGACTGCTTCACCCATCTTGCGTCATTCGATCCGTGCGATGCCGTTGCCTGGAGCGGGAAAACGAGTGAACACCGCCGGGTCGTGACCGGGCACAATCAGCCGCGGACTTGACGCCAATTGCTTCATCCGATCCTGAGCCCTCAAGTTCGAGGCCGCATCGAGAGTCTGTGCAATCGCCACGTGCTTGTCGAGATTCTCATACAGATAGCAATTGTCCGACGCGATGACTACGGTCCCCGTCTTGATATTTGCCGCAACGTACTGTGAAGCGTAGGTGTGACGGCCGCCTGTGTAGAACCCGATGCCTTCAATTGCCTCTTGATCGCCTTTGACAAGTCGCAGGCGGCCCTCGGTGTTTGTCTTGACCAGGGCCAACA
>Ga0193755_1000135_pt1 | contig 20310 bp, 21 predicted proteins | sample H1a2metaG_FD_144921 | JGI IMG/M metagenome (GOLD analysis project Ga0193755, IMG submission 144921) | Soil microbial communities from a riparian zone of the East river system, Colorado, United States - H1a2 | ecosystem: Environmental > Terrestrial > Soil > Riparian zone | place: USA: East River...
CGACACCATGCTGCTGAATGCGACCGCCGCGCCCACCCGCGTGGGAGTGGTCGTGTTCGATTCACTGTGGACGCGGCACCGTCCAATCGTCTCCAATGCGATCCGTGGTGCACTGCTCGGCGCATTGGTGGGTGGTGCCTACAGGGTGGTGCGCACCGCGCGCGTGTGGTGCGACTCCTTCACCTCGTACTATTACCCCTGGCCTGATTGCAGCGGCCGAGTCGGCAACATCGGCCGCGGTGCCTTGACCGGGGCGTTGATCGGCGCAGCCGCCGGAGCGGCGCTGGGAGAAGTATTTCCGAAGTGGAAGCTTCGCTTTCCGTGATCTACCTGCGGGTCAAACTTGCGCCCACCTGAAAAAAGCTTACCGTCGCGCTGCCCGCGGCCTGGCCGCCGTTGAACTTCACGTCGCCGCCGAAGACACCCACCGAGTAGTGCGCGAACGGCGCCAGTCGCCAGGAGCGACTCACCGGATATTCGTAGCCGACACCCAGCTGCGGGCCGATCCCCGATGACGTGACCACGTCGGTGCCGTCGTTGACGCGGTGCATCACGAGCGTCGCGCCGCCGCGCAGATAAAGCTGCCGCCGGACGTTCGGATACCAGTAGGCGGCGGCGCCGAAGGACAACAGCGTCTGGGTCACTCCGCCGTCATGCTCGCGCCAGCCGGCGAGCTCGGCGCCGACGCGCACCGCACGGCCGGTGCTGCCGCCGACTCCAAGGAAAGCGGAGAGGCCCGTTGTCCGGCGGCCGCCGCAGATGTCGCAGGTGACCCGCGCCCAGCCCGGCGCAACGCCGACGCTGTACCACAGCCCGGATGCTTCGCGCCGCTGCGCCGCCGCGCTGCTCGCGCCAGCCAGAAGGCTCGCCGCCAGAACCATCGCTGTGGTTCGCATATCGCCACTATAACTCAATTGCTGTGGCCAGTTTGGGAGTGACCACGGTCACTGCCGGGCTGCCGCAATGGGGCCAACATGAGGGCGAATCCATGAAATCCGCATCCCTGCTGCTCTTTCTCGTGGCGGCCGCGGTGGCGGCGTGCCAGGACAGTCCGGCGGCGCCCGACTACGGCCCCGCCATCGGCAACGCCGCATCCTTCGGACTCTGGTCGCCCGGTGCGAACGACGATTGCACCAAGGCCCAGCACGACGCGTACTCGGTCGTCGGGCCCGATCACAAGCTCTATCCTACGTGGCATCCGCCGATCGATCCGGTGACCGGCTGCTCCTTCGGACATGATCATGGTCGGGATCCCCGCGGCTCGGCGCTGTATCACGAGGTCGGGCTGATCCCGTTCGGATACGCGAACGAGCAGCTCGATGTGTACGATCCGCTCACGACGCGGCACGAGGATCACTTCGGGCACAAGATCGAATGGCAGAACGACGTCCCGATGCATTTCGGCAGCGACGCCGCAGATGCGATTTTCGCCGTGCGCTGCGACATCCTCACGAAGCTACATCAGGGCACGCACTCCAAGGACGCGTTCACCAACAACCTGCACGAGCTGGTCTACCATATCCGCTGCACCGACGGAACCGAGATGCACATCACGATGCTGGCGGCGATCGGGACGCCCGGCCAGTTCGAGCGCAGCTGCGACGGCACAACCGTCGTGGTCGGACCGGCGACGCCTCCGAACTCGCCCGACGGCGGCGGCGTGCGGATCATTCCTGATCGTACTTGTGTCGATAGCGAGATTCTCGTCCCCGCGGGCCAGTTCTCCAACTTTGGCGCGTTGCACGAGAGCTGGCAGACCTCGAACTCCGTGCGGCGCGAGGACGGCCACACCCTGGCGTTCTTCAATCCCTATTTCCAGGTGTCGCTGCCGAGCCGCTTCTACGATCCGGCCCTGGCGGGAATCACCGGCCGGCCGATCGACCTGTGCTACGAAGTCACACCGGCAGGAAACGCCGCCCGTGGCGGCGCCTGCGCGCGCTCGACGAGCAACGGGACGATCCTCGGGATCTCGTTCGACGATCCGCGCTCGGTATTTGATGGAACGGACCGGGTGGTAGACGTCAATTCGAACTTCATTGACAACGCAGGCGGTCCTGAGGCGTGGTACACGGACCCGTTCGGGAAGCATGGCCGCACCACGCCGTTCCCGGGGTCAATTGGTCAGTTCATCGCACGGATCAATAATGATCGGGGTGGGCTCGAGCTAGCCGGTCCAGGCATCGGCGGCGATCGCGATTATGGGGGCCCCCGAGTCCATGCTCCTAACTGATAGATCCGAATAGACGCGGCAGACGCAACAGACGCAGCAGGTAGGCTATTTTTTCCGAGACACGGTCCCGATTGCGTTGATCAAATCGCCCAGATCATAGGGCTTGGTGACCGACGGCTGCCCGCAGCTCTCCAGGAACGCCCGCGTCTCGCCCCGCGCCTGGTCTCCCGTCACGAACACGAAGCGCTTCGCTACCAGCGGCCGGTTGTTGACCAGCTGCTCGTACATCGCCCGCCCGCCGAGCCGCGGCATCTGCAGGTCAGTGACGATCGCGTCGAACGTGTTATCGCGATCGCCGAGCCGCTCCATCGCCTCGAGCCCGTTCTCGACGGCGACGATCTGATGACCCTCGCGCTCGAGCAACAGCACCATCGCCTGCCGGTTCACGGCGTCGTCGTCCACGACAAGGATGCGCATGCGGGGCAGATTCTCCGCCGGGGTCGAGAGCGGCGTCTGCGCGCCGAGCAGGCTGCGTGGTAACGTCACGACGACTTCGGCGCCCGTGCTCCCGCCACGCGGCCTGAGCCGCAGGTTGCCGCCGGCCGACTGTGCCAGAGCGCGGGCGAGGGCGAATTCCACCTCGCCGCCGCCACCCGACTGCGTGAAGCGAAACGGCGACGTGAGCCGCTGCTCCGCTTCAACGGCCAGCGGCGTGCCGGAATCCCACAATGTCGCGACGACCGACGGTCCCGTCGCGATGACGTCGAGCCGCAGCTCGCGCGGCGGCTGCGACGCGCGCAAACGGCGCAACGAGAAATCCAGCAGCTTCGTCAGCATCTCGGTGAGCTGGGCCATGGGGCAGGCGACCATCGGCAAGTCGCTGGGGACCGCGCGAATCACTTTGACGCCGAGCTCGCGGAAGGTGGACTCGCGCTCCGCCAGGACGCCGTTGATCACGACCGCCGCGTCGCAGGGCTCGGCCGCTCCGGCCGGATGCGCGGCGAGCTCGAGGAAGTGGCTGGTGATCTCGGCGGCGCGCCGCACCTCGCCGTGCAGCAGCACGAGCGCGCGGGCGCGCTCGGGATCGAGGGGGCTGCCGTGGAGCAAGTCGGCGAGGGCGCCGATGGCGGCAAGGCGGTTGTTCAGGGCATTGAGAACGTTGGCTGAGCCTTCATCGAGAACGACGTGCTTGACGTCCGCTGAGGCTGGGGAGAAGGGTTTCGCTGATGGAGGAAGTTGAGACGGGGGTGCGGGGCGAGCACGCGACGCTGCGGGGACCTGCCTTTGCCGTCCCAGCAAATAGCCGATCAGCGCGCCGACTGCCGCACCAAACCCGAAGGCGACCCATAGCTCCATCCCGAAAAGCTATGCGCCGCGCGAGTTTGCGCGAGCAGCCCGGCGTCACGACAGTAACGAGACCCGCGTCACGCCATGCCCTGGCTCGGATTCGAACCGAGACGCCTTGCGGCACTGCCCCCTCAAGACAGCGTGTCTACCAGTTTCACCACCAGGGCGGGCCAGAAACATAGAATCGTTCGGCCATGAAGTACAGGCGCTCTCAGCCAAATCGCTTAGCCGCGCGTTCCCGCGCTTTTCGAGCCTCTTCTTCCCGGTTGCGGGGTGCCGCCTTGATCGTCAGGGAATCGATCAGCCGGCGCGCGATTGTCGTCACGTCGTCCACGGCGCTGTTGAAGATTGCCTCGTTCGCGTGCGAGGGGTGCGTCGTGCCGCTCAGCTTGCGCACGAATTGCAGCGCCGAAGCACGAATTTCGTCGTCCGTCGCGGGCGGCGCGAAGTTAGCCAGCGTTTTGATGTTCCGGCACATATCCGCTCCTCAAGACCGTAAATGGGGCTACCACAATGAGATTGAAATATGTCGATTTCGCCAGGGTTCGTTCGACGCTTAGATGAGCAGACGACGCAGACCGGAACCCAACAGAGAAGGAGAGATGGCAATGCGATTCATGGTGATCGTGAAAGCGAACAAGGACTCCGAGGCCGGCGCCCTGCCGGACAAGAAGATTCTGGAGGCGATGGGGAAGTTCAACGATGAGCTGGTGAAGGCCGGCGTCATGCTGGCGGGCGAAGGACTGCAGGCAAGCTCGAAAGGCGTGCGCGTCAAATTCTCGGGGAAGCAGCGGATCGTGCGCGACGGGCCGTTTGCGGAGACCAAGGAGCTGATCGCGGGCTTCTGGCTCTGGCAGGTGCGGTCGAAGGAGGAGGCCATCGAATGGCTCAAACGCGCGCCGTTCGACGGCGGTGAGGAGGTCGAGATCCGGCAGGTTTTCGAGGCCGAGGACTTCGGCGCCGAGTTCACGCCCGAGCTGCGGCAGCAGGACGAGCGGCAGCGCCAGGCCATCGCCAAGAACAAGCAACGCACGGGGAAACACCCATGAAATTCATGACGATTGTGAAGACGCGCGAGACGGGTGCTCACCCGTCGCCGGCGCTCATCGAGAAGATCGTGAAGCTGGGTGAGGAAGCGGCCAAGAAGGGCGTCATGGTAGGGATGGGCGGTCTCGCGCCGACGGCGCAGGGCGCGCGTGCCCGGCTGACCAACGGGAAGATCACGGTGACGGACGGACCCTTCACCGAGGCGAAGGAAATCATCGGCGGCTACGCGATCTACGATGTGCCCTCGAAGAAGGAGGCCATCGAGTGGACGCGTCGATTCCTGGAAGCGCACATCGGACTCTGGCCGCAGGATCTGGAAGTGGAAGTTCGTCAGATGATGGATGACCCGTCCAACGGCTGCTGACGCCATCGATGCCGTCTGGCGGATCGAGTCCGCCAGACTCATCGCTGGTTTGGCGCGCGTCGTCGGCGATGTCGGCGTTGCGGAAGACCTGGCGCAGGACGCGCTCGTCGCGGCGCTGGAGCAGTGGCCCGAGTCCGGCGTGCCGGACAATCCCGGCGCCTGGCTCATGGCGACCGCCAAACATCGCGCCATCGATCAGCTGCGTCGCCAGAAGATGCAAGGCAGGAAGCACGAGCACCTCGGCCGCGAGCTGGACGAGCGGCAGGTCAGCCCGGAGCCGGAGCTTGCGGCGGCGCTGGACGATCACGTGGGAGACGATCTGCTGAGCCTGATTTTCACCGCGTGTCACTCGGTCCTCACCACCGAGGCCCGCGTCGCGCTCACGTTGCGGCTGCTCGGCGGATTGACGACAGATGAGATCGCCCGCGCGTTCCTCGCCCCGAAGGCGACGATTCAGCAGCGGATCGTCCGTGCGAAGCGCACCCTCGCGGCGGCGCGCGTACCGTTCGAGGTCCCGCGCGGCGCCGAGCTGGCGCGGCGGATCGAGTCGGTGCTCGAGGTTGTCTATCTCATTTTCAATGAGGGCTACTCGGCGACGGCGGGCGACGCGTGGGTGCGGCCGGCGCTGTGCGAGGACGCGCTCCGCCTGGGCCGCATTCTCGCCGAGCTCGCTCCCGCCGAGCCCGAGGTCCACGGACTCGTCGCGCTGATGGAGATCCAGGCGTCGCGCATTCGCGCGCGCGTGGGGCCGGGTGGCGAGCCGATTCTGCTGCTCGATCAGGATCGGGGGCGCTGGGACCATCTCCTCATCGGGCGGGGCCTCGCGGCGCTCGCGCGGGCCGAAACACTGGGCGGCGCCTATGGACCATACACGCTCCAAGCCGCGATTGCGGCCTGTCACGCGCGCGCGCGGACCGCCGACGAAACGGACTGGACGCGAATCGTGGCGTTGTACGACGCACTCGCCCAGCTCACGCCGTCACCGGTCGTGGAGCTGAACCGCGCGGTCGCATTGGGCATGGCATTCGGGCCGGCTGCTGGACTGGAGGTGGTCGATTCCCTGACTTCGGACCCGGCGCTGGCGGGTTATCATCTTTTGCCGAGTGTGCGCGGTGACCTGCTGGCCAAGCTGGGCCGTTTCGACGAGGCTCGCGCCGAGCTCGCGCGCGCTGCCGCACTGACGCAGAATGTCCGCGAGCGCGAATTGCTTCTCAAAAAAAGGGAGGCTCTGTGAAAAAGGAGTGGGCACCGCAGCTGCTCAGTGTCCTCAGAATCGTCGTTGCGTTCCTCTACTTTCAGGTCGGTTCGGCCAAGTGGTTCGCGTTCCCGGCTGCCATCATGCCGGGCGGCGGGGTCGCGCCGGTGGGTTCCCTGGTGTGGTTCGCAGGGGTCATCGAGGTCGTCGGGGGCACGCTCTTTTTGTTGGGCCTGTTCACACGTCCGGTGGCGTTCATTCTCTCCGGCGAAATGGCGTTTGCGTATTTCATCGGTCACGCGGGACACGGCTTCTGGCCGGTCTTGAATCAGGGCGCGCCGGCCGTCTTCTATTGCTTCACCTTCCTCTATTACTCGGCAGCGGGGGCGGGGCCGTGGAGCCTCGACGCGCTGCTCGCCAAACGCCGCGGCACGGTCCCCGTCCTCTAGGTGGCAGCAGGGGCGACCGTCTCGCGCTACGATCGCTCGATCGTCGAGGGACCGCTTCGCGCCGCGGTCTGGAAAATCGCGTGGCCGACCATGGTCACGAACGCCTTCAGCGGTCTGGTGGGCATGGTCGATCACGTGCTCGTCGGCCACCTGATCGGCTATCAGGCGAATGCCGCGATCGGTGCCAGCTGGCAGATCCTCCTCGTCGTCATCACGTTCATCTCATCCCTGTTTACCGGGATGAGCGTGCTGGTGGCGCGATTCGCCGGCGCGGGGGACTCCGAGACGGTGGACCGCGTCGTCTATCAGGCGTTCCTGACAGCGGTCGGTCTGTCGGTGGGCATCATGGCGCCGGTGGGCTACTTCGCGTCGCCCTGGCTGCTCGATCTGATCAACGCGGCGCCGGCGGTCCAGGCAGAGGCGCTGCCGTACCTGCGGATCCTGTTTGGCTTTTCGAGCGGCATGATGGTGTTCTTCATGCTGGGCGGCGCGCTGCGATCGGCGGGCGACGCGCGCACGCCGATGGTGCTCGGCATCGCGCTGACCGTCCTGAATCTCGTCTTGAACATCGTGCTCATCCGTGGACTGGGACCGATTCCGTCGTTCGGGACCCGCGGCTCGGCGATGGGTACGTGCATCGCGGGCGGACTGTTAGCGCTCTACGCGTTGTGGAGGCTGTGGACCGGCGGCTGGGTCGTGTCGTTTCCTCGCGGGCGCGGTCTCGGGCCCGATTGGAAGATTATCCGCGAGTTGTTCCGCTTCGGCCTGCCGACAGGAATTCAGGGCATCATGATGAACATCGGCGGCGTCTTGATGCTGTCGTTCATCGGGTCGCTGGCGCAGAGCGCCGCGGCACAGGCGGTGTTCGCCGTGTCGTACGGAGAGCTGTTCTCCCTGATCACCTGGACGTCGGTCGGACTGATGGGGTCGGCGGCGGCGGTCGCGGGACAGAACATCGGCGCGGGGCACCCGGACCGTGCCAACCAGTCGGTCCACATCGCGGCGCGCTACGGCGTGACGGTCGCCTCGTTCATCGGCCTGTTCTTTCTGTTCTTCCCGCGGACGCTGCTCGCGGTCTTCGGCATGCACGATCCGGTGGTCGTGGACATCGGGACCCAGCTGCTGCGCATCCTGAGCGTGTCGGGGCTCTTCGTTTCCGTCGCGCTCGCGTACACCGGCGGACTGCAGGGAACGGGAGACACACGGAGTCCGCTCTACATCTCGATCATCTCGCAAATTCTCGTGCCGCTCGGCATCTGCTTCATCATTCGGGAGACCGGGAAGCTCGATCCGATCGATATCTGGTTGGCGATCCTGGCGGGGCACGTCACGCGGTTCGTCCTGAGTATGCTGCGGTTCCGGCAGGGACAGTGGCGGCTTATCACCGTCACGGTCGGCGGGGCAACGCACTAGGGGGGCGGTCCGTCGGCGTCCCTTACCTACACAGCTATCCCAGGCGCCGAGTTGTCCCGATGATCGCGCGCGCGTTGTCGACCTGCCCCCAAGTGTTCCACAGCAACACGCCGCGCACCTTGCCGTCCTTGAGATAGTAGACCACGCCCTCACGGAATTGCTGTTTCCAGTGGCTCTCCGTCTCGAGTCGCGAATCGAGCTCGCCGACCGCTTCGTATCCGAGCGCGAAGAGATCTGAATAGAAAAAGGGCAGGTGCGTGTACGGGCTGCCTGTACCGGCCATCGATCGGCCCGCCGCAGCGCCCATGGTATTGGCGTTATCCTCGTGCTCGACGCGGATCCGCGTGCCGAGGGCAGGATTGAGGAAGTTGGCGACGTCGCCGGCCGCGAAGACATCGGGTGCGCTGGTTCTCAGCAGGTCATCCACGACGATTCCATTCTCGACTCGCAGTCCGGCCTGTTCGGCCAATTCCACATTGGGCTGGATACCGAGACCGGCTACGACGACGTCGGCGGGGATTTCTTTGCCGTGAGTGGTGCGCAGCACCACCGTGCCGGCGCTTTGCTGCAGACCGGCGAGGCCTTCTCCGGTCCGAACATCGACGCCCTGCTCGCGATAATAGTCGACGAGGAACCGCGAGAGGTCGGCGGGGAACACACGCGCGCCGATGCCGTCTTCGGGAACGAGCATCGTGACGTCGCGGCCCACGATTCGCAGCGCGGCCGCGACCTCCGATCCGATGAAGCCGCCGCCCAACACTGCGAATCGCAGCTTTTGGCCGGCGAGCGCGCGCAGCCGAGTGTAGTCGTCAAAGGTGCGGTAGTAGATGATCTGCCCGGACTGCATGGGGAGGTGCCGCGGTGTGCCGCCAGTCGCGAGCAAGAGCTTCTCGTACGTGATCACATGGCCGCGATCATCAGTGACTGTTTTTTGCTTGGTGTCGATGGCCGTTACGCGGCGACCGAGGCGCAAGTCGACATTGATCTTGTCGGTGCCACGCCAGAGCGTCTTTTCAGGATCGTCCCCCTTCCACAACCCTTTCGACAATGGGGGCCGATTGTATGGCGGATGCGGGTCGGCGGAGATAATTCCGATGCTGCCACCCGCGTCGTTCTCGCGGATGGCGTGTGCAGCGGCGTCCGCTGTCATGCCGCCGCCGACGATCAGATAGCGGTAGCTGGTCATGCAGCGTCGGCGTCGATCTCGAATGCGCACCGCGGGTGATCGCTGCGCTGACAGCATTCCTGTACCGGCGCACCCACCACTTCCTCCACGAGGGCCTTGCCGAGCTCGCACATCTCCGGATGACCTGAGGTCACGGCCGAGAGGGGGCAGCCATAGCTCTGCAGCCGCCAGCCGTCGGCGGTTTTCTCCACGAGGGCGTCCGCGCCCAGGTCGCGAAACACGGCGGCTGCGGCTTCCATCCGCTCTTTCGGATCCGTGCCGGTCCGCGCCTCTGCGGCGGCCTGCACGCCAACGGCGCGGAGCAGCTGGATCGCCCGCTCCCGTCCTTGCGTGCGCACGATCTCTTCGACGAGCTTGGCGAGGACGAGCGCGTAGGCTTTGGGGAATAGCTCTTCCCCCTCGCGCGTGAGCCCGTAAAGCCGCGCCGGCTTGCCGCCGGTGTCGCGTTGGGTACCCACATCCGCGACGATGCCGTCGCGGCGCAGCGAGGCGATGTGCAGGCGCACGGCGTTATCGGTCAGACCCAGCGCACTGGCGAGGCTCGTGATCGTCTGGCGCGAGCGTCGCAGCAAGCCGAGCAGGCGAGCCTGGGTTTCTCCGGTGAGTCGCTCCAGCCAATTGATCACGCCTCAGAATACCGCGAAATCATTGATTTGTCTAGTAATCACAGTAAATACTTGACAAAGTGTGCTTATCCTCTCAAGTTCACCAGACGCCAACACCACGAACCCTTCTTGGGAGGTTTTCAATGCTTCCGATTGCAGCTCTGCTCGCGATGACCGCTGTCCTGCAAGCCCAGAGTCCTGCGCGAGCGCCGGCGCCCGACCTCTCCGATCCCGAAGTCGCCCATGTCGCCGTAACCGCCAACAGCATCGACATCGAGATGGCCAGACTTGTCCCGAGCCACACCACGAACGCCGCCGTCCGACAGTTCGCCACAACGATGATCACGGATCACTCGGCGGTGAACACGCAGGCCGCGGCGCTGGCCGCGAAACTCGGCGTCACGCCGAAGGACAACGCCGTGAGCCAGTCATTGCAGACCGGCGCGAAGCAGGCGCGCGCGTCCCTCGAGCCCTTGCACGGCACGGCATTCGATCGCGGGTACATGGATCGCGAGGTGGCCTATCATCAAGCCGTGCTCGATGCCATCGACAAGGTGCTCGTTCCGACGACCGAGAATGCAGAGTTGCGCAAGCTCCTCACGGACGTTCGCCCCGCGATCGCGACGCACCTCGAGCATGCCAAGCAGCTCCGGAGTCAGTTGGGCGGGACGGCCCGGACCAGCAAGTGAGCCTCTGGCTGCTATTGCTGCTGGGTTTGAGCAAGGCGCCGGCGACGCACACCGTCGAGATCCGCGGGATGGAATTTCATCCCGCGGTTCTCACCGTGACGGTGGGGGACACGATCGTCTGGATCAATCACGACATCGTCCCCCACACCGCGACCGCCGGGGCGGGGGGCGTGCCGAAATGGGATACGGAGCAGCTGGGGCAGGGGCAGATGGGACGCTACGTCGCACGGCGCACCGGCGTCGCGCGATACCGCTGCACGTTTCATCCCACCATGCATGGGAAGCTCATCATTCGGTAAAGCCTCACAACGTCTTTAAGAACTCGACCAGGTCCCGCTGTTGCTCGTCGCTCAGCCCGAGATTCCGCACGCGATTGTAGTGGGCCACGACGTCCGCCAGCGTGGCTGCGCTCCCATCGTGAAAGTACGGCGCATGTTGCACCAGACCGCGCAGCGGTGTCGTCCGGTATCCCTTGTTCGCGGTACGCGCCGCGTACGCGCCATCGACGCCGGTCTCATCCGGCGCGTGCAACTTGCCGTTGTTGTTGTCCGTGCCCGTAACGCCTACGTGACAGCTGGCACACGTCCGATTGAACACCAGGCGGCCGCGGCGTGCGGCCGCGGCATCGAAGCTCCCGGCTGCGGGCCGCGGAGCCTGGAGGCTATGCTGGTACCGGCGGAGCGCCGCGAGCTTCGGCGTCACGAGATCGGGCGATTGCGTGATGTTGATACCAAGGCGCTTATCCGAGAAATTGCCCTGGCCGTGCATCTGGGTGACGGCGACGTAGGCGTTCCAATAGGAGATTGGGCCTTCGGCGGTATACGTCTCTGAGCGCACGCGCGCCAATCCATACGCGGGCGGAAGCGCGAGGGGCGTGCTCTTCCCATCCAGATTGAAGCGCGGGTCGTATTTCCCCGGTCCCCACGAGTTATAGATCGCCTTCTGTTCGGCCGTGATGGCGGGCGACAGCCCGATGATCGCGCCGACGTTGAGATCGCGGTTCGGCCAGCCGTCCCGACGCTGCCCGATGCCGGGCGCGAACGAATTGTTCACCGTCGAATGGCAGAGCGCGCAGGTGATCCCCAACCGCACGAGCGTGTCCTTGCCGTTGATCGTGCGGACCGTTCCGCGTAGGCCGACGACCGCGTTGAGCTTCAGCAGCGTCACAGTCGTGGCCGGGCTGTTCAGGTCCACCTGGCCGGCCTTGATCGCTTGCGCAACTGCAGGTGGGATCGCATCCGCGTCGACCTTCAGACCGACTTTGAGCGCCAGACTCGGGCTCACGCTGCTCTGCACGACTTCGTGCATCCGCGCCGTGTCCGTCCAAAACTTCTCGTCGCCAAACGTGTCGTTTCGAAAGATGTCCTGGCCGTCATTTTTTTTTGGCCCCCAGGCCAGGATCGTCGTGAGGGCCACTGCGACAACTCCGACACCGAGCAAAAACCGGAATCTCGACGGCATAGCGATACCCTCCCGGGTAAGCGGACATAACGAGCTTACCGAAGGGAATACTTCGTAAACTATGACACGATCGGCTTAACCCGCGGGAGGGAGACTGTTTGTCACTCTCTGCGCACGCTCCCAAAGTCCCGGCATCCCGAGGCGCCCCGCGAGCTCCTGGAACGTCGGCGTCGGGCCGCGCCAGCGCAGCTCGTCTACTTCCGCGAATACCGGCACGTCGGTGCGGAGCGTTGCCAACGTACGAAACAGCATCGCCAGCTCACGATTCTCCTGGAGCGCGGCGGCGAGACGCGCGGCGCCGCGGACGGGCACTTCCCACTGCGTGTGACTCGCGGGGATCCGCTCGAGGTGCGCATAGCGGCCCAGGACGGCTCCCGATGCTTTCTCACCCCACCCGGGAACGCCCGGAAAGCCGTCGGCGGAGTCGCCGACCAGCGCGAGGTAATCAGGAATCGACGCCGGGCCGACGCCAAAGCGCGCCACGACACCGGCCTCGTCGCGCAGCTCGCGTTTGCGCCGGTCCAGCTGCACGACGCGCTGCCCACGCACGCACTGGCTCAGGTCCTTGTCGGGCGTGCAGATGATCACCTGCTCGACATCCTTCGACTGGGCGAGTTGCGCGGCCGCGGCGAGCGCGTCATCGGCCTCGAATTCCTCCATCGCCCAGACGACGACCCCCATGGCGCGCAGCGCCTCTTCGAGCGGATGAAACTGCGTCAGCAGCTCGGGCTCGATTCCCTCGCTCGTCTTGTATCCGGCCCAGAGATCGTTGCGAAACGATTCGATCACGTGATCGGTGGCGACGCCGAGGTGCGTGGCGCCGCCCTCCAGCATGCCGAGGACCGATCCCAGAACGCCGATGAGCGCGGCCGCTTCCTGGCCGTTCTTGTCGGTCTGTCGTGGCATCGCATAGAAATGCCGGAACAGCTCGTACGTGCCGTCGAGGAGGTGAACTCTCAAGCCTTGAGGTGTCCGAACAAGTCAGCGCGCACGCCGGGATCGCGCAGCTTCCACACCACGCCATCGGTGAAGTAGTGATGGATATTGAAGAAGGCGCTGATCGCAAACCCCACCACCTGGCCGGGCCGCGAGCCCAGCCAGTTCGTCACGACCGCCATGGCCCCGAGCGGCAGCAGAATGGACGCCACGATCGATCCGACAAGGAGCACGGTCAGATAGATCATGATCTGAAACGCGACGAGTTGTGAGGGTCCGGGCCCGAGCGTGCGGCGCGTCCGATTCAACTCGACACGGAAGGGAAAGATCAGATACTGGAGCGCGTGGGCGATCTGCACGATGAACAGTGCGGGCAGGCCGACACGCGCCATCGCCGCGTACCAGACGAAGATCGCGCTCCAGGGAATCCAGGCGCGTAGCGGCGCAATGCGGCCGGTGCGCCGCTTGTGCAGCGTGAATCCCGCGAGTCCCATCACCAGCGCGACCGCCGTGAGAACGCTGAGCCCCACATACAGCGGCGTCAGGTTGACGTAACGATCGTAGCCGAGGTAGAAGAACCAGACGACGTGCCACGCGGCGAGGATGTACAGCGACCCCCGCACCAGCTTTCGCTCGAGCGCGTTGAACGGATTCCCGTCGAGGTACGTGAACGTCGCGACCATGCCCCACGCCTGGCTGGTGTAGTGCCACGCCAGGTACGTGCTCGAGATCGTGAGCAGCGCGGAGATGGGGATGTCGGTCCAACGGCTGGCGACGACGGCACCGATGCAACCGATCAGCAGGAGGATCGGAACGTAGATCGCCGCCCACGGATGGGCGCGGATGCTCTCTTTCGTCCGATAGACCATGCGGTAGGACGCGAGGAAGTGGGGCATGTTCACGAGCGCACCCACCCAGGCCTGCACGCCGGCACTCAGCACCAGGACGTCGGTTCGACCCATCACGAGCAGCGGCACCAACACGAGCATCGAGAGGCCGCCAGTAAATAGAGCGTCGACGAACGGCGACACGATCGCCGGCGGGTCGCGCGGGACGGCGGCAGGCCGCGCCGCCGGTGATCTGCCCGCGGTAGCGAGCTGGCTCTTCATTGCCCCGTGGTTTGCTGGCGGCGCAGGTCGAGCGCGAGCTGATCGCGCAATGCGCCGATCGCTCGGCCGCGAATGTTCAGGATGCCGCCGGGCAGGTTATCGAAGCGATAGCGGCGCAACACGAGGAGATAGATTCCGGGACTTCGATCGATGACGCACGTCAGGTCGACCGCCGTCTCGAAATAGTGATTCGCGTAGATCTGCTTCGTGGCCGCCAGGGTGACACTGGGCAGCTCGGGCGGCGTGTAGACGACGAGGTGCGACACGCTCAGAATCGGGCGCAGGCGAGGCAGCACGTCCTCCGACCAGAACAGGATCTCGACGGCGCCGGCAGGGAGCGAACCCCGCGGGTAGGTGGCGAGATAATTCCGGAGCGAAGGCACGATCTCGTAGACATACGGCGATTCGGCGAGCTGTGCGGCGAATGCCTCACTCGAGTGCACGTTGAGGTTGCCGCGATCGTCGTAGATCGCCATCGCCGAGTCGCCGCGGCGACGGTAATCGGTGACGTATTCCACCAGCCGGCGGCGCGCGTACGCGCTCAGCTGCGCCTGCAGATCGGATGGGGGCGCCGACCAATTCATCTGATCATGAATGCTCCGCATGTCGGTAGCCGGCAGCTTCACGACACAGTCGCCCGGCTTGCAATTCTTCATGTCGGCCACGTCGCGGCTGTTGATCGTGACCGCGGCGACGTCCGACTCGGTGGCGGGCTCGCTGAAGATTCCCACCTGCGTGCGGGTGGGCGTGCGCAGCGACGTGGCAAAGTTGCGCAGCGCCCGCACGTACTGCTCGCGCAGCGCGGGCGCCGTGACGATCCCGAAGAGGGCGACGTCGCGGCGGTCGCGGGTCTCCAGCACCTTCACCACCGGTTCACCGCGCTCGACGGTCGCCAGCTGTGCGGCGTCGAGGCCGATGCTTTGCTGCAGGAACTGCGTCAGCCGGGGAGGCGCTGCGGCTTGCAAGAGAAGCAGTAAGGGCAGCATGAGGCTCCGTTTAGATCAACGAGTCAATGGGCAGGTGCGAGAAGAATTTGGCGCCGAGCGGGCGCCAGAAACCGGCTTTGGGTTCATTGGTGAAGCCTCCGGTCCACTCGAGGCCTCCATTTCTGCGCGTGACTTCATACGATAGCTCAGGGCTGGCCCAGTAGTCGAATAACCGGGCGACTTCCTCCGCCAACTCGGGGCTGCTCACGAGGACGCCGACCTCCGTGTTCTGCTCCAGGGAGCGCGGATCGAGGTTCACCGAGCCGATGAACACCGACGTGCGATCGAACACGAACGTCTTGCCGTGCAGGCTGGCGCGCGAGGAGCCGAACACTCTCGAAGCACGTGCTTTCGTCGCTCCCGCCGCTTCCGGTCGTAGCTCGAACAGCCGGACGCCTTCGTCGAGCAATGGTCGCCGGTACTTCATGTAGCCGGCGTGTACGAGCCAGACGTCCGTGGCCGCGAGCGAGTTCGTCAGCACCTCGACATTCACGCCGTCCCGGCGCCGCTCACCGAAGAACGCGACCCCGTCTTTTCCCGGGACGAAATATGGCGACACGATCAGCATGTCTTTTTGGACTCCGCGGGCGTACGGAGACAGCTGGCCGCTCAGAAATCTTTCGCTGCGCGTGCCGGCGGGTTGGCTGATCTTTTCCGGCGGGTCGGCGATCACGCGGCCTTCGGCCCAATGCAGGTGGAGCGCATTGGCCCGCAGGTCTCTGGCGAGGTCGGAATTCGCGAGGGCGCGCCCGTATGCCGAGTCCTGCAGTCCGTCGCAGCGGGCGCTCAGCTCTGTGCGGGCGGCCGCGAAGCGTGCCGGATCGGGCGTGAACTTGCCGAGCCGGGAAATCGGGATGGCGTACTTGCTGGTCCAGTACGCCTCGAAGCTTTGCGCCGATTGCTGGGCGACGGGACCGCCGACGAGGACGTCCACATCCTGAAAATCGAGCTCGCCGCGGCTGAAATACTCGTCGCCGATGTTGCGCCCGCCGAGCACCACGGCCGCGCTGTCGGCGATGAACTGTTTGTTGTGCATCCGCCGGTTGACCCGCGTGAAGCTGGTCAGCAGCTCGCCCAGCCGGTGAATTCCCGAGCGGTGGATGTAGGGATTGAAGACACGGATCTCGATGTTCGGGTGCGCATCGAGCCCGGCCACGACCTCGTCCTTTTTCTCCAGCGTGCCCCAGTCATCGAGCAGGATGCGGACGCGGACGCCGCGATCGGCGGCGGCGATGAGGCGATCGATGATCAGCGAGCCGGTCTCGTCGGGGTGGAAGATGTAGTACTGCAGATCGAGCGTCCGGTCGGCCAGGTCGATCAGGACGGCTCGTGCCACGAAGGCGTCGAGGCCGGTGGGCAGGAGCCGGAACCCGGACCGGCCGCCGTTCTCCTCGCAGCGGGGATTGATCCAGCGTTCGAGTCGGGTCAATTACTTCAGAGCAACGGCGCTGAGCGTTCCATTCGCCTGGGCAATGTACAGAATGCCCTGGCTGCCGATCGAAAGCCGCCCGCCCGCGGGATAGCTCCAGACCGCCCTTCGCCCCTGCAGATCGAGTGCGTACGTGCGCGTCTCCGTGCTCACGAACAGCAGGTTGTCCGTCATGGCGAGCGCCGGGGCGGGGTTGCCGGCGCTGGTCGGGACATCCCAGCTCCAGAGCAGCACGCCGTCGGCCACCGTCCTCGCCTCGATCGAGGCGCCGTTCACGACATAGAGGACACCGTTGGCCACCGACACCACTCCGGAGTAGGAAGATCGAAGTTCCCAACGGACGGCGTGCCTCGCCAGGTCGAACGTGACGAGGCGGCTGTCATGCACCGCGATGAGATTGTCGGTGCCACTTAGCACCGGCGCGGTGTTCATGGTCCATCCATTCCAGACGAAGCTCGAATCCGCTATCTCGTACAGCAATGCGCCGGTGCTGATCCTGTTGGCGGTGACCTTCGGCGCGTAGTCGCCGGTGTAGCTGTAGACCACGGTATCCCGCACCGCAGGTGTCCAGCCATCGTACTGGTTCGTCTGGAAGAACCACTCGCTGGCGCCCGACGTGGCATTGAATCGGTACATGCCGCCGTAGTACCCGCCCGCGAAATACACCGCATCGGCCGTTACCACGGGTGCGTAGTAGCGTTCCCACTGATTTCCATAAGGAGTACGAAATGCCCGCGAGCCGCTTGCGGCGTCGAACGCATAGAGATACGAGTCACTCTGACCGCTCGACGTGACGTACACTCGCCCATTCCCCAAGGCTGGTTGATGCACGCCGTGGATCGGCCCGAAGTCCACGGTCCATACCGTCAGGCCCGTGGCGGTGTTGAGTCCGACGAGCAGCTGCGTGCCGAAGTAGCTCTCCGTCGCAACGAAAACGAGACCGTTGCTCGACACTGCCGGGCTGAGCCGCGTCCCGGGGGCCACGGTTTTGGTCCATAACGTGTGGAACGCCCGGGGGTCCGCGGTGGCGGCGACATGGCCCGTGCGCTGCGGATCGGCCTGGAAGGTGACCCAATCTGCCGCGGTCGTCCACGACGACGCCGGGGCCGGGAGGACGGTCAGATTCACGAAGCCGCTCTGGGTTTCGCGGCTCGCGGTGATGGTCACGGGACCCGCCGTCTGGCCCACGACGATGCCGCTGGTGGTGACCCGCGCGACACCGTCATTGGAGCTGCTCCACGTAACCGGCCTGCGCCCACGATCGAGCGTATCGCCGTTCGCCGCCCGAAGCGTGACGCTCAACGAGAGCGAATCATTGGGCGCGTAGAGCGCATCGAACCCGGACGTATTCACGCTGATCGATGCAACCGGGCGGGGTACCACCCGCAGCGCAATCGTATCGGATTTACCTTCGGTGCTGGCACTGATCCTGGCTGTGCCGGTCCAAATCGCCCGCACGATTCCGAAGCTCACCGTCGCTACCGCAGTGTCCGAACTGGACCACGTGAACGTGCGTCCGGACAGCGTGTCACCCACCGAATCCAGGGCCACGACGGCCAACGACCTGCTCGTCCCGTCCTCGAGTACGCTGTCGCCCGGGAGCGAGAGATGCACCGCTGCTACGGGGACGGGACGCACGCGCAAGTGCATGGTACCCGCAGTGCCCTCGGTCGTGGCCGCGATCGTCACGCCGCCCGGGCTGACCGCGGTGACCCATCCCGTCTGGGCGACCGTCGCGACGGCGGGATTCGAGCTGGTCCACTCGAACGTGCGGCCGGTGAGGGGTCTGCCCTGCGCATCGAGTGGCGATGCCACCAGCAGCGTCTGCTGCGTCGGAAGCAGCAACGTGTCTCCAGCAGCTTGAAGCCTGATGGACGCCACGCCTGGGGGTCCTGTGGGACTGTCGCCACAGCTCAACGTGCCGAGCAGGAGTGTGCAGAGGACCAAGCCGCCCCTAACACGCCGCATGAGCGATAAGCTAATGGAGAGCCTCGGCACGTGGAAGATTGCCTCCGAAAACATCGAGTTGCGGTCGGTTCGCCATGATCTCAGAATACCCCATGCGGAAACAACTGGTTCTGGCGGCCCTGCTGTTACTCGCAACGACCTCCCTCCTGTTGGCGCACGATCTCTTCCTGAAGCTCGAGACGTATTTCTTGCCGCCGCGCACTCCCGTGCGCATCGCCGTGCTGAACGGCTCGTTCACGGCGAGCGAGGGTGCCGTCACGCCGGACCGGCTGCGTGACTTGAGCGTCGCGAGCGCCGGTGGGCGCGTCGCTCTCCCACGCGATGCCTGGCGCCCGCAGGGCGATACGACCTGGCTCGCGCTGACGACCGGCGCGCCCGGCACGTATGTCGTCGGCGCGTCGCTGCTGCCACGCCAAATCGCGCTCGCGGCGAAGGACTTCAATGCGTATCTCGCGGAAGACGGGATTCCCGACGTCCTGGCGGCGCGCACGCGCGACGGCGAGCTCACCAAGGACGCGCGCGAGCAGTATCAGAAGCACGTCAAGGCGATTTTCCAGGTCGGCGAGTTGCGGACGCGAGCGTTCGAAACCGTCCTGGGGTATCCGGCGGAGATTGTGCCGCTCACAAATCCCTACTTCGCCATTGTGGGCGATACGCTGGCGGTCCGGTGTCTCCTGGATGGCCGGCCGGTCGCCCAACAGCTGGTCATCGCCGGGGGACAACGTGAGACCACGCCGATTCCGGAAGTGCGCGTGCGGAGCGATACCCAAGGCGTCGCGCGCTTCGTGATCCGCACGCCCGGGAAGTGGTACATCAAGTTCATTCGCATGACGCCGGTGCAGGGAGACAGCGTGAACTACGAATCGAAGTGGGCCACTCTCACCTTCCAGGTGCGCTGACATGGAAACATCCGCCCATTCCGTGCTTTCGTTGTGGGAAAGCTTCTACGTCATCGTCGGTTCATCGGGCGCGGGGCTGACCGGGTTGATGTTCGTGGTGATCACCCTCGCCGCCGATGCGAGCGTTCCCCGCACGCCGGAAACGCTCAACGCGTTCGGAACGCCGAACGTGATCCACTTTGTCGCTGTGCTCCTCATCGCCGCAGTTCTCAGCGCACCATGGCAGCGGTTCAAGGATCCTGCCCATGTCATGGGCGCCACCGCGCTTGCCGGAATCGTGTATGGGCTGATCGTGGTGCGACGCATGTTGCGACAGACCGGTTACAAGCCGGTGCTGGAGGACTGGGTGTGGCACGCCGTCCTGCCGATGACGGCGTATGCGGCGTTGTTTGTCGGCGCCGCCGGCCTTTCTCACGACCAGATCTGGGCCCTGTTCCTCATCGCCGCCGTGTCGTTGTTGCTCCTGGGTATCGGGATCCATAATGCGTGGGACACGGTGACCTACTTGGCGACGCAGCCGCGGGAAACAGACAGCAAGGAGAAGCCAAAATGACCCTCGCGCGCCGGCAGCTGCTGAAGTCGCTCGTCGCGGCGTCGCTGTTCCCGGCGATCCGCCTCGATCGATCATCACCGCCCTGGTCTCGACCACTGCACGGTCTGGGCGGGGAGCCCGACTGGCTGGCGATTCGCGACCTCTTCCCGCTCGCGCCTGACTGGACGCACCTCTCGAGCTTTCTGTTCGTGTCGCACCCCAAGCCCGTCGCCGACGCAATCGATCATTTCCGCAAGAAGCTCGATTCGGACCCGATGTGGATCGAGATCGCGGCATTCACTGATGCCGAGGGGCGTCCGTTCACCGCCGTGAAGCGGACGCTGGCCGAGTACACCGGCGGCACGCCGGCGGAGATCGCCTTCACGTCCAATACGACGACCGGGCTGGCGATGGTGTACCACGGACTGCGCATCCGCGGCGATCAGGAGATCGTCACCACGGAGCACGATCATTATTCCCATCACGAGTCGATCCGCTACGCGGCGGCGCGCTCGGAGTGTGGGG
>Ga0193755_1000137_pt1 | contig 20258 bp, 26 predicted proteins | sample H1a2metaG_FD_144921 | JGI IMG/M metagenome (GOLD analysis project Ga0193755, IMG submission 144921) | Soil microbial communities from a riparian zone of the East river system, Colorado, United States - H1a2 | ecosystem: Environmental > Terrestrial > Soil > Riparian zone | place: USA: East River...
GCGCACGAGGAAACGGAAGGAATCGACTCAGGAGTTGAACTACCGTCGCTGGGTCGAGCGATTACCAAAAGCCTTGACTTCGATCACTCGTAAAGATGCCAGCCTTCGGTGTTAGATCGTCTACGATTCTGAAGACTTGCCATACGGCTCTTCGATCGCTGTTCGTTGAAGTCGTTAAGACGTACGATTGCAAGGTCATTCAGGGTGGAAGATCAATAGATGAGGAGATGCAGGCGATTCGAACTGGACATTCGAAGCTCTTGTCCCCTACAGAGTCGAAACACGTCATAGCTCCTGGGATTCGGACGCTATCGGATGCCGTGGACGTTGCTCCATATCCAGTCGTCTGGCCGAACGACGGAATGAGCCCAGCTGAGCATATGCACGCGGTTGGCAGGTTTTATCACTTTGCAGGATACGTGCTGCGAGTGGCAGAGTATCTTGGCACACCTGTTCGCTGGGGCGGAGACTGGAACGGTGATCTGATATTTAGTGACCAGACGTTTGACGACCTTGACCACTTCGAGGTGATAGTGTGAAGCGTTTCAGCCCGCTGATCTACCTCGCTATTGGAGCGGTGATAGCATTCTTCCTGATTCCGAGGAAGACTGTCATCAAGCCAATACCTCAGATCGTGACCGTACATGACACGGTACGAGACACGGTGAGGCTCAGAGGCCCGAGAGTCGTGACGACAGACACGGTGCACTTGATAGTTCGCGTGACTCTTCACGACACTGTGCAGATACCTGTGAACGCAGATTCAGCCCAGAGGCCCCATCTATGGCCCGTTCTGAACGCCCAGATTGGAAAATCCCGAGGGGATACCAGTCTGACGACCACCTTCAGCTTGCGTTCTGGAAAGACGGTGGAGAGCCGTATCTGGACGCCGGGGCCGTTGAAAAGCATATGGGCAGACAGCAGCGGGACACCGAGGATGGACTTTTATCCTCCCATGACACAAAAGACATTCGGGCTAGTTCCGAAGCTTCTCTGGAGTGGGATTGGGTTCGGAGTGTGTAGGATCACGAAGTAGTACAAATTTGTACAAGGGAGCATATGGCAAGGCCGATAACAACCAGACAGGTATTCCCGCTGCCCAGTGGAGTGGGGCCGACCCCGGTGCCGTTCTTCTCTCCGCCAAAAGGAATAGACGTAGTGTCGACTTTGGCGGCGATACAACCTGGATATTCGCCACTGATTCGCAATCTGGTGCTAGATAGAGGCGTGATGCGTAGCAGATGGGGAACAGAAGCGTACCATGATAAGCAGAGTGGAAAGAAGCTGCAACTGACGACCGATCTCATCGGGACGGACATTGTAGCTGACACGACGATCACGCCTAGGTCGACTGCGGGACAGGGTTCTGCAGCAGGATGGACTGATCCAGATGGAACGTCGAACGGAGCGAACTCGATAACGTTGAATGTCGGGCAGCCAGCTGCTTCGATCGCCGCTGTAGACCGACTGTTTAACGTAGTCGGCGATCCAGCCGCTGGAAACAATATTGACGCGTACGATGACATCTACGTTGTCAAGTTCGCAATTCAAGCTAACGCAGGTGGAATGACACAGACCGGTTCTGTCGTTATAACTGCTGACTGCACCGCTGCCGTTGATCTTGAGGTCTCCACGGATGGAGGCTCATCGTGGAGCACTGTTAGTAACTACTCCGTGAGAGCTACTGCTGGCCATAGTCAGACGACCGTCTTTAACGCTCCCGTCGTCGTGTCTGGTACGCCGTCGCAGATCAGATTCCGCTTAGCGCTGACATTCAGCATACAAGGCGGATTCCCTGTCGCGACTGGAAATGCTACGGGACTTGTCAAAGTGTTCGGTGCTGCCTGGTTGACAGATACCTATCCCGTAACCTGGTCTACGTCAACATCGTCGTCATTCGTACCTACGCCACGGGTTCCTATTCGCTGGACAGAATCGAATATTCAGACGTATAGCGACCCGACAGAGGCGGCCAGCGCGTGGACGGATAGATACACGTTCCCGGCAAACCAGCTAAACTCTGATAACCTGCTTCCTACGTACGTCACGTGGAGAGACACTATAGTATCTACAGATGTGGGCAACGTCAAGCAGGCAGGTACGCCTAATCGTATCGGTAGCAAAGGACTTGTCAGCTCGACACTCGTATCACCTCATACGACTACGATTCTGCCGCACTCGCCGCGAGCAGCACAGATCGCAATTTTCGGCAACAGGGTAGTCGCTGCACGTGTCAACGAGTGGACGGCGGGAACTGATCCTTGGGTAGAAGAAGTGGTCCGTCTAAGTCGATTGAGATGGTGCGTGAAGAACGACAATAGCGACTGGGACGGCCTAGGAAGTGGCTTCGAGGACTTGTTTGTACCTGGAGGCCACACCGACGAAGTCATGGGAACTTATCCCGTCAACGACGAGACTGCGATAGTAGTCAGCGAACGCTCAATGAGACGATTGGATGTGACGGGATTCCTCGACGCGCCGTTCAAGTTCACGCTGCTGACACAGGAACTCGGAACGCTGTCGAGATACACGATCCGCGCTGTACCAGGCGGCGTCATATTCCTAGGTTACGACGACGTTTACATCATCGGCATTAGTGAGATAAGACGGATAGGTACGCGAGCTCTACGTGATTCGTTGAGAGCTATCACGAATCAGCGATTGGCGTACGGGTTCGCAGATCAGTACAATTCTAGATACATCGTCACGTTTAAGGAAGGCAGCACGACCGTAGTGTGGCAGTACAGCTTCCTCGACGACGGATGGACAAAACTAGAGTTTCCGTTTGATATAGTCTCAATCGACAGAACCTCTTACACACTGAACAGTGTGCACTTCTCAGCTGCGTATCTCACTATGCGATCTATCGGCGGGTATAGCTCTCGTGAGAACTCGTCTAAGACACGAGATACGGACTCGGCTGGCGTAACAGTTGACTCATCGCTGGAAGCGAGAACTGGATTCATCGTAGTCGATTCTCCACTACGCAAGGTGAAGCTAGTCGAAGTGCAGCTCCTATACGAAGCCGCAGAAGCACAGGCGCTGACGTTTGAATACTCAGTGGACGGCGGGGATAGCTGGCTGCCGTACTCTGCACTCGACGTAGCAGTGACAACTAAACCAACCGTCTTGTCTGTACGAAAGACGTTGGAGACTGGCGGATTGATGGTAAGAGTTACTAGCTCTTCGCTAGGCACGCTGAAGGTGATTTCACTTACCGCGTTCGCGGTTCCTGGAGCGATGATAAGGCCATGAAGCTCGAACTGACATCGACTAAAGTTAGCACAAGCGACATACTGCGAGCACTGGATCATCGCATATCGCCGTTGGATAACTGGCAAGCGCGAACGCTAGGTCCTATCACAACGCCAGGAAGTGTAGATACGGAGTTCGCTGTCGCACACAATCTCGGCATCGTGCCGACGTACTACGTCTGGAACGTAGACAAGAACGCTGTCGTTTACGATTCACGGAGAGTAAATTGGACGGAATCGCAGATGTTCCTAAAATGCAGCGCCACGAGCGTAACGCTGTATCTGATAGTGCTTTAATCGAGCTCGGTCGCTACAAGGTCAAGATGATGACGCTGACTTGGCCAAAGCTGCTCCTGTTATGGGAACAGCTGAAACGATTCCGTACGCTGTTCAGCGATCTGACTCGCGGAGATCTAGAGAACTTTATCCGCTATGTCAGCAATCAGGACACGTTCTGGCTGGAGATTTGGTGCGACAAAGAGCTAGTGGGCATAATCACCTGTGACGGGATATCGAAGGTCGTGGACATAGATGCTCACGTGCTGTTCCTCGATAGAGATGTAGCGGATAAGGTTGACATCTGCAAGGCGACTGTAGCGTGGCTGTTTAGCAACTTTCCACTACAGCGGATCAGCGTGCAGGTGCCGACTATGTATCACGCAACTATCAGGCTGGTAAGGAACCTTGGATTTAAGCAGGAAGGCAAGAAGCGTGCGGCAGTCCTCATAAGCGGCAAGTGGGTTGACCAGTATCTATTCGGTATCACTCGCCAGGAGGCGATGAGCCCATGAGTTTCCTTACTGGACAGACAAAGCAGATCAGCTCAGGTCAGCCTGGAGACATCGCCGGGTTGAGAAAAGGCATCATCGACTTCCTGACGACTCAGGGTTTCGGCACAGCGCTGACTGGAGGCGGAGTAACAGATCAGGAACAAAGTCTGTTTCAGAAATCGCTCGCACCAGTCCTTGCACAGGCGAAAGAGAGCGCTGGCAATCTAACTGGCTCCGGCCTCGGCAACATCATCGGGACTGCGGCTGGAAGATCGACAAGCGATTTCCTGCTCAACCTGCTAAAGCAGAAGGCTAGCAACTACTCTAGCCTGCTCGGAGGCCTCACTACGGCAGGAGTTGGACCTCCGACGTACGGCCATCAGCCAGGCTTTCTGGACTATCTGTTCCAAGGTGCTAAAGCAGCTGCTCCATTCCTCGTGCCTGCCGCAGCGGCAGGCGCAGCAGCGGGAGCAGCAGGTGGCGGTGGCGGTGCCGTGAGCTTGGGAGGCTGACATGACCATACCTATCATTCCAGGTCCCTTTTCGTTCCTCGGCGAGGCTGGCGCAGCTCTTGGCGAGTACGGTGCTGTGAAAGAAGAACATCGGCGATACGTCCAGAAACAAGCCGCTGACGCTCTGGCAACGCTCGAGCGCCTAACACAGCTAGGCGTGTTGAGAGCAGATGTGTATGGAAGTCCCGACGTTCAGCATCTGGCCTCCGTCGCGGGAGTACCGATTCCAGCCAGTGCAATCGCTCCTCAGCCAAAGGAGAAGCTGGCTGCTCGCGCAGCGAATGAGGTCATTCCCAACTTGTCGCCGACAGGAGTTGCAATGGCCTCCGGGCTGCCGACTCCTGCTGCACAGACGAGGGAGGAGATCACTGGCACAGCCCTTGCAGCTCCACTCACTCCTGGCCAACAGGCTGCGGTCTCTGGAGTTCCGACTCCTGTCCAAGCAGAGGCCACACAGGAAACTGCAAAGGCAACGGCGGCCCAGGCAAAAGCACAGGCGGCGCTAGTGGAGAGCGCACAGGTGCTGGTGGGAAAAGACCCCGAAGCGGCGAAACTGGCGCAGGAAGCAGCGCTGGGGATATTGCCCTATCGGATTGAGCAGCTCAAAGCGACGAGAGAGGGCCTCACGGAGCGGCTCAGGGCTAGATCAGACAATGCACGTATCATCCTAGGCGTGCTGCAAGGCGCAACATCGCTGACGAAGCAGGCAGTAGACGCATGGGAAACGAAGTTTCGGCAAGACGCTGCCTTGGCGCAAGTTGACCCTGCGAACGAGAAGGAAGCGGCAGCATTTAGGGAGGTGTGGGAGAAGAATAATCCCAGGCCAGATGCGGAGAGCGTGTCGACGGAGTATATCAAAGCCATGACTGGAATGTCCTTGGAGGAGTACCAGAAAGCGTTCAATGAAGCTAGACAAACGCTCTCCGAGGTCGAAATCTCCCGCAAGGCAAACAGAACGCAAGGTCAGGGGACCGTGCCGCCCGCAGCGCCGACTGCGCCTGGGAAGCCTGACAAGCTCCACGGAGCGATATCGCTACTGACTGGAGCCGGCAACGCGGGAACGAGCGAGTTGGACAGGAAGGCAGGCCAGTTCGCCGATGCGGTTCGCGATGGAGCATACACTTCTCTCGAAGCGAGGTTCGTCTTTGCTCAGCTAAAACGCACTCTGACTGCAGAGGCGTACGAACGCCTGAGGCTGCTCTATAACGCTCACGCTGCGGAGCCAATCAAGTGAGTAACCCATTCACTGATCTTGCAGAGCAGACGAAGGTGCCTGCAACGCCGGAGCAAGCGCTTCAGACGCAGGGGAATCCGTTCACAGATGCCGCACAGCGAGATACGGCGAATCCCTTTACCGACTTGGCAAGTGGCAAGACGGATACCTTTGCGCTTCGCACAGCTAGCATCCAGGCGGCTACGCCATCATTCCCTGAGCGACACCCTATCATCAACGCCGTGCTCGTTGAGCCAGCAAAGGATTTCGCTGAGGCGATAAAGACCTTCATCGTTGACGCCTCAGACCGGAACATGCGAGCGCACGCGAAGGTGTTTGGAGTAGTGCCGCCAAGTGAGCTGAACACCGATCCAACGAAGCCGATACGCACTCCGGACTACTACGAGAGCTATGGAGAGTTTCTCGCACGACGCTCGGCAGAAGGCGATCCGCTGGCGATTGAATCCCTCAATCGGACTATGCGCGGAGCTGCGCTGTTGGGTAGCTTCGTCGGTGCTCCGCTCTTACGGGCTGTGCCAGGCGTCACGAAAGTGCTTGGTCGGGCAGGTAGCTTCCTGACCGGCGAGTTCCTTGGCGGCTCTATCTACGGCTCTCTGCGACCGCTAAACGAGGGCGAAAGTCGTGCCCAGGCGGTTCTTGGAGAGGGCGCCTTCTTCGCAACTATCGGGGGCGCACTATACGTAACTGGACTGGGCTACAAGCGCTTCATCCTTGCGCTGCCAAGAGCGAAGCGGATAGCCACGATGCGAGCGGCGCAGCGAGGGCTGGATGATTTGGCAGCGCAAGGAGTCAAACTAGATGATCTGCCTGCGGATCAACGAGCGGCGTTTGAGACGCCGATTCTCGAGAAAGCGATTCGTGAGACAGAGCCAGGGGCTGTTGATCTCGATGCGATAGCGAAGGCTGAGATCGACAGGGCTATTGAGCCGACTCCACGGTTCGGGGCTGAGAGGGGTGCACTCAACCTCGAGCCGCCTCCTGGAGAGCGAGTGTTGGAACTACCAGAGCAACAGTTCAGGCAAGTCCTCGAGAAGATGGAGCCGCTCAAGGTTCCTCCGAAGGTCGAGCCAGCCGTGGCTCCTAAAGGCTTTGTGCCTGGAAGCGAGGCGGCGCTGGAAGAAACTGCCGCACAGATTCTCGAACCGCGAGAAGTCACGCTGCCTACTGCTCCACCGAAGGGCTTCGAGCCTACGGCGGCCGGGGCAGCAGCTGCTGGCGCGCCAGGTCACGTTGACGAGCTAGCGATGGCTGACGCTTCGATTGAGTTCGCCGTTGCAAGGATTGATCCTCTCGAGATCGCCTCGCCACAGGTGAAGAGCGATGCCGTCTTGACAGAGCAACTTGTCGGCGATCCTATCGAGCCAGGGCGCGGTAGCGCCGGCGTGCGTCAGGCTCTCGACAGAGCGCTGGCAAAGGAGAGTCCGGCCGCGGAACAGGGCATAGTGCTTGACTTGTCTCGCCCACAGCCTTGGGAAGTTGCGCTCGATCGGAAGGTGACGCCTGGTGAAGCCAAGCAGGTTCGGAAGGGAATAGAGGCAGCGCTGCGTCGTGAGAAGGCTCCTATCGAGTTTGAGTCAGCGGAGCAGACCAAGGCATCTTGGATGGAGCCGGAGGAAATACCTGTCACAACCTCCGGTCCGCAGGATGGCTTTGAGATCGCGGTGAAGCTGACAGACGACCAGATAGAGCAGCTGGCTCGCGGAGTTGCAGGCGTTGAAGAGCCACTGGTGAGGGGTGGCGGGATGGGTCGAGCAGGTATCATAGGCGCACGGACGTTGCTGACCATTACCGGCTCTGGCCTGGAAGCTATCTCCTACAACGACAATATTTCTGATAGCGAGAAGACCGGCTTACGGGCTGTTGGCGGATTCCTGATCGCTGCAGGGCTCTCGCCTGTCGTTGCCGAGTGGGCACAGAAGACTACCTTCACGAGGAAGCTAATCCAGCTCTACAACCCTGCGTGGCTCCTATCTCACGCGGGCTCGAAGGAAGGCTTGCGCCAGTACGTCGAGACGATGACCTATGCGCGAGCACTTGGCAGCACACACGCGAGGATGATTCGAGACACATTCGGTACGCCGGAGGCGCAGCGAGCGCTGATGTACGTCCTCGACGAGGGCAAGTCGGCCCCAGAGTGGCACATGCTATCGCCTGTCCAGCAGAATGCAGCCACTGCGATCCATCAGCTGAACCTTCGACTCGGCATGTTGCTGAAGGCGAACGGGATACTTGACGAGTATGTGGAGAACTACGTTCGTCACCTCCTTCCTCCAGAGTCTTTTCAGCGCTGGAGAACGACAGGCTTCCGCACCTTACCGACAAGCGGAGGGTTCACTAAGCCCCGGCACATTCTCGCGCTCCGCGATCTCGAGACCTGGGCCGCACAGCAGGGCGTTGCTGGACCTATCATGGATCCTGCGTTGGTGCAAGGATTCCACCTCGTCGAAGCCTACAAGGCTGTTGGCAACTCCCGAGTTCGCCAACTCTTCGAGCAGCTCGGCATGATCGCTGACGCGCCGAAGTCAGCATACACTGCAATCCCTCCCGACTGGCGTCAGGTTCGCATTGCCGGGATGGGTACGAAGATGGCTCCGAACGACATCGCTCAAGCACTTGAGAACATGGCGAATCCGGCAACGGGCGATGCAGGATGGATAAACGCTGCCGATACGCTCAAGTCGTATTGGATGAGAGGGATCATGTTCTGGTGGTGGGAGCACGGACTGAACGTGCTACGGAGCCTGCCAGCCGTTGCCATGAATCCAGTCGGCTACGCCGACTCCTGGCGTGCAGTTCGCGCTAACGATCCCGGTCTTGTCGAAGCTGCTAAGCACGGTCTGAATCTGTTCAGCAGGCCTGACTATGGAGCTCGTGCCAGCGAAGCTTTCGAGCAGACGATGCAGAAGCTCGGTGCCAAATCTCCCACACTTGCCAAGCTCGGTCGGATGGGAGGGTCGTTGATGGAGAAACAGGATCGATTCCTCTGGGACCAGATCGTGCCTTCCCTCCAGTACTTTGCCTACTCGAAGGAGATGGCAAACTGGGCAGATAAGACTGGTGGAAAGTTCTTGCCAAAGTCGCCTGAGTACATCGCCGCCGCACGACGGGCAGCTGATTACGCTAACATTGTCGCCGGTAAGATGCCACAGGAGCTAATCGACCCGACGCTAGCACGGCGCATGAGGCTGTTGCTGTTCAGTCCCCAATGGACCATGAGTCGCATAGCACTAACTGCTCACGCCGCTGGGGAGCTGAGCGAGATCGCTGCTGGCCGTCTCGATCCTTCGCAGGCAATGTACTTGCCGTTCAAGATGCGCCAGCTCGCATGGGGTATAGCACTAACCTACGCTGGCAGCAAGCTCTTGAGCGGCAAGGAGCCTGAGTTCAATCCCAACACCTCCAAGTTCTATATGCGTACGGGGCTGCGCGGAGCGAACGGCCGCGAAGTCGGTGTCGATCTGCTTGGTTGGTGGCAGCAAGACTTGCAGCAATTCAGTCACCCGATGGACTATCTCGGCAGCAAGCTGAACCCTGTCCTCAAGATCGCTGGTGAGACAATCAGCGGCAGGGACTATCTCGGCAGGGAGATGACGACCGGGCAGAAAATCACCAACATCTTCCGCAGCTTCGGACCACCTTCCGAGCTGACCGACTACGCCGTTCGTGAACTGCAAGGCGCGTTTCCTGGTGGAGCTCCAGGGCCCACGGCAGGAGAGCGTTTGCAGCGTATAAGTGGCATCCTTGCCACCGGCAACGTAGCCTCACTTCCACGACCGCTGGACGTCACCATCGGCAAGCTCGCTGGGAAGTTGCTGAGCGGACAACATCTGCCCGTCACAAGCGATAACATATTCGAGCTGAGCCGGCTGCTACGCAGCAACATCCTGGCAGGAAACAGCATCATCGACGGAAGGGTAATTACCTACCTGGCCTACAAGCGCCGTAGTTACCAGACTCGGGAACCTATCGGCGCTTCTCTTGACTATCTTTGGCAGGAGGGTCGACGCGTCTTGGCAGATTTCTAATCAACGCCAAGAGACATAGGTCCACTACGAAGATCGCAATCCAGACGTCGGACCCATGATCTTGTACAAACCTGTACAAGTTATTCATTTCGTCTCCCTAGCTACCCACAGCCTTTCGCAGAACGGGCAGCAGCGTAGCTTGTCAGTGTCTAGTAGCTGAATCACAAATACCCCTTTGCACTTAACGCACTGTACCGCGGTTGTCGCGACGTCTCCGCCCGCCAGGAAACCTAGGAACGTCTCTTCCATCGTCCGCTCGGCCATCGCTAAAGCTCCATGTCACTGGCCCTATCCGTAGCCAGAATGGTCTCCGCTTCAGAATCTCCTCCCAGTTAGGCGCATCAGCCTGGAAGTCCACACCTCTCGTTTTCTGGAAAGCTTCGCTAATGAATGACATCAGTTCCCACTTTCCATCGGATACCTCTTCAGTGTGACCAGGTTCTCGACACTCGCCCCACCTCACCCTCCTCCGCGCAGCACCCTCCGAGTGCCCCTACCCGTCATCGCTCTCCGTTAGGAGATATGAGACATTCTCTTCAGGAACTAGCAATCGTTCCTGAAAGCGTTGTCCCCACGGAGAGAACCACCAAACTTTGATCTCCTCGCCTCGACTGATTGCTGCTTGTACTGATAACGGATCGTCGCTGGTATAGAATGTCGCGCCTTCTTTAGTCTTGATGCACGTTGGCATTACGTTTTCCTCAGCGTGTGTGTCAGCTCAACGAACTTCTTGACTGCTCGAGAGTTCGCTCCGTTGGTGGACACAGGGCTGGTATATTCTCTCATAATCCTTTTGGCAGAAAGTAGGTGTATTGGCTTCCTGCCAACATATCCGAAGTAGGCAGGTAGCTTAGTTGGCCCGATGAGAAATGCCTCTGCGTGGAGCGCTTCCTGGTCCAGCTCGTGAATGAGGTTGCTCTGCCAACTGTACGGACCTTGCACGCCTAACATCTTCCATAACCTTAGATCAAGCTCTCTCTGCGCTGACTTGAGCTCTAAACTCTTCCACGTAGTCGGAACATCCTCTGTTACGGCTTCGTGAGCGTCGTGCCAGAGTGCGTGAAGTTGTATGAACTTATCGTCCGCCCGTGACAGCATCATCTCGTATACTACCATGCTGTGTAGCAACACTGGCCACCATCTCTTTGTCTGCCCTACGAACCTAGGTATCCTACCTAGACCCACGGCTACATCCTCTATCGTCGGACACTTGTCGTTATCTGGCATTACGAGGATGTTACTCAGCGTCATCATTCTATGAGCCCTCCTGGATAGTATCTCGGTCCCTTCTCAGTCTGGACTGTCTTCAACTTGTTGGTCCGACTAAGCACACTTATGATCTCGTCAAGTTCATCTGTTCGTACACTGTGCTTATACATATCAAGTAACTTTGCATAAGATACTCCGTCGCCCATGTTGACCGTCTCGCCGATCTGTTGTATGTCCAGCGTCAACGGATTCTTACCCACGGCGCTGAATGTCTTAGCCATTGCTGGCTCTGCTTGGCCTAGCAGGTTCATGCTTGTCTCAACGTCAGATACAGTCAGTATCGCATCATCCTTCCTCGATGCCGAGACCAGCATGGCAATCTTAAGCATATGCATCGGCTTGCGTTCGAAGTAGCCAGCCAGTCGAGTATCTGATACCGGCCGCTGGCCTGTCTGATGTACTCCTACGTACCAGTCACGGTACGCTTTCTCTGCTGCTGGCTCAAGCTTATATTGTCCTGAGATCAGCGCTATACGCTGCAAATCTTTCTCAAGTAGCTCGCCTAACTCCACCTGTTCCTTTGATAGCGTCGGAAAAGGGTCCTTGATCCGAGGAGTATCTTGATATACGAAGATGATCCTTGATGTCAAGCCTATGCCAACGGTGTCGAGTGGCAGCGATCTCGCAATCCAATCTGGCGTGGTAGCTCCCTCAAGGTTGAGGTAAGGCGCTTTGATCTTGTTAGTCCCGCCCATCTTCGTCTTGTGTATCCACTCTTCTGGCGAGTCGTAGATATCTGTTAGAAAGACTACCATGTCCATGCCTGACGTAGTCAGCAGGCTCGCGAACTCAGTCGAGTACGCAGTCATGCTACTGTGGCCGTCGGCATGAGACTGAGTCAGGTCTAAGATGAGCCGCTCTCTCGATGTCGAATCAGTTGAAAAATTGATCCCTGGTGTCTTAGCCAGGAAGCTTCTTCCTATCCGCATAGCTGTCGACTTCTTACATCTTCCTGCTGGTCCGACGAGAACGATGTACAGGTTAGGATGTAAGAGGAAGTATCCCATATCGAAGAAGGCTTTCCTCCTAATCGCTCCAGCAATCGTTGAGAGTGCTGTCCATACGTGATACTCGTCAGGGCTTTCTGATTCAGCTGTGTAGGCCATGTAAGCCTGTATCCAATCCGGGAGCAGTCTGTCAGGCACTCAGCTTCCACTTCCTTAATCCATCTGGATTCTCTCCCGTTTTCTCGCTGAACTCTCCCCAGTTCCTACCTACTTTCGCGTCACTTGGGATGGTAAGTGTTCTTCCATGAATCTCGATAGGTATTTCCATAGCTCGTTGAACTCCTGGGACGACAGTTCCCACTTCGCTTTCCAGACACTGCCCCAACACCGCGTCGTGCTCGTTAAGAAGAATCTCTGCCCCTTCAACTTTAGATGCAGCGAGCATCCCCATCTCCCCGAGGATGCCGACGGTGCATTGGGGCTGAAAGGCAATGGCTTCATTGAAGAAGTTGACTGGGTCCCATCTTCCATAGAACTGTCTCTTCCATCCGAGTGGAGTTTCGAGGAGTCGGTATTTGAGAGCGCGTCTAACATCTTCCCACCACACTTCCTTGATCTCTGGATACAGCATGAAGTAGGCTGTCTGTCCGTTTACCACTTCGCTGTAGTTCAACCTTATCCCGTCGGCCGCCGCAACTTTGACAATGCGATCCGGTCCTTCTCCGTAGTTCGAGCCGTGTACGATCCGTTTGACCGTGACACGATGTTCCTCATCATAATGACCAAAGAAGCGAATTGCGTTCTCTTTATGAATGTCTTTCCCGCTAGCAAAGAGCTCGATAAGAGCGTCGCATCTTGCCAGATACGCCACCACTCGTGCCTCGGCCTGAGAGAGATCGACGTAGAAGAACACCTTTCCAGGATCAGCAGTGAACATCTGTCTGAGCTTCGGCGGTATGTTCTGTAGGTTAGTCCCAGAACCGTAGATGTTCGCTCGACTTGCCAGCCTGCCTGTTCGAGTGCCTGAGGGATCGAAGAGGCAACGCATCCTCCCGTCAGCGTCAATTCCGGCATTGAGGTATCTCTCTATCAGGTCCCTGCGCTTGCGGATTTCGAGTATGGTCATTAGGACCGGGTGGCCGTACTTCGCTGCGAGTTCTACGATAGCGTCCTTATTAGCCGTCGGGCGTTTCGTCTCGCGGTGGAGCTTGACTGGAAGCTTCAGTGTGGTGTACAACAGGGTGTGCATGTCCTTGACAGACTTGACATTTAGCGGTTTGCCGGCTGACTTATCGAGGAAGTTTTGGAGATTGACAACTTCCGATTCGTACTGCTTCTGCATGGCAGCTCTGAGTGGAAGGTCAACTTTCACTCCCCTTCGAGACATCTGTCGAAGCAGTGGCAGGATTGCCATCTCATGCTCGAAGACGTGCCGCACTCCGAAGGTGTCAAGCTCCTTATCGTGAACCTGTCTGATCTCTCCCGTGCACGCTGCGTCGTAGCCATTGTAGCGATAGAACATTCCTATGTCGCCTGTCTGCGACCACAGCTTTCCGTCGTCCTTGTAGTAGGGCTCCTTAGTGTATATGCTAACTTGGAAGCCTAAGCCCTTTCTGAGTGGCGAAGTAGTTCCTGGCTTCCCGCCTCGCAGCATCTTGACTTCGTCTCCGCCTCCAGCGGCTTCGAGAAGCAGCGCGTGATGGGAGTACATAATGTCCCACACGAAGTTCACTACCTCGTAGCCGTTGTCCTCAAGTACAGTCAGATCGTACTGTCCGAAATTCTGACCGCACTTCTTAGCAGGAGACGCCAATAGTCTGCGGATAATCTGTTCGCCTCCAGAAGCCGTTCGAGGCACGACAAGAGCTCTATCCGGCCGGTCGCTAAACCCGGTACAGATAAGTTCGTGCTTGCCTTTACCGGGTGAAGTCTCAATGTCCACTGAGAGCCACTCCGCATGGTACATCTCCTCGACCCAGTCAGCGCCTTCGGGCCAGACTCGTATTTCACGTTTTGGTTGGACGATCTCTGGATACTTTACTTCCTCCACCACACGCTTCATATCTAGCTGAATGAGCGCCTTGTTCTGATACATCCTGAACACGCTAGCAGGGTGGAATGTCCCTATGACCTTCTGTCCCTTGACCAACGTCGACTCGAGAACGGAGCCGCGATATTTAGTGATGCTGTGCTTGTTAGTGAGGAATCGTAGTGGCACGTCGCCGAGAGCGAGGACCAGATTGGGCCTGATCTCCTCTATGTCCTTCTTAAGCTGAATGATCCCGAGTGCCAACTCGGGCCTCATCTTTGGCTTGAGGAACCACTCGAAATTGTTGCCCGGCGGACGGATATGAGCTACGTTGGTGACAAAGACTTCACTGCGTGGGATGCCTACATCGGCGAGATACCTGTCCAAATCCTGCCCTGACATGCCTGAAAACGGCACGCCAGAGTCATGCTCCGTGGCTCCAGGAGCTTCGCCGACTGCGACGAGCTTAGCTGTCCGTGGGCCGGACTGGATTAGCCGCATCTGGGACCTGACAGGTCATTCGCGGTTGTCCTTCCAGGCATGTATGAGACTGAGGCCTGACTTGATTCCGAGCGTTGCTCCCTGTCGCTCCGCTGTGCTCGCACAGAGTATGAGCACTTCGGAGATTAGCTCGACTAGCTTCTTAGCGATGTCCTCTTTTTGCGCTTGCCAAACTACTACATTCTCTCGTAGCGGTATGTGCAGAGCGCGTTTGATCTGCTCATCGCTGAGCTCGATGCTCACCTCTTGAATCCGTAGCCATAGGCTTCGTGAATCCACCACGAGTCGCTCTGCCCAGCGTGAGCGTTCTTCATGTGCTCGTCAATACTTATGGAACTCGTCGCGGTGAAGCCGCAGGCACATTTCCATATGAGAGTCATTCGAGCTCCGGTGTCCAGGCTTTGATCTTCTTTATCGCTACCGCTCGCCTCTCAACGCTAAGCTCACACCCCCAGTACTCCCGCTGAAGCGACGTAGCCGCCGCTGGAACTGATCCACTTCCAACGAAGAAATCGGCCACAGTTTCGCCAGGTACCGTAAGTCGCCGGATAAGCTCTTGATAGAGTTCCACTGGACGTTCAACCAGCAGATCTCGCTCATCACCCGGTACGGGGGAAAAGCGTAATACGTTTGGTAGGCCACGTTGAATCATCTCCGGATCGCCCTTTAGACAGTGGAGTGCCATGTCGTATCCACGCGCAAAATACCTGTCTGGTCGAGCCGTATAACAACGCCCATCTGACCTATCCCAGATGATAGGCATTTCGTCAACTGTGAATCCAGCTGCACGAAAAGCAATCTTAGCCCGCTCGTACCAGGTAGGGCCAAGAAACCAAATGAGCCAGCCGTTGGGCTTGAGAACTCTGTATAGGTCCGGAGCCATGCCAAGTAGGCGCTCGTAAGACTTTTTGTCGTCCTGATACGCCGTAACTGCTTGTTCAGTTCCTGCTTTGCGCTCGTCGTAGTCAATCCCGAACGGAGGGTCAGTAAGGATAAGACTAAACATTCCTTCAGCGAGCTGTTTAACCACCTCGACAGAGTCACCGAGGGCGATTTTCTCCTCGATCTCTTGAAACTCAGCAGGATTATCTCGGACTTCCTTAGTTCGCGTGACGCTAGCCACTTTGGAGAGAGCCCACGACCTCGCTTGGTTGATGCTCTTGGCATCTTTCAGCTCCGGAAAGATATCCATCATGTGAGCGAGCTTGATCGCCTCCTGAACTCGCTCGCGCTCTGTGCCTGCGACCTGGCCAGTCATAGCTGTGGACCAGTTGGGATCGAGCTTCTTCTTGAGTTCGTCGAGCTGGGCAAGGGCCTTGACTCTCTCCTGCCAAGTCATCTGCTCTCGCTGGATATTCTCCTCGAGCTCGATCTCCTTCTTCTGGATGTCGTTCAGATTCGCCTGGCGCTCGAAGCGGATAGTCTTCCAACCGAGTGCCTTCGCCGCTGATAACCGTCTGAATCCTGCTACGAGCACGTCGTAGTCGTCGAGGATGATAGGCTGGAGCAGTCCCCATTTGGTGAGCGATTGCTTCAGCCCTTCCATGTCCCCTGTCGCGCCACGAAAGCGTCCCGCTTCGACAGTGACTTCGGCCAGGTCGATCTCAGCCACGGCGACCTCTCGGATCAACCATTCCGGCCGGCTGAACCTGAACTGGCATAACCCTGCCGCTGCTGAGCTTGACAAACACCAGACCCATGATCTCTGGGAAGGTGCCATGTGCGCCTTCGGGCACGAGCCAGTGATCCACTTCGTTGTTGACTTCGTCAACCCCCGTATAGTGGATCAGCTCCTCGACTTTGCGGCCAGGAAACAGTGATGCCAACAACTGCTCCTTTGTCTCATAGGTGTGACTGACTATCGGTCCCATGCTCCGCGTAAACACACGGATGATGAACTTCTCTTTTGGCATCACCAGAGGCTCGCCCACTTCATCCCCCTTGTAGTTGTACGGATTTGTACAAGTCACCAATCCTGCCAAGAGGAATCGAACCCCTCGGCAGGCGCCCTGCTACACCCTGAGGTACCCCGTGATCTGGTCCCTCTTCTGCTCCTGCCCGCCTTCGGGCTTGTACAGGTTCTCCTCCACCACGACCATCAGCTCATGGCCGCGCAGCGACTCTGTGTCGAAGGGCGGCTTTGGCTGAACGCTCGGATCGCGGTACGCGTCGGCGAGATCGGTCATCTTGCAGGCGCGAAGCAACTGATCGAACCCCATGCTGCCTTCGCCTGAGATGACCAGATGCGCCGTGCGAGTCCGCTTCTTCCCGTCCACGTCGATCTCGAACTTCGGCATCACCTTCGAGTTGCCCGCCTTCGACTTCCCTGCTTCCACGTCGATGATCCGAGCCTTGTACGTGTTCGGAGGAATCGGAGTGGTGTAGTCTTCTGCCGCCGAGGTATCCGGCGTCAAGACTGGTGACATACTTCCCCCTTAAGCCGTTTTGACGGCCGCTGGAGTTGGCGCGGTCGAGGGCAGAGACGCTTTGTCGCCACTTGCCTGTGCCGCTGCGATTTGCTTCATGGTCTCAGCGTGGCCAGCGGCTATCGCCTTGGAGACTGCTTCGTACTCCCAGGGAGTTCCGTTAGGCACGCCGTTCCTGCTGCCGACCTTCCTGAGCCCATCAGGCTGAGTCTGACACACTCGATCCCAGAATTGCACGGTGGAGTTGGTTTCCTTGTAGTACTTCAACTCCCCCTTCTTCGCCTCGATGTTGTAGACTTCGTCGAAGCGAAGTGGTACAGCTTCAGCTGACTGGCCCACCAGATTCGGCACCAGCGAAATCAAGTTGCCCTGCTTGTCGCGCACCTCCTTCTCGTGGCAGATGAATACCACGTCCTTCCCACTACTCAGGACCATATCTACGAACTGTTCGACGAGGCTCCGCTCTGCGCCGTAGTCCTGAATCTTTGGCACGAGGAGCCCATACTTCTCTGCTTCCTTCTGGGTGTTAGACATATGATGATACTCGTCTGTCCCCAGCAGGATGACAGCCTTGTTCTGTGCATCGCTACTGAGTGTCGTTCCTGAGTCGATGATCCAGGTGTCGAACATGTCTCGCTTCCCTGGCTTCATCATCTCGTCGAAGAACTTGCACGCATCGTCGTAGGCATTGTGCGCTGTGACGATTGCGCCTTTGAACGTCCGCTCGTAGAACTCCTCCCAGATGAACTTCCTGACTCCGTGCTTCTTGACGAAGTCCGGGCCGAGCAGCGTGCTCATTCCCCTGTCAAAGTCCAAGACGCAGGGCCGAGGGAAGGTACCGGCTCCGAAGGTCTTACCGACCTTGCTCTTCCCCCAAGCCAGAATCTTCTTCTGCGATCCAGGCTTCCAGGTAGCAGTCTCCTTCATACAACTCTCCCCAGTAGTACGTTGGCCTTATCGAGCATCCGGCCGTGGTCATAGCCAGTAATGTCGAAGGTAGCTTCCTGTCTGTGCTCGAGAATCCATGCAGTCTTATCGAGCCATCCTGCAAGATCGTAGCACTGCACGATGCGAGTCTTAATCAGCAGATCACGGCAGCGATACATCTGCTCGACTAGCTCTGTCGGCTCGACGTGACCAGACATGGTCTCGATTGGGATGACTTGGGTAACATCTACCGTATCATCCTCATCCAGCTTCTCAGCCACTGCTTCCTGGAGCTCGTTCGCCACGAGGACCGCTTCCATCTCGTCCTCAGCGTCGAACATTGTTCGGAGCGTGGCGACGAACTGCCTCATACCAGTACCACCTCACAGTCGTATCTGTCTTCGAGATTCTCTGCTATCCCAGCGATCCTCTCAGCGATCCTCGTCTCGTCACGCCCGTCGTTTCTTACGTTGAACAGGCGCCGTACAGTCGGCAAGACGAAGAGCTTCTTTACCATGCAAACTTCTCCACGATAGCCGAGCGTGAACTGTGCTACTCGTCCCCACAGCGCGATCTCTCCGAAAACTGAAACTGAATATTCACCTGCGAGATCAACTGCCTGCTCCCTCGTCTTGACCGCGTGGATACCAGCTGTCGCAAACACGTGATGTAGCGCGTCCCTGTCCTTGTCCCAGAGCTTCGGGTCGATGGGTCTAGCGTCGGACCTTAGTACCGGCCCTTCCCAGGGACAATCTGCTGCGACAGACGAGAGGATCCACTTGTTATCCTGGTCTTTCCTTACTCCCCAGATTCTCCACGCAGTGATCGGATGCTCGAGCCTTGTCGGCTGTCGCCTCCAAATCGGAATCTTGTGCGTGTCAGGGTACATGATTGCCATCTCTTCCTCCCATTTTACGTGCTCGGCAAAGGCCTCGTCGATCCTGTGCCTGAGTCCCGGCGCCATTAGTATTGCAAACTGTGCTGGAGTTATCACTTCCCTGCCGGTACGGGCTCAGCCTTCTCTGGCGTCTCTACCGAGTCAGGATCGCTCTCGATGTGAAACGGATCGAGTGGAATCCCCTCAGGATCGGCCTCGAAGATTTCCTCAAGCTCTCCCAGTCTCATGTCGTCTCCGGTGGAGTGTAGTCTTCGCTTAGGTCTGTTGCCGCGCTGCCAAGCTTCAGTTCATGGGCTCGCTTTGCTTCCTTGATCTCGAACCGTAGATTCCTCGGCGCAGAACAGTCTCTGTGCCATACTCCTACTTCTATGCACCAGAAGATTTCATCTCCCGGCATGGTCTGCTCTCCACACGACAAGCAGAAGCTCTGAAACTGAGCTCTGATCTGTCTGATCTTCCCTATGTCGTTACTTTGTGACACGCTCGAGCTCGTCGTTGATAGCACGAAGTTCGTTCATGAGGAGTTCTGCCTCAGCGTCCAGCTCTTGGAGCGTGTAGCGAATATCGCTTTGCTTATTCCGAACAGCTGCTAGTCTGATACGAACTTTTATCAGGCGGTTGAACGCGGAGTCAGTCATCGCGAGCCTCGTAATCCCACTTTGAGACAACGTAGTCTTGCTCGATGCGCTTCGCACGCGATGCAGGATCGTTGAGAACGTGAATGGAATGATACTCACATTCTCCGTAGTTCATGCACTGGCTCGTCTCGAGGCGCCACACTCCACCGCGTTCTGCGCGCTTGATGTCGTTGCAGCGATTCCTCACGCCGATGAGCCACTCACTGATCTCGAAGTCGTTTCGGCTTGTGATGTGGCGCTTGAATCTGATCTGGCCAGACTCGTACAGCCCGAGCGCGTTGATGATCGCTCCGCCTATACGCCTGTTAGTGAGCTTGCTGAGTCCCCAGATATAGCCAGTCATCTGATTGTCTGGTTTGTACTGGAGGAAGTAATACGAGCCGACCTTGCTTGGGTCTTTCAGGCCTCCAAGTCTAGTCGTCGTCTTGTGGTCTACGACGTAGACTGGCTCTCCCCACTCCGCTCCCACGTCGATGATGCCGCCGTAGAGAATCTCCTCAAGCGGTTGACCGCAGTTGGAGCATCTGCCGCTCAAGTAGTCGCCCTCGTCTGAGTACATCTCGCAATCCTGGCACTCGAGGAACATACCTGTGTCAGAGGTGAACGCAACCTCGACCAGCAGACCTTCAGGTCCCTCGAGTGGCTTCCAGATTTCCTTCGGATACTCTTGAACGTACGAGGCCATCACCTTAAGGGCATACGCTTCTGTCCGGAAGTCGTCGCTCGGCATGACATCTGGCCAATGTGCGTGAATCGAGGCAAGGGCGGCAGAGAGCTTACCGGTCCTGTACCACTCTGCCAGCCCATAGTGCATCACTCCGCCGAAGC
>Ga0193755_1000138_pt1 | contig 20156 bp, 17 predicted proteins | sample H1a2metaG_FD_144921 | JGI IMG/M metagenome (GOLD analysis project Ga0193755, IMG submission 144921) | Soil microbial communities from a riparian zone of the East river system, Colorado, United States - H1a2 | ecosystem: Environmental > Terrestrial > Soil > Riparian zone | place: USA: East River...
GCGCTGCTGGTCCACGCGGTCGACCATAGACTCGAGCGACGGACGTTTTGGAAAGCGGCGGGTGGTCATGAGCGCCTCTCCTGTGCGTCTGTGCCTCTACGCGTCTGTGCGTCTACGCGTCTACGCGTCTAGCCTACTATAGATGTATGCGGGCCGACCGGGCTGCAACGGTGATGGCGTCTCCCGCCTCGGGACCCAGCACCTCGCGCGTCGGCGCGACCAGCTGGGACAGCACCAGCGCCGCGGCGGCGGGTGTGGCGGGCTCCAGGTGGTGACGTGCGGCGGCGAGGGCGCGCTTCAGGGGGCCGGGGAGGGCGAGGCTCGCGAGCCGCGCGTCGAGCGCCTGCAGGCGACGCCGGTGATTCTTGCCCGACACGGGCCGCGGCGGCAGCAGCGCCTCGGCCGAGCGCACGACGAGCCACAGCGCGAACAGACCCTCGCGCTTGGGTCCCCGCACCGCGTCGGCGACCAACCCGATCAAGCGCTCCTCCGCGAGGCTGGTGGCGCGGCTCACGCGACGAGGCGCTCCACCGTGGCGGCTACCTCCTCGGGCGTGATATCGGTGAGGCAGCGATGGTGGCCGAGCGGGCAGGCCGCGGTGCCCGTCGCCGAGCAGGGGCGGCAGTCGAGCGCGCGCTCCAGCACGGCAGCCGGGGCGCTATAGGGAAAGAACCCGAACTGCGCGACGGTCGGCCCGAACAGCGCGACGACGGGCGTGCCGACGCCGGTGGCCATGTGCATGACACCGGTATCGCCCGACACCACGACCCGCGCCCGCGCGAGCAGCGCGCCGGTCTCCTGGAGCGAGAACTCGCCGGCGGCGCTGGCGACCGAGTTTCCCCCTCCCTCGGCCACGAGCTGCTGCGCGAGCCCGCGGTCTTCGGGCCCCCCGACGACGACCGAGCGGTACCCCGCGGCCCCGAGGCGCCCCGCGAGCGCGCTCCAGTGCGCGACGGGCCAGCGTTTGGTGGCGTGGGCGGCGCCGGGCGCGAGGGCCGCCAGCCGCGCCCCCGCAAGACCGTGCTCCGCGAGCCACCGCCCCGCCCGGTCCGTAGCACCGGGCCCGAGGCAGAACTCGGGCGGGCCGCCGTCGGGCTGCGTGTCGAGGCGGCGCGCCGCCTCGAAGTAGCGCTCGGCGACCGGCCCGGGCGCGCGCCGGCGGTAGGCGTCCAGCTTGGTGCCGATGAGCAGCGCGCGGGCCAGCTTGCGCTTGCGGTACCCAGACCAGCGGCAGCGCACGAGCAATCGGAGGCTCGCGCTGCGGACGCTGCCGTGCAGGTCGAGGCCGTGCGTCGGTGCGAGGGCGCGCAACCGGCGCGCAAGGTGGCGCATCGGCTCACCGGGCTCGAGCGTCACGACGTCGGTGAGGTGGGGGTTGTCGGCCACGAGCGGCGCCATGGCGCGCTTCGTCACGTACACGAGCTTCGCCTCCGGGTGACGACGGGCGAGCGCGCGCACCAGTGGCGTGGTCAGCAGGATGTCGCCGATGGAGCTGAAACGGACCAGGAGAACGCACAGCACGTCGCGAAATAAGTCCTGCGTTGCCCAGCTTCGCCAGTCGTCATTAGCTTTGGCCTATGGTGCGGCCGAAAACCATCCTCTGGGTGGATGACGAAGTCGAGGGACTTGCCGCGCACCGGCGCTTCCTCGAGGACCAGGGGTTCACGGTGGCCGCCGCGGCCCACGGCGACGACGCGCTCGCGCTGCTGCGGCGCCAGGCCTACAGCATCGTGCTGCTGGACGAGCAGATGCCGGGGCGACGCGGACTCGAGCTGATCGGCGAGATCCGCGCGCTCGACCCCGCCATGCCCGTCGTGATGGTCACGCAGAGCGAGGACGAGGGCACGCTGCGCGAGGCGATCGGGATCGAGGTGGACGACTACCTCGTGAAGCCGGTCCAGCCGCGCCAGATCCTCTCGGTGATCACCCGCCTGCTCGAGGGCGACCGCATCCGCCAGCAGCGCCTGGCCCGCGATTTCGTCACCCGGTTCCGCGAGCTCGAGGGGCGCCGGGGGGCGACCCTCGCGTGGCGCGAGTGGATCGAGTTGGTAGCGGAGCTGGCGCGCTGGGAGGTCCGCCTGGGCGCGGCCAACGAGCCCGGACTCTCGGATGCCCTCCGCAGTCTGCAGCGCTCGCTCCGCAAAGACTTCGCCGAGTACGTCGCCCGGCAGTACCCGCGCTGGCTCGCCGGTCCCGAAGGCGACCGGCCGCCGCTCTCCGTCGACGTGGGCGCCGAATTCCTCGTGCCCGTGCTGCGATCCACGGGGCGAGTGCTGTTCGTGGTCATCGACTGCCTGCGGCTCGACCAGTGGGAGGTGCTGCGCGACCTCGTGACCCCGCTGTTCGACGTGGAGGAATCGCACTACTACAGCATCCTGCCCACGGCGACGCCGTTCGCGCGCAACGCGATCTTTTCCGGACTCTTCCCCATGGAGATCGCGGCGCGTCATCCCACCTGGTGGGGCCAGGCGTCCGACGACGAGAGCCTCAACGCCCATGAAGGTGAGCTCCTGACGGAGCAGCTGCTGGAGCTGGTCGGCCGGCCCGTCCCCGTGCGTTACGAGAAGGTGTTCAGCTCGGGCGAGGGCGACCTGGTCCGGCGGCTTCCCGCTCACCTGGCGCAGGACGGCGTCACGGCGCTGGTGTTCAACTTTGTGGATCAGCTCACGCACGGGCGGTCGGAGAGCGCCATCCTGTACGAGGTGGCGCGGGACGAAGCGGCGCTACGCAGCCTCACCCGCACGTGGTTCGAGCGCTCGCCGGTGCTCGCGGCGCTCCAGGAGGCCGAGCGGCGGGGCGTGACGGTGCTGCTCACCACCGACCACGGCTCCATTCACTGCGAGACCCCGGCGACGGTCTACGCCAAGCGCGACGCCACGGCGAACCTGCGCTACAAGTTCGGCGAGGACCTGAAGAGCGAGGACCCGGAGGCCGCGATTCTGGTCGAGGACCTGAAGAGCTTTGGCCTCCCGGGTATGGGGCTCGGGGTCCGGCTGCTGCTCGCCACCTCGGACCGGTTCTTCGTCTATCCTACCAAGCTGCGCGAGTATCAGGCCCGCTATCGCGGGTCGTTCCTGCACGGGGGCGTCACGCCGGAAGAAGTGATTCTCCCCGTCGCGTTGCTCACGCCGCGGCGCGCGGGCACCACGCCGGCGGGGAAGGGGGGCGTGCGCTGAATGGGTCGTAGCGGCCGGCTCTTCCTGCTGCTCCGTCCCTACGCATTCCTGTTCGTCGCCAATCTCGTGGCCACGTTCGTGGCCTCCGTGATGGACGGCGCCACGTTCGTGCTGTTGATCCCCTTCCTGCGGACTCTGTTCGGACACGATCCCCTGCCGGTTGCCGGCGGGTCGGCCGTCGACCGGCTGCTGGGGGTCGTCGTCGGCCCCTTGCTCGCAGGCGGGTCGCCCGGCGAGGCGCTGCGCAACGTCGTGCTGGTGCTGGTCGGCGCGATGGTGGTCAAGAACGTGCTCGCGTACCTGGCGGCGGTGTCGAGCGTGGCGATCCAGGAGAACGTCGTGCGTGACCTGCGCGTGCGACTGTTCGGGCACCTGCAGACGCTGCCGCTCGACTTCTTTCAGCGGACGCGCGCGGGCCAGGTGCTGTCGCGGGTCATCAACGACACGGACGCCGTGAAGACAGTGGTCACCGCGGCGCTCGCGTCGCTGGTGCAGAACGTCAGCCTCATCGTGGTCTACGTGGCGATCCTCGTGGGCCTGTCCTGGCGACTGACCCTGGTCGCTCTCGTGTGCGCGCCGCTGCTGGTGCTCATCGTCCGCCCGGTGGTCGGGAAGGTGCGCTGGCGCTCGCGCGAGCAAGCCGACCAGCGCGGCGAGCTCACCAGCCTGGTCAGCGAGCTGGTCGGATCGATCAAGCTGGTCCGGGCGTACGTGGCGGAAGCCTTCGAGGCCGATCGCTTCCGCAAGCTCGCCGACCGCTACCGCAAGGGAGTCTTGCGGGCGCAGCGCTACGCGCTGCTGACGAGTCCGGTGAGCGAGGTGTTCGCCGGCGCCGTGATCGTCCTGATCTTCGCGGTCGGCACGCGACTGGCCCTCGGACAGGCCGCCACGCTGTCGCCCGAAGTGCTGATCGCGTTCATCGCCGTGGCGCTCCGCCTGATGTCGCCGGTGAAGTCCGTCGCCAACTACCCGACGGCCATGGCCGGGGCGCTCGCGGCCGCGGATCGGGTGTTCGAAGTGCTCGATCTCGCCTCCGAAGAGGGCGATCGGCCGGGCGAGGTGCCCGCGCAGTTCGAGCAGCGAATCGAGTACCAGGGCGTGTCGTTCTCGTACAACGGCCAGGCGCCCGTGCTCGAGGGCGTGGACTTCGAAGTGCGGCGCGGGCAGGTGGTGGCCGTGGTGGGGCCGTCTGGAGCGGGCAAGACGACGCTGGTCGACCTGCTGCCGCGGTTCTACGAGCCCAAGTGCGGCGCCATCCTGATGGACGGGGTTCCCATCACCCGGTTCACGCGCACCAGCCTGCGCGGGCTCATGGGCATCGTGTCGCAAGAGACCATCCTGCTGAACGACAGCGTGCTCGCGAACATCTCCTACGGGCGGAGCGACTTCACGCTGGAGCAGGTGCAGGCGGCCGCGCGCGCCGCCAACGCCCACGACTTCGTCTCTCAGCTCCCCGAGGGCTATCAGACGCTCCTGGGCGAGCGCGGCACCCGGCTCTCGGGCGGCGAGCGCCAGCGGATCGCGATCGCGCGCGCGCTATTGCGCGATCCGCCCATTCTGATTCTCGACGAGGCGACCAGCGCGCTCGACATGGAGTCCGAGCGGCTGGTGCAGGAGGCCATCGACCGCCTGATGAAGCACCGCACGACGTTCGTCATCGCGCACCGGCTCGCCACCGTCCAACACGCCGATCTGATCGTGGTGCTTGCCGAGGGGCGGATCGTGGAGCGGGGAACCCACGCGACGCTGTACGCCGCAGGCGGGTTGTACCGCCGGCTGCACGACATGCAATTTCGCACCTGACGTGATCTCCGGGTTCACCATCGTCCGGAACGCGGTCACGCTCGACTACCCGATCGTTCCGGCCATTCGGTCGATTCTCGAGCTGTGCGACGAAGTCGTGGTCAACGTCGGAAAGTCGGACGACGACACGCGCGACGTGGTCGCGGGACTGGGCGACCCCAGAGTCCGCGTCATCGACAGTGTCTGGGATTTCTCGCGCGGCAGCGGGACGCTGGCGTACGAGACGAACCGCGCAATGGCCGCCTGCCGCGGCGCGTGGGGCGTCTACATCCAGGCGGACGAAGTGCTGCACGAGACGGGCGCGGCGGCCCTGCGCGAGAAGATACGGGAGTGGAATGGTGAGGCCCGCGTCGAGGGCGTGCTCGTCGACTACCACCATTTCTACGGCGACTTCGATACGATCGCGACGGACCGGCATTGGTACCGACGGGAGGTCCGCGCTGTCCGGCTGAACCAGGGTATCCGTTCGTATCAGGACGCCCAGGGATTTCGGCTCGGTGGCGAAGAGCGGCGCTTGCGCGCGCGGGTGACAGGGGCGCGCATGTTCCATTACGGCTGGGCGCGCCCGCCGCAGTCCATGCGCCGGAAGCTCGTCGCGTCGCAGGAAGTCTTCCTCGAGCAGGTTGATCGGATCGCGGCGCGCGCGGCGCAGCAGCAGGCGCTGTACTGGACGCCGCTACTGCGTCGCTTCACGGGCTCCCACCCGCGGGCGGCGGCGGAGTGGATTGCGGCGCGACGCGCGGCCGCGGCCGGGCCGTCCGTGGGCCCGCGGCGCCTGAAGCTCGCACACCTCCGGCTCTATCTGTCCGACTGGATCGAGCGGCTGACCGGCGCGCGCCTCTTCGAATACCGCAACTACGTGGAGGTATGACCGCGCGCGCCTTCGCGGGCCTGCGCGTCGTGCTGGTTGCGGCGTTCAACCGTCGCTACCACCGGAGTGGTCTGGCTCTCGCCGCCGCGCTCGAGGCGCTGGGATGCGACGTGCGCCGGTGCGAGGAGCGGCGCCGTGGGTGGAACACCATTTTCGGCCGCTCGCTCGCCACGCGGCTCGCCGCTCGGCTGCGGCGCGGGCCCGCCGACGTCGTCCTGGTCTTCAAAGGGGCGGGCCTCGCTCCGGCCGACGTGGACGAGCTGCGTCGTCGCTTCGGGGGTCGCTGGGTCAACTGGTTCCCGGACGACCCCCACCAGCTCGAGTTGTCGCGCCGGCTCGCGCCGGCGTACGACTGCTTCTTCACCCACGACAGCTCGAGTCTCGCGCGCCACCGCTCGACGGGTGCGCGGGCTCACTATCTCGCGTTTGGCTGCAACCCCGAGTATCTACCGCCGCCCACCCTGTCCCTCGAGGCACGTTGGACGGCGCCGCTCGTGTTTGTGGGGTCTCGCGATGACGTGCGCGAGCCTGTTTTGCGCGAGCTCGCCGATGCCGGGCTGGTCGCGTGGGGACCCGGCTGGCCGCGCGGCCCCCTGTACGGGGACGACTTTGTCAGGGCGCTGGCGGGTGCCAAGGTCGGAGTTAACGTCCATCAGCAGTTCGGGGAGCGGGGCGACCCCGCGCGCTATGGGACGGGCGCGAACATGCGGGTGTTCGAGCTCGCCGCCGTGGGCACGCCGCAGCTCTCGGACGCGAAAGCCGACATCGCGCGCCACTTCACACCGGACCGCGAGATCGTGCTGTACCGGAGCGTGGTCGAGCTGGTGGACCGCGCCCGTGCCTTACTTGCGGACGACGCGCTGCGCCGCCGTCTCGCCGCCGCGGCGCGGGAGCGAGCGGTGCGGGAGCACACGTGGCGCCACCGGCTGGAGGAGCTGCTGACGATCGCGCTGCGATAGTCGCGCCCGTCAGGCCGTCGGCCGGCCCGGCGGTAGCGTGCCAGTCTCGAGCACCGCGCGGTACATTCGGAGGTACTCGTCCGCCATCACGAGGTGGGAGAAGCTTCGCTCGGCGCGCGCACGACAGGCGCGCGGATCCCAATCGGCCAGACGACCGCGCAGCGCCACAAGCTCCTCCAGTGTCGTCCCTAATCCGCCCGTGTCCGGGGAGATCAGCTCCGGCAGCGAGCCGCGGGGCGACCCGATGATCGGGGTGCCGCTGGCGAGCGCCTCGAGGATGTTCACCGGACAGGGATCCTCCCAGCGGACCGGCATCCACAGGCAGCGTGCTCCCGCGAGCAGCTCGCGCTTCCGCACGCCGCCGACCTGACCGACGAATTTCACGTAGCGCGAAATACTGGGCCGCCACCCACCGGCCAGAGTGAGCCGCACGCGGCACTGTTTGGCGGCGGCGACCGCGACCTGCCATCCCTTGACGCTGTGCAGCCGCGCCAGGAAGAGGTCGTAGTCTTCCTTCTCAGTCTTGAACTCGTACTCGTCCAGGCGGACGCCGTTGCGCACAAAGGCGTGGGTGCCGTGGCGGCGCGCGTGGTCCTGGCTCACGCAGATGGTTCGGGCATCCGCCCGCCGCCCGCCGCCCAAATTGCCGTGGAGCGTCCACACGGACGGCACGCTCGACGGCGGGTAGTGGATCTGGCAGTGATAGTGCATGATGTCGACCGGCTCGCTCACGTGGCGCTGCAGATCGAACCCCGGCGACAGCACCTCCTCGGGCGATACCTCCACGACCCGCACTCCCGCGACGCGACTCCCCTTGGGCGCGAGCAGGGTGACCTGATGACCCCGCTCCACGAGGCCCTGGCTCAACCACACCACGATGCGCTCCGCGCCCCCGTATCTGGGGACCGGTACCCGCACGTGGTGGAATTGGACGATATGCATCGGTGTCGGCGCGTCTCCCTATTCCCCTAGGGCGTCGGCCGACCCGCCGGCGCGGCGCCCGTCTCCAGCACCTGCCGATACACCCGCACATAGGCTTCAGCCATGGTCAGGTGGGTGAAGTAGCGCTCGGCGTGCGCCCGGCACGCCGCGGGGCTGCGCGACTGGATCGACTCCGCCGCCGCGATCATCTCGTCCACGGTATCGCACAGGCTGCCCACGTCGGGGGTGATCAGCTCCGGGAGCGCACCACGGTGGGTCCCGAGCACGGGCGTGCCCGACAGGAACGCTTCGATCGTCACGAGGCCGAATGGCTCGTCCCACGCGGCCGGGTTCCATAAGCAGCGGGCACGCGCGAGCAGCGCCGCTTTGGTGGTGCCGTCCACTTCACCAACGAACTTGATCGATCCCGTGAAGCTGGGCCGCCAGCCGCCTGCGACAATCAGACGGTGGCCGGTGCGCTTCGCGGCTTCCACCGCCCAGTGATAGCCCTTGGCGCTGTGGAGCTTCCCGAGGAACAAGTCGTACTGCGACGGGCGCCTGGGAAAACGCCGAAAGACGTAGTCCGCGGGATCGAGGCCGTTATAGACGAAGACCTCGCTGTTGTGGCGGCGCGCGTGGTCGCGGGAGAGAAAAATGCTGTTGGGGTAGGGAGCAGTGCCGGCCTTCAGGTTGCGGTGGATCGTCTGGACGAAGGGGAAAGCGCCGGGTCCAGCGCGCATCGGGAAGTGCGCGTGTACGATCTCGACGTCGCGGGGGATGTACGGTGCGAGCGCCGCGGGATCGGCCAGCTTGCGCGGAGGCACGGCCACCACGGCCGCTTCGGGGACTCGCGTGCTCGGTGGCGCGAGCAGCGTGATGCGATGGCCGAGCGCCGCGAGCCCGCGCACCAGCGCCACGACGACGCGTTGCGGGCCGCCGTAACCCTTCGCCGGCAGCAGCTGCTGGCACGCGACGGCGATGTGCATGGCCGAAATAGTATAACTACCTTTGGGCCATGCCAGACCGGCCGCTCACCATCCTGCAGCTCACACATCAGGGCGGCGGCTCCGGCTCGACGATGATCATCGCGGATCTGAGCCGCCAGCTCGCGCTGCGCGGGCACCGCGTGCTGGTCGGCTGCCGGCCCGACACCAAACTCGCCGGCCTCACGCGGGACGCGGGGTTGGGGGTCGTGCCCCTGGACTTCGGCCGGTTGGTGCCGCTGGCACGAGCGCTCGAGGGGGTGGCGGAGCGCGAGCGCGTGGACGTCGTGAACAGCAACGCCACCCGCGACCGCCGCGCACTGACCTGGCTGCGCTGGACGCGACGCCTGGGCCGGCCGTTTGTCGTGACCCGGCACACGATGCCGCTCACTTCTCCCGCGGAGCTGGTGGCGGTGGGGCTCTCCGCCGACCGTACGATCGCGGTGAGCCACGCGGTCGCACGCGCGCTGCGGCGCCGCCTCCACCCCGGCGGGCGGCTCCGCGTGGTGACGAACGGCATCGACCTCGCGCGGGTGGACGCCCGCCCCAGCGAAGCGGACGTCGCCTCCGCGCGCGCGGCGCTGGGCGACCTGGCCGGACGGCCCGTGGTGCTAGTCCTCGCGCGTCGGAAGGATCAGCACGTGCTGGTGAGGGCGCTTGCCGCGCTCCAGCGGCCGGTGGTCGTTGCCTGCGTCGGGATCGAGCCCGATGCGGAGCTCCGCGCTGCGGAGCGGACCGTCCCGGCGCGCCACCGCGTGGTGTATGTGCCCTTCACCGATCGGCCGCTCGCCTTTTGTCGTCTCGCCGCGGTGTCGGCCCTCCCGTCGCGCATTGAAGGGCTCTCCATCGCGCTGCTCGAGACCATGGCGCTGGGACTTCCGGTGGTCGCGTCAGATGCCGGCGGCAATCCCGACCTGATCGTTTCCGGGGACACGGGAGTGCTCGTGCCGCCGCTCGATCCGGTCGCGTGGGCGCGGGCTCTGGCGCGCGTGCTCGACGATGGGGAGTTCGCCGGGCAGATCGCGCGGCGAGGGCGTGACCTCGTCCGCAGCGAGTTCACGCTCGAGCGCGCCGCCGAGCGGACCGAGGCGGTGTATCGGGAGGCGCTCGCGCGGCGGCGATTGCTCGACGGCGATCGCGCGCAGGCGCGTTGAGCACTACGCTCCTCCTCGCTCTCAATTTCCCGCCGTTCGGCGGCGGCATCGCCCGGATGATGGGTGAGGTCGCCCTTCGCTATCCACCCCAGGGCCTGACGATTTCCACTGGCACATGGCCGGGCTCGGAGGCGAGCGACCCGCGGTTCCCCCAGACCATCGACCGGGTGGCGGTCGGCGCCAAGCGGCTGCGCACCCTGAACGGGCTTGGCCTCTGGACCTGGCGGGCCGGGTCGCTCGCCCGGCGGACGCGACCCGGATTCGTCTGGTGCGACGAGGTCAAGCCCGCGGGCTATCCGGCCGCCTGGCTGCACGCTCGTGGCGGCCCGCCGTTCGGTGTGATCGCGCATGGGGCCGATTTCCTGCTGCTCGACGCGAAGATCCGGCGCTCCGCGTTCAAGCGGTGGACCGCGCGCCGCATGCTCGAGCGGTGCTCGGTGGTCGTCGCCAACAGCCGCTGGACGGCGGACCTGGTGCGCTCGGTGCTCGAGTTCCTGGGATGCCGCGCGCTGTCAGGGGACGTCCGTGTGGTCCCCCTGGGCACGACGCCGTCTCGTTTCCGCCCCGGCATCGACCCGGAGCCGGTGCGACGCAAGCACGGCCTCGACGGCGGCCCGTGGCTTCTCACGGTCGCGCGTCTCGACTTCCACAAGGGGATCGATACCGTGATCCGCGCCCTTCCCGCCATCCGTGCCGCCTTCCCCACCGCGCGCTACGCCGTCGCGGGGATTGGAAGCCGGCGCAGCTCGCTCGAGCGCCTCATCGCCGAGCTCGGTCTCGGTGACGCGGTGCGACTCTTGGGCTTTGTTTCGGACGAGGAGCTTCCCGCGCTCTACAACGCCGCCGACATATTCGTGCTCGCCTCGCGCCGGTATGATCTGCTGGTGGAGGGATTCGGGATCTCGATCGTGGAAGCGTCGGCCTCGGGCCTCCCCGTCATTGGCAGCCGCTCCGGGGGGATCCCCGAAGCGGTACGCGAGGGCGAGACCGGGTTTCTCGTGAAGCCCGACGATGCGGCGGCGGTGGCGGCGGCGGCCATCCGGCTGCTCGGCGACGAGGCGCTGCGCCGGCGCATGGGCGCCGCCGGCCGCGCGGCGGTGGAGACCCACTACAACTGGGACCGGGTCGCGGCCGACCTGATCCGCCTCGACCGGGAGTTCCGCAGGGCCTGACGCGGATTGCTCCGACAGGACGCTTCCCGTTAGGATTCGGCACGCCCATGCGCCAGCCTCTCCCGGGACCCTCGCGATGACGACCATGTTGCTGGCGCAGGATTTCCCTCCGATGGGCGGAGGTATCGCGCGCTTGCACGGCGAGCTGGCCCGGCGCTTTCCCAAAGGCGAGTTGATCGTCTCGACGCCGGCCGACCCCGACGCGGCCGAAGTGGACGCTGGGCTGCCGGCGATCATCGACCGCCTCCCAATCGGCGCGCGCGGTACCAAGACGCTGCCGGGGGTGCTCTTCTGGTCGCGGCGTGCCGCGAGTCTCGCGCGCCAGCATAAGGTGCGGTTCGTCCACTGCGGCAACGTCAAGCCGGCCGGGTACCCAGCCCGTTGGGTGTACGAGCGGTTGCGCGTGCCCTACAGCCTGTTCCTGTACGGTGCGGACCTGCTGAGCGAGCAGCACAAGATCCGCCACTCGGCGATCAAGCGCCGCATGGCCCGCGCGATCTTCGGCGGCGCTGCAACGCTGATCGCGATCAGCAACTGGACGCGGGATCTCGCGCTCGGCGTGCTCGGGGAGCTCGGCCTCGACGGCCACGGACAGCGGCTCCGCGTCGTGCACCCCGGGACGGACCCGATGCATTTTCGGCCGGGCGTCGACCCGCGCGCGGTGCGAGAGCGATTCGGCCTCCCCGACGGCGGGACTCGCTGGCTCGTCACGGTCGCGCGACTGCAGCGGCACAAAGGGATGGACACGGTCATCCAGGCGCTTCCGGCGATCCTGGCCCGCGCGCCGGACGTGCGGTACGCGGTCGCCGGGGCGGGCCCCGATCGTGAGCGACTGGAGAAGCTGACGCACAAGCTCGGCCTGGCGGACCGCGTGCGGTTTCTCGGCGGCGTCACCGACGCGGATCTGCCGGCGCTGTACAACCTCGCGTCGGTGTACGTCGGCGCCTCGCGCCGGAGCGAGCGGCTCGGCGTCGAGGGGTTCGGGATCGCACTGGTCGAGGCCTCGGCGTGCGGGTTGCCCGTCGTCGCGGGGAACTCCGGCGGTATCCCAGACGCCGTGCGGGACGGCGAGACGGGGTTCCTCGTGCCGCCGGAAGACCCGGCGGCGTTCGCCGAAGCGATCTCCCGTGTGCTGGCTGACGCTGCGCTGGCGCAGCGCATGGGGGACAGCGGCCGGCGCGCCGTCGAGACGCACTTCAACTGGGACCGCGCCGTCCGCGACCTGCGCGCCATCGAGGCTGAGGTTGGATGACATCCGCTGGTTCGCGCCAAATCGCTTCTGCACCCTCGTCGTACCGCCGCTCCGGGCCCGCGGGCTCTCGATCGCGCTGGAGGGTGACGCGCCCGCCCGGCTCGCGATCGCAATGGACGCGCAGGTGGCGGCAGCAGCGTACACCTACGCCGCCCGCCACCGTTCAGTCTTAATCCATTATCTGTGGGACCTCCCGCCCTGGCGACTGGGGCGGGGTCGTCATGACTGGGTGTGGCACGTGTTCGGCCGCTACATCCGGGTGCCGTGGGTCGGCCGCCGGTACGCCGAGCGGCCGGGGTACTACAGCCGCCTGCGATTCGTGGCCGTCCACGCCCGCGAGGTCTGGGTGCCGAGCGCGCACACGGCGGCGAGCGTGCAGCAGCGACTGGGCGTTGCCTGCCGCCGGGTGCCGTACTGCTTCGATTCCGTCCGGTTTACGCCTGCCTCCGCCCCTCGGGTGCGGACAGGCCTGCTCACCGTGTCGCGTCTCACCTCGCAGAAGAACCATGCGGCAGTCCTTCGCGCGGCCGCGCGCTTCGAACCGAAGCTTCCGGTCCGCTTCATCGGGAGCGGCCCGGAGAAGACTGCGCTCGAGAGACTGGCGGTCGAGCTGGGCGTGTCGTGCACGATCGAATCAGGTCTCCCGGATGGGGACGTGGTGACCGCCTACCGCACTGCCGAGGTCGCAGTCTGCCCCAGCAGGTTCGAGGGTTTCGGGCTCACACCGTTGGAGGCGATCGCCTCCCGGACGCCCGTGGTCGTCTCGGACATTCCGCCCCATCGGGAGTGGCTGGGGACGGCACCGTATTTCTTCACGTTGGACGACGATGACGGTCTGGTGGCGGCCATCGGGGCCGCGCGCGCGGGTCCGGGTCCCGAGCCGGACGTGCTGGCCGGAGTGACGATCGACGCGGCGGCCGAGCGGTTTCGGGTCGGCCTGATGCCGTATCTGGGCTGAGGAAGGTGCTTAGCTGGCGGCGTCGGCAGCTTTCGCCGCCGCCGCAGGCCGCGCGCTGATGGCGTACGTGGGGCAGTGCCGGATGAATTCGCCGTCGATCGGTGACCAATCCTGGTCTGGCCGCGTGACGACGGCCTTCCCCTGTGCGTCGAGCACGAACATGCCGGGCGGCGCCTGCACCAGACACGCCCCGCAGCCGATGCAGCGCTCGCGCTGCACGCGGACCGTGACGGGACGGCGCGGGTGGACGCCGACGTCACCTGGCCCGGGCCATTCCGCCGGCCGATCGAGCGCGGCAATGGTCGCCCGATAGCCTTCCTCCACCACCTCGCGCAGATGGTCGAAGTCGAACGCCGAGATGTGCTCGACGCGGGGGTGGATATAGTAGATGGGGGGCGTGGTCCATTCGCGCAGCCGCAGCTCGAGGATGGTCTGCATCGCGATCTCCGCCGCCCGCGCGAACACCGACGCGAACCCTTCCTCCTGCGTGTCCGCCCGCAGGGCGTTCGAGGCGGACACGTCCACCGCGACGATCACCTCCGAGCCGAGGATGCGTGCCGTGCCCACCGGCAGGTTGTCCACCGTGGCGCCGTCCATGTAGAAGCGCCCGCGGATCTCGCGGGGTGGCAGATATCCCGGCAACGCGCAGGAGGCGAACACGGCGTCTTTCACCAGTACCTCGTCGAGCCCCTCGAGTCCCCAAAACACCTGCATCCCGGAGTTCAAGTCCACGGTATTGACGATCAGGGGGTTACGCAGGTCTTGGAAGGTGATGTTGCCGACGAGGCGGTGGAGCAGATGGTCCAGCGGCTCGCGGCGGAACAGGGCCGGTGAGCGCATGCGCTTGAACGCCATGTCGGCATGCGCCACGGCAAAGATGTCCTTGCGCACGAGGCCGATCGCAATTTCGCGCAGCTCGGCAATGCTCTTCCCGGCGGACCAGGCGGCGCCCACCAGGGCCCCCACGCTCGAGCCGACGATTTGCGACGGCACCAGCCCACGCTCGGTCAGTGCCTGCAGCACGCCGACGTGGGCGACGCCTTTCATGCCCCCGCCGCCCAGCACGAGGGTGAACTGGGTTTGGTTGTTCACGTGATCCGCCGCTTGCCCGGAAGGTGAGCGTCCGGGTAACGTAGTCGTGGTCCCCAGCCCCGCGCTACTCATGCGTCATCGCGTCGTACGGAACCGTTGGACACTGGCTGGTCTCGCGCTCGTGGCGCTGCTCGGACTTGCGGCGCTGGCCGCGCCGTGGCTGGCGCCCGGCGATCCCACGCGCGGTGACCTCGCCGTCGCCTTGCGCTCACCGTCCACGGCCTACCTGCTCGGCACCGACGCCCAGGGACGGGACGTGCTCAGCCGCGTGCTGTTCGGCGCCCGGCTGTCGCTCGCCGTGGGCCTCGCGAGCCAGGTGATCGCCCTCGCGGCGGGGCTCGCGCTCGGTCTCACCGCCGGCTTCTACGGCCGCTGGGTCGACGCCCTCGTGATGCGCGTCGCCGACGTGACGCTCGCGTTCCCGTCGCTGCTCCTCCTCATCGCCGTGGCCGCGGCCGCGCGGCCGTCGCTCCCGGTCGTGTGTGTCGTGATCGGGCTCGTGGGCTGGGCGGGGATGGCGCGGCTGGTGCGCGGGCAGGTGCTCGTGGCGCGCGGGCTCGATTATGTGCAAGCGGCCCGTGCGCTTGGCGCGTCCGACGCGCGGCTCGTGGCGCGGCACGTGCTCCCCAACGTCCTCGGACCGGTCATCATCGCGGCGACCCTCGGGGTCGGCGGTGCGATCATGGCTGAGGCGGCCCTCTCGTTCGTGGGCCTGGGCGCGCAGCCGCCGACGCCGTCCTGGGGCGCCATGATCGCGGAGGGGCGGGATCTGCTGCGCGTCGCGCCGTGGGTGTCGCTCTTCCCCGGGCTCGCGATCGGCGTCACCGTGCTGGGCGTGAATCTCGTGGGCGACGGTCTGCGCGACGCGTTGGACGTCAGAGCATGACCGACATCGCGTACCATCCGACCCGGCTGCGCGCCCTGCGCGATCAGTTCCGCGCGCTCCGCGCCGCGGAGTTCCCGTGGACCGCGGACACCGTCTATCTGAACAACGCCTCCATCGGTCCCATCCCCGAGCGTACGCGCCGCGTCCTGGACGAATTCACCGCCAAGCGGACGGCTCCCCACCTCCTCCCGGACCGCGAGCTCCAGGCGGGACTGCAGGCGGCGCGCGTTGCCGTGGCCCGACTCCTCAACGCCGACCCCGCCGAGATCGCGCTCGCGACCAACACCAGCCACGGCCTGAACCTCGCGGCCCGCGCGCTGCCCTTGCGGCGCGGCGACGTGGTCCTCGTGTCGGACCGTGAGTTCCCGGCCAACGTGTATCCCTGGATGCTGCTCAAGAAGCAGGGCGTCGAAATCGAGCTCGCGCCCTGCGCCCCCGAGGGCTGGCCCGACGAGGACTACCTCGTCGAGCGGCTGCACGACCCGCGCGTACGCGCCCTCGCGGTGTCCTTCGTCCAGTTCTCGAACGGCTACCGCGCCGATCTTGGCCGGCTCGGCGCGGCCTGCCGCGCCAACGGCACCTTCCTCGTGGTGGACGGGATTCAGGGAGTGGGGAACTCGGTGCTCGACGTCCGCGAGACGCCGGTCGACATCCTCGCGTGCGGCGGGCAGAAGTGGCTGCTCTCGCCGTGGGGATCCGGGTTTGTGTACGTGCGACGGGAGCTCATCTCGGCACTCGAGCCCGCGGTCGCCGGCTGGATGGCGTTCGAGGGGACCGACGACTTCTCGCGACTGACCGAGTACAACCCCACGTTCCGGTCCGACGCCCGCCGCTTCGAGATGGTGACGCTCCCCTTCCAGGATTTCTACGGGATGACCGCCTCGGTCGGCATGCTCGCGGAGCTCGGCATCGACGACATCGCGCGGTATGCCCGCATGCTGCACGAGCCGGTGCTCCGCTGGGCGGACGAGACGGGCGTCCGCGTCGTGTCGCCGCGTGCGGAAGCGCACCGCTCGGCGATCATCTGCCTCGCCCCTGCGCACCCGGTCGAGGCCTACCACGCGCTGAAGCGGGCCCATGTCGTGTGCTCGCTGCGCGAGGGTGCCATCCGGCTCGCTCCGCACTGCTACAACACCGTGGAGGAGCTGGAGCGGGTGCTGGATGTGATGGATCAGCTGGAGTAGATCGCCTCGCGGTGCTTATCCCCCCACGCCGCCCACACCACGAATAACCAGCCGAAGATGATCCCGCCGATTTCGATTGCCCGCATGCTTGGCGGCGCCCCGCCCAGCAGCGAGCCGACGTAGGAGAGTGCCAGCAACGTCAGGAGCGCGCCGAGGCCGTAGCGCCCGACGGCGTCGCGCGCGCGCGTCGTCCTCAGGTAGATCCAAGTCCCCGCGGCGAACATCGCGACCTCGATGATCACGGTCCCGGCAACCGAGTTCCAGAGGCCGAGGCCCAGCTTCGGCCCGCCCGGATAGAGTGGCATGTCGGGGCGGTGCGTGACGACGTCGAGCACCCAGTGACTGACGACGGCCAACGCGACCACGATCGCTCCCTTCCCGTAGCCGGTGCGCATGCGATACACGGCGGCGAACAGCACGCCCCACGCGATCAGCGTCAGGAGGCTGTGAGAGATGGGGATTGAGTCCAGCCACAGTATGAGGAACGGGTTGGGCCCGGGGACGAGGTGGGCCTGCTCCCATCCCAGGAGGAGGAAGACCGGCCAGAGCATGTCGGCGAGCTGCACGGCGAGGAACAGCGTCCCCAGCGAGGTTCTCGGAGCGGCGCGCTTCGCCGCGAGTGCGACAGCGTAGTGGCCGATGAACATCGGAGCCCCCTATCGGTGGAGCCGCAACAGCCCGTAGTCCTTCTTGCCTTTCCGCAGCAGCAGATTGCCGCCCGCGAGCCAATCAGCCGGCCCGATGGTCCGCACCACATCTTTCACGCGCTGCTGGTTCACGTAGATCCCGCCCTGCTCGATCGAGCGTCGCGCCTCGCTCCTCGACTTCGCGAGGCCCGCCTGCACGACGGCGTCGACGAGCGTGAGGCTGTCGGCGCTTGACGCCGCGACCGTGGGGATTTCTTGCGCCAAGACGTCGAACGCGCTGGGCTCCGCTTCCTGCGGGCTGAACTCGTCGAACAGAATGGCGCTTGCGGCGACGGCGCTGGAACACGCCTGTTTGCCGTGGACCAGCTGGGTGACCTCGATCGCCAGCCTCTTCTGCGGCTCGCGCCGGCTTGGATCCTTGTCCTGGGATCGCAACAGCGCCTTGATCTCGTCTTGGGACAGGAGCGTGAACAGCTTGAGATAGCGCTCGGCGTCCCGGTCGTCGGTATTGATCCAGAACTGATAGAACTGATAGGGGGACGTGAGCGCGGGATCGAGCCAGATCGCGCCGCCTTCCGTCTTTCCGAATTTCGCGCCCGACGCGGTCGTGACCAGCGGCGCCACCAGCCCGTGCGCCTCGCCACCCTCCACGCGCCGGATCAGGTCGATCCCGGCAGTGATGTTGCCCCACTGATCACTGCCGCCGACCTGGATGGTGCACTGCTTCGCGCGGAACAGGTGCAGGAAGTCGAACGCCTGGAGCAACATGTAGCTGAATTCGGTGTACGAGATGCCGCCATCGATGCGCGCCTTCACCGACTCCTTCTGCAGCATGACGTTGACGCTGAAGTGCTTGCCGACGTCACGCAGGAAATCCACCAGGCTCTGCTTCGTCAGCCACTCGGCGTTGTCCAACACGACGGCCCGCGTCTCGGGCGTGTCGAAGTCGAGCAGGCGGGCCATCTGGTCGCGCTGGCGCTGCAGGTTCTCGCGGATCTGCTGCTTCGAGAGCAGCGGCCGCTCGCCGCGCTTTCCGCTCGGATCGCCGATCAGGCCGGTGCCGCCGCCCATCAGCACGATGGGCTTGTGCCCGGCGAGCTGGAAGTGCCGCAGCAGCATGATCGGCATGAGATTGCCGAGCTGCAGGCTGGGCGCGGTCGGATCGAAGCCGCAGTACACGGTGCGGCGCTCCGCGGCCAGGTGCGTCCCGATTTCCTGCGTGGCGTGGTGGACGAAGCCCCGCCACTCGAGCTCGGCGAAGAGGTCCGACATGGCGCGGAATCGTACGAGAAGCCTTCACCGCTGGCAAGCGCCGAGCGGCCTCACTAGGTTGTAGCGCGATGGCGTCCATCCCCGCACCCCCGCCCGTGACTCTCGCCGGGCCACTCTCCTGGTGGCAGAAGCCCAAGATCCGCCGCCGCGTGATCGCGGTCGCGGTGCTCGCCAGCGCGTACCTGCTGGGCCTCTCCTATGGCGCGTGGACCCGGGTGTGCGCCGGCGAGCACTGCCCGAGCATCTCGCGGCTGGTGGCGAACCCGAATCACCAGGTGCAGACGTCCAAGGTCTACGCGGCGGACGGCCGCCTCATCAGCGAGCTGGGCGCCGAGCGGCGGACCGTGCTGCCGCTCACCGAAATCCCCCTGGCGGTGCGCCAGGCGTTCATCGCGACCGAGGACAAGCGCTTCTACGATCACCACGGGATCGACTATTGGCGCATCGTCGGGGCCATCAAGAACGACCTCCTGACGATGAGCTTCGCGCAGGGGTTTTCGACCATCACGATGCAGCTGGCGCGCAACATCTTCCCGGAGGAGATCAGCCGCGAGAAGACCCTCACCCGCAAGCTCAAGGAAGCGCGGGTGGCGGTGGAGATCGAAAGCAACTTCCCCAAGGACACGATCCTTCAGCTGTACCTGAACCAGATCAACCTCGGGGCCGGGGCCCACGGCGTCGAGGCTGCCGCGCAGATCTACTTCGGGAAACACGCGCAGCAGCTGAACGTCGCCGAAGCGGCGACCCTGGCGGCGCTCCCCAAGCTGCCGGCGTTCTACAACCCGCGGACCCATCCGGAGCGCGCCGTGCGCCGGCGCAACGTGGTGCTCGGCCTCATGCGCGAGCAGGGCTTCCTGACGTCGGAGGAGGCCGAGCTGTGGCAGGCGTACCCCCTGGTGCTCACCGGAAACCGCACCAATTACGGCGACGTCGCCCCCTACTTCGTCGAATGGCTGCGCGTGCAGCTCGACGCGCGCTTCGGGCGGGACCTGTACGAGGGCGGCCTGCGCATCTACACGACGCTCGACCTCGACATGCAGGAGGCGGCGGAGCGGGCGGTGCAGTCGCAGCTCGACGCCATCGAAGCCGGCGTGTATTCGAACGGGAAGTTCCCGGGGCGCACCACGTATCGGGAATACCTCGAGTCGTCCAAGGCCTCGGGCGAGGACCACGGACCGTTCACGCCTTACCTCCAGGGCGCGCTGGTCTCCCTCGAGGCGAACACCGGATACATCCGCGCGATGATCGGCGGTCGGGACTTCGACGACTCGAAGTACAATCGCGCCACGCAGGCGATCCGCCAACCGGGTTCGACCTTCAAGCCATTCGTGTACTCGGCGGCCGTGCGGGCGGGCCACCCGGTGACCGAGATGGTCGACGACTCACCGCTCAATCCGCCGGTGATCCAGCTCGACTCCACGCAGTGGCAGCCGAAAGACGACGACGACACGACGCTCGGGCTCATCCCCATGCGCCAAGGACTGTACCTGTCGCGCAACCTCGCGACCATCAAGCTCGGCATGGCGCTGGGGGAGCAGACGGTCATCGGCGAAGCGCGTCGCTACGGCATCACCACGCCGCTGCCCCCCTATCCTTCGATCCACATCGGCGCGCGGGGCGTGCGGCCGATCGAAATGATCGCCGCCTACACCGCGTTCGCCACCCTCGGCACCCGCGCGGAGCCGGTCGGCCTGCTGCGCGTGGAGGACCGGCAGGGCAACATCCTGTGGCAGCCCGCCATCCGCCGCGAGCCGGTCATGGATCCCGAGCACACGTGGCTCATGGTGGACATGATGAAGGACGTGATCCGCCGCGGCACGGCGTTC
>Ga0193755_1000139_pt1 | contig 19894 bp, 17 predicted proteins | sample H1a2metaG_FD_144921 | JGI IMG/M metagenome (GOLD analysis project Ga0193755, IMG submission 144921) | Soil microbial communities from a riparian zone of the East river system, Colorado, United States - H1a2 | ecosystem: Environmental > Terrestrial > Soil > Riparian zone | place: USA: East River...
GAACGATGATGAAGTGATCATCCTTTGAAGGGTACATCTTGTGGAAGGTCCAGTACGGGATAAAGACATCGTTGTCTTCCCGGTTCTCCGAGCCAAACGGACCGGCTTTTTGCTTTTTAACGGTTCCGACCACGGTGAAGTCCTGACCACCGACGTTGATCGTCTTGCCGATCGGGTCTTCTGCAGGGAAGAGCGCTTCGACGACGTTAAAAGCAAGCACACACACGGTTGATCGATGCAGGTTCTCGGCGTCGTTAAAGTAGCGACCTTCGGCTAACGGGACGTTCATCACCAGCTCGGCCACGGGGTAGTTCCCGATCAGTTGCGATCGAGTCATTGCGCGGTCGCGATACCGAACCTCGGGCGGGACCTGCGGCAGTTCGCCGGGCATCGGTATCTGGTAAACGATGCCCGCGTAGACGTGTTCGATGGCCGGGACTTCGCGCTCGAGCGCCTGCGCGTCTTCCAGAGAAAGCGGTTTGCGGTTGAGGATTTCAGCAGACGGCTTGCTGGTCATTATAAACGGGTAGCGCCATACGTAGACGTTGCGAGTGCCAAAGCTCTCGGCGTTATCCAGCACCGACTGGCGAAATCCGTTCAACACTGCCGCCATCGCGACGATGACCAGCACGCCGATGAACACACCGAGAATCGTCAGCGCCGCGCGGAACTTATGCGCGACCAGAGTTTCCATCGCAAGCGTCGTGTTCTCTCGTATTCCGGAGAAGTTCATAACAAATGATGAGCGACCCAGTTGCGGGATTTGAGCCGTATCCCTGACTCACGCAGGAAACAACCTTCTCATTCGGCTCGCAGAGCCTCGATCGGATCCAGCTTGCCGGCGCGCCGAGCCGGATAGATGCCAAAGAAAACCCCAATGATTGTCGATAGCGTGATGGCAACCAACGGCGCCCACAGCGGAAACGACGATGGCAGCGGCGTGAACCGCGCCAGCGTCCACGAGATGCACCACGCAAACACGATCCCGCCAACGCCGCCGGTGCAACACAAGACAACCGACTCGACCAGAAACTGATTTACGACGTCCTGCTGTCGAGCGCCCACGGCCTTTCGAATGCCGATCTCCTTGGTGCGCTCGACAACCGAAACCAGCATGATGTTCATGATCACGATCCCGCCGACGACCAGCGAAATGCCCACGACGAACAATGAAACCGAAAAGATGACATTGGTCAAATTGTTGAATAGTTCATTCACGCCTTCCGAGGTAATCATTCCGAAATCATCAGTATCGTGATAATCCAGATGGTGTTGGGTGCGAGTAATAAGCCGGGCCTGGTCCTCCGCCTGCTGCATCAGGCCCTCGCGCGCTTTGATCGAGATGTTAACCGACCTGCGCGAGCCGTAGATCTTCTGGAAGGTCGAGAGCGGTATCTTGGCGAAGTTGTCGCGCGAGAACCCGAACACCGTTCCCTTTTTTTCAGCCACGCCGACGATCGAGTACTGATGGTCGTCGATTTGAATCGTCTGACCCAGCGGGTCGGCGCCCGGGAAGAGCTTGTCGGCAATTTCCCATCCGACGAACGTGACGAAGCGCGAATGTTCTTGTTCCCACTCCTGGATGGTGCGCCCCAGAGCGACATCGAAGGGTTCGATGTCGAGGATGTTCGGGGTCATGCCAGCCATGTCGATGCTTTCAAGCGATTGCCGCCCGTGCTTTACGCGTGCCTCTTTGTGCGTCTCCACCCCCACGGCTTCGCAAGCCGTGCAGCTTCGCCGAATCGCATCGGCTACGTCGTCGCGCATGTCGGGGTTGCGGCGGATCATCTCGAAGAGTTGGTCAATATTGGTCGTGATCGGGAACTGGGTTATCACAAAAGTGTTCGGGCCGAAGTTTGAGACCTTGGCTTTCCAGTAGTGGTCGAGCCCTTGAATGATCGATATGACCGAGATGATCGAGGTGATGCCTATGATGATGCCGAGCAGAGTCAAAAACGACCGCAGCTTGTTGGCGCGCAGAGAATCGAGCGCGACACCGGCGTAGTCAAGGAACCCCGCGTGACCAGGAGGGTTTCCTTTCGCCTCGTCACTCGTCAGCCTTACTGTCGGTACTGAGGTAGCCGGCATGGTTTCTCCTGAGTTATAACGGCTCGCGCGGCTCCGGGTCAATCGAGCTGTTTTTGGATCGCTTCTTCGGTTTCTGTCGGCCGTCACCCTCAAAACCGCTTGACTGCAGGGGCAGAACGGCCGTCGCGGAGTCCATCCTGAAGTGGTACGCTGCCATCCGCTCGCCGGTTGCCGGCGAAGAAAACGGGTGGCGACGGGGAAACTGTCGACCGAATACGCGATTTTGACCGCAACATCGTCCACGATTGACATTCAGTAGGTGCGGCCATAGAATCCTGAAGAGCGCACAGGCCGAGGGGCAACCGGCTTGAATGTCGAAGAACTGAAACGCATCTACCACCAGAAGCGCCGAGAAATCCGAGCCAGGCTGTCCGAGTTCGCCCAAGTTGGGCGCACCGCTTCCCACGAGAAGCTGTTTGAAGAATTGACATTTTGCATCTTCACCGCCGGTGCCAGCGCTCGCATGGGTTTGCGATCGGTCGAGAGCGTGCGGCCGGTGTTGATGAGTGGCTCGAAGCAACGCATCCAAAGAGCGCTGGGTGGAAGGCACCGCTTCCCGAACGCGCGCGGTGCTTATGTGTTCGAGACCCGTGAGTACCTGCGCGCGGACTGCGGCATGCAGCTTCGGGAGAAGCTTCGGAGCTTCGAGAGCGCGGATCAGCGACGGGACTTCTTTGCGGCTAATCGCGACGTGCGCGGACTGGGCTACAAGGAAGCGAGCCACTTCCTGCGCAACGTCGGCTATCGTGGATACGCGATACTAGACAAGCACTTGCTCGCGAGGTTAACCGAGTTGGAAGTAATTGGCAGCCCCAAGCCGCCCGCGACAAAAAACGGTTACGTCGCGATAGAAGAAAAGGTGAAACGATTCTCCGAGACCATCGGAATCGATTTCGACGAGTTGGACTTGCTCTTGTGGTACACCAAGACCGGGGAGATTTTGAAATGAAGGTCGACCGTGTTAAGAGCTCTGAAATACCGCACAAAATCATTGTGGTTGTGGTCCTGGGTCTTACGCTCGCGCTCGCCTTATCGTCACCCCTCACTCCACTTGCCAACGCGTTCTTGGAGGAAACCACTGGAGATTCCGGCCAGGACAAGATTGTACGCGAGGGTCGCAAGGAGATTCGAAAAGGCAACTATGAAAAGGCACTTGCGCTCTACCGGCAGGTCATCGACAAGAATGCCGCGCATGTTCAAGCCCGACTAGGCGCCTCGTTCGCGTACTTGAAGATGGGAGATTACCTGCACTGCCTGGAGGAGGCTGCCGAGGTTCTAAAGCTCAACAAGGCCAATGCTCGTGCGCATGCGCTCGCCGGCACGTCGCTGCTACGGTCGGGTTTTGTCGCCGCCGGGGCGTTTCAACTTCAGCAAGCCATAGAACTCGATCCGAAGGACGCGCTGGCGTACGGCGGTGCCGCGGAGGTTGATTATTACGAGGGGCGGCTCAAGGACTCGCGCGTAAAGTCGCTCTATGCGCACAATCTTGATCCAGACGAGCCTGATTTTATCATCACCTATGCGCGCGCATCGTCGCGCGTCGAAGACTTCAAGGAAGCCGCGGACGCTTACGAGCTGTTCCTGGAGGTGGCTCCTCCGACCGACACCGACCGTCGCGATAGAATTCGCGGGCTGATTATGTTCTATCGCCAGTTGGCCGGGCTCCAAGTCCATCAGATAAGCGGACCAGCTTCGACCGACGTCCCGTTTGTGCTCGGGAGCGACCGGCGGCCTTACATCAATTTGAAGGTGAATGGCCGCGACGCGAATTTTGTGATCGACACCGGGTCAGGCTTTACCGTCATGTCCAAGGAGTCGGCCAAGCGTCTGGGTGTTTCGGAAGTCGCGCGCGGCGGGAAGTCTCAGGGGCTCGGCGGCGACGGCAAGTTTTCAATAGTTTATGGGCTGATCAGGCAACTTCAACTTGGCGACGTGAAGATCAGGATGGTGCCGTGCTTTGTGCGTCCGTTTCACGGCGCGATGGAGAGACCGCTAGCCGAGCGCGCGGATGGCTTCATAGGTCTTTCGATACTCTCGCATTTTCTGACACAGCTTGATTACAAAGAGAGCCGCATGCGGCTGCAGCGCGACGAACACCGGACTGCCCAGGCCGTACTGGTGCCTGGCGTTACTACCGTACCCTTTCGGACTACTCAGAACGGGCTGATCAGCATCGAGACCAAACTCGACGACAACAACATCATTAACGCCATACTTGACTCGGGCGCGAGTTCTTCGGTGATCTCGGCGGCGGCGGTCGAGAGACTCAAAATGCACGATCTGATCATCAAGGGCCAGACCGCGAGCGTGGTAGGCGCGGCAGGTATAACCGAAAACGTGCAGATGTTGTTCATACGCAACTGCAGGGTGGCCGATCTTCTGCAAAACAATCTGCGAGCGCTGGTAATGGATTTCAACGCAATCAACGAGACCTCCGGGTTCGAGCAGAGCGGTATACTCGGCGGCGACTTTCTTCGCAACTTCCGCGTGACCATCGACTTCGGTCGCGCGCAGCTCTCATTCCAACCCCACAACAGTCCCGAAAAGCAGTAAGAGAAGTTCCGCTTCCGCAGAGCTTACCTCTGGTTGCAAAGCTTGCGGCCGAACTCTCTCGTGCTGCCATCCGAGCCTTTCCTCTGTGGTAGAATGGCGGCGGCGATGTTATGAAGAAGAACCTGTACCTCGAGACATCCGTTATCGGCGCGTACCTGGACAACGACGAGCCGTTCCGCCGGGACTTGACCATAAGGTGGTGGGAGCACGAGCTTCGTGACTATACACCTTACGTTTCACCTCTCGTCGTGCGTGAACTGGAGCGCAGCGCTGAGCCCCGCCGCTCCGCATACTTGAACTTGATACGCGACGTGCCCCAGTACGAGATCAGCGAAGAGGCTGCGATTCTGGCGGAGGGATACGTATCGCGCGGCATATTTCACCGCAAGTACATCGCCGACGCGTTGCACGTTGCGATCGCCTCGGTGAACAAGGCTGACTTGTTGGTTACCTGGGATTTCGGACACATAGCCAGCTTTCACCGGCAGTCTCGCGTTCAGTTGGTCAACACCATCGGGGGCTTCTTTGTGCCGATGATCGTGACACCGGAGTTCTTGATCAGCGCGGAGTTTTGAGAAAGAGATTCGCGATGCGTGATCCGTGAGGGAACAATTCGGATCAAGATCACGCATCGCTCATCACTTTATGTATCGCAAGCCAAGATTTCTGGAGGAGCTTCATGCGATTCGAGAAGAGATGTCGCGAGAGTGCGACTACGACGTGGACTTGTTTGCCGAGATGGTCCGCTCCGGCAATCGCCCGCGCTTTGGACCCGCGCGCAACATACGAGGCTCCAGAACGCGCGCGCCTGCCGCCGATGAACGGGACGAAATAACCCCCTCAGGGTCAACGCAATGATTAAGCTTCACAGTTCGATTTGGACTCCCGTCTTGTTGCTGGCGTTGCAGCCAGTTTGTGCGTCGGCCGCGCCTGGATCGCTGTCTCGATCTATGGCGAGGCTCACTGGTCCACGAGATCAGACGACCGCAACGTCGCGTCCGCCTGCGGAGGCAAGCGTTTCCCAGGGCAAGACCGTGCTGCTGGACGTTCCCGATATCGCCGAGCGAGTCAACCAGGTAGTGGTGAATGTTCGATCGCTCTCCGAGGGAGGGGAGAATCTGGGTAGCGGCTTTATCGTCGACCAGCGTGGGTTGATCGCTACTAACTTTCACTTGATCTCAAACTCCGAGCCGCGGCGCGGTCGTACGCCGCGAGCGGGCGATCAAGCCGCGCAACCCAAGCTCGTTAACAGCGTCACAGTCACGCTGCACGACGGCCGCCAGTTTCCCGCTTCGATAAAGGGCTATGATGAAGCAACGGACATCGCGCTGCTTGAAATCGTGCCAAGCGGGCCGGCGCTTCCAGTAGCCGAGATCGGCGACAGTGACGCGCTGCGCGTCGGCGATTGGGTCATCGCTATCGGAAACCCGCTCGGGCTGGATCACACTGTCACGCTGGGAATAGTCAGCGCTAAGGGACGAACCGGATTCGGCGGCCAGTTCGATGACTTCCTGCAAACGGACGCCGCGATCAATCCAGGAAACTCCGGAGGGCCGCTGGTCAACGCGCAGGGGAAAATCGTCGGGATCAACACGCTCGTGCTCGAACGCTCGCAGGGGTTGAGCTTTTCGATCCCGATCAACACGCTTAAGGCCATCCTCCCGCAGCTTATCGATCGCGGTCGCGTGACGCGGGGCTATCTGGGCGTCGAGACTCGCGACGTGGACGCCGATCTACGCGGACTCTACAAGCTCCCGCCCGATTCCAAAGGCGTGCTGGTTGTTCGGGCCGAGCGCGGAACTCCGGCGGCTCGCGCCGGCTTGAGAAAGGATGACTTGATCACTTCGATCGACACTCAACCGATCACTTCCTACGTTCAATTCAATCGCATCATTGCAAGCAAGGCTCCCGGTGCGAAGGTCGTGATCAAGATAGTTCGAGACGGCCGCGAGTACACCCTCAACATCGAGATAGCCGAAGAAACGAAGAAACAGTAGCACCAAAGCGCCTGCCCGAATGAGCAAACCACTCAGAGAACAGACAAACGAACGCGAAGCGCAAAGCGGCGCAATGATGGCCGAGTTATTCGAAGCCGTCGGGTTCGAAATCACTGATGAGGATTCCTACAACTTGCTGGTCGAGGACGTCGAGTTCAACGGCCAGCGAAGCCGCGTCGAGCGCCAGGACGCCGCGCTTGACGGGCGCTGCTGGAAGCTGGGAGACGGCCTCGAAATCTGGTCGGTCCTGTACGAGCACGGTTCCGAAGTCTATTACGCCGATTGCCGCCCCGCGTTTCGTAGCCGTTACGTCCGAGTCGTGGGACCGTGGGAGCTGACCGAATACCAGGAGGACGGCGAGGCGGTCGTGCGCTGCACGATCCACGGAGGGCCGGAGATCATATTCGAGTTGCAGAATGTGACCGAGCTGAATCAAAGCGTGTTTCGCGAATCGCACTTGCACGTCGCCCTTGCGGGAATCGCTTACAGCGCCCGCGCGCATCCGGCCGGGTCGAAGCAGGCAGCAGACTCCGCGCCCCGATTCGAGCTTGCCGAGCGGGTTGCGGAGTTCGCCGAGCAGGCGTGCGAGAACGACTACATCATCAGCGGACGAGTGTTGGCCTGGCGCGAGCTGCAAAATCCGGCGACCGGCGCGACATTAGTGTGGATTTACGTCGACGCCGGCAAAATCAGAGTCGAAGTGCTGGCCAGCCGCGACGCGTTGGGCGGTCAACTGACGATAGGCGCCGGAGTCACGGCGAACATCTGGCTTCAGGGCCACGTGTTGGAGGAGGCGGACATAACAGCCCGTTACGAGGGTGTGGATCGGTCGTATGAGACCGGTGAGTTCTGGACGCGCCTGCGCCGAGAAAACTAAAAGGCTGTGCCCACTGGACCCCAGCCGCATCAGCATTCCGCGCAAAAAGCTGATGACCCGATGGGCTCATTACCTATGAGCCTACCTAGATTCTCCAACTATTCAACTCACGACAGCGCCGCCGCTTTTCCAGATGAGAGCGCTGCACGCGACGTGAGACTCACCCATCCCGGCCATCAATTACTTCAATGCGGTCATAGTGAATGAACCAGACTGCCTGCGATTTCAGTTTGACCGCTAACCATCCAATGGCGACAAATAAGTGCCCCCGCCGGTCGGGTCTAACTCACTCAGCCGCGGTCCTTAACGAAGTTTTGAGGAATGTTCTCGCGCGGCACGACCGTTGAATGGTAGTTCATCGCCCTCACAGCCGGGCCTCGAGGGCGGAGTGTTAGCGTAGCGCCGCTAACGAACTGGAAGCTTGCGGCCGAAATTGACAAATCGAACAGGCGACAGGCTGTGGCGCCAGCAAGGCGGGATTTCAGGAGAGTCGGGGCTGCCAGTTCGGAGATCATTAAAGGCGCATCAAGAAGCGAGGGATCGTTGAAGCAGGTGAGGCTCCACGAAAAACTGATCACCAGGCTGATTGCGGCCGGTGGCGCCGCCGTGCTTATCTGTTCCGCGTATCGCTTGTATACCGGAGGGATCCAGCCGGACTGGCTGCTTGCTCTGACAGGCGCGCTCCTGGCTAGTGTTGCCTGGAGACTTCACCTTGCCCACGCACAATCGTCCAGAAGACACATTGAGCTGCTTACAAAGCTCCATCTTGCCACAATCGAATCCTTGACAATGGCGATCGATGCGAAGGACCCGCTCGCTCGAGGTCACATCAACCGAGTGCGCATGCTTGCTGAGGGACTTGGCCGAGCAGTCGGCTATCCCGAAAACCAGATGGAAGGATTGAAGACCGCCGCGCTGTTGCACGACATCGGAAAACTTGCAGTGCCCGAGCATATCTTGAGCAAGCCCGCAAAGCTCAGCCCCGCCGAGTTCTCAAAGATAATGACCCATCCGGTAGTTGCCGCCGACATCCTCAGCAATGTCGAATTTCCCTACGAAGTCGTGCCAATCGTAAGGCACCATCACGAGAAGTTCGACGGCGGAGGCTATCCAAGCGGTCTAGTCGGAGAAGAAATTCCGCTGGGTGCAAGAATCCTGACGGTCGTTGATTGCTATGAAGCAATGACAACCAGCCGCGCTTATCGACATGCCTACACCCGAGAGCAGGCACTCGATACGATGTTGCGGGAGTCGGGGCAGACTTTTGACCCTTCGATACTCAACAAGTTCATCGAGGTGATCGACTCGCTGGAATTCGACCACTCAGCGCTCAACGCGCAGCCGGTTACGCTTCCGGGAATCGAGCCGCAGCTGTCCGATTGCTTTGTCGACCCCGGGTTCGGGCCCGAGAGGCGCACTCGAACGGAAAAGGCGCTGCTGGACATCGCGGCCGCGCAACAGGAAGTCGTCTCGCTTTACGAAATATCTCAGACTCTTGGTTCGACGTTGAAGCTGTCGGTAGTTCTGCCGATCGTTGCGGCTAAGCTGGAGCACATCACCAATTTCACGACGCTTGCGATTTACCTGGCCGACGGCAATTGTTTGCGGGCCGCATATGTGATCGGCAAGAACGCCGATGCGCTCAAAGGGTACGAAGTATCGTTCGGCGAAGGCGGAACTGGGTGGGTCGCCGAGCATCGGCAGGTGTTGATCGGCGAAAGCCCGCTGGCCGATCTCGAGCGCAGGCTCGGCGGCGAGGGGGCTGCGGCTTACCGCTCGACCGCAATCTTCCCGTTGTTGCGCGAAGACACGCTGGTCGGCGCGCTCGCGCTGTACTGCGAAGAAGCCTGCGGCTACTCACCGGACGAAGTCAGATTGCTCGAGACTATTTCTGGTCACGCTGCTGCCGCGGTGCACAACGCGCTTGCGTTCGAGCGCACGCGGGAGTCGGCGCTGACCGACAACCTGACCGGACTTCCCAACTCGCGGTACATGTACAGTTTCTTCGATCAGGAAAAGAGTCGCGCCGAGCGGCACGGCTATCCGCTGGTGCTGATGATGATGGATCTGGATGGTTTCAAGAAGGTCAACGACACCTACGGTCATCACGTCGGCGACGAGATACTTCGGCAGATAGCAAAAGTCGCGAGAGCACAAGTGAGAGGCGGAGATACGCTCGTTCGCTACGCGGGCGACGAATTCGTGGCGGTACTGCACCGCGCTACTCCCGAGATCGTGAGTGAGATGAAAGCGCGCGTGCAATCTGCCGTCGACAGCTTTGCTCACGAAGTCAGACCAGGCCGAATCGCGCGAATCGGCATTTCAATAGGCTTCGCAACCTACGGCCAGGATGGCGAAGCTATCGACGAGTTGATGGAAGTGGCCGATCAGCGAATGTACGAAGACAAGATCGCTCGCAAGCGCAAGGTGTTGACGGCGCGAGCAGGCGTTAGTCCGGCCTCGGCGGTTGGATTTCAGATAAGCAACCCGAGCTTGGAGATTCCCTCTAATCCTGGCTCGACAACTCTGGAGAATTGATAAAAGGTGGGTTATGACGATTTTTGATGAAGTGCAGGTAAGCGAGGGCGAGTGCCAGGATTCTCGCCTGAGTATGTGGATGCTCGACCAAATGGCGGAAGGACTCGAAGATCAGGCGGCTGGGCTCTCGCGCCGGGCTGCCGGCTTCGAAGAGGAAGAGAGCCTCCTGTGCAAAGAGATAGCGAGGCATGGGACAGAGATCAATCGGCTTTCGCTCAGGCTCGACGCGGTACGCTCGGATCGTGACTCGGTGTTGGAACGCATCGAATCGCTGAAGCACGAGGCTAACGGTATCAGAGAGCAGTTCGCCGTTTGCGAAGAAGAAGCGGCGCTTGCGGCGATCGACCCCGCAGGCTTCGAGCGCGGGATGGCCGCGACTCAGCAGGTGTTCCGTGCGCCGATTACCAGGCCGCTTAACGCTGCTTAAGCTATGAACAGCGCAACTGGCCCAGCCAAAAAACAAACAAAGCCCGGCACTGCTCCACCAAACCGGGCGGCGAGGAACTATGCCTCTTTGGAACGGCGTCGAAAGACGCGGCAAGAAAGACCGTCGGAAAGAAGAACGGCGGCGATCAATTCGCTACACCGCTGACACCCTCATCGTGATCGACGGTGTCACCTGGATCGATAACGAAGGAACGGACCGCCGCCGCAAGGTGCGGCGCCGCCTGGACCGCGAGCGAATAGCGAAACTGATTCTCGACGACTCGGTTGCATAACCACCGTCCGGCTTGGACACGGCTGCGTTCGCGCGGGCCCGGCATTCCCAGGCTTCACCTATCCGCAGACACCCAGCTTCGTGTCCACAGTCCTCTTCCTTCAGTCATCCCGGCATCACCGTTGACAACGTCTTAGCCAGGCCGGAAACTCCCAATACACAACGCTCGACTGGAGAATTGAGATGAAAACTCTTGTCCGCTCGCTCGGTCTGATTTTGTTGTTCGCCGCATTCTTTTTGAACACTCTCGTGCCTCAAGCCGACACGTTTCGTCCGGTGGTACGCGGCAAACGCGGTGCGGTTGCCGCAGGTCATCCGCTGTCGGCCGAAGCCGGGATGCGTCTGCTTCAGCAAGGAGGCAACGCGGTGGACGCCGGCTGCGCAGCAGTATTGGCCGCGTCGGTGATCGAGTTCTCGCATTTCTCGTTCGGCGGCGAAGTCCCGATCATCATCAAGACCGCGAGCGGTGTTCCCACTGTCATTAATGGTCAAGGCATAGCGCCCCGGCTTGCGACGCGCGACTTCTTTCTCGCCCGCGCGAAGAGCGGGCAGCAAGAAAAGGGATCGGCCGGGATACCATCGTCAGGCATTCTTCCGGCAACGGTTCCTGCCGTGCTTGACGCAGTCGTGACGGCGCTCGACCGTTTCGGCACAAAGTCGCTTGAGCAGGTTATGCAGCCGGCTATTGAGCTGGCCGACGGGTTTCCCATCGACGAACTGCGCGTGAGCTACATCGAGAAGACGCGTAAGGTATACGAACCGTGGCCCACCAGCGCGAAGTTGTTCCTTCCGGGCGGCCGAGTGCCAAAGCCCGGCGAGATATTCTCCCAGCCCGACCTGGCGCGCACGCTGCGCGGGATCGTAAGAGCCGAACACGCCTCTGCATCACGCGGGCGTCATGCCGGGTTGATAGCCGCGCGGGATTATTTCTACAAGGGCGCGATCGCCAAACGCATTTCCGAGTTTTCAGAAGCGAGCGGCGGTTTGTTGCGAGCCGCGGACCTCGCCGCGTTTCACGCGAAGATCGAGGAACCGGCGAAGACGACGTATCGCGGCTACGAGGTTTATAAGACGGGTTTCTGGGCCCAGGGACCCGCGATGCTCGAGACGCTCAACATCCTCGAAGGCTTCGACCTGCGCGCGATGCGGCACAACTCGGCCGACTACGTTCACTCACTTACCGAAGCGATGAAGCTCGGGTTCGCCGATCGAGATCGGTATTACGGCGACCCGGACTTCGTAAGAGTGCCCGGAGCCCAGCTCCTCTCGAGAGACTACGCGGCGGTTCGGAGGGCCTTGATAGACGAAAAACACGCGTCCCTCGAACAGAGGCCGGGCGATCCGGTGAACAAGAAGCCATTGTTGAACAACACTCCTCAGCCGGCGGCGATCGGGGAGTCGCGTGTGCCCGAAGCCGAGCGAGCCAACGATACGACCTGCGTGAACGTGATCGACAAAGACGGCAACGCGTTCAGCGCTACGCCTTCCGGCGCTTGGCTGCCTGCGGTCGTGGCCGGCGACACCGGCGTGATGCTCGGCCAGCGTATGCAATCGTTCCTGCTCGAAGAAGGGCACCCCAACGTGCTCGAACCGGGGAAACGGCCGCGAGTGACCCTGTCGCCAACGCTGGTGATGAAGGACGGCAAGCCGCTCTTTGTTCTTTCCACTCCGGGCGGCGACAATCAAGATCAGTCGCTGATACAGGTTTTGTTGAACATAATCGAGTTCGGGATGAACGTGCAGGAAGCAGTCGAGGCGCCACGATTTCAGACGCTACATTTGGTCTCGTCGTTTGACGATCATCGGTTTAATCCCGGAGTGCTCAACCTCGAAGACCGAATCGACAAACAGGTTGCTGGTGATTTGCAATCGCGCGGTCACAAAGTTGAAATGCACACGGCTTGGGGAAACCCTTCGGCGCCGACTGTGATAATGCTCCGGCGGGACTCGGGCGCGATCGAGGCGGGAGCGGACCCGCGCCGCGGCCGATATGCGCTCGCTTGGTAATCATCAGCGCTCAAATCGTCAATGGAGAGCCGGGCATCTCGTACTCTTGACCGATCACTGAACGCCGTTCTATGTCTCCACTTCAGATTCTCAAGCTCGTCGGCTTCGCAACGGGAGCGACGCTTCATCTCTACATCGCGTGGATTATCTGGAATCGAAGGCTGGGCTCGCGGCGCAATCTCACTCAGCCCGTCCGGCTCATAACGGTTTTAAATCTCTGTCTGGGCGTCTGGTTCCTTGGAAACCTCTTTATCACTTTTCACGAGTTGATTCTGCGCGTAGAGCGCCTGACATTTCTGTTGCGAGCCTGGGACACGCTTGCGATGACCGGCGTAGCTCTGCTGCCGGCAGCCTTGCTTCATGCGCACGTCGCCGTATGGGCGTCGCTCGACAACTACCGCAAGCTGACACAAAAGGCAGTCACCAGAATCGGACCTCTGCTCTACCTGCCTATGCTTTTCTTGCCGTATGCGATCTATCGGATCAACACCGGAAGTTATCGGCCGTACCTGGACAAGCTTGGCGTGTTGTTGATTCCTTATTCGTTCTGGTACGTGGCGATGCTCTGGGCGTCGGCGTGGCTGGACTGGCGAATGAAGGACCTGGTCGACACGCGCGCCGAGCGAGAGCGCGCCTTCTTCAAGCGGTTGGCCGTGCTGCTTGTGTTGAACGCGGTGTTCGAGTTTATCGTCATAGCGGTGTTGCGATCCGGCCCGGCCGATCCGGCCTGGGTTGCGTTCATCCTGTCGTCGTTGCTTCCGATCTTCTTCGTCGCATATCACGTCTATCGATACAAGCTGGTTGACGTAGCCGTAAAGGACAGTCTGGTGTACGCCGCCTTCGCGCTGGTGTTCATCGCCGTGTACACATACGGCGTGCGGCGGCTGGATCAGTTCCTGGTCGATAGATTTCAGATAACGGCGGGAGTGGTTGAGGTGATCTTGATTCTGGGTATGGTCGCGCTTGCCAGTCCGTTGGTTCGAGTCATCGACCGGATGGTTCATCGGCTGTTCACTCGAGAGATAGAGTTGTATCGGGACGTGGTGCGTCAGGTCTCGACCGGCGCTGAAGGCTTCGGCGAGCTCGAAGCGCTTGTACGGTACATCGAAGACACGATTCGTCGCGGGCTGGAGGTGAGCAAAGTGCGAGTTGTTACTGTTGACTCGGCGCCCGCGGACACTCCTGAGCGAAGGCTCGCGGAGCAGATGATCGAGTGGAACGCGGACGTGATCGAAACCGGCGACGACCTCTCGGCGCTGGCAGCCGCCAGCGCGTACGCGCTTCGGCGCGAAGGCGAGCTCACCGGGGTGATGCTGGTTTGGGCCGAACCGAATACGCTGACTTCCGAGAAGCGGGCTGTGCTCGACGTGCTCGCCGGGCAGGTTGCAACTGCTGTCGAGGGCCTGCGTCTGGTAGGAGAAAAAGTGAGGCTAGAAAGAGAGCTAGCAGCGCGCGAGCGGCTTGCGACGCTCGGGCAGATGGCGGCTCAGGTCGCTCACGAAGTAAAGAACCCGCTGTCGTCTATCAAGTCGATCGCGCAGGTCATGCGCGAAGAAGACGCGCTCAAGGATTACGACCGCGATCTCGAGTTGATCATAAGCGAGATCGACCGGCTCAATCGCACGGTTTCGCAACTCCTCGCTTTCTCGCGTCCGAGTCGCGCCGAATCGCAGCCGGTCGGGCTGTCGGACGTGATAAGCGCTTGCGTTGCGATGGCCGGGGTGGAAGCCGAGGAGCGAGGCGTTGATGTAAAGGTCAAATCAAGCGCAGAAGTCACGCTCACCGGTACGCAGGCGGGAGCGCTACGCGAGGCCTTGAGCAATCTGGTGATCAACGCGGTTCAAGCCACCGGGCGCGCCGGCGAAGTGATAGTTGAAGTGAGCATTCAGAACGGCGGCGGTTCGCGCGGCGCGAGTGAATCCAGGCTGATTCTCGCAGTGACGGACACGGGCCCCGGAATATCCGAGCAAGAGCAACCACGAGTCTTCGAGCCGTTCTATTCGACCAAGTCGCGGGGCACGGGTTTGGGGCTCGCGATAGTGCAGCGGAGGGTTGTCGAAATGGGTGGCGCTGTCGAACTCACGAGTCCCGTGCTTGACGGTCACGGCACGAGATTCAGGTTCGCGGTTCCGCTCGACGGCTCCAACGTAAAGATAGAAACTTCAAAAAGCCAGAACGAATCAAATCGTCTTTGACTCTCAAACCACTCTCCTTCGGAAGTAGCGCATCGCAAGACCAGCCGCGCACCATGCCAACCCGGAAGCAGCCATCATCGCCCATCCGAATTCTTCGATGAAAGAATAGAATCGCCCTGCTATCCCAGCGGTCAGCCACGCGCTGAAGAAGGCCAGCGCCGAAAGCCTTCTCGCCCACCTCACCTGATTCGAGATGCGAATACGCGTGAGCTCCGCTTCGAGAAAGCCGTCGTCGCTCATCAGACGCTCGTAGTAGTGAGCTTCCCGGTCCGCCAGCCGAACAAGCGCCGCGTCACCCGTAGCCGTCGCCGCATTGTAGAAATGAGCCACGTGCGCCAGCTTCCCATCTCGAAGCGCGATCTCAGCCAGCCCTGCATTCGACCGGAACCGAGCGGGTTCAAGCTCGAGCGCCCGCCGGAAACACTCAGTCGCGCGCTTGTAGTCCAACCGCTCGAAGAACGCTTCGCCGATTCGCTCGAGCAGCGCGGGCTCCGAACGCGCCAGCCGCGACGCCAGCCGCAGACACGCGTTCGATCGTTGAAGCAAGCGAGCATCTTCTCGCGCTGCCGACGAGTAGTAGAACCGCGACATCTCGTAGAGCAGCCCCGGATTGCGCGGCTCCTTCTCGTATGCGACGCGAAAATAGCTCGACGCTTGCGCGAGCCGCCCCGCCAATCGAAGCGAGTTGCCAAGCCTTCGCAATAGCGGGACCGGCATTCGATCAATGTCGCTCGAAGTCGCAGACGCGCGCTTCAAACCCGCGCCGGTTTCGAGATACTTGAACAGATCCAGCGAACGCGGGTCGAGCTTTTCGGAACTTGCGGCGCGGAAGAGCGCCTTGACGAACGGTACGTATGCCGCGCGATGCGAGCGGACGATTATTTCGACTCGCGGTCCGCTGATGCGCGTGTGGTAGCTCAACCGCGCGTCGCTTCGTCCGATGCTCAGCCGAAGCGTCTCAGTCGTTATCGCCTCGATGTCCGGGATCGAAAGCGCGCGGCGCATTCGAAACAGATGAGTCAGAAGGAACGCGAGTGGTCCGCGGTGACGAATGAGTTCGCCATCGAACTCGACGCGATCTAATGCGGCTGCGACAGTCACCGGCGCGAGAAGCGCGAGGCAGGCCAGCGCCCATGCGAGTTGGTGCTCGCGAGTCAGCGCTGAAGCGGCTGTGATCAAAATGGCCGCCGACAACGTGTAGGGTATGTATCCTGGCCGGACGCTTATGGCTTTCATCGGATGAACTCATTTTATGGCCGCTGGAACTGAACGGCAATGATAACTGGAATCTGAGCCAACCCCTTACCCTGGTAGCGCGGGCATCCTGCCCGACTCCTTCGGTATTCGAGGGGTGGAAGATTGGTCCCCGGCCGTTAGTACCAGCGCGCGTCTGTCGATTTCACGACGAGGTTGCGGTCCATCTCGATTTGCATCCTCAAGCTGAATCGCAAATCGCGCAACACGATCGTGTATCCGTCAGGACGCTCCTCGACATTCGCACTGCCGTAGCGCATGAAATCGAGAAAGACTCGCGCTTCAGCAGATTGGCGAAGAGGCTCGATGAATTTAGGATCCAACTTGCTCAGCTCTCGCCAGTCGGATTGTTTTGTTGCGAGGTTTAGGCCGCTTAAGAAAACGGAGTCAGTGGTTGTCGCCGCGGCTTGCCAGAAAAATGGGTTGGCAGGTGTCGGCCACGCGGCCAGCGACACTAGGTTCTTGTCCGGCAGCGACATCTGAGCCTGCTTCATTGCAGATTGATGCGCCATCCACATACCGCAGTAATAGAGTGCAAGGACGAACAGAGAGTACCGGGCGAGCTTCGGTCCCGCACGCCGCCATCCAAAAAGCGCGCCCGTAACAATCAACGCAAATCCGCAGAACCAGATCCAGCGCGCCGTTCCCGGAACGACCGGAAGCTGCTCAGCGGGCGTACGAAGCGCAAACACCACAATAAGCGCTGTGATTATTCCGACGATAACCCAGACGAATGTCCGCGCGGCGTCCGTAGTGGTCAGCCACACAACCGCGGAGCCGAGAATCAGCCATATCCACGGATCGACGACGAAGACCAGATCGCCATAGAACCAGTGCCGGCTAAACGGCGCGAGGGGACGGACGCCGTACACGTTGGTGAAATCCATGAACGTGTGGCTCAGTCCGCCAAGACACGAGAGCAAGAAGATTCTGAACGGCCGAAGAGGTCGTCGAAAAGGATCGCTGCGCAGCCGGAACCTCCGGTCAAGAAAAGTGAGTGCGAGGGTCAGGGTGGCCGCCAGCACTCCAAGCCCAAGAAGGCCGTGAGTAATGCCCCGGTGATGTTCAAGGCTTGAGATAGTTCCACCGAAAAGCCACGTCAGGTTGTCGATGTCCGGCAGATTTGACGAGACGATGAGAGCCGTTGTTGCAAGCGGAGTCGTACGTTCCAGACCTGTCTTTGCCAGCGAGAGCCCGAGTAGCGTGTGCGAGAAGTTTTCCATCTGAAGTCAGTGGCAGTGGTCAGTGAGCCGTCGAGTTGACTGTCAATGCGTGCCTTGTCGCTAACGCCTATCGAACCCTAACCGGTGGAGTTGACTCGCAGTGAGGATGCGGCCTGGCACCAGACTGATCACTACCCACTCCTGCTACGGAGTGAAGGTGGTAGCGGGCGGAATCTCTTTGACGCGGTCGGGTGCAAGCGCCGAGATTCTCTTCTCGGCTTCAGCGCCGGCCGGAGAGGAGCGGTCCGACTTAGCGGCTTCCATATAAGCTTCCACAGCGTTCTGAGTGTCCCCAGCTTTCTCGTAAGCCTTACCGAGCGCCAACTGCACGGCCGTTTTCATGCTCGAAGCTGAGCTCAACAATTGCTGATAAAGCGCGACTGCCTTCTCAGTTTCACCGCTTGCGGCGTAAGCTTCCGCGAGCGCCAGCCGCGCAAGATCAGAAGTCGGTTGATCATTCTTGTCGGCCACTTGCTGAAGTATCGTGATGCCCTTGTCGCGATCCAGATGAAGGTAAGCCGCTCCGGCGTAGTAACGGCCGATCACGCCGTAGTAGCTGGAGTAGTCGCTCGCAAGGCGCTCGAAGGCTTCGGCAGCCTCCCGCCACTTGGTCTCTTCGTCGGAATAGGTCTTGCCAGGGTTGGGATTGGTTGCGGGCGCTGTCGAGGCTGGATCCTGCACAGTGGCGTTGAACTTCTCGACTGCCTGCCCGAAAGCGGTCTCTGCGTTGGCCTTGCGGTAGTCGAAGAAGTAACTGCCGACTATATAAAGTACAACGACCGCGGCCAGGACCCCCAGCGCGATAACAAACGGACGGCCTTTCTCCTGGAGCCAGTCCTGAGTCTTCTCATAGAACCGGATCATCGGGTCGTTCTTGAACTTCATGTCCTTGACCGATACCCGGCCCTTTTTCCTGCCAGTCTTAGCCAAAACTCAGCCTCCTAGGTGTGTGACGGGCGCTAAGGTTGCGTGCGCCGTCCATTAGAGCAAAGGACACGATAGCGGCGGGCCGAGAGGGTTGTCAAGAAAGCGGTCCTTGCCAGTAGATCGACCGTGAGGGAGAGCTTTCCCTGACGGTCGAGCTACTGACATGGTTCAAACTATCCAACCGTCCTCTCGTAATCGGCTTCAAGAAGACTCCTGCGCCGCGTTCTCTCCTATGCTAGAGTAGTTGATAGCTGGAACATTCTGATCTGAAGGGTGTCTAACCTAGCGACAAGTGAGGTGAAGGGCCATCGCCCATCCGCTTGGAGCTATACGGCGCTCGGCTTCATAAGGAGCGAGCGATGGCCCTCTCCGGTCAGCCCCAAAACCGAGGAGCGCCGTTTATGTCAGCCGGAGATATGGCCGCACTGGAGCAAACCTCTCTCGCTCGGCTCGAGCTTGAAGGCGGGGTCGAGCACCACGCCGAAGCGGGGCTGATTGAGCGATTGCGCGCTCGCGACCTGGCTGCATTTGAAGAGCTGGTAGCAAAGTTTGAGCGGCCGGTTTACGGGCTGTGCTTCCGGTTGCTGGGCGACGCCGAAGAAGCGCGTGACGCTGCGCAGGAAACCTTCTTGAAGGTCTATCGCGGCCTCGGCGGGTTTCGCGGCCAGTCGGGTTTGAAGACCTGGATATACCGCATCGCGATAAACCAGGCGATGAACCAGCAGCGCTGGTGGCGGCGGCGGCACCGCGACGAGACGATATCCCTCGATCTGACTCGCGGCGACAGCGAGACTACGATCGGCAGCTTGCTTTCTGGCGGCGCGCCATCGCCTGAAGCGCTCGCGATCGCCGGTGAACGCCAGGAGCGCATCATGACGGCGCTGGGGGAAATCAAGCAGGAGTATCGAATCGCCCTCGTGCTGCGCGAGATCGAAGAGCTTTCGTACGAGGAGATCGCCGAAACGTTGGCGATCTCGTTAGGGACCGTGAAGTCAAGGATCGCACGCGGGCGAGAGGAACTTCGCCGCCGCGTAAAGGACCTGCTGTAGGATTGCGGATTGCAAAATGCTGATCGCGGATTCAAGGAAAGCGAACATCAGGGTTCAATCCGCAATCGAGAGTGTGTGCTTATGAACTGCAAGAAGTTTGAAATGACTGCCTCTGCCTACATAGACAGGCAGCTCGATGAAAACCAAATGACGGAGTATCGGGAGCATCTTTCCGAGTGCTTCGCTTGCCGGCTTGACCTTGCCGAAACCGAAGCCGCGTCCCGAATGCTTCGCCGCGCTGATCATCTCGAAGTTCCGCGCGAGCTTCATGGCTATGTTATGAGCGAGGTGTCACGCCACGCTTCAAATGAATTAGGAGTGTTTCAACGGATCTTCGAATGGGTGCTCAGGCTCAACCCGCAACCGATCGCTTACGCTTCCGGCGCGGTTATTTCTTTGGTGCTTTTTGGGGCGACGTTCGCGAGCTTCAGACCCATTCCGTTGAGCGGCGTTCGCGCCGTCGAGGTG
>Ga0193755_1000140_pt1 | contig 19786 bp, 14 predicted proteins | sample H1a2metaG_FD_144921 | JGI IMG/M metagenome (GOLD analysis project Ga0193755, IMG submission 144921) | Soil microbial communities from a riparian zone of the East river system, Colorado, United States - H1a2 | ecosystem: Environmental > Terrestrial > Soil > Riparian zone | place: USA: East River...
GTCCGGATCGCTCGAACCGGCCCCGCTCATTCCGACGGCGAGGTGCGGGAGTGCCTGATACGGCCCGTCCGCCACAGCGATCGGGGGCTTGGTGTTGCTCTCGACGGCGATTTCAATCGGATCGGGTAACAGCGCGAGCAAGTCGTAGCCGCTCAATGCCTCGACCGCATCGACTGTAGTCTTGTAGTTCTCCCAGTTGTCGTTCCGGATTCCCGGCGTGTTGGGCATGATGACCGCGACGACCTCCACATCGCGGTAGGAGTGCACATCGGCCAGTCCGTGATCGCGCGGCAGGATGAGCGCAACTTTCCACATGGTTTCGGGGATGACGATCTTCCCCTCGTTCTTGATCGTGCCCTTGCTCCCCGCGCCGCCCGCAATGACGTACACCTCGCGATTATCGAACCGCGCGCGATCGCCGAGGTAGTTCTCGAGTACCGCCCACGGACCCTGGTTCAGATCGGACGCCTGCGGGACGATGTTCGAGAAATAGAACGTGAAGGCATTGTCGAGGCTCCCCGACGTGCGATCGAAGGAGCGCGCCAGATGGCCACGATCGATGCCATAGCCGGCCACGGCGCCGGCGCCCGTGTAGTCCGCGGTCGTATAGCGGGCGAAATCGGCGGGCAAAGCCGGATCGAACGTGAAGCAGTCGCACCGGTCTTCGGGACCGAAGTGCGACGCATCGATGTCGTAGCTCACCCAGTTCGGCTCCCCGCGGTTGCGATTGTACGACGTCGTGTACTCCAGGTGCCGTACGATGAAGTCGTCGGACGGATCGGCGTCCGTCGGTTCACCGAATTCCGCGTTCCCCGCGTAGCTCGCCGTCCCAAGCTGCGCCACGCGCGTCGGGAGCGTCCACGTGCCGGTAGTGCCATCGCCGGCGGTCGCGCGAAACATCGCCGACCCAGCGGCGAGCGCGTGGATCACGCCATTCTGGTCCACGCTGGCGATGTCCGGCGTCTCGGACATCCAGGTGATCGTCGTCGGGACGGCGTTGCCGCTGGCGTCCAGGAGCGTCGCGAAGAGTTGATCCTCGAATCCGACCGGCAGCGGCGCGTCCCCCGCAAACCGCCCCGTGAAGCTGATCTTGCTCGCGGGCCGCACGTTGCACGCGCCGAAGCTCGACGTCGTGGGCCCATACCACCCCGCCGCATCCTTCTGCAGCGAATTCCCGATGGCCTCGCCGTTCTCGGCGACGCCGATGTCAGTCGAGGTCATCCCATTCGCCGGGCCGTTCGTCGCTGCGAACGCGCCCTCGTAGGACAGAAACTCGACGACCGTCGTGCCGTTGACCAGCGCCAACCCGTCAGGCGAGCCGTTTTGGAGACCGGGCGCTGCGATGATGACCGTCCCGCGACTGGCACATTGATCGGCGAGCGTTCCGCTCAACGCGAGTGTGCCGTAGGTGGCGCCGCCGTTGCCGTTGTATAAGACGACACTCCAGCCGCTGAGATCGAGACCGGCCGGACCCTCGACCTCCACCGCCTCGCCCACATCAACGCCGCTATTGTCGTAATGGATCTCGACGATGTTCACGGGTCCCGGTGGTGGTGGCGGGGGCGGCGGAGGAGGTGGCGGCGGTGGTGGAGGAGGCGGCGGAGGAGGAGGCACATCATTGTCGTTGCACGCGCCGAAGGTGTTCGCGCTCGGCCCGCTCCAGACATCGGCGCCGTTGCGCTGCAGGGACTGGCCGAGCGGCTCCGTGCCGGCTTCACTCACCACGATGTCAACCGACAGCATCCCGTTCGCCGGGCCGCCGACGGCAGTAAACGTTCCTTCGTACGACAGAAACTCGATGACCGTACCCGCGGCATCGACCAAGGCCATGCCGTCGGGGCTGCCGTTCTGGATCCCGTTGGTCGGGTAATTCACGACGACGACGCCGCGGTCAGCGCAGGTCGTGGGGATCGTCGTCCGCAGCGTGTCGGTGCGATACACCGCGCCGCCGCTGCCGTTGTACAGCACGATCCTCCAGCCATTGACGTCCGTCCCGGCTGGGCCGGAGACCTCGATGGCTTCGCCGGCATCCGTGCCGGTGTTGTCGTAATGCAGCTCGCTGAATCGCACCGCCGGCAACGAGAGCGCGCTCAGCTCTCCGATTTGATCGAATGTCGGGGCGAGACGGTCGGTGGAAACGCACGAAGCAAACAGCAAGAGCACGGCGGCGGGAGCGAAGACGCGACGCATGGGCATCGAAGATACGGCGCCTGCGGAGTGGAGCGGAAGGGATTCGAACCCTCGACCCCCTGGTTGCAAACCAGGTGCTCTCCCAACTGAGCTACCGCCCCCCGCAACGAAAATAGGTACGCGAAGGTGGGACGGGTAGAGCACGTCTCCAAAAAACAATCACGCGATGGAGCGCCACCTTGGGATTTAGCTCTCATGTTGCGCGCGTGCGACATTCGCGATGACTGGAACGATTCCGCCGCTCGGGAATACCGCACATGGAGAAAGCATCATGACACGATCCACGCTCGCACTTGTCTTCGTTTGCGCCGCGCAGGCAGCATGCACGCGCGGTACGCAAGCAGCCCCGCTGCGCCTCGGCACGACCACGACTGTCGAGCAGTCCGGCGCGTTAGCCCTCCTCGACTCACTGCACCCGACGATTCCCGTTCGCGTCGTCGTCGCCGCGTCGGGAACGATCCTGCACTCCGCCGCCGCCGGTGACCTCGACGTCATCATCACGCATGCGCCCTCGCTCGAACAGCGGTTGCTGATCGATCCAGGACACGCGGCGCTTCGCTGTCCGTTTGTCGCGAGTCGTTTCGCGATTGTCGGACCGGCGGCCGACCGCGCCCAGGTGGCGACGGCCGGCACCGCGGCCGAGGCGTTTCACCGCATCGCCGATGCACGCGCTTCCTTCATATCGCGCGCGGATTCGTCCGGCACGCACCTCAAGGAATTGTCGCTGTGGAAGGCGGCAGGCGTGACACCCGACGCTTCTCGAAATGCCTGGTACGTGCAAGCCGGCGGGGATCAGGCAGCCACACTGCGCATTGCCGACGAGCGAACCGCGTACGCGCTCGCCGATTTGCCGACGTTCACGCGGTTAACGGGCATCGATTTACGTGTCCTCTTCACTGCCGACACTGCGCTCGGCAATCCATACACGATGTACGTGATTCGTTCGACGGCGGAGGATAGTGCCGCGACGCGATTCAGCAGTTGGGCGATGGCGAATTGGCGCCCCCGTCTGCTTGCGATGCACTTACCCGACGGCGCGGCGGCATTCGCCCCGCTCCAGGGCGAGTGCGCCGCGCCGGTCGGCGTCGCCGGACCGTAGGAGGGTGGAATGCAGTTCCCGGACCTGGTGCCCCACGCACTTGTCACGCTGACCAAGCGTGGCGTTGCCGTCATCGGCGAGCGCGAAGCGCGGCTCCTGAACGCGGTGGATCGGGTGCGCTCGATAAAGGATGCGGCGGCGGAGGCAGGGATCAGCTACCGCACGGCGTGGAGCGCCATTCAGCAAATGGAACAGGCACTCGGCCGGCCGATGGTCGTGTCGCGCGCCGGTGGTCCGGGCGGCGGCGCCACGACGCTGACGGATGAATGCCGCCGGTTACTCGCGGCGTATCAGGACCTGCGGCGCCGGTTGGAAGAGACCCTGGCGCGCGCCTGGGACACGTCCGAAGCGACGGCCCAAGCCGGCGACTAGCGCCGAGATCCTTGATGCCGATCGTCAGGATCGTCGCGCCGGTCGTGAGCTGTCCGATCAACGCGAATCGGGTCGACGTCCCGCCGAACGGCTCCTGAAACAGTCGCAACCCCGCGCCCGGCACTGCGCTCGTCAGCGCCGTCGGACCGGTGATCGTGAACACGATTGCGGAGTCGAGCCCCGAATTGGGCGACGTCAGCCGGACTTTTAGCTCGCCCGGACCAGAGACCCTGGTCGAGTCACCCCCGCAGCTCAGTCCGACCGCGATCAGGCCCGCGAGCAATGCCGCGCCGACAAACCGTTTCATCGCGGGCCTCCTTTCCGCTGCCGGGCTTGCTGCGCAGCCGCGCTCAGCGGTGCGCCGGTGGCTTTCACCCACGCCACGAAGTCTCCAATGTCGAAGCTGCCGTTGTTATTCCCGAGAAAATCGAGATAGCGAATCTGGTCGGCGTTGAGTGGTGAGGTCGGGCCAAGGAGCTGCGCCGTCACGTCGGCGGTCGCGAGCGTCGGCACCGTCACCGACAGCGTGAAGGTGCGGCTGCTCGTGTCGCACGACGAGACTGTCGCGGTGTACGAGAAGTTGCCGCTCTGCCGTAGGAATCCTGATACGACACCGCTCGCACTGAGCGTGAGGCCTTGCGGCAATGCCCCGCCCGTCACGCTCCAGATGGTCACGCCGCCGCCGCCCGAGATGCGCAGCGTATCGTCATACGTCGCGCCCATGACGCCATTGGGTCGCGCGTTCGCGGACGTAATGGTCGCGCTGGTCCCGAAGTTGCCGGTCAACGTGTACGGGTGCTGCATCGGCAACGTGAGCAGTGAGTCGGTCGTCGTCGTGTCGGAACCGGTCCAGCCGCAGAAATGGAGTCCCGCATTCGGCGTCGGCGTGAGCTGCACCGCGCGTCCGTCGGGGACGAAGTCACCGGCGAGATTGATCGCCGTGTCCGCGGTGACCGATCCGCCGCTCGTCGCCGTGGCAATCAATTTGAACTGCCGACTGAGACTTGCGGTCAGTGCGCCGCCGGCAAGGCTTCCCGTAATGGTGTGACTGATGGCGCCGCCATCCGACCAGGACGAAAAATACCAGCGCGTGCGGCCGTCGCTCGACACCTGGCCGCTACCGAAACCCACGGTATGAGTCGACCCTTGGTCCAGGAGATCGCGGAAGACGTTGTAGGTCGCGGCGTCGAATTGGATTGTCGCGGCGGTATCACTCGCGCGGGCGACAGTGAGAGAACCGAACTGCAACCGGAACGACATCGTCCGGTCCGTGATGACTTGCTTGATGAAATCGATCGCCACGCCTGAAAACGAACTGTCCGAATTCTTGAGCGAAGCGGGGTTGGTGCGAAAAACGAAGCCCGTATTCACGGTTGTGCCGGGAAACGGATCACCAGCGTCGCCGCGATTGGAGCAGCCGAGGAACATGGACGTCTGAGGACAGGAATTCGACGACGTCGACGTCGCATCGAGGTTGCCGAACCCGTCCGCCTGGATCAACTCGAGCCCGTGGATCGAGCCCGCGTTCACGGCGTTGCCGGACGCGCTCATCTTGACCTGATCCACATGCCAGATCAGAAGGCCGCCGCCGCATCCGGCGGGATTGCCCGCGCGCGTACAGTGGATCCGAATGAGTGCGCTGTCGGACTGTTGGCGCTGCCGGTTTTCAAGGAGGAAGTATTCCCCCCGTGGATTCGATCCCTGCACGGCGACGTAATACGCCGTATCCGACAGCGGCGCGGCATCGAAGGTGTACGTGCCGTTCGACGTCAGCGGCACGACTGTGATCCAGCCGAGCTCATCCAGCGACCACGCCTCCATCCGCGAGGGGCTGAGCGGCGAGGTGAAACTGCCCGAGCTCATCAGTCCCCACTGGCCGATGCCTTCGCTCTGCCCGTCGGTGTCGTACAGATCCGGCAAACCGAACCCGTGCCCCGTCTCGTGCGCCACCGTGCCGATCGGCATGATCTGCAAGGTATCGCAGTTGTTTGCGCCCCCGACCCCGGGTTGCAGGATGTAATCGCTGATCTTGACCTTCTGACCGGCGTGGAAGGGATCGTTGTCCTGGGTCGTGTAGGTCGGCAAGGCAAACCGGTGCGCCCACAGATGGTTTTCCGGGGCGCTCGATGGACCGCACTCCCCGCCCATCGCCTCATGCATGAAAAGCACAAGAGGGACAAAGCCGGTCGTTGGATCGACGTACTGCGAGAAGTCGATCTGGGCGTCGAGCTTGCCCAACGCCTGCGTGAGGGCCGACTGCATGCGGGAAAGCGCCAAATTGCTGAACAAACCGTTGCAGTTGGTCGATCCGAACGGGTTCTGCGTGGCACACGTGCTGCTCTGGCCGCCGACGTAGTACGCCTCGTTGCTGTCGAGAGTCGCATAGCCGTAGGCGCTGCCCTGAATATCGAACACGCCGTTTGAGAGCTGGTTGTAATACGAGCGGTACGTGTACGGCCGGCCCGCGGGCGGCGTCGCCGCGAACAGCACCGCGTTGTAGGCAGCGGTGTCGAACGACGGCGGCGGTGAGTTCTTGTAGCGGAAGAGAATGGCCGGGACCTTGAGCACGCCGGTGACGACTGTGGGCGAAGGCTGTGGACCGCTGACCTGACCCATGGGCGCGACGCGCGCCACGCGCACATTCAGCTCGGAGAATCGTCCCGCGGCTCGCAGCTGCGCCCGCCGCGCGCGCACCGCGCGCGCGTGGGTCCGCCAGACACCGTCCTTACGGAAATCGAATCCGGGGATTTCCCAACGAGGATGCCGTCGATCTTGCGCGGCTGAGACGTTCGAAAAAAGTGAACACAAGAGGGCTGTAACGCCCAGGCAGCGGACAACGTGTGACGCCACTATCAACCTCCGGGAGGAACGGCCTAACGCCGCGCGAATGCCGCAATCTAGGCTAGGCCGCGGTGGCCTCGAAAGCTGTGGCAGGTCTCACATTGAGCCTTGCCATTTCGAGACCACAGGGCTAAGCTGTACCACCGCTTACTCATAGCAACCCGAGGCTGCATTGCGCACAGAGACCCTGCAGCATATCGCGCTGTTCGACAAGTGTAAGAACTTCACCCGGGCGCGCGAGGTCCAAGCTGCGGGGCTGTATCCCTATTTCAAACCCATCTCCCGCTCCGAAGACACCGTCGTCGTCATCGAAGGCCAAGAGCGGATCATGATGGGGTCGAACAACTACCTCGGCCTCACGCATCACCCTGAGGTACTGGCGGCAGCGCGCGCGGCGCTCGAGCGCTATGGCTCGGGCTGCACCGGCAGCCGCTTCCTCAACGGCACCCTCGACTTGCACGAGCAGCTCGAAACCGAGCTCGCGGAGTTCTTCAATAAGGAATCGTGCCTCGTCTTCTCGACGGGGTACCAGGCCAACCTGGGCGTCATTTCGGGCCTCGTGGGCCGGAGCGACGTCGTCTTCCTGGACAAGCTGGACCACGCCTCGATCGTCGACGGCGCCAAGATGTCGCACGGCGAGACGATGCGCTTCAACCATGGCGATCTGGCCGGCCTCGAGCGGAAACTGCAGAAGCTGCCCGAGGGCACCGGGACGATGGTGATCGTGGACGGCGTCTACTCGATGGAAGGCGACATCGCGGACGTCCCCGGCCTGCTCCGCGTCTGCCAGAAGTACGGCGCCGCCCTCGCGATCGATGACGCGCACTCGGTCGGCGTGCTAGGCCCCAACGGCGACGGCACGGCGGCGCACTTCGACCTCGTGGAAGAGGTCGACCTGATCGTCGGCACGTTCTCGAAGTCGCTGGCGTCGATCGGTGGCTTCGCCGCGGGATCCGAGAACGTGATCCACTATCTCCGCCATCACTCGCGTCCGCTGATCTTCACCGCCGCGCTGCCGCCCTCCAACACGGCCGGCGTGCTCGCGGCCCTGCACGTGTTGCAGCGCGAGCCGGAGCGGCGCGAGCAACTCTGGCGCAACACGCGCCGGCTGCAGGAAGGGATGCGCTCGCTCGGCTTCGACATCGGTCCCACGGAGACGCCGATCATCCCCGTGCTGATCGGGCCGCTCGAGAAGACCTTCCTGTTCTGGCGGAAGCTGTTCGACGCCGGTGTCTTCACGAACCCGGTGGTGCCGCCCGCAGTACCGCCCTCGCAGTGCCGGTTGCGCACCAGCCTGATGGCGACCCACACGGCCGAGCAGATCGACCTCGCCCTCGAGGTGTTCGGTCGCCTCGGAAAAGAGTTGGGGGTCATCTGACCGCAGTGGAGATCACGCCCGTCCCTGTGGGGGACGGGCGGGGTCTCGATCGCTTCATCGCCTTCCCGTACGACCACTACCGCAACGATCCCTTGTGGGTGCCGCAGCTGCGCCGCGACATGCACACGCTGCTGTCGCCCGCCAAGAATCCGTTCTTCCAGCACGCCGAAGCGCAATACTGGACGGCCAGGGGGCCGGACGGCCGGACGGTCGGTCGAATTGCGGCGATCAAGAACGACATGCATAACAAGGAGCATCAGGACCGTGTCGGGTTCTATGGCTTCTTCGAATCAATCAACGATCAAACGGTAGCCAACGCGTTGTGGGACACGGCCGCCGCCTGGCTGAAGGCGAAGGGCTTCGACACGATGCGCGGCCCGATGAGCCCCTCGATCAATGACGAGTGCGGCCTCTTGATCAAAAACAACGGGATGCCGCCGTCGTTAATGATGCCCTACAACTTTGCCTACTACGAGGCACTCCACGAGCGCTACGGCTTCACAAAAGCGAAGGATCTGCTCGCCTTTGAAGGGGGCGGCTCGGCGCAGCCGCCGGAGCGGTTCGTGCGCCTGGCCCAGCGCGTGGCACAGCGCGCGGGAATCACGCTGCGCCCGCTGAATAAGAAACGGTTCGCCGAAGAGGTCGAGCTAGTGAAGGCACTGTACAACAAGGCCTGGGAGAAGAACTGGGGCTTTGTGCCGCTGACGGAAGCGGAAATCGATCACCTCGCCAAACAGCTGAAGCCGATCGTGATCCCCGATCTGGTCGTCTTCGCCGAACGCGCCGGTGAGGTCGTCGGATTTGGCGTGGCCCTGCCCGATTTCAACCTCGCGTTGCTGCACAATCGCTCGGGGCGCTTCTTCCCAGGGATCCTCAAGGTCCTGTGGTATTCCCGCAAGATCCACCGTGCGCGCGTCCTGCTCCTGGGCGTCGTTCCCGAATTGCGCGGCAAAGCCATCGACGGAATGCTGTACGACTGGGTCTGGCAGGCCTGCGTCAAACACGGCATGCCGAACGGCGAAGGCGGGTGGATCCTGGAAGACAACGGGCCGATGACCAAGGCCGCGCTGCAGCTTGGATTCCAGGTCTCCAAGACCTACCGCGTCTACGACAAGCCGCTGTGAACGTCTTTGTGACCGGAGGCACCGGTTTCGTCGGTGCCCACCTGGTCAAGGCGCTGCGTGCGCGCGGTGATGCCGTCGCCGCGCTGGTGCGGCGACCCGCGCTGGCGGAACGGCTGGGATGGGGAGCCGAAATCCGGATCGTTCGCGGCGATCTCGACGACGAGGACGCGCTCCGGGACGGCTGCGCTGGGGCGGAGGTGGTATTCCATGTCGCCGGAAAAATCGTCGCGCGCTCGGCGGCCGAGTTCATGGCGACAAACCGGGACGGCACGGCCAATGTTCTGGAAGCCGCGCGAGATGCCGGCGTGCGACGCTTCGTGCACATATCCTCTCTCGCCGTCGCCGGTCCCACCACCCCCGGCCACCCGATCGACGAAGAGCGGCCTCCCGCCCCGATCACGCATTACGGACGCTCGAAGCTCGCGGCGGAAGTCCTCGTACGGGCTATGCCGATGGAGTGGACGATCGTGCGGCCGCCGGTGGTGTATGGGGAATGGGACCGTGGCACGCTCACTGTTTTCCGGCTCGCCCGGCGCGGCGTCGTCCCGGTCTTTGGGGATGGATCGCAGGAACTGTCGATTATTCATGCCGAGGATCTCGCGCGGGCGTTGATTGCCGCCGCGGTAACGAAGGGGACGGCGGGGCACGTCTACTTCGCGACACATCCGGAAGCGATCACGAGCCGCGCTTTCGTGCGCCGGGTCGGAGCGGCGGTGGGGACCAACCCCTTCATCGTTCCGATGCCCCCTGTCGTCGTGCGCGGCGTGCTCTGGGCGGTGGGCACCCTTGCGCATCTGGCCGGCCGCGCCACTTTGCTGTCGGCCGATAAGGGCAACGAATACCTAGCCCCGGCATGGACCTGCCGGAGCGATGCCCTGACGCGAGACACCGGCTGGCGCGCCGAGATCGGGCTCGAAACCGGGCTGCGGCGCGCCGCGAATTGGTATCGGGAGGTGGGATGGCTGTAAACGGCCGGGGCTGGAAATGGAGCGGGACCGACGGGTTATGGCGGGGCTACACCGCCATCGACCTCGCGACCGGTGCCTATATCGCTGTGGCGACGGGCGCCGTCCTGCTCTCTTTCCGCGGCGATGGAATCCCCGGCTGGCCGTGGGTCCTGACGGCGCACGCCCTGATTCTGGCGCTGGTGCTGCTGGCCCCGCGCGCCCGCAACGCGGGCCCCATCGGTCGCTTCCTGGGCGACTGGTATCCGATGCTGCTGCTCCCCGCCCTGTACGGCGAGATCGGCATCCTCACGCTGAGCGCCGGCTTTCAGAACGATCTTCTCATCCAGCGGCTCGAGACGTGGGTCTTCGGCTCGCAAATCTCGTATCGCTGGATCCGGGAGTCGCCCAATGTGGTCTTCTCGTGGGTGGTTCACGCGTGCTACCTCGCGTACTACCCGATTCTATACGCCGCTCCGTTTGCGCTCTGGATGGCAGGCCGGCGCGACGCGTCGCGGCACACGATCTTCGCCGTCATGGCGACGTTCTACCTCTGCTACGTCGCCTTCCTCTTCTTCCCGGTCGCGGGACCGCGCTATGCCTTCGACGGCCCGCACAATGCGGCGACCGAAGTCGCGCCGGCGCGCTTCGCCGCCTGGCTGCTGGACCGGGGGGATTCGTGGGGCGCCGCGTTCCCCTCGTCGCACGTCGCCGCTTCGGTCGTGGCAACGGGGATGGCACTGCGCTATTGGCGCGCGCTGGGGCTCGTGCTCCTGCCCTTCACCGCCGGCTTGATCCTCGCGGTGGTCTACGGACAATTCCACTACGCCGTGGATGCGCTCGCCGGATTCATCGTGGCGGCGTTGATGCTCGGCGTCATGCAGACCGCGGAAGCGACCGCGCGGCAGCCCCTGCCGGTCGCCGATTACAGGGTGGAGTCCGGCAGCAGCGTCTAATGCTCCATGTGCATGTGGGACATCGGCGCCGCGACCGCCGATCTGCCCACGGGCCCCATGAAGTGACGCAGGTCTTTCTGGTAGAGTGAGTCGGCCTCGTTCGTCGCGGGCCACGGGGCTTTGCGATCCGGCATGAACAAGCCGCCCACCACACCCATCCCGCCGTTGGGAATCGGCTGACCCGTCGGATTGTCATAGATCACCCGCACGCGATAGCGGTGCGTCGGAGTGATGCGCACGCCAATCCCCGTCACGCCATAGAGCCGGCCCATCGGCACGGCGCTCGGCTCGCCCCGGGCGGCGGGAGCGGGCTCTCCGTGCCACAGCAGTTTCCCTGTCGTCGCGTCCCAGAACTCGATCGTCTTGCCGTATTCGTGCATGTGCCCGCCGATGACGATGAGCTTCCCGTCGACGGCCGGGCTTCCTTCATATGACCGCTCGGTCCGTCCGGGCGACAGATCGAACGACTTGTCACCCACGGGAAATGCGACATCGAGCTGCCAGGGGATCACGGAGAAGAACGGCCACGGCCGATGGTCCGGCACGTAGCTCAACACGAGCCGCACGCGCACACCGTGATAACTCACCGCGGTCGGATTGTGAACCATGGCATTCGCCAGGATCCGTTGGCCGGCGCGAATCGGCGAACCAAACAGCAGCCACGGGAATCGGATTTCGCCCGTCTCCATCCCCGACGCCAGGATGCGCCGTGAAATCGGGAGGAACAGCTCACGCTCGCTCGGATCCATCACGTTCATGTGGTGCAGCAGACCGGTGGGCAGATGGCGGCCGGTTTCGTCGACGAGCTCGGCGTGTAAGGCGTAGATCGAGCCAGTCACCGGGAACTCCCCCACCGACGCCGCCTGGTCGACGACGGTACCCGCCGGGAGATCCACAGCCGGCAGTTCCAGGACGAGCTCGTTGCGTTCCGGGTTCTTCGTGATGGTGGTCCGCTCCAGCGCGCTCCAATCGTCTGAGGACGCCGGCGGCGGGACGGGATCGGCGCTCGCGGCGTAGACAGAGGCGGCCAAGCGAAGCGCGGCGACGACCACGAACATGCGTGGAGCCATCGAGACTTCCCTCACCGAACCAGTGGTTCCGTTGCGGCAGCGATGTTAGAAAAGGGAACGCCATCGAGCACGACACCGGATGGGACGGTGACGTCGAGGCGCTCCAATACCGTCGGCATCAGATCTACTGTACGGATGGGAGAGTCCGGAAGACCCACACTAGCGGCGATCGGGACCTCCATGTGTTCCGCAATGAGACTGCCGTGGCCGGCCCGGTGTTCGGGGATTTCCCAGGGGCCGCGGAAATCCGCGCCCGGCGCCGCCGCAAGGACGAGATCGCCGGCCCGGGGTGTCTGGAAGAGCTGCAGCAGCTGGCGGGGGGCGTCAGGCATGTCGGTTTCCCTCGTGCGTGCCAGAAGATCGCGGTCATCCAGCTCGATGTACCCGCCGAGCCCCAGCGGATCGCCACTTTCGGGTTGATAGGAAATCAAGCCAGACGACTCAGTTAACCGCGCCCGGCCGCCTTGGGTTCGCACGACGATGCCCCCCGCGTCGCCGCGGCAGGCGGCGAGCCGAACGGCCGGTAACGCGAGCAGACGCTCGAGGATGGCCATTGGGATGGCGGATTCCGTCAGCGGCCGCTCTCGACCTGACCGAGGATCGAAATAAAGCTGCACGCTCGCATTGCCCGACACCATCGTCGCAACACGGGCCCCCCGGCGCCACACATGCACGGGGTGCCGCAACGTACGCACACCGTCCGCTTCTAACAGGACGGCCGGGTCGGCATGGTCGCGCATGACCGTCATGCCGTGATCGGACGCGACGAAGAAGGCCGGGAGTTCCCCCTGCTTCCTCACGCGCGCGACGAACGCGCCCAGCGCCCGGTCCACCAACCGATAGCTCTCGAGCACCGCTGGATGGAACGGATCCTTGAGGTGCGAGATGCCGTCGACTCCCGGAAAGACGACAAACATGAAGCGCCACGACTCGGCGGCGGCATCGAGCCACGCACCCGCGATCGCCCGATCGAGCGCGGGATAGGTCCCGACGTAGTGCGCCGCGGCGCCGAGGGCGGCGCGGCGGAACGTCAGACGGTTTCCACCCGAACGAAGCCCGCGAGTCAGTGGCGTGCAGATCGCGATGCTTTCCGGAACCAGGTCGAACAACGATGGAGCCGGCGCGATATCGCGGTTCAGCCAGCTCCCCTGCACCCCGCAATAACTGCGCGCGGCGCGCCATTGCTCGCGCCAGCTGCCGGCGGCACCGCGTCGGTCGAGCCAGCGAATGCCAGGAATGCCGACGCTCCCGGGATAGCGGCCGAAGAGCAACGGGATGTACGCGACACCCGTCGTCGAGGGAAACACGGTCGTGCCGGTCGTAAGACCACCGCGCTCGATGACCCAACGGGCGAGGTTGGGGAGGTCGCCGCGTCCGAGCAGCTCCCGCAGCACATCAGCGCGGGCGCCGTCGATGAGTACGAGAACCGCCCTGCGCGAGCCGTCCGGCATCAATGAAAATCTAGAACAAGAAGGCGGCCCCGGCATCCGCCGAGGCCGCGGGTTTCTTGCCACGCAATCACTACTCGACCTTGATCGCGATCTTCATGCCGAGAGTGAGGTGGGGCGTGCAAAAGCCCTTGTACGTCCCCTTGGGCGCGTTGGCGAACGACACTTCGTACGTCTCGTTCGGCTGCACCAGGAACGGGCCCGACAGGTTGTCGACGGTGTTCTTCATGCCGGCCTGGAGGGCCGCCGCGCCACCCGCGGGAATGGAGTCAGACCAGAACGTGATGTTGTGCGGTCCACCCGACACGTTGGTGAACCGGACGGTCGCGCCCGCGGGGACAGCGATCGAGCTGGGCTCGAACGCGGCGCGGGTGCTGCCGTTACCAGTCATCTTCACTTCGACGACGGGACCTGTCGTCGTCGGGGCGGCGGGCGCGGCCGGCGGCGCGCTCGTCTGGGACTGGTTCTGATCGCTGCCCTTCTTGCCACAGGCGAGCGCGCCGATGGCGACGACTGTCGTGAGCAAAGCGAAACGCATTGCGGGACTCCTCAGGACGTGGAGTGGGGACTGGGGGATAGTGTCGCTGTTGGTGTCGCTTGTGAACTCTTTCACAATAGCGGTCAATATAGACGGATGACCAAAAAACGGGAGGCCTCCAAAATCCGGGGCATTTCCTCCATTGCGTTCCCGGTCGTAACTCCAATATTGGGGCGCCTTTTTCGGCACTTCACCTAATGGAGGATTACCGTGCAAAGAACGTTCGCAATGCTCGCCCTCCTGTCCGCGCTCGCCACGGGCGCGCGAGCACAAAGCTGGCATACGGAATTCGGAATCCAGAGCGGCTACACGCGCCTCAAGCCCGCGGGCACCGGGGCTTCCGATCACATCGATGTCTTTGGCATCCCCGGATTCAACGTGCCGGCGCTCGTTCCGGCCGGCGCGTCCCTGTTCGCTGTCCTGCCGTGGAAGAACAAGATCGCGGTCGAGACGTCGCTGAGCGCGCGGCAGGGCAATGACGGCCTTCTTGGTGATGCGACGTCCTTGAATCTCAGCGTTCGCGGGGACTATGCGATTACCCCGAAGATCTATGGCGCGGCCGGCGGCCTGCTGAACTGGATAGAGACCGGAGGGCAGCACGAAACTCAGCTCGGTGTTGGCGCGGCAGTCGGCTACCGTTTCGGTTTTGTTCGCGGCTTGCGGGGACGGATCGAAGCCAACGTGGCGTTTCTTGGCAAGTCGAACCTGCTCTCACCGGTCGATATCTACTCCGTGCAATTCGGTGTCTCGAAGCAGCTGGGGTCGGCCGCGGGGACCGCTCGCGGTCGCACCGCCGCACCAGCGCGCGCCTCGAACCGCGCCTGGCAACCGGCATTCGGCGTGCAGGGCGGTTACACGCGCTCGCACACCGTTGGTGGCGGTGCCGATCTGACCGCATTGTCGGTTCCTGGCCTCGGCGGCGCGGTCAGCATTCTCGGGACGCCGGCTGGACCACCGGTCCTATTCGCAATCCTTCCGATCGGCCGCAAAATCGCGATCGAGCCCGGACTCGATGTCTCCCGCATCCAGACGTCCGGGACGACGGTGTTTGGCGGAAACCTCGCCGCGCGGTTGAACTACGCGGTCTCCGGTGGCTGGTATGCCGCCGCGGGCGGCAATCTGTTGTACCTCAAGGTGACGGGCAGCGGCGGCGAGAGTGTAACGGGAATGAACCTCGCATGGGGTTATCGCTTCCCGTTCACGAGCGGTCTCGGTGGTCGGTTCGAGATGGGGTACACGATGATGCGTAAAAACACCAATGTCGGGTTGCCGCCGACGAACACCCTCGCGCTCCAATTCGGCGCGACGATGCCGTTGCGATAGACAGTGCGTCCTGATCGATGCACGGCCCCCGCGGTAACCAGCGGGGGCCGTTGCATTTTTGACAGTCCGGGACGACACTAACGCCTATGCCTGATTCGTCCCTGCCCCAAATCCCACCACAAGAACTCGCGGAGCGGCTCGACCGCGGGGAGCCTTTGCAGGTCCTCGACGTCCGCGCGCCGGAAAAAGTGGAACGCGGCCACATCGCGCTCGGGCCCGAGCTCGAGTTTCATGCCCATCCCAACTCAAAGCTCTTCGCGCTGCCCGACGTCGGCGCGCTCGACCTCGACACGACCCGGCCCATCGCCGTCGTCTGCGGTCACGGCAACTCCAGCAAAAAGGCGACGGCATTCTTGCGCGAGCGGGGCTATGAGGCGTACTCGGTCATCGGCGGCATGGCTGCCTGGGAAACGGTGTACGTCGCGCGCCACCTCTCGCCCACCCCTTCCCTCTCCCACGTCGTGCAGCTCGATCGCGTCGGCAAGGGAGCGCTCAGCTACGTCCTGGTGAGCGACGGTGACGCCCTCGTCGTCGATCCGGGACGGCACATCGAGCGCTACGACGCGCTGCTGACCGAGCTGCGCGCGACGCCCGCGGCGGTAGTCGATACGCACATTCACGCCGACTACGTGAGCGGCGCGCGCGCGGCCGCGGCTCGCTGGCAGGTCCCCTACTTCCTGCACCCTGACGACGCGGTGTCTCCGTACGATCAGACGCCAGGGAAACTGACCTATCAAGCGCTGGGCGACGGCGACACCATCGCGTTCGGGCGCGCCACACTGCGAGCGGTGCACGTGCCCGGACATACCCTTGGCAGCATTGCGCTGCTCGCGGACGACGGCCTTGCCCTCACGGGCGATTTTCTGTTCGTAAAGTCCGTCGGCCGGCCCGACCTGGCAGGCCGTTCCGAGTCGTGGGCGAAGCTGCTCTGGCAGAGTCTCGAGCGCGCGCGCCAAACCTGGCCTGGGGATCTGCTGGTCCTGCCTGCGCATTACGCCAGCGAGGCCGAGCGGCGCGCCGATCGTGCCGTCGCCGCCCGCTTCGACGTGATCAGCGCGACCAACACGGCCGCGGCCATTCAGGATGAACGAGTGTTTCTCAAATGGATTGCGGATCATCAATCAAGCTTCCCAGATGCCTACCGCACGATCAAGGAAGCCAATCTTGGTTTGGTGGAGCTTTCAGAACCGGATGCAGAGACGCTCGAGTCCGGTGCCAATCAGTGCGCGGTGATGTAACCCCCAGCCTGTAGCGTAGTTACGGAACCATCCCACCCGGCTGTGCAACTACCGAGGGAGCCCGCGTCTCTCATGGCGTCCCTAACCAGGTGCAGTCCATGCGTACGTCGCGGGTATTGGGCGCCGCCGCCCTGCTGTGCATCATCTCGTCTGCCTTGCCGGCGCAAGGCTGGATCGACCCTGTGCGGCCCATCCCGCAGGTCCCGAACGGGCCGATCGAGCGCCTCCGCAGTGCGGTGCAAGTCAGCATCAGCGGACGCGTTGCGCGCGTCACCGTGGAAGAGTGGTTCCGCAATAACGGGCCCACGCTGAACGAGGGGATCTATCACTTTCCGCTGCCGGGCGAGGCCGTTTTCTCGAGCTACTCGCTCTGGCAGGGGGATCAAGAGCTGCGCGGCGAAGCGATGGATGCGGCGCAGGCGCGCGCCATCTATGAAGCCATCGTCCGTCAGAAGCGCGATCCCGCGTTGATCGAGCTCGCCGGCCAGGGGTTGATCCGCGCCCGGGTGTTTCCGATCGGACCCGGCGAGACCCGCAAGATCACGCTGAAATACACGCAGCTCCTCGACCGCGCCGGCGACGCGTGGCGGTTCCGCTATTTGGGCGACCGCAATCGTCAAACCGCCCCGCGCAGTTTTCGGCTGGAAGTCGACAGTGCAGCGCGCTTCGGCGATCCCTACTCTCCCACGCATCAGGTCCAGGTCACGCGTCGCGATGATCGCCTCGAGGTGACGCTCAGCGAAGGAAGCGCGGCCGCCGGTGACTTTGAGCTCCTGCTGCCGCTCGCCCGCGGGCTGATTGGGCTCTCGCTCGTACCGCATCATCCCGTTGGCGAGGACGGGTACTTCATGCTGCTGCTCGCTCCCGGCGCGGCTGCCGACGCCGCGACGCTGCGGCGCGACGTCGTCGCGGTGATCGACGTCTCCGGCTCGATGTCGGGCGAGAAAATTCAACAGGCGAAGTCCGCCTTGATTCAGCTGCTCGGCACGCTGCGCGAGGGCGATCGATTCCGGCTGGTCGCGTTCTCCGGTGGGGTGCGTCGCTACGCACAGGGATGGACCGGCGTCACGACCGATACGCGCCGCGACGCCGAAGCTTGGATTCGCAGCCTCGAAGCCGAGGGCGGGACGAACATCGCCGGCGCACTCGCCGAAGCGTTCGCCCAGGCGCCGGCCGACCAGTCGCTGGGGGTGGTCGTGTTCCTCACCGACGGCCAGGCCAGCACCGGCGAAACCGACCCCGAGCGGATCGTCGCGAGCGCCGAGCAGGACCGCGGCAAGTTCCGGGTCTTTTCATTCGGCGTCGGCGACGATGTGAATACCTATCTGCTCGACCGGCTCACCGAGCGGGCGCGGGGCACCACCGAGTACATCCGCCCCGGCGAGAACATCGAGCGGGCCGTCGGCACGCTGGCCGCCAAGGTCGCCAGTCCGGTCCTCACCGATGTGACGATTACCGCCGGCTCGGGTATCGAGCTGTATGACCTGCAGCCCGGTAGCCTCCCCGACCTGTTTGCCGGAGATGAGATGGTCGTGCTCGGGAGATACCGGGGAGCGGGGAATGGGGAATGGTCAGTGACGGTCCAGGGCCGGCGCAACGGTAAGCAGGAAGAGTTTCGTACGACGATTGGCGAGCGGGAAAACGACAACGCGCGCTATATCGAGCAGCTGTGGGCCGCTCGCAAGGCGGGTGCGCTGTCGCGCGAGATCCGCCTGCACGGCCAAACGCAAGAGATGATGAATGCCTTGAAGCAGCTCGCCCTGCGGTACGGCATCTTGACCGAATACACGTCGTATCTGGTGCAAGAGCCCAGCGTCGCGCTGCGCCGGCAGGCCGAGGACCGGGTTATGCAGGCACCGGCCCCGGCACCCGCGGATCAAGCGGGTGCTGAGGCGGTCGGGCGAGCGGCGCGCGAGCGTTCAATGTCCGATGCGATGCTTCTCGAGGAGGTTGTGGTGACTGGAAGCGTGAACGCGTCCAAGCTGGACGAAATGCGGCGCGCGCGCTCGGGGATCAACCCGACGCAGCGCGTGGGCGGGCGGCTTTTCATCCTGCGCGACAGCACCTGGACCGATCTGGGCCATGGCGATTCGCTGCGGGTGGTGACCATCGCTCCGTATAGCGACGCCTACTTCGCGTTGCTGAAGGCCGTCCCGGATTTGCGGGAGGCAGCCGCACTCGAGCCGGCGGTGCTGGTAGCCGGGCGGCGTGCAAGCATCAAGATTGAGACAGGTGGCAAGACTCGCTGGCTTCCAGGCGAACTGGAGCGACTGGTGCGCGACTTCAGAAGCTGAGACGTGAGTGCCTGACGACATCGCCGAGGTGTATCGCAGTACCTATCCCGCGCTCGTGCGCTTCCTGTACCGCAAGGTCTGGGACGCCGAGCGCGCGGAGGATCTCGCGCAAGAAGCGTTTGCGCGTGCCCTGGTCCATCGGCCGGAGAACACGCGAGGATGGTTATTCGTGGTGGCGGCAAACATGGCGCGTGACGAAGCGCGCCGCGCGGCGCGGGAGAAACGGCACCTGACGCTGTTAAAGAGTGAGCCGGATGCTGTGCACAGCTCGCCGGAGGAGGACATCGATGCCGCGACGCGCACCAAGCGCGTCCGCGCGGCACTCGACGAGCTCACGCCGCGGGACCGTGAGGCGCTGCTGCTGTGGGATGCCGGCATGTCCTACGACGAAATCGCCGCGCAGACCGGATTGGCGCGCGGCGCAATTGGAACCACGCTGGCGCGGGCGCGCCGGAGATTGGTCGAAGCCTATGATGCAGGACTGGAAGGAGGACAGCATGTCGCACGTGGATGAGGGAACGCTGCACGCATACCTCGACGGCGAGCTGCCCTCTGCAGAGCGGGCGGCACTCGAGGCGCACCTCGCAGGCTGCGCGACGTGTCGCGCGAACCTCACCGAAGAGCGTACGCTGCGTGAGCGCGCCACGGCAGTGCTGGGGTCCGCTCGACCCGCCGAGCGTCCGGCGCCGCCCTTGGAACAGCTCCGGCGCGAACCCCAGCGTTCGCCCTGGCGGGTGCGCAGATCGTTCGCATGGGCCGCTTCGATCGCCCTGGCGCTCGGGCTTGGCTACTACATGCGGAGTCCCGGTGCATCCCATGTGAGTTCCGTCCCACCGCCTCCGGCGCAGCCGGTTGCCGTGGCGGAGAATCGCGCCGTTGCGACTGAGGAAGACAAGACACCAGCTCGTCCCCAGAGCCAGCGTCGTCCCGGCGAGCGGCACGCGTCGCGCCCGGTGGATGAGGTCGTCGTC
>Ga0193755_1000141_pt1 | contig 19625 bp, 16 predicted proteins | sample H1a2metaG_FD_144921 | JGI IMG/M metagenome (GOLD analysis project Ga0193755, IMG submission 144921) | Soil microbial communities from a riparian zone of the East river system, Colorado, United States - H1a2 | ecosystem: Environmental > Terrestrial > Soil > Riparian zone | place: USA: East River...
CAGCGCCATCGCGCTTTTCTTGACCGACAAATACCGCACCAAGAAGTTGGGCCCTGCGGTCGGCGATCCGAAGCGCGGCGAGTATCTTTCGTGGCTTGCCTACCGGCCCGGCGTCATGGAGCCGGCCATCCTTTCACGCCGCTTCGACATCGAGCACGTGTACGGCGCCATGGGATGGGCGCCGGCCGATGAAGTTGAGGAGGTGCTCAACAGGCATTTGGCGTCGCGCCAATACTTTCTGGACGATGCATTTTCCGCGTTGGATATCCTGCTCGGCGGCGGCCTGCATTTCTTGATGCAGGCGCAGATGATCAAGAGCACGCCTGCGCTGCAGGCCTATTCGGCGCGCATCACGGATCGGCCTGCTTACCGCAAAATGATGGAAACGGACAAGCGCTGAAATGCGGCACCTGGCGACGTGGTGCAGCTTGCTTTAGCCGCGTGCTCTAGTACAATGCGCGGCTCTTTCCGGTGCGGGGTGGAGCAGTCTGGCAGCTCGTCGGGCTCATAACCCGAAGGTCGCAGGTTCAAATCCTGCCCCCGCTACCAACGCTTACTTGCAGGCCGACCTTCGCCACCGGCCTGCCTGCGGCGTCCAGGCCCACCGGGATGGTTCCCAGCAGGTCGCGCAGTGCGTCACGGACCTCACCTATCCTGGTCCCCGCGACCTGTCTCAGGTTCTTGACCATCCGGCGGTACCTGGCCATCCGGTCGCAAAATGCCGTGACTGGCGCGTCCACGGGTTCACTCTTGATGCTTTCGAGCAACGCCAGTTCGTCTTCGGCAGTTTTCAGGCGCGCGCCGATGGCCCCGGTCGCCTGAAGTGTTCCGGTGGCGATGGCGTCCACCAGCCGTCGCACTTCGCCGCTGAGTTCGTTCCTGCGCCGGTCTCGCGCCTGTCTGCCCTGGTCGAGGTGCTTCTGCCTGTCTCTCACGGACGCCTTGAGCGCCGTTTCGTACTCGGTGAGCGCTTCGTCGGTTAGCAGGCCGTGCTCGACGTATTCAAGCACCTGGTCCTCGACGTCCAATCGCGGCGCTCGGACTCGGTTCTTGCATGCGCTCTCTCCGGCGTTTAGCCATGTCGAGCACGCATAGCTCGCGCCCTTCGCGCCCGCGATGACGAACCTCGACCCGCACTGGTCGCAGACGAGCAAGGTTGATAACAGATATTTGGGCGCGCGCCCCTTGCCCACGGCGACGGCCTGATATTTGGACAGACCTTTCTTGATCGACTCGCCGACCTCGCGACTTCGTTGCGCGATGCGGGCATGAACCTGACTCCAAAGTTCGTCGCTGACGATGCGAAGGGTCTCGTCCTTCGCGACGATCCAATCCTCTCGCGGCCGAGGCACGAATCCACGCGCGCCGCTGCGGACTTTCTTGCGGCTCTTGCTGCGGTTCCAGACGACCTCGCCGATGTAGATCCGGTTTCGCAGGATGCCGTACACGCCGGACTGCATCCACCTGTGCTCCGCAATTATTCGAGTCAGCGACTATTGAGTCGATCTCGAATCTCGATGCGAGCGGTGGCATGATTGAACAATGCTAAGGCTCCTCCTCATCTTGATTCAGTTGGCCGCTGACGCGATTCGTTGGTGTTGCCTGGTGCTGCGGTCACAACGGTCGATCGAGGCCGAGAATCTGTTTCTGCGCCGACAGCTCGCACTGTACGTCGAGCGCGGTGTTAAGCCGCGGCGGATCGATTCGGTGACACGGGTCGCGCTGGCGTTCCTTTCACGATTCTTTCCCTGGCGAGACGCTCTGGTGGTGGTGCGCCTGGAAACGATGATCCGTTGGCACCGAGCGGGATGGAAATTGTTGTGGCGTTTGAAGTCGCGACCCGGCCGTCCATCGATTCCGGTTGAGGTTCAGGCCTTGATCCGCCGGCTAGCAAACGAGAATCCATCGTGGGGCGAGGAACGCATTGCCAATGAGCTGTTGCTGAAGCTGGGAATTCAAGTCTCTCCGCGAACGGTGAACAAGTATCTGCCGACCCGACCCGCACGTCGACCGCGAGGTGATATGCGCTGGTCAACCTTTCTTCGCCTGCACGCCCAGGGGATCATTGCCTGTGACTTTTTCCTTGCGGTCACCGTAACCTTTCGACTGCTGTATGTATTCGTGGTGATCGAGCATCGCAGTCGACGCTTGATTCATTGCAATGTCACCGCGCACCCGACTGCGGCTTGGACGCTGCAACGGCTGCGTGAGGCAATTGGAGTGCAAGACCGGTACGAATACCTGCTTCACGATCGCGACAGTATCTTCGCCAATCATCTCGACGAGTCGATCGGACGGCTCGGCGTCAAGGTATTGAAATCCCCGCCGCAAAGTCCAACGGCCAACTCGATTTGCGAACGAGTCATCGGGACTATCCGCCAAGAGTGCCTCGATTGGCTAATTCCCCTGACCGAATCGCATCTGCGGTCGATCCTAAAACCGTGGATCGCGCACTACAATACCGGGCGCCCACATATGGCGTTAGGTCCTGGTGTACCTGACCCTCCGAGCGGAATGCAGCATAATGCCGCTCCAAAATCACGACATCGCTTGCGCGAAGACAGGGTCGTGCGCGCTCACTCCATTCTCGGTGGCCTGCACCACGAGTATTTCTGGGCGCCAGCGGGCGATCATTGAGTTCTTGCGGATGACAGGGGTGTTCTCACTGGCATTCTATTTTCTCGAGTACGCCATGCGGTCCTGCCCGGCGGTGATGATTCCGCAATTGGTCAAGACCATCGGTGTCTCGACGCTTGGTGTAAGCGACATCGAGGCGCCTCAGCGCAGGTGGGCGGCAGGTTCCGCGCTCGCTTCGGTGTCGTGAGCTCCCGGTAAGTCGGTGAGCTGTAGTCTGGAGTCGAGCATCGGGATACTAGGGGATCTGCAGCAACCCCGACGAAGGAGAAATGCTCGGACGGCGAGAAGCCCGCGACGCGCACTAGACATAGCCGCAGGGTGAATTTGAGCGCAACTACGATAGACTATCGCTTGGCCGACCATGCAAGGGGTCGATCCTTTTATTTGATGAATTCGACGAAATGACCGTTCGAATAGATGTAATGAATCACACCCTCAGAAAACAGCGTGGTTGCAATAGTCGCAATAGTCGGTTAGATCAATTGGGCTGTCTCGGTTTTGCCCTCCTGGTGGGCTGCTTAACAAGATGGGCCATGACTCCGGATAAAGGATCCTCTGGATGCTGTAAATGATGGACTCGTTCGTGACCGTGCGCGCCGCATGGATGAAGAAGCCTTGAGCGCGCTAGGGCGCGCGAAAGGGCGGAAGTGTCATGCAATCTCACTCAGTCAAGTGCTTCGCGGTCGTGGCGGGGCTTGCGCTGGGGATGGGTGGAAGCCTGTGCACCGCAGTTGCCGACACCACGGCGAGTGACCGCTCTGGCGCTCTTCAAGAGATTGTCGTGACCGCTCGACGTCAGAATGAATACTTGGAAAAGGTTCCCGTGGCCGTTGACGCTCTGTCGACATCGGCGCTGACAGAGCAGCACATCACCAATGAGCAGGAATTACAGACGGCGGTACCTGGCTTGCTGACTGTGGCGGCGACATCGACAAATCAGCTGGCCTTCTCGATCCGGGGACAAGCGCTCGACGCTTACTCCTACGCATCTCCCACCGTGGTCGCGTATTTCGACGAATTTCAGACGGGAGGGACAAGCTCCACCACGTTTTTCGATCTGCAGTCGGTGCAGGTTTTAAAAGGCCCTCAGGGCACGCTGTTTGGCCGCAACGCGACCGGCGGCGCGGTTCTGTACACAACCACGCAACCCGGCAAGGAGTTGGAAGGTTACTTCAATTATACCGCTGGGAATTTCAATGAGCAGAAATTAGAGGGTGCGGTCACAATCCCGCTCGCTGAGTGGGCGTCCGTTCGTTTAGCCGCGGAGGATGAGCATCGCGATGGCTATGAGCACAATATCTATCTCAATGTCGATGAGGGCTCGATCGACAACCGGAATTTTCGAGGTACTTTGTTGCTGACTCCTCTGGCTGCGCTTCAAAACACGACCACAATTCAGTACGGCAGGCAGCGCGGAAACTCGGGTGCGCTCAAGATCATGAGCGGAAACGTCAACTGTCCGCCGAGTCCCCAATGCGCCGCCGCCGAGCTCTTTCCGCCGGGGGTCCCGACAGGGGGGGCGCATCCGGCGAAGCTCGCGGCTTATAACGGGATTCTAAACTTCATTGCCATGGAGGGTAAGCAACCTTTCTGGAATGTCTGGAACGACAGCGACGATGAGCACGACGCGCAACTAAAGGAAGCAGTGAATAAAACCACCTATACAGTGAACGATGACCTCTCGATCAAAAACATTGTTGGCTACAATCAAGTGGTCTCGCATGACCTCACCGACGCCGATGGCAGCCCCTTTCAAGTACTGACGATTGGACCGATCGGTGGACCAAACAGGGAGGGTTTTACCTATTCGACCGAGCAGTACTCCGAGGAGCTGCAACTCGCTGGCACGGCGCTCGTCAAGCGGCTCAACTACCTCGTTGGCGGCTACTACGCCCGAGACAACGAAGGGCACAATGCCCTTGTGAACGTCGGCTGCGGTTCCATCGCGTTTCCCGCGACCCCGGAGAATCCCGCGGGATGCGAGGTGCCGGGCGGTTTTCGCTACAACTTCGAGAACGACGAAGAGTCGCGTGCTTTGTTCGGACAAGCCACTTATGAGTTCATCGACAATCTCAAGGCGACGGTGGGCTATCGCGAAACATGGGAGGCTATCAATTTTCGTTATGTTCGCGATGGCAGCGTACCTGACGATGTGCACCTGTTGGCGGGCGTGCCCTTGCCCCGGATACTCAGCGAGCGGGAACCGAGCTGGACGTTGGGATTCGACTATCAGCTCACGCCGGAAACCTTGCTCTACATCGCTCAACGCGGGGGCTTTCGAGTGGGCGGTTTTAACGGCACCAGCATCGTCCAGACGAGCACGGGTGCCACGAATATCGACTCGTTCAGGCCGGAGATCGCACGCGACTTCGAGCTCGGTTTCAAGTACGCGGGACGACTCGGCAAGTTCCCGGTGCGCATTGACGCGGACGTGTACGAGGAAAGAGTGAGATATGCGCAGCGGGTCGTCTATGCCGGAGTTGCTTCCTTCACGGTCAACGCCGACAAAACTCAAGTTGACGGCTTTGAGCTGAACGCGCGGATTGATATTACTTCCTGGTTACAAGCTGGGCTCGACTATGCCTACACCGACGCGCGTTATGTCGATGGCGGCACCCATTTTACGCAGGTCGACGCCATCACCGGCGCCATCAACCACCGCACGGTTATCTTGGGACCCTACGGCGATACACCGAAAAACGCGGGCTCCCTCTATTTGCGAGTCGCCCATGATCTGCCGAACTCTTTGGGCCAACTGGTGGTGCGCCAGGACATCTACTCGCAGAGTTACTTTTACTATTCGAACCTCGCCGCCAGTGTGAACGTTCCTCCCAATGGAGTCGGTCCGCTGGATCCCAACACCAAGATCAGTGGCTACACCCTCCTAAACGCCCGGGTCGAGTGGAACAATATTGCGGGATCTAAGGTCCACGCGACGGCCTACGTGAGGAATATGCTTAATAAGCAATATGAGGTTGGAGGTATCGGACTAGGCGCAGTTGTAGGCGTGGATTCCGTGATACTGGGTACCCCGCGGATGGCGGGCCTGGAGGTCGGGTTGAAATTCTGAGAGTCCGAAATCCAACCCGGTCAGGCAGATTCCACGCTGTCCGCGCGTGCCCGAGAGATCATCATCAATCGGCGCTGATGAAGCGAATCTGGGGCAAAGCTGTGAGGGGAGGAGTGAAGACTCAGGTTCCACATTGACGCGCTGCGCAAAGCGTTGTCCCAGGATGGCATGGAGGATCCATGCATCCGAAAAGTTGTTGGGCGTGGCTATATCTTTACCGTACCGATCTGTCGAAGCAGTCGGCGAAGGCAACGGTCTACTCTGAGACAGTCAGATCATCGATGTGAGCTTCCCGCCGGCGTGTACTTCTGCAGAGTCCTCCCTGAGTCCATCCCGTGAGCTTGCCGTGAGCCGCCGCGTCCTACCCTCGTTCCAAACAAACCACGCGGGAATGTTTTTCAACTGCCTTGACGAACGATCCACGTCTTCGGGGGGCAATTCAAGCTGTGAGTCCATCATCTCTTGCAGTTGTGTCCGGCGCACGATTCCGCTGCCTTGAATCGGGATCCTCGCCCATGGCGTACCGCGCTTCATGGTCCACATGGCATCGGCCCGAGTGGGAACTCGAATTTCAGGCCGCACACGGAGCTCAGCGCGCTGTAATCGCGAAGCGCGCGGTTTTCTCCAAACGTTCCTGGTAAGATGGCGTTGTCACCGTCGAAAACGGGGAGGAGTAGACGCGGACTAGGAACCTTCGCAGAAAACTCCAAATCCCGTGAGTCGATTGCAAAATGGCCGCGGCCCGGGCCTGACGGTGCGGTTCGCCAAAGCACTTGGCTTGCCGTTCGTCCGCCGCAGGCGCAGTCTTGGGGACAGCAACAGGCAGCCCATGAGTACGACAACTCTCGACGTCGACTCTCGTGAACGCGCTTCCGCGTCGGAGCAGGGCGTGTTCGATTTGACGCAGTACGCACTGCAGCAAGTGCGCAGGGATGCCGAACTCGTGCTGTTGCGCGGCTCGCGCAAAGATCACGAGAAAGGGAGCCGATCGTCTATTCTGGTTCAGGTACCGGTCACGGACCCTCCCTCTTCCGCAGCTGTGCGCAGGCTGCAGGAGGAATACGCCCTGCAATCCGAGCTGGATCCGGCCTATGTGGTCCGGTCCCTCTCGACGGTGCAGGACCATGGCCGCCCGATGGTGATCCTCGAGGATCCGCTTGGGACCCCGCTCGATCTACTCCTCAATGGCGCGATGGACGTCGCGCAATTTCTACGCCTCGCCATTCGTGTCGCCGCCGCTCTTGGCCATGTACACAGCCGTGGTCTCGTGCACAAGGACATCAAGCCGGCCAACATCCTGGTGAATGATGGTCGAGATCAGGCGCGGCTGATGGGCCTCGGAATGGCGTCGCGTTTACCGCGCGAGCGCCAATCGAGCCAAGTGTCGGAGTATCTGGTCGGCACGCTGGCCTACATGGCCCCCGAGCAGACCGGGCGCATGAACCGCTCGATCGATTCGCGCAGCGATCTGTACAGTTTGGGCGTTACGTTCTACGAAATGCTCACAGGGACTCTGCCGTTTACCGCGTCAGATCCGATGGAGTGGGTGCACTGTCATATCGCGCGACAGCCGACACCACCATGCGAGAAGGTGAGCGGCGTTCCGCCCGCGGTTTCCGCAATCGTCATGAAGTTGCTCGCCAAGACGGCCGAGGAGCGCTATCAGACAGCGGCCGGCGTCGAGAGCGATCTTCGGCGCTGCCTCGCTGAATGGGAAACACAGCATCGCATCGACGAATTCCCGCTTGGCGAACATGACACGCCAGATCGGTTGCTGATTCCAGAGAAACTGTACGGGCGAGAATCCGAAATCGGCGCCTTGCTAACTGCATTCGACCGCGTTGTCGCCGGTGGTAAGCCGGAACTCACTCTCGTTTCCGGATATTCCGGCGTCGGCAAGTCCTCCGTTGTGAATGAGCTTCAAAAGTCGCTTGTTCCGCCGCGGGGCCTGTTCGCATCAGGCAAATTCGATCAATACAAGCGCGATATCCCGTATGCGACGCTCGCTCAGGCGTTTCAGAGCCTGGTCCAGCGACTTCTGGGAAAGAGCGAAGCCGATCTGGCGCCCTGGCGCAACTCGCTCCGCGACGCCCTCGGCGCGAACGCACGGCTCATTATCGAGCTCATTCCGGAGCTGGAGCTCATTATCGGACACCAGCCGCCTGCTCCGGACTTGCCTCCCCAAGACGCGCGACGACGTTTCCAGCTGGTATTCCGTCGGCTCATCGGTGTGTTCGCGCGACCGGAACATCCGCTGGCGCTCTTTCTCGACGACTTGCAATGGCTCGACGCGGCGACGCTAGATCTGCTGGAGGATCTGTTAACAGGCTCGGGTCTGCAGCATCTCCTGCTGATCGGTGCCTATCGCGCCAACGAGCTCACTTCTGCCCATCCGCTGAGGCGGAAGCTCGAGGCGATCGAGACTGCCGGTGGAAACGTAGTGCAGATCACGCTTGCCCCCCTCGCCTCGGAGCATCTGCAACAGATGATTTCGGAAGCTCTTCACTGCGAGGCGGAGCGCGCCGCACCGCTCGCGCACTTGGTGCATGAGAAAACCGGTGGCAATCCGTTCTTTGCCAATCGCTTCATCGCCTCGCTAGCAGAAGAGGGAATGCTCACCTTCGATCGAGACGCGGCGCGCTGGTCCTGGGACCTGGGTCGGATCCGCGCTCGAAGATACACCGATAATCTGGTAGACCTCATGGTCGGGAAGCTGACCCGTCTGACCGCCCAAACACTCAAGACTGTCCAGCAGCTGGCGTGCCTCGGAAATGGTGCCACAGTCGCAACGCTGTCCCTGGTCTGCGGCGAGACCGAGGCGGAGATCTATTCACTGCTGGACGAGGCGGTTCGCGCTGACTTGCTCGAACAGCGAAAAGACTCATACCACTTCATCCACGACCGCATTCAAGAGGCGGCCTATCTGCTCGTTCCGGATTCAGTGCGCGCCGAGGCGCATCTGCGCATCGGACGGCTGCTCGCGGCGCACACGCCGCCGGAGCAGCGAGAGGAAGCAATCTACGAGATCGTTAGTCAACTCAACCGCGCCGCGCCTTTGATCACTTCGGGTCAGGAACGCGAGCAACTGGCAGAGCTAAACTTGATCGCGGGCAAGCGCGCGAAAATTTCAACCGCCTACGGCTCAGCCCTGAACTATCTGGTCATGGGCGCGGCGCTACTACCCGAGGACTGTTGGCAGAGAAGGTACCCACTCGTATTTGCGACGGAAGTCAGCCGCGCTGAATGCGAATGCCTCACGGGTGAGCTGGCCGCGGCAGAAGAGCGACTCGCGACGCTATTCTTGCGCGCTGCGAATCTCGTAGACAAGGCCGCTGTCGCATGCTTACGAGCGACCCTTTACACAACGCTCGCTCGTGCCGACCGTGCTGTGGAAATTTGCGTCGACTACCTGCGCGAGGCCGGCGCCGCCTGCTCACCGTGCCCCACCGACGAGGAGGTCAGCGCAGAGTACGAGCGCCTGTTGGGGCACCTTGGCAGTCGTTCCATTGAAGCGCTTTTCGACCTTCCTCTCATGTCCAATCCAGAATGGCGGGCCACGATGGAGGTCCTCACGGAGCTCTCGGCGCCGGCTTACTTCCTGGACGCGAATCTGTGGTGCCTAGTGCTGCTGCGAATAGCTAATCTGAGCGCCGAGTACGGCAATTGCGATGGATCGTGCTACGCCTATGGCCTCATGAATGCGGTTGTCGGTGCCCGATTCGGCAACTATCAAGCGGGTATCCGCTTCGGCCAGCTAAGCTTAGATCTCATCGAAAAGAAGGGCCTTGAGCGGTTTAAGGCTCGTGTGTACTTCGCGTGCGGGATTGTGGTCATTCCGTGGGGGCGGCATATTCGAGAGGCCGTTCCGCTCCTCCGGCGCAGCTTGGAGATCTCGCTGGAAACCGGCGATCAGCAGTATGCAGCCTATGCGCACCACACTCTCGTCTCGAATCGTCTCACTAGCGCAGATTCACTGGTAGAGGTGCAGCGAGACGCCGATTCCGCGCTCGAACTCGGGCAAAAGGCGCGCTTCGGCCCCGTTGTTGACACCGTGACGGGGCAGCTCGGTTTCATCCGGACGTTGAGGGGATTGACGCATAAGTTCGGCTCTTTTGGCGACGACGGCTTCGACGAGGGTCGATTCGAGCAACATCTCGAGGCAAGTCCGCCCTTAGTCGCATGCTGGTATTGGATTCGTAAGCTGCAGGCGCGCTTTCATGCGGGAGACTATGCGCAAGCGGTCGCGGCGTCCGCGACGGCGCGGCGGCTACTGCATGCAATTGTCGGTTTGTTTGAAGAGGCCGACTACCACTTCTTTACAGCACTCGCGAGAGCAGCCGCATTGGATTCTGCAACTCCGGACGAGCGACGGGAGCATTCCGAGGCGCTGGCACAACATCACAAGCGCCTCGCGCTATGGGCGGAGCAATGTCCGGCGAATTTCGCAGATCGAGCCGCGATGGTAGGCGCGGAGATTGCGCGCCTGGAGGGCCGGGAACTGGAGGCCGAACGTCTGTATGAGAGGGCCATTCGGTTTGCACGCGAGCAAAGCTTCGTTCAGAACGAAGGACTTGCGTACGAGTTGGCCGCGCGGTTCTATGCAGCGCGTGGCTTCGAAGCATTCGCGGATCTCTACCTCCGAAGAGCTCGGCACTGCTACCAGCGATGGGGAGCCGACGGCAAAGTACGGCAGCTCAACGAGCTGTACTCTCGCCTGAGCGAAAACGAACCAGCAATCGACTCGCAAGGCACGAGCGGCGCGCCGGTCGAGCAGTTGGATCTTGCGACCGTGTTGAAGGTCTCGCAAGCGGTCTCATGCGTGCGGCCATTGAGCACGCGGGCGCGGAGCGCGGTGTTTTGATTGCTCGTCGAGGTGATGAGCTGCAGATACAGGCGCAAGCGACCGCCAGCGGAGCGGATGTAATCGTCGACCTGCGTGGCAGCGACACCGACCGTGCCGAAGCCGCTCTGCCGCAATCGGTCGTTCGGTATGTCATGCGTACTCGAGAAACGGTGATCCTCGAGGATGCATCATATGGGAATCTGTTTTCTGCGGATCCCTACCTGATACATCATCGCGCCCGTTCCATTCTCTGTTTGCCATTGGTCAACCAGGGCAACCTCATCGGGGTGCTCTATCTCGAGAACAACCTCGCGCCTCGCGTTTTCGGGCCGGCTCGGATCGCGGTGCTGAAACTGCTCGCGTCGCAGGCGGCGATGTCGCTCGAGAATACTCGCTTGTACCGCGACCTTGCCCAGCGCGAAGCGAGGATCCGACGGCTGGTAGACGCCGATATCGTCGGGATCTTCATTTGGGACCTCGATGGCACCATTCTTGAAGCCAATGACGCGTTTCTGCGGGAGTTGGGACACGAGCGTGAGGATCTCGTCGCGGGTCGCCTGCGCTGGACCGATTTCTCCGCGGCCCAATCGGGCGGGCGCGATCGCCGAGAACTTCTCGCAGAGATCCAGCATACCGGGAGCATGCAACCGTTTGAATGGGAACACGTTCGCAAGGATGGTAGTCGCATGCCCGTCCTGGTTGGTGCTGCGATGTTCGAAGGCGAGAAGCAAGGTGTTGCCTTCGTCCTCGACCTGACGGAGCGAAAGCGAGCAGAACAGGCTCTGCGGAAGAGCGAAGCGTATCTCGCCGAAGCGCAGCAGTTGGCGCACATGGGCAGTTGGGCCTGGAGTCCCGACACCGACCTCAGTTATTGGTCAGAGGAATGCTACCGCGTTCTGGATTTTGATCCACAGGATGGTTTGCCCCGATTCGGGGATTTCTTCTTTCAGCGGATTCATCCTGACGACCAACCCGGCGTCAGGGAACTAATCCAGACGGCTATCCGCGAGAAAGAAGGGTGGGAGGCGGACTACCGTACCGTGCATCCGGATGGCCCCGTCAGGGACATTCACGTCGTAGCTCATCCTGTTCTGAGCACGTCCGGCGATCTCGTTGAATTTGTGGGCACCGTGATCGATGTCACTGAGCGTAAACGAGCTGAGCAAGAACGTGCAAGGCTCCGTCAGCTAGAGGCCGATTTGGCACATATCAATCGTGTGAGCACGTTGGGGGAAATGGCAGCCTCGCTGGCACACGAAGTCAAGCAGCCGATCGCCACCGCACGCAACAACGCCCGCGCGGCGCTGAATTTCTTAGCCAAAAATCCGCCAGATCTGGGCGAAGTCAGAGAAGCGCTCGGGTGTATCGTGGGCGACGCTGATCGAGCCGGCCACATCATCGACCGTATCCGGGCTCACATCAAGAAAGCGCCGCCGCGAAAGGATCGTTTTGATCTTAATGAGGCAATCACCGAGGTAGTCGAATTGGCGCGGAGCGCAATCGCCAAGCATAAGATCTCGCTCGAAATGCGGCTTGCGGAGGAGTTGTCTGCCGTTGAGGGGGATCGTGTCCAGCTACAACAAGTCATCCTGAACCTGACCCTGAACGCGATCGATGCAATGAGCTCGGTCGATGGGCCACGAGACTTGTTGATCAGCACCGAGCAACGGGACACGAATGGTCTCATCTCCGTGCGCGATTCTGGGCCAGGAATCGACCCGCAAAAACGCGAGCGCGTTTTCGAGGCTTTTTATACGACAAAGTCGAACGGAGTGGGGATAGGGCTATCCATATGTCGATCGATTATCAATGCCCATGCGGGCCGTCTGTGGATTGAGGCGAACGAGCCTCGTGGTGCGACATTCCAATTTACGGTTCCGAGCACGGCTAGCGAACTCAGGAGTTCTTCTCAGTCGCTTCACCAGACTCGAGAGCCGTACGAACACAGCGAACCAGATGCTGCTCATCAAAGGGTTTCCGCAGATAACACACGACCCCCTCACTTAGCGCGCGGGCCTCGACGTCGTCATCGGGGTAAGACGTCATGAGAATGGTCGGAATCGGACGCCCTGTTCTAATCAGCGTTCTGTAGAAATCTAGTCCATTCATCGCAGGCATATTGATATCCGTGATCAATGCGGCAGTCTTGGCGAGGTGCGGGGATTGGAGGAAAGCAGCTGCCGACGGGAATACCTCGACCCTGTAGCCGAGTGACTTCATGAGCCTTCTCATCGACTCGCGAAAGAACCGATCATCCTCAACGATCGAAACCAATGACGCTTTCGGCATACGCCTCCGGCAATTTAATCGAACTCGCCATACGGGCGACCCCACCAATGCGATCGTACCCGCATGCGGTCTATCAACCGTGGTCGGCCTCTTCGCCGCCTAAGAATGCCGCTGGAGCAGGACCCGAGGCCATAAGCCTTGGTTTAGGTCGGGTAGACCATCCGCTGTACGATAAACCCTGTTCACCCGGATTGTTTGGAACTACACTTTGGCACAGACGTCGGCAGCCGCATTTGCCCACGGGGAGGGGCCCTTCCGTGGATCCTCGGTCATCAGTTGCTCCTGAGCCTGGCTCAAACTCGTTCGTCGTAGTCATCGATGACGACCCGGAATTTCGCGCTTCGCTCGGACGGCTGCTACGGTCCGTGGGATTGAATCCCCAGCTGTTTGCCTCGATTGCCGACTACCTCGGATTCGAACCGCCCGATTGTCCAACGTGCCTGGTTCTCGATGTGAGACTGCCGGGGCGGAGCGGGCTTGATTTTCAGCGCGATCTCGCGGCGGCAAACACCGAGCTTCCGATCATCTTCATCACAGGGCATGGTGACATTCCGATGACCGTACAGGCGATGAAGGGCGGCGCGATCGAGTTCCTCACGAAGCCGTTCCGTGACCAGGACCTTCTCGATGCCGTCAATCTCGGGCTCGTTCGCGATCGCGTCAGGCGCGAGCAGAACGAAGCCCTGGGTGCGCTAAGGGCGCGATTCGAAGCGCTGACGCCCCGTGAGCGCACGATCATGATTGAGGTCGCACATGGCCGGCTGAGCAAGCAGATTGCGGGTGATATGGGCATCGCCGAGGCTACGGTGAAGGTCCATCGCAGCAACCTCATGCGGAAGATGAGAATCACATCGATGGCACAGCTCTGTCGCGTCGCGGACAAACTCAAGCTGCTGCCGGAGAAGTCGCCGACTCCGTAACACCCGCACCGTGCAGCGCGCAGCTGACCTATCCGATCTTCTAGCTACCTCCGACCGACGGGCGTAAAAGCGCATAAGAGCGCATCGCACCGCGAGCTTCTGTCGCCTCGCGTAGCAAGGCCTTGCGACATCTAAACCAAGGCTTAATGAAGCCAACCATAAACTTATCCTCTCAGCCCCCACGTCGAATTATCACGGCATCAAAAATCGCCGAACATCCATAGCAGGCGATAGGTGTATCTCCGCAGCTGACGATTCAGGGTGTCTCAAAAGGGGTTTGCTATGTCCAGCCGCGAACGTTTCAGAGTCCACGTGTTGGGGCGCTTTCGCTTACTCACAGGAGATGCCCCTGTCACGAATCAACCACGCTTGCGAAAACCGCAGGAGCTGCTGCAGGCCTTGATCGCGTTCGGCGGAACCGAAGTGAGCGCGGGCGTGCTGATCGATGCGCTGTGGCCGGATTCTGAGGGCGATGCCGCATACCACGCGCTCGAAAGCGCACTGTATAGACTGCGCCAGTTGCTCGGCGCACGCGATGCGGTACGCATGGAGGGCGGCAAGGTCAGTCTGGACCGGGATCAGTTGTGGGTCGACATGTGGGAGTTCGAAACGGAGTTGCAGCGTCGTCTTGCTCCGGGGTCGAATGACTCTGAATGGATCTGCCGCCTCCGACTCCTCTATCAAGGTCACTTTCTCCAGCACGAGACCGAAAGGCCCTGGGTCTTGAAGGCGCGCCATGAGTTGCGTGATCGTTTGCTGGGCGCCATTCGCGACGCAGCGCGAGCGTGCGAACTCGCGTGCTGTTGGGAGGATGCTGCGAGCTTGTATCGATCCGGGATCGAGCTCGACTCGCTCAACGAGGGTCTGTATCGGGGCTTGATGCTCTGTCACCAGGAGCTCGGAGATCACTGCGAGGCGCTTCTGGCCTACAGGCGCTGCCGTGAGTTGTTGACGCGCTTCCTAGGCATTCCGCCCAACGCCAAGACGCAAGCCCTCTATCACAGCGTGCGCGAGCGCGCAGCCTACGCAATGGCCGGAGGTGGGCTGTGATCGTGGACTTAGGCCCGCGATGACGCCGCCATGTACCTGTTCAGGCGAGGAGACAACCATGACGCTCGCTTCAGAGACCATGGGCTACTGGTCGGGGACCAAGAACCCCCGTTGGGTTCGCACCTTGTCACGCCCCGGCGCGGCTATCTGCATCACGGCGTCTATGTTGGTGCTTGCACGGTCGTTCACTACTCGGGGCTCGCGCACGGTTTGCGCCGAGGACCGGTGGAAGAAGTTCCTTTCGTTCATTTCGCGGCCGGAGAGCGCGTCTGGGTGAAATCGGGCGCGCCATCCGATTTCGACGTTCGCGAGGTCATCTGCCGAGCACGATCCCGTGTGGGGGAAGACCGCTATCGGCTGTTGACCAACAATTGTGAGCACTTCTGCGAATGGTGTCTGCACGGCACCGGTCGAAGCTTCCAGGTCGAAGCATGGCTTGCTCGTCCCAGACTCACGCTGCTTGCAACACTTCGCCTGATCATTCGTATGTCGTTGTCTACCGTGAAGCTGCTGCAGCGCTAACAGCGTCCCAGCCGTCTGGCCTTCGCCATGATGATCGGCTTCGTTGTGCCAGGATAGACGGGTTCGCTTATTCGTTCCTCAATGGGATGCGAGCGGGCAGGTGTGCTTGAACGCCCGACAAAAGTGGCCGACGCTGAGGTCGAGTGACGAAGCAACGTCCTTGATGACGATCTTGACAGCGAGGTGGCATCCACATGCGCCGGGAGTCGTCGCGATTGACTCGCTGCGAAACCGCCGCGCGGGGTCTGTCTCGAACCTCGGTCGCTGGTCTTCCTGTTAACCCTCGGTCCCGGTCGCCCGTCCAGTACCTCTGCGGCACGGCCGATATGTGCTCTTGTGCCGTCGCTGTCATTAGCGCGCACGCGGCCTCGATGAGCCCAGCGGTCACCATAAATAAATCGAGCGAGCGCTGCTCCAGCGTGAATCCTTGCACAGTCGCGGTAGGGAATGCGCGCAACTGCGTGTGTCGGCGTTCACGCTGATGCGCGCGAGTATAGGCGGCGCACTCGGAAGTCGGCGCAGCAGTCTGGGTCGGGATTGGAGCCGATTCGTAATCGAAGCAATCACGCCTCCAGTTTGTGCGACTCCCGTGCGTCGTGTAGCTCCCCATCCGTAGCGCTGAGCGCGAGCGCACGCCCTCCGCGTGAAAGTCGCGAATGGTGAGTCTGTGATGAGTTGGAGGATGGGAATGTGTGCCCATTGATCTGTGCCACTCACGTTGCCAAGAGGAAGACTTCCATGCCGAAAGCTCAAGCCACTCCCGGAAAAGCACTGCTCTCTCCGGCCGATCATACGTTAATCATGATCGATCACCAGTCACAGATGTCATTCGCTACCAAGACGATCGACGCCACTCTGTTGCGGAACAATTGCGCGCTCGTCGCGAAGGCAGCGCGGGAATTCAAGGTCTCTACAATTCTCACGACGGTGGCCGAGAAGAGCTTCTCGGGACCGATCTATGAGGAGATTCGCTCGGTGTTCCCGAAGGACGAAATCATCGATCGCACATCGATGAACACGTGGGAAGACACGCGCATCGCCAAGCGGGTCAATGAGATCGGCAAAGGGCGAATCGTATTAGCAGGTCTGTAGACGAGTGTGTGCATCGTCGGCCCTGCGCTTTCCGCGCTCGATCAGGGATTCGAGGTGTACGTCATCGCCGATGCCTGTGGGGATGTCTCCGAAGAGGCGCATGAGCGCGCCATGGACCGCGTCATTCAAGCCGGAGCGCGACCGATGACCACGCTGCAGTACCTGCTCGAGCTGCAGCGCGATTGGGCGCGTACCGAGACCTACTTGGAGACGACCGGCATCGCCCGTATGCACGGCGGCGCCTATGGACTCGGCGTGATCTACGCCAAGACCATGTTCGCTGCTTCCGAAGGTCACTAGCTCGAATATGTCGTTGGAGGTAGCTGTTATGAAAATCTATGTGTTGTCGCTGAGCGTGGGCTTGCTGGTCGGTGTGATTTACGGCGTGTTGAACGTGCGGTCGCCCGCTCCGCCGGTGATTGCGCTGGTTGGGCTGTTACTTCGGTATCGCGCCTGCGATGCCCTTTGCGATCGCGGTGATTGCTTTCGAGCTGATCGCGTCCGTCGCCATCCTGACCGGATACCTCTCGAGATGCCGCTCCATCCACTTGCAAATTTGTTGATGTGCGTCGTTGGTATCCGGGTGGAGCTGCTCCCATCACCGTCCATCGGTGTGGGCGCCACACTATCAACACGTCCCCATCGCAGTCATGCATGCTCACCGGAATCACACGGGCATTCGAGCAGGCTCAAAAGGATGCAGGTGGCTGAAGGCACGGCGGACTGCAAAGTAGAGGCACTTCGCGGTTATTTAAGCCTTTCCGGCTTACGCGGCAACGTTGCAAGTAAGTACCGAATCATGCCCCCGCTACCAACCAAATCAGCGACTTAGAGCCGACCCTAAGATCCCTGAGTTTGAGCCTGTGCCGTAAACGTGCCGTGCGGTGACCCCGGTATCACGCACGACTACATTGCTGCATGTCTGCAGTACGCCAGTGAGATATTGCAGTCTGAAAAGGTGTATCCCGCGGCGATCGCCAGACGATGCGATTTCTTGCGGATGAAAACTTTCCTGGCGATGCCGTCACTGCGCTTCGAACGTCAGGGCACGACGTACTCTGGTTCCGGACCGATGCGCCGGGTATCACCGATCAAGATGTACTTTCGCGTAGTCTAGAAGATGCTCGCGTGCTCCCTGGCTTTCGATAAGGATTTCGGTGAGCTCGCGTGGCGCTCTGGTCTGCCGGCGAGTTGTGGCATCGTGCTCCAACGGGTGTTGGCACGGCCATCGCCGATGTTCTGACGTCACGAGACGATTGGCCCGGCCATTTTTCTGTCGTCGAGCCTGGCCGGATTCGGGTGCGCGCGCTCCTCCCCCCACCAGGGACGAGGTGAAGGCGCACTGAGGTTCGACACCTCAATCGAAGTGTGCAATTTTCACCCGCCATAAATGAGTGGTTTTCGTCCCGGCATTGACACCGTATCTTCTGGTGAACCCAGTTACATCCTGACCATGTGCGCAATTTGATGCCTGGAGATCGAATGATAAAAAGATGTTATGACGCTGGCGCAGCGGGAATTGCGGCCTTCGTGGGGGCCCGATGTCATAAGCTCGGTGGATAGCCGAGCCACGGAGTCGAACGCTCAAGAGGCGCCCGCCGCTTGCTGGGGCGCACTAACAATGTATTTGCGAGAACTGATTTTCTCTTGCGAGCTACCATGCGATGCACAACGGAGTGCCCAGTCGTGTCGCCGTCGCGCTAGCTTGGGATTACACTGAGGTTCTACTTACTCATCGGAGGATGGGGTCATGGCCACTACGCTCGTCACCGGTCGGGATCGAACTCTCAATGTTGAGATCGTGCAGGTACGGACCTACGCGCCTTTCACGTGGTTGCGGCACGGTTGGTTCGACTTGCGTCGAAACTGGGGAGCTAGCCTGGGATACGGCGCTCTGATTTTGGGGCTCGGCTGGACTCTACTTATAATTTGCGGCACGCATCCCTATTTCATCGCGGCAGCGATATCCGGCTTTCTGCTGGTGGGACCTATGATGTCGGCAGGATTGTGCGAGATGTCCAGACGATATTCGTTGGGCCAGGCGGCGAGCTTCGATGACTCGTTAGAGGGGTTCGCCCGACACGTACCCGCGCTGATGGAGATAGGTGTCATTCTGTCGATTTGTGCCGCGGGTTGGTTCCTCCTCTCAGCGATCCTGTTGGGCGGCGTGTTCCACATCGGCGCGCCCAGCATTCGCGAAACCATGTACCACGGGTTCCTTGATTCGACAAATCGGCGACAAGTGCTGGCCTATATTGCCGTGGGCGGTGTGTTGGCCACCGCGGTGTTCACGAGTACCGTTGTTGCCATCCCATTGATTATCGATCGAAACGCTTCGGCCTCTCAAGCCATGCGCGCCAGCGTCACTGCGACACTTCGAAATAAATCCGCGATGATTTTATGGAGCGCGCTGATCTTGTCGCTCACCATAATCGGTTACGCATTGCTGCTCGCTGGTATGCTTATCATTGCGCCACTGTTGGGGCACGCGACCTGGCATGCCTACCTCGGCATGACCGGCCAGCAACACTCCGCTACCCGGCCCGAGAATGCGGCTGCGAAGGCCACGACTCAAGTGTCGACGTCCGGGGTAGATGGGCTCGTCAATCCCAATGACGCGCGCGAGGCACACTTGCGAAAGATTAGAACTAAAACGGTAGGGTACCGTTAGAGGGCGCTTGGCGAGGGGGGAATTGAACCTACTCGGGTGCAACGCTAACCTTCTGGCAAATAGGAAAACCGCAGAGCTCGCTCCCTCGTCGGCTTGGGGAAAATGACGCGTGGATCGCGGCATCTGCGTTATCGTACGACGCGACCCAGGGATTGAAGACGTCCACGCGCGCAGCCACGTATTCCTTCGTATCGCGGGAAACCACCGTGAGGCCATGATGCTGGGCCGTAGCCGCGATGATCAAGTCGGGTTGGGATAATGTATGTCCCGCTTTGCGGCCGTCCTCGACCATGAGGCGCCACTTGAACATGACGTCTTCCGAGATCGCCAGTACGCGCTGTTCGAACATTGGCCGTACCTTGTGCGCCAGCCAGTCATTCAAATCGGATCGACGCGTTGCGTTCGGCAGCAGTTCGATCCCGAAGCGTATTTCGGCAAACGTAACAATACTGACGAAGAGCCCTTCCAGGGGCTGCGAGCGTATGAATTCTGTGACTTTGGGTTCGGGCTTCGGCCGCCGAAGCTCGGAGA
>Ga0193755_1000142_pt1 | contig 19495 bp, 18 predicted proteins | sample H1a2metaG_FD_144921 | JGI IMG/M metagenome (GOLD analysis project Ga0193755, IMG submission 144921) | Soil microbial communities from a riparian zone of the East river system, Colorado, United States - H1a2 | ecosystem: Environmental > Terrestrial > Soil > Riparian zone | place: USA: East River...
GTAGGTGGTGACGTAAGCTGCGTCCGCGGAACTGCTCCCGCCGCTAGCGCTACTGCTCTGCGGCGGCACCAGGCTCTGAAAATTCGCAGGTGGCGACGCCGATACGTAGTATTTCCCGGTCAGCAGCCCGCCAATGCGGTACTCGCCTAGATCGTTTGTTTGCGCGGTCCCGGCTGGTTCGAACTTGATTCGCCCCGATGAATATTTGCGACGCAGAACAACTACATCCGCATTCGATATCGGATCACCATCTTCGTCCAATACGTGTCCTGTAATGATTGCTGCCGGCAACATATGCAGGGCCTGATCCTTCAGGTCCTGCCCCGCTTCAAAGGAGAGCGCCACTCCCGAGGAGCGGCGCCGTTTCTGATCCACTTCGATGTAGCCGGTGCGTTCTACAAACATCTTGTACCGGCCGGGCAGAATGTCGACGATCTTGAAGCGACCATCGGCGTCCGAAGTGGCGGTATAGTTGCCGCCCTCCTCTTGATTTTCGGCGATCAATTCCACGATGGCTTTCTTGAGAGGCTCTCCGCCCGGCTCTTTCACGATGCTGCCTTCGAGCGAAGCCTTGGCCGGCGCCCTGGCGGGCGCGACGCTCTGCGCCTCGCCGCGAACGAACGCCAAGACACACGCGAGAAGAATCGCCAGTTTCATTTGCGTTTCGATTCCACAGCAGGGAGGGCTCAGTTCAGAAAATGCATCCGGTACAGCGTGTCGCGCTGAACCGGCTTAAAACCTGCGTCGCGGATGATCCGTCGCAGTTCTTCCTCAGTCGTGCAATTCGTCACTCCAGCCGCCCGCACCACGTTCTCCTCGAGCATGACCGAACCCACGTCGTTTCCGCCGAAGCGCAATCCCATCTGGCAGACTTTCAACCCTTGCGTCACCCAGCTGGACTGCACGTTCAGGAAGTTCGACAGGTACAGTCGCGAAATCGCGAGCACCTTCAAGTATTCGACCGAAGTCGCCTCGTCCCAGTGCCGCCCGCCTAGCGCGGTATTTGCCGGCTGAAAACTCCACGGGATGAACGCCGTGAACCCGCCCGTCTCCTCCTGCAACTCGTAAAGCCGCTGCAGATGATTAACGCGATGCTCGATTTGCTCTCCCACGCCGAACATCATCGTGGCCGTGGTGCGCATGCCGAGTTGGTGAGCCGTGCGGTGCACGCTGATCCAGTCTTCGGTCAGGCACTTCAGACGAGCGATCTTATAGCGCACTTCGTCGTCGAGGATTTCAGCGCCGCCGCCGGGAATTGAGTCCAGACCGGCATCGCGCAGACGCGCAATCGTATCGTGCAGGCTCAGGCTGCTGTATTCCGCGATGGCCAGAATCTCTGACGCCGAGTAGCAATGCAAATGTACCTTCGGAAAGCGCTGCCGAATCCCGCGCAACATCCGTTCGTGCCACTCGATCTTCAGGTCCGGATGCAGCCCTCCCTGCATCAGAACGCCGGTGCCTCCAAGTTCCACTGTTTCGCGGATCTTCTCGTAGATGGTTTCAAATTCGAGGATGTACCCCTCTTTGGCGGCGGGTCCCTTCAAAGGCCGGTAAAAGGCGCAGAACGTGCAATATTCCGTGCAGAAATTCGTGTAATTAATGTTGCGGTCGATGATGTAGGTGACCACACCTTCGGGATGCAGTTGACGGCGTACCCCATCGGCTTCCATCCCGATGCCAATCAGGTCATCGGAACGAAACATCTCGACCGCTTGTTGCTTGCTCAGCGTCATAGGTTCAGCAGGTCCAACCCAACATTCTAGCGGTGAGCAGGTCGATTCTCAAAGCGGCTGGGGGATGGCAGGAAATCACCGTTCCTCGGCACGTCGCAACGGGCCCGATCGCCACGCCGTGTACGCCGCCAGCGTGACCACGATCAGGTTCGCTGCAATGACCGGGGTGGCGTGCATCAGTATGCCGTAGATCATCCAGCACACCGCTGCACCAGCTTGCACCCATCTCATTGCCACCGGGCTGCGGACGAAGTATGAGACGGCGAATATGGCGGTAGCCAACCATCCGATGACATCAGACACTTGCGCCCTCCGCCCGCGCGCCCACGGTGGACAGCGTCGCGCGGCTGCTATCGAAAATCGTTACCACGTCGGTTGAGACCTTGTCCCACTCCTGAATCACGAAGCCATGCGATTCCAGGAAGCTGCGGATCTGTACCCGCTCCCAACCCACGATCTCTTCCAGGATCGGAATCAGCACACCCAGTGCGTTGGTGCTGAGAACCGTCCGTCGCGCGATGGGCGCCAAGTGCTTGTTCTCTGATACCGCGATAGTAAACCCATCCCTCCGGTTCACGTGCAGCATGACATGTACGTCGGAGCTGCCATCGCCCACATACACGATGCGATCGGAGCTGATCTGCAGATTGTTCTGGATCCGGTCGAGCACCGCTACTTTGCCATAGCCCGCCGTCACCTGTTCGATGGCAGCGATTTCGCCCGACGGGTGATAACGAAACTGCGTTCCGAAGATGTGATCCGCAGGCACAATGCCCTCGAGCGCCGACTGGATGACCTCCACCGGCGCTGCCGACAGTACGTAGAACTCGAAGCGGAAGCCGGCGATTCCTTTGTCCAATACTCGCTGCAGAAAGTCGATGTTTTCTTTCAGTCGAATACGCTTGCCCACTTCGCGCAGATGTTCGGGCCGCACGCGGTCATGGAACTCCGGATCATGCAAAAGCAGATAAGCTAACTCTCCTCCCTGCTGGACCAGGTTCAGGCGAGCCATGCCCTCAGCACATATCCAGAGTCGTTGTAGCTTAGAGTCTGGTCGAAATCGCTGGCAAAAACGTATCGTTTAGCGGATGAATACTTTTCCATATCTGATTAGATCGAAGTGAATTCGAAATGGCTAGTAAAAATATCGTGAATATCGCCTAAGCGACTGACTCTGTTGGGTTAATCAAAAAACTGTTGCGCCATATCAGTGCGCGGGCTGTTGCGCAGCAGCCGTTCCCGCTTGATTTCGGTAACGGACATAAGTCCATAGGGCCGCGGCGCCCGCAATCACTGAAAGCGCCACCAGGACATACATCGTAGGCTTGGTGTACTTGTTGAAGAAGCGCAGAAAATGGCGTCCATACAGTAGTCCCAGCCCTGCCAGGATGCCGTAGCGCAAACCTCTGCCCAGGCCCAGTGCGGCGATGAACTTCTTCCGGGAATATTGCAACGCTCCCGCGGCAAGCAAGAACGGCACAAACGGAAATGGAGGTGGCAACAGTGCCGGCACGAAGATTGCCCAGAAACCCCAACGTTGAAACCTTTTACAGAAGGAAGTAGCCCGCGGGCCCATACGATGCTCCAACGCTTCCTTGCCGCCCTTGCGCGCCAGTCGGTAGGTGATGTAACCGCCGGCCATCGCTCCCGCCGTTGCCATGGCTACGAAGTAGTACCACTGCTTGTGGTGATGCACCACGAACCAAATGGTCAGCACGTCCATGCTGCCGGGCAGAGGGATCACCGAATTGTCGGCGAGCCCCAGCAGCAGCAGACCCGGGCCGCCCAGATTGCGCAGCCAGATCCACAGCTTCGACGCGACGAAGAGCCCGAGAGTGGATGTCATCGCAAGTTTTCCGGTTAATCCCGACGCAAGACGGGCACGACCATTACGTGGTCGCGAATCTTGCAACCTCCAGGAACTGAAGGGGTGGTGCTGCGGGTAACGCACCGCACTCGGCGGCGTAGCGATAGAAAAGCTGCAAGCCTTCCAGGCAGCCCGAATCGAGCTGGTAATGAATGTTTTCCATCAGGTAAGAGCGGATGTCTGCCTCAGACAGCCCGACCCGTCCAGCCCAAGTGCTCGCAATGGCGGCGATACTTTCTCTGCGCACGCCATGATCGCGTGACGTCTGAAACACCGACACCAGATCCGCGGGAGCATTCGCAAGCGCCGCTCGCCGAATCGCCCAGAAGGCAAACACGAACGGCTTGCCGGTAAAACGAATCCATTCTTCTGCAAGATCCAAAGTGAGGTAGTTGAAACGATCCACGCGCAAAGCGGTATCACCAATTACCAGGCACGCGTCATGATCGCGCAACATGGCGTCGATATCGGGAGCCATGGCGGTGAAGGTTCGTCCCCCACCCAGCCAGCGCTCGAACAGTATTTTTGTCAGCGCAACCGAAGTCATCGACGACGTGTCCAGCGCGACCGTTCGAACATTCTCCAGCGGAACTTTACTGACCAGCAGAATCGAACGAACCGGGCGGCGAGCTGCGATCGCAACTCCCGGAACGATGGCCAGATCAGCAATCTGCGCATACGCCGCCGCGGGAATAATGCCGATATCGGCGGAACCGGCTTGTAATTCCGCAGCACAGGCGGAGGGCAGCGTGTAGGAAATATCGAAGTCGGCGCCTGCCGTCCCATGCTCGAAGCCCCACATAAGCGGAACAGTATTTAAAAAGGAGATTGCGGAAATTCGAAGACGATTCATCACTATGTTTGATTCTAACAAAGCTATGTGCGTCGCTCCCTTGACAGCATTTTTTGCCGCCGTGTACACCGGGAGCAGAGGTCTTTGGTGTCTACACTCAGTTCTGTAGCGGACCTGGCTGCATCCGAGCAGGTCCTGCAATGGCTGGCCCTGAGCTTAACTCCAGGCCTGGGGCCCACACGCACTCGCCATCTGGTCGAACACCTGGGTGGCATAGCTGCGGTTTTTCGTGCCTCGCTGACCGAACTCGAAGCCACCGGCCTGCTCGCGGTCTCTGCGCAGTCCATCGCTACCGGCAAGTCCTGGGAGTTCGCCCAGGAAGAGTCGGCCAAAGCGGCGGCGGCCGAGTGAACATCCTGTCGCTCGATAATCCCACCTACCCCTTGCGCTTGAAAGAAATCTACGATCCGCCGCTGGTGCTCTACGTGCGCGGAGACGTCGATCTCCTGTCGCAGCCGGGCATCGCGGTCGTAGGCACGCGCCATCCCACGCCGTATGGTTCTGGCATGGCGGAACGTTTGACGATCGACCTGGCCGCGCGCGGGCTGATCATTCTCAGCGGCATGGCACGCGGCATCGACACCGCGGCGCATCGAGGGGCCCTTGCCGCCAAAGGCAAAACTGTGGCCGTGTTCGGCACCGGAGTGGACGTGCCTTATCCCAAGGAGAACACCCGGCTCTCGGACCACATCGTTGCGTCGGGAGGAGCGTTGATCTCGGAGTTTCCCTTGAGCACCTTCCCGGCGCCGTAGAACTTTCCCATTCGCAACCGCATCATTTCCGGAATGTCGATGGGCGTGCTGGTCGTTGAAGCCGCCGAATACAGCGGCACGCGCATCACGGCCCGTTGCGCGCTGGAGCAGAACCGCGAGGTCTTTGCCGTCCCCGGCAACGTAACCAACAAGAATTCCTGGGGACCGAACACGTTGATCAAACAGGGCGCCAAACTGGCTGCGACCTGGGAAGACGTTTGGGAGGAACTGCCTGAGAATGTGCGACTTGCCCTGACTCCCGCCGAGGCCCATGAATCGCAGCCGGGCGAAACCGCATCTCTATTCCCGAACGACGACAATCCTTTAAGCCCACACGAGCGCCGAATCTTTGCCCTGCTTAAGGCGGACGAAGCCACTCACATCGACGAAATTGTGGACCGGCTGGACCCAGAGTTGTCGCCGCCCGAAATTTTTGCAGCTCTGTTTGAACTGGAGTTGGCGGGGAAGGTACGGCAGTTGCCGGGGAAGAACTTTGTAAAGAGTTTTTAGGTCTCTCATTTTCCCAAGGCGGAACGATTCGGCCTCACGAGCCAGAATCGCCGTTCCAGTGTTTCGATTGAGGCAAATCTCGCTGAGGGCTGCGGGCGACGGTCGGATGGAGAAATGGCTCGATTCGTTCAAATCGACATGGGATCAGGCACAGAGCTGTCCTGCCATCTGTTGCTGGCAAGGGACTTGGCACTGATCGAACCCAACGTATACACGGTCCTTAACGAGAGCACGAACGAAGTATTGCGCATGATGTCTGCACTGTCTCAAAGAGTGAGGCGACCCGCAACACGCGAGCATAATGAGCTAACAGCTAAAGGCTAATAGCTAGGAGCCTTTACGTCGCAACTTGTTGCCGCCTTGCCATTCGTGCTAGCTTCGAACCCAAGAAAACCATTAAAGAGGAAACATTGTCCAAGGGCTTAGTCATCGTCGAATCGCCCGCCAAGGCGAAAACCATCCAGAAGTATCTGGGCAAGGGATTCACGGTTGAGGCCTCACTCGGCCACGTGAAAGACCTGCCCAAGAGCACGCTGGGCGTCGATATCGACAACGAATTCGATACCGAATACATCGTTATTCCAGGCAAAGAAAAGGTCCTCAACAAGCTCAAGAAGCTGGCGGAGTCGGCCGACCATATTTACCTGGCGCCAGACCCGGACCGCGAGGGCGAGGCCATCGCCGCGCACCTAGCCGACGAACTCGATACCAACGGCAGCAAAAAAAAGAAGAAAGCCGGCAAGAAAGATAAAGATAAGGATAAGGATGGCAACGGCCTGCGCATCCAGCGCGTGACCTTTAACGAAATCACGCAGCGCGCCGTCCGCGAAGCGTTCGAGCATCCTCGCCAAATTGATCAGAACCTGGTCGACGCGCAGCAGGCACGGCGTGTCCTTGACCGGTTGGTGGGTTATCAGGTTTCGCCACTTCTGTGGGATAAGGTCCGCCGCGGACTCTCCGCCGGCCGCGTGCAGACGGTTGCGCTCCGTCTGATCGTCGAACGCGAGCGCGAGATCAAGGCATTCGAGAAGAAGGAATACTGGACGATCGACGCGCACCTCGCCGGCCCGAAGCCGCCCGCCTTCGATGCTCGCTTCGTGGGCAAGGGCGAAGAGAAGATTGAAGTCGGCAACGGCGAAGATGCCGAGAAAATCCGCGCCTTCGTCGAAAAAGCGGATTGGCTGGTTCGTTCCGTCGACCGCAAGGAACGCCGCCGCAATGCCGCTCCGCCTTTCACCACCAGCAAACTTCAACAGGATTCCGCCCGCAAGCTTCGGTTCAGCGTAAAACGCACCATGATGATCGCGCAGCGCCTGTATGAAGGCGTGGAACTTGGTGAAGAGGGCCTGGTCGGCCTCATTACTTATATGCGTACCGATTCGACCCGGGTTTCCAATGACGCCCTGGCCGAAGTCCGCGAAATGGTCGGAAAAGAATACGGGCCGCAGTATCTGCCCGAGCAGCCCAACACCTTCAAGTCGAAGAAGAACGCGCAGGAAGCGCACGAAGCCATTCGTCCCACCTCGGTGGCGCACACTCCCGAGGCGGTCAAGCAGTACCTGAAAGAAGATGAGTTCAAGGTGTACAAACTGATCTGGCAGCGCTTCGTCGCGTCCCAGATCATGCCCGCCGTCTTCGATCAGACCACGGTCGACATTGACGCCAAGCAGGGAAATGATAGCTACTGGTTCCGTGTTACCGGCTCCGTCCTCAAGTTCGACGGCTTCCTGAAAGTCTACGAGGAATCGAAAGAAGGCAAGGACGAGGAAGACGAAGAACTGAAGCACAAGCTTCCGGCGCTCGAGTCCGGTCAGAAACTGACCCTCAGGGAACTCAAGCCTGAGCAGCATTTCACCGAGCCTCCGCCGCGCTACAACGAAGCGTCGCTGGTGAAGGAACTGGAAGAACGCGGCATCGGCCGGCCTTCGACGTACGCAACCATTCTCACCACGATTCAGGAGCGGCAGTACGTCACCAAGCTGGGTGGAAAGTTTGCTCCCACTGAAATCGGCCTGGTGGTCACCGATCTGCTGGTCGACAACTTCCGCGACATCTTCGACGTCGCCTACACCGCGCGCCTGGAAGAAGAACTCGACGAAGTTGAAGAAGGCAAGGAGAAGTGGACCGATGCCCTTGCCGAGTTCTACAAGAAATTCCAGAAGGACCTCAAATACGCTGAGAAGCACATGGAAAACATCAAGCGTATGGAGAAGCCCACTGACGAGAAGTGCGAGCGCTGCGGCTCACCGCTTGTCATCAAGTGGGGCAAGCACGGGTCCTTCTATGCCTGCAGTTCCTACGAAAAGGACAATCCTGAAAGCTGCACGTTTACTAAGGAAAATCCCATCAACCTGCCCGATCTGGATTCGGCCGACGTGCAGGAGACCACGCAGGAAGAGTATTGCGAGAACTGCGGTCGCGTCATGGTGCTGAAGCGCGGCCGCTTCGGCCAGTTCATGGCCTGCACGGGTTATCCGGATTGCAAGACCACGCGCCGACTGGACCAGGGCAAGCGTGTGCCTGATATCCCGCTCGACGAACCCTGCCCAAAGTGCGGACGCAACCTGATGATCCGCCACGGGCGCTACGGCGAGTTCACCGCCTGCTCGGGATATCCGGATTGCAAGTTCGTGAAGCAGAACTTCATCGGCATGAAGTGCCCGCTCTGCAAGGACGGCGAGCTGGTCGAGAAGAAAGCCCGCAAGGGAAACACTTTCTATGGCTGCTCGAACTATCCAAAGTGCAAGTTCACCGCCGCGCACAGGCCGATCGAAGAAAAGTGCCCCAGTTGCGGCCACGAGTTTCTCGTGGAGAAGCATCTGAAAGCCGGTCCGGTGATTGCGTGCCCGAATAAAGAGTGCGATTACGAGCGCCCGGCGCCTCCTGAACCTCCCGGAGCCGCGGAAGCCGCCGCCGAAGGGCGCACCTAAGAAAATCGTGTGGGGAGACGGGCGGGGACACCCGGCTCTCCACAATCTAACCTTTTGCCTCTACCTGCGGATCTTGGTCATCTAACCCACTGCCGTTCAATCCCACATCCTCTGGAGGTTCTTTATGGCACAACCCACGGTCGCTGACGCCGAACTTATTCTTAAACTCTACGAAGCTCGCCGCGAATCCGAGCTTCGCAAAGCCCGGCAATGGTGGATTGCCACCTTCTGGCCGGAGAGTGCCGACGACATCGCGAAGATCGTTCGCGCCATGGGTTCCCAGGAGAACGCCTGGTTGCGTCAAGTCCTGGGGTACTGGAGCATGGCAGCTTCGTTTGTCACGCACGGCGTGCTCAATGAAGACCTCTTCTACGAGCCCAGTTTCAGCGGGGAGATGTTCCTGATCTACGCCAAGGTCGAGCCGTTCTTGAAGGAGCTGCGCGAAAAGCTCCAGAATCCCGGCCTGCTTGCCAACCTGGAGAAGCTCGTCCACACAGAGAAGGGCCAGGAGCGCTACAAGATCACTGCAAGGAACCTCGAGAACATGCGCAAAGCGAGAGCCGAGAATTTGGCGAGAGCCAGCTGAACCGAAACGATCCGGCGGGTGTGCGGTTCTTTACAGCAGCCCGGCTGCGTGCCGCCGGATTACATCTTCCTCCACCGAAAATGCTTTCCCTGGATGCTGCTCAAACCGGGCACCAAGTTCATAGGCCTGGCGTTCCAAAGGAATTCCCGCATAACCTCCGCCTGCGAGAAATCCCTTCACGTACAGTTCCGCAAAACGTTTCAGACCCAGTACGTGATATTGCACCACGTGCACCAGTTCGTGAAATAGCAGGTCGCCGTCCATGCGCTCCGCGTAGGCCACCACGTCCACCAGCGTGATCGCGCCGATGGAAGACATCGGCAGCAGCCCCTTGATGCCTAGAACTTTCACCAGTGGGTACAAAATCGGCTCGGGCATCACTGCTTGGATGATGCGCGTTTCGGTCAGCAGTGGGCGCGGGAAAAAGTCCTGCAGGCGCGCTTGTGCGTCACTGCTAAGAACCGAGGAACCCTCGACCAGTCGCCTGCGATGATAGGAAATGTAGCGCGCCGTCATCCACGAGACCAGTGGAACCAGCGGCTTGACCGGGCCGGGAATGGGTAACGCACCCCGCATTCAGGAAATGAATTCCCGAATGTATTCGTCCTTGGTCCGGGTCAGTTCGTGGACGTCGCCGTCGAATATCACCTTTCCGTCGCGCAAAATCAAAAACGTGATCGGGACTTCAATCCGGGCGCCGGGTGCGACATGGCGCATGTGGTTGCTCTTGGCGTCGAAGGAATGGGTCGCCATGATAAAGGCGTCTTGCAACCGGTGTGTGACCAGCAGGGAACTGGTCTTATACACGTCGCGCTGTTTCACGATCAGCTCGACAATCGTGGTGGACGTTACCGGATCCAAACCGCCGGTCGGCGAGTCGTACAGCAGAGTTTCAGGCTGGGTGATGATGGCGCGCGCAATGGCCACCCGGCGCCGCATGCCGCCCGACAGTTCCGAGGGGAACATGTCGACCGTATGTTCCAGCTCTACGAAACGCAGGGCCTCGCGCACGCGTTGCTCAATCTCTTCGGTCGCAACCGTGCCCTCTTCGATCAGACGGAAAGCAACATTGTCCCGCACGGTGAGCGAGTCAAACAGAGCGCTTTCCTGAAACACGATGCCCACTTTTCGCCGCAGGTCGAATAGTTGCTCTTCCGGCATCTGCGTGACGTCTTCGCCTAGAGTGTAGATGTGGCCGCGATCCGGCTTCAGCAGGCCCAGCGCCAGCTTCAGGATGGTGCTCTTTCCCGATCCCGCCACTCCGAACAGCGCTTTGGTCTGTCCGCGCGGCAGGCGGAACGAGATTCCGTCAAGCACGACCTTGTCTTCAAAAGCGATGGCGACGTCATCGAAGACAACTGCGTCCTGGGACGGGTCTTGGGTAGTCGCGGCGGGCGCTTCCATGGGCTGGGACGGCATCGGCATGTGTTCAGGACCCCAGGATCACCATCAGGAAGCGGGTAACGAATACGTCCACCACAATAATCAGGATCATGGCCGTCACGACCGCCTCAGTGGTCGAGCGGCCCACGCCTTGCGTCCCGCCCTTGGTGGTGAGGCCGTAGAAACACCCGACCGTGGCCACGATAAATCCAAACACCAGGGGCTTGATCAGGCCCATAAATACATCGGAGAAGACCAGCGTCTGGTAGGCATTACTCCAATACTCGTGGGCGTCCAATCCTAGCAACAGGCCGGCCACAAAGCTTCCGCCCAGCAGGCCCATGAAGTCCCCCAGGATCGTGAGGAAAAACAGCATGAGCACGGTGGCCACAACTCTCGGCGTTACCAGCTTCTTAGTGGGATCCGTCCCCAGCGCCCGCATCGCATCGATCTGCTCGGTCACGATCATGGACCCGAGTTCGCTGGCCATGCCTGAAGCATTTCGTCCTGCCACGACCAGGCCCGCCAGAACCGGGCCCAGCTCGCGCACAATGCCGATCGAAACCAGTTGCCCGATGACAGTAGTCGCGCCAAAGCGGCTCAGTGTGGTGGCGCTGTTCAATGCCAGGGCCGCGCCGGTGAAGAAAACTGAAGCCAGCACGATGGGGAGCGAACCAAACCCAATCATGTCGGCCTGCTGCATCATGTCGGCGCCGTAAATCGGCCGGCGAAACAGGTTCGCTACCGATTGCGCGGCCAGCAGCGAATATTCCTGCAGAGACTGGATCTTCTTCTTGGCGAATTCAACGGGTGAGATGAATTCGATGTCGCTCAGGAAATCTCCGGCTGCCATGCCTCGCTCCGCTCAGACCTGAGCGGAACTATAACAGGAGCGATGAGCGTTGAGCTATGTGCTAAGAGCTACGAGCTTGGGCATCGAGCTGCCCACGGTTAGAGCTGAGTTGTGAGCTTACGCTAGAGCGCATTTGAAACGGCTCGGCTAAGCCGAGCCAAGGGAGGCTCATGCAAAATGGGTTTCAGCCGCTGAGTGCCGTAGTTTGGATACGCCACCGACGACTTCAACACTGCTCTAAGCCAGAGCCTGGAGCCCGAAGCCTCCCTACTCCCGACCCTTCTTCTTGATCTCCACACTCAGCCGCTTGATCTTCTGATTCAGCGTGGAGAGCGGCACTCGAAACCGTTCCGCCGCCTCGGTTTGGTTCCAGTTGCACTTCTCCAGCATGTCGGTGATGATCCGCCGCTCGCAATCTTCCAGGATGTCGAACAAAGATGCATCCGGACGGTGTTCCATGACCGGCACGGTCGTCCCGCGACCCACCATTTGGTCCGGCAGAAGATCGACCCCGATATTGACCCCGGAGGAAAGCACCACCGCGCGCTCCACTACATTTTCCAGTTCGCGAACGTTGCCCGGCCAGGAATATCCCACCAGTGGCCGCAACGCTTCGGGAGTAATGCGGCGGTATTCCCGTTCGTTCTCCTGCGAGTATTTCCGAAGAAAATGTTCCACCAGCAGCGGAATGTCTTCTTTGCGCTGGCGGAGCGGCGGCAGGTCGATGGAGATTACGTTCAGCCGGTAGAACAGGTCCTCGCGAAACTTTCCTTCCCGCACCAGCTGGCGCAAATCGACGTTGGTCGCCGCAATGATGCGCACATCCACCTGCAGTTCGTGAATGCCGCCCAGGTGCATGAACTTGCGGTCCTGCAGCACGCGCAGAATCTTGCTCTGCGTGTCCATGCCCATGCTGCCGATTTCGTCCAGGAACAGCGTGCCCTTGTCGGCGACTTCGAACAGGCCTTTCTTGGATGCGATTGCGCTGGTGAAAGCGCCCTTGACGTGCCCGAACAATGTGGACTCAAGCAGGTCCGCCGGCATCGATCCGGTGTTTACGGGCACAAACGGCCGTTCCCGCCGGGTCGAATTCAGGTGAATCGCTTTAGCGATCAGTTCCTTGCCGGTCCCGCTCTCTCCCTGCAGCAGCACCGTCGAGCGGCTGGGCGCAACCTGCGCCACCAGGTCAAAAATCTTCAACATCGGCTCGCTCTTGCCGACGATGTGTTCGAAGTTGTAACGCTGCTTGAGGGCACGCTTCAGCTGAATGTTTTCTTCTTCCGCGCGGTGCCGTGCGATGGCCGCGCGTACATCCGCCAGCAGCTTCTCGTTGTCCCAGGGCTTCTGAACAAAATTCGACGCACCCGATTGCATCGCCCGCACTGCATTTTCCACCGTGCCATAGGCCGTAATCATGATCACGGAAAGCCCTGGGTCCTGCGTCCGAAGTTCGGCCAGGATGTCGAGCCCGTTGCGGTCAGGGAGTGCCAGGTCCAGCAGGATGAGATCGAAGCTGTGTTCTCCGATCCGGTTCAATCCTTGCTGGCCGGTCGAGGCGGTCTCGACGTCGTAGCCTTCTAACTCCAGCAGAGTCTGCAGCGATTCGCGGATCTCGGCCTCATCGTCGATGATCAGAACCGATCCGGTCATCGGCGTGGAGTCGGAATCGTTCAGCTTGCTTCGTGTAATCACGGCGGCTTCAGACATTGACGGCCTTCCTGCTCAGCGGGAAATCCAGATAGAACGTTGTCCCTTCACCGGGATGGCTTTCCACGCGTATCTTGCCGGCGTGTTCCTGGATGATGCCGTAGGTAACCGACAGTCCGAGACCGGTTCCACGCTTCTGTCCCTCTTCCTGCGTTGTCTTAGTAGTGAAGAACGGGTCGTAAATGCGTGCAATGTGTTCGGGCGCGATGCCCGAGCCTGTGTCGGTCACGCTGACCGTGACCCCAGTTCCGTTCGAGGTTGCAATGCGAAGATTTCCGCCGCTGGGCATGGCGTCCTTGGCGTTCAGAAACAGGTTCAAAAACACCTGCTGCAAGCGCCCGGTATTTCCCTGGATCAGCGGCAAATGCGGAGCCAAGTCGGTATCAACCGCAACGCGCGACGTGCGGAACTGGTGCTCGAGCAATGCCAGCGTGTCGCGTACCACCCGGTTTACATCCACGTTGCCAAACTCGGTTCCGCTGGTTCGCGAGAAATTCAGCAGGTTGCTGACAATTTCAGACGCGCGGAACGTCTGCCGAGTGATCTTTTCCAGCAGCCCGGCCTTCTGTGGATCCGATTTCAGCTGCTTGGCCAGCATCTGCGTATAGGACGAGATAACCGCCAGCGGCGTATTCACCTCGTGCGCCACTCCTGCGGCCAGCAGCCCGATGGACGAAAGCTTGTCGGCCTGCGACAGCTGAGCTTCCAGTTCCGTGCGCTCGGTGATGTCGTCCATAATGATGAGCCGGCCAATCACGTTGAACTTTTTGGTGACCAACGGGGCGATCGCGGCATTAATCGTGCGCACTTCGCCCGCCGGAGTGTGCAGCCGGAACTTGTACAGGTTGTGAATTCCAGGATTTTGCCGGACGCGGTAAAACTCCTCGACAAACTCCGCCGGAAATACTTCGCTCAACGGCCGCGTCAACGCCTGCCAACGCGGCAGGGCGTACATCACTTCCATCTGCGAATTCCACGATTCGATGCGGTCAGCCAGATCAACCGCCAGCACGCCCACATTGATGGACTCGACGATATTCTCGTTGAAGTCTTTCAGGCGCTCGTACTCGGCGACCTTCTGCTCGAGCGAGGCGTATAGACGGGCATTCTGGATCGCGATGCCAATGTAGCCGGCCAGCGTTTCCAGCAGCTCGACGTCTTCGCTGGTGAGAAAGTCGCCTTCCATGGTCTTGCCCAGGCCGAGGACGGCTATGGGTTTCTGCTGCACGCGGCAGGGAATGTAGTAGTTCAAATCCAGGCGAGCAATGCTGGCCTGCGCCGACGGGTTCTCACGCGGCACCTGGTGGGTGTTGTCGAAAAAAAGATGGCCGGCTTCCATCTCGGGCCGCTGCGCACTCAGGAAACCGAGATCGAATCCGCTGGTTTGCGCCATGCCGAACGACTTCGCCAGGACGAAATGGTCGCCTTGTTCGCCGGTCGCAAGAAAGATTGCCAGACGATCGACCAGCAGTGTGCGTGACAGACGGTCAACCAGCGAGGTCAGCATCTCGTCCAGATCAGTTTCGGAACTCAGCTCGCGCCCAAATTCGATCAGCGTCTTGCGGTAGTCGTACCGCGTCCGATAGAAGAACTGGTCAATGCCATCCTGAATCCACTTCCGTACCGGATCAAACAGGAGCGCCGTCACCACCATGGCCAGAATCAACCCGTAAGGGCCGCTGCTCGGAATGCGGGTGTGCACCAGTTCCGCCACGCCCGCGACCAGCGCGAAATACACCATGACCACGGCCGCCGCCGCCAGCGTGTAGACCATGCCGCGCTTGAAGATCAGGTCCACGTCCATCAAGCGGTAGCGGAAGATGGCGTAGCCAAACGTCAGCGGTAGCAACCCGAGTGACAGGACCGACACCTGCATACCCACCGTCGGCACGTATCCGAACAGGTAGGGCAGGATGTAGAACAAGGTGAAGGGAGCGATAGCCACAATCGTTCCGCGCGTCACCCACTTCAACTGCTGGCGCTGAATCGGCGTTCCCGCGCGCAGGTAGCTGTACCAGAGCACCGTGGCCGACGCCGCGAAATATAGCCAAAGGTAGGACCACCAGAGCCGGTCGAGATTCCAGCGGCGCAATTCGTTGGCCTGCACAAAGCGCAGCGTGAAAATGTGCATGGCCAGCAGGAACATTCCCGGTAGGTACACCACCGGCAGCGCCCAGCCATGCTTCTTGACGAACTGCCGCCTCTCCGGGAACGTCAGAACGAAGTGCAGGAACAGCGCCGGCTGCAGCATCCATGCGACTACGTTGCTCCAGTAAATGCTCCAGTCGAATGCGTTCAGCTTTCCGGTGTAGTGGAACGAGTAGAAAATGAACGAGACCAGGCAGAAAATGTAGAAGTGCGTGGAACTCGGAGCCGTCCAGCGCCGCAGCAACACGTAGATCCCGATACCCAGGTAGATCAGCGCAATCAGCCGCAGCCAGTCATTCAGCGGCCGTTCGGCGGGCACCAGAATGACCACCGAATCCACCGGAACCGAGTGCCGCACCACTGAGTAGTTTGCCTTCGACCACACTCCGGTTGCGTACAGTTGCCGCTCCAGCCCGGGAGTGCTGGTTACCTCGCGGCCGTTGATTGTGGACAGCTGATCACCCTGCCGGATGCCCGCCTTCTCTGCCGGACCGTTCTTCTCCACGCGATCCGCTACCAGATGCCCGCCGCGTTCGACCCACCACGCACCGTCGTAAGGAATCTGGAATTCGTGGCCTTTTTGGAAATTGATCCAGGCGAAAACACACGCGGCGACCGTCAGCAGGAACAGTAAGCCGGCCGTAAACCGAATTTGAAAGTCCTTGTTCATGGACCCGTGGGGAGACACTAACGCGTCCACTCTTGATGAACCGTCGCTTCCCCAAAAAGACATTTGCAACTTCGCTGCCATGCTCGAAGACTTCCACAGACTGCTAACTTATTCACTACAAACTACTTCAACCATTATAGAAGCTTATCTACATGCTAGATATGTTTTTTGGTAGATTTATTTTGATTTGCGTATCCTACTGCTAGATTTGGGATTACCTATGCTCAGCTATAACCTGTTGCGCTGAAATGCGCCATCCACAGGCCAGTCAGGTAAAATCCTGATTTCCATGCCAGACCTCGAACAGATTGCCGATCTTGAGCGCCGTTATCTTCTCCAGACCTATAACCGCTACCCGGTTGCCTTCGAACGTGGCAAGGGTGTTTTTCTGTACGACGCCGGCGGCAAGAAGTATCTCGACTTCGTTTCCGGCCTTGGAGTGAATGCGCTGGGCCACGCGCACCCACGAATCGTCAAAACGATTCGCGAGCAGTCCGCTCGCCTCATCCACATCTCGAATTTGTACTACCACGAGTACCAGGGACGGCTGGCCGAGAAACTGGCCGCGCTCTCCGGCCTGGACCGCGTGTTCTTTTCCAACAGCGGGACCGAAGCCATCGAGGGCTCGATCAAGCTCGCCCGGCTCGCCAGCCATCGCGTTGGAGGCGCCGAAAAGAGTCGACTGATCGGTCTGGAAGGCTCCTATCACGGCCGCACCTTCGGCGCGATGTCGCTAACCGGGCAGGACAAATACCGCAAAGGGTTCGAACCGCTGCTGGAGGAAGTCACCTTTGTTCCCCGCAATAATCTGGAAGCACTGCGCGCGGCGGTCAACGATCAGACCTGCGCAATCGTGCTAGAGCCCATCTTCGGCGAAGGCGGCATCCTCGAATGCTCGGTCGAATTCCTGCAGGAGTGCCGCGCGCTTGCCGACCGCTTCCAAGCCGTGCTTATCTTCGACGAGATCCAGTGCGGCCTGGGGCGAACCGGTGCGTTGTTTGCCTTCCAGACATTTGGCGTAAAGCCGGACATCGTTGCCATTGCCAAGCCCATTGCGGCTGGCTTGCCGCTGGGCGCATTTCTGGCGCGCGAAGAATTTGCATCCGCGATTTCAGCCGGACAACACGGCACCACCTTCGGCGGCGGCCCGCTTGCCTGCCGCGTAGCCCTCGAGTACCTTGCGATTGTCGAAGAAGAGAAGCTGCTGGAAAATGTCGCCCGGGTCGGTGCCTACCTGCACCATGAGCTGCAACAACTGGTGGATGACTACGCAGCCGCGAAAGAAGTACGTGGGCGCGGCTTCATTCAAGGCATCGATCTGGAAATCCCGACGCGCCCGATCGTCGAGCAAGGCCTCGCCCAGGGAGTGTTGTTCAACAGCACTCAAGACACGGTCGTGCGCTTTCTCCCTCCGTTCCTTCTGCAAGAGCAGCACGTGGATAAAGGCATCCGTGTTCTTCGTAAGTTTTTGGGAAGAAAACGACGGAAGGCAGCCTGAAAAAAACGGGGAGCCGAAGCTCCCCACTACTCAGAAGCGACAGAGGCGATATCAATTACATAGACTCCGCTGCGCCCGGAAGAGTTGTCTGCCGCCGAAAGAAACCGCATCGTGGAATCGAAGACCGAGCAAAATCTTCCGTCGCACCTAGACCCGGTTATAAAAGAGCGGTTCGCCACCATTGACGGCGCCCGCATGCGCTATCTCCGGGCCGGGAGCGGCCCGCCGCTCATCCTGCTGCATGGCCTGATGGCCTATTCGTTTTCGTGGCGCCTCAACATCCCGGCATTGTCTCGGCACGCCACCGTCTATGCCGTCGACCTGTTGGGCGCGGGATATTCCGATCGCCCCGCGCAGCTCGATTGCCGGTTGTGTTCGATTGCCGAACGCGTCCTGAAATTTCTGGATGCCGTGGGTGTCTCCTCGTTCGATCTGCTGGGCACGTCGCACGGCGGCGCCGTGGCCATGATCGCCGCTTCGATGTGCGCGCAACGTTCCGACCTCCGTCTGCGCAAACTCATTCTCGTGGCTCCGGTCAACCCCTGGTCGGCGCACGGACGCCGCCTCGCGCCCTTTGTGGGCAGCCCGCTCGGATCAACCCTGTTCTTGCGCAGCGTGAATCACATGCGCTGGACTTTTCCTTACTGGCTGGCACGCCTATACGGCGACTCCAAACGAATTCCGCCCGGCACGCTTGAGGGATATCAAGCGCCGGTGTCGGTGCCGGGAAGCTTCGAATACGCCGTGGGCATCGTGCGCCACTGGACCGACGACCTGCGCGCACTCGAGCAGACCATTCCGCAGCTCGCAGAAGTCCCCACCTTGTTGATCTGGGGAAGTGCGGATCCAGCCGTCTACGCACAGTCTTCCGAGCAGCTTCGCCGTCATTTCAAACAATGCGAGGTCGTGGTCTATCCGGGAGTCGGCCACCTTCCTTACGAAGAAGTGCCCGAGCAATTCAACTCGACGGTGATCGAGTTCCTCACCCGGGCATCGGCCGATCGCGCTCCGGGCCGCTTTGTGAATCGATTGACGTTCGATAAATAGAGCGGAAAGGGACTCACCTCGCCTGCAACTCTGCATCTCCTGTTCCGGCAGGATAAGATACCCTCTGTGTTTCCTGACCACCCGACATGGGGCAAGACATCCTCGATTTTCTCCGTAATCTTATCGTGCAATACGGCTACTGGGCCGTGGGCGCCGCCCTGCTGCTGGAAAACACCGGCGTTCCGGTGCCGGGCGAAACCATCCTGCTTCTGGCCAGCTTCCTTGCCTACTCCAGCGACGAACTGCACCTGCCCTACATCATCCTGATTGGCGTGTGCGCGGCCACGCTGGGGGACAACCTCGGATACGCCATCGGATACCGTGGCGGCCGCCGCCTGCTTGATCGCTACCGCAACGTTTTCCGAATCAAGCCGGAAACAATCTTCCGTGGCGAGCGCATGTTCGAACAATACGGCGCAGTCACGATCTTTTTCGCGCGCTTCATCTTCGGACTGCGGGTGATTGCCGGCCCGCTGGCGGGTGTGCTGCGCATGCCCTGGAAGCGTTTCGCTGTCTTCAATTTTCTGGGCGCCCTATTGTGGGTCACAGTAATCTCGATCGTGGGCTACAAGTTCGGCAAACACTGGGACCGCCTGATGGACTACGTGGAGCGGCTCAACATCGTTATGGTGGTCGCGGTCGGGATCGGGATTTTCGTCCTCTGGCTTTGGCGTAAAGCGCACACTGGAAAGCGATGAGGGAATGGCTTTCGAAAAAACGGAGGCACTCATCTTATCCACGGTTGCCTCAGCGGGTGTTCCGGGTTTGACCCGCTCAGCCAAGCCTCGTGATTCATTGACTGGTGAATGCCTCGTCTTTAAGATGAGGCGACCCGAAATCCAGGCTCCCCAATGATCGGCCAAACTATCTCGCACTATCGCATTGTGGAGAAGGTCGGCGGCGGCGGGATGGGCGTCGTCTACAAGGCCGAAGATGTAACTCTGCGCCGATTTGTCGC
>Ga0193755_1000143_pt1 | contig 19362 bp, 18 predicted proteins | sample H1a2metaG_FD_144921 | JGI IMG/M metagenome (GOLD analysis project Ga0193755, IMG submission 144921) | Soil microbial communities from a riparian zone of the East river system, Colorado, United States - H1a2 | ecosystem: Environmental > Terrestrial > Soil > Riparian zone | place: USA: East River...
GTCGACGGCGGCACCATGGTAGCGACGGCCGGCGCGACATTCACGCTGCGGGTGTCCGCGCAGGACGCGTACGGCAACGCGGTGCCCACGGCCGATCTGGCGCGGATGATTCAGAAGATGCGTGGCCGGTTCAACCTGCAGTCGCAGCTGTTGAAAATGATCGGCGTAGAATCGGACGGCGGGGCGGCGACGGTGACGTTCAAGCCCGTCGGAGCGGGTCAGGCGGACTTGTCGATTGCCGGCGCGACGGTGTCGGTGGCGATCGCCCGGCCCCGGTAGCGCTACCCAGCCGTGGCGGTGTCGTCGAGCGGGTGTGCCACCGCATCCAGCCAGCCCGTGATTTCGCGGAAGGTGAACGGTTTGCGGATGACGGTGCAGGGGTTCCGTTCCGTCCAGGTGCGCACGTCTCGCGCGTCGGGGTCCGTCGTCATCAGTGCGACGCGGCCCCGGAGCTCGGGCCAGCGGTGCGTCATGGCGAGGTAGAGGGAGAGGCCCGACATCGTGGGCAGGCGCACGTCGAGCAGGACCGCGAGGGGCGATTCCGTCACGAGCAGGTGGTAGGCCGCATCCGGGCTGCCCGTGCTCAAGACCCGGTATCCGAGCGAGCCGAGCACGCTCTCGAGCGAGCTTCGCAGCACGGCGTCGTCGTCGACGATGAGGACTGTGAGCGGGGCGGCGCCCATGGCAATCCACAATGGGTGGCAAGGGTCCGGGAAGCAAGTGACGGAGGTCACGCAGGGGTACCCTGCCCCAGAAGGGTGCTCGAGGTCCACGAGGGTGGTGCGGGGGGGCGGATCGGGCCTGGTGGTCCGACTGGTCTTCAAAACCAGCTGGGGTCCTTCTGGACCTCGGTAGGTTCGATTCCTACACGCTCCCGCCACCGCCCTGTCCTCTTTGTGTCGCACCGCGGCGACAAGCTGCGCCGAACCTGCCTCAGTCACACTGACTGCCTCGACGACCGTCCGCTTCCGCCCGTGGCACTAGCCTTGCAATAGAAGCACGCGGCTCGCGGGGAGTGAGCCGTGCCCCCTGCTTCGCTCAGTTATGAGGAACGGAGACAGGATTGTGGGCCCTCGGCCACTCCCTGCGGCGCCGCCAAGCGCCCCGCCCCCGCCGCCTCTACCCCAGCACCTCCCGGACCTTCTGCGCCAGCGCCGCGGCGCTGAACGGCTTCTGCAGAAACGCGAGCCCCCGCTCCAGCATCTGGTGCCGCCCGATCGCCGCTGCGGGGTAGCCTGACATGAACAGCACGCGGGTCCCGGGCCGGCGGGCGGCGAACTGGGCCGCGAGCGCCCGGCCTCCCACGCCCGGCATCACGATATCGGTGAGCAGCAGGTCCACGGCCTGCGGGGTGTCCGCGAGCGCGAGGGCATCCTCGGGCCGGGCGACCTCGATCACCGCATAGCCGTGCCGCTGGAGCACGTGCCGGGCCACGGCCCGCACCGAGTCTTCGTCCTCAACCAGCAGGATCGTCTCCGTGCCACGTAGCGAGACGATCGGTGCGGGCGTCGGGAGCACTGGCTCTGGAGCGGGGGCGCGCGGCAACGGCAGGTAGATCTTCACGCTCGTGCCCAGCCCCGGCTCGCTGTATACCCACACGAATCCGCCGCTCCGTTTCACGACGCCGTAAACCGTGGCGAGGCCGAGCCCGCTACGGGCGCTGCGATCTCGGGTGGTGAAGTACGGCTCGAACAGATGCGCCCGGGCCTCGGCGTCCATCCCGGTCCCGGTGTCCGTGACGGCCAGGAGGGCGTAGTGACCCTGGGGCATCAGGCGGTGGTCCGCGGCGTAGGTCTCGTCCAGCACGACGTTCGCGGTCTCGATCGTGATCTGACCACCATCGGTCATCGCGTCGCGCGCGTTGAGCACCAGATTGAGCAGGACTTGCTTGAGCTCGCGCGGGTCGGCGGTGAGGGGGCTGAAGCGCGGCTCCAGCGCGGTCGCGATCGCGATCCGGTCCCCGGCGAGTGCCGACAGCTCCTGCTCCGACGCGCGCAGCATGTCGTTCAGGTCCACGAGCTCCGACTCGAGCGGTTGCACGGCGCCGAGCTTGAAGAGACGGCGGGTGAGGTCGGTCGCGCGCTCGACCGCTTCGCGGATCGCCACGACCTCCGTGCGGCGGGGGTCGTCGGCTGCGGTGTCCTCGAGCAGCAGATCGCAGTTGGCGGTTACGGCCGTAAAGATGTTGTTGAAGTCGTGCGCCACGCCGCGCGCGAACCGCGCCAGCGCCTCCAGCTTGTTGGCCTCCCGGAGCCGGGCCTCGAGGGCTTGAGTGTCCATGGTGTGTCGCCTACAAGAAAGGCTCGGATTCGAGACCCTGGCAATAGGTGTCGGGCCCGTCGTATCTTGTCCCTCTCTTCAACTCCTGGAGCAGCAGGCATGTGGGCCGTTCTCCTCCTCATCGCCCTGCTCGCCGGAGCACCCCCCCCTGGCCCCGGTCCCGAACCGCTGCCCCGCGCGACGGTGCTCGTGGACTCCGGGGCGCACCAGCTCGTGATCCAGCTGCCCCCGGTGGACGTGCCGGCCGCGGGCTCGGGCGGCGAGGCGATGGTCGGGCTCCCGCTCTGCCAGGTCCTCGTGCCGGTGGACGCGTCGCTCCACGGCTCTCGGGTAGAAGTGGTGGACGAATCGGGGCGCCCGCTGCCGCACGAGATGCTGCATCATTTCAACCTCAGCGATCCGGACCACCGGGAGCTGTTCCTGCCGATCGGTCTCCATCTGCTCGCCATGAGCAGGGAGACCCCGACGATCACGGTCCCGCGGCTGCTCTTCGGACTCCCGCTCACGCGCGGCCAGCGGCTCATCGCCGGCGCCATGCTCGCCAACCGCTCGGACGTGGCCTATCGCCGGGTGCAGGTGCGGCTCGTGCTGCGCTACGTGTCGGGCGGCCGGCCCTGGCCGCTGTACCGCACGTACCCCTGGGCCATCGACGTCCAGTACCCACTCGGTCGCCCGCCCACCGGGAGCAAGGCGTTCGATCTCGCCCCCGGCCGGACGGAGCGCTTCTGGGAAGGCAGTCCCGCGATCCCCGGCACCATCCTGGGCCTGGGCGGCCACATGCACGATTACGGCGTCAGCCTCGAGCTGAAGGACATGACCACGGGCACGGTGCTGTGGCGCGGCGCCCCGGTCACGGACGCTGCGGGGCGCGTCATCACGTTCCCGCTGGCCCGGTTCTACAACTGGCGCCGGCTCGGGGTGCGCGTCGTCCCCGCGCACCGCTACCGGCTGACGGCCGTGTACGAGAACCGGACCGGACGCTCGATCCGCGACGGCGGCATGGGGGCGGTGGCGGGATTGTTCGTGCCCGACCGGGGGGCCGAGTGGCCCCCGGTCGATACCCGGGATACGCTGTACCAACAGGACCTGGCGGCCACGATCCGCTCCGGCAGCGTAGACATGATGGCCGATATGATGATGGGGCACCACGCAGATCCCTGAACACAACTTGCCGAAGGGCGTGTGGCCTGCATCACCCTCGCCGGGGGGTGCCCCGACGTATTTTCGGCCGTGCCCGGAATGCAATGGGGTCGTCTCCAGGTGGACGTCAACTGCGCGTTGCGTCGCGGGGCTTGGTACCGCGTAGCGCGGCTCGCCTCTCTGGAAGCCATCCTCGACGTCAACCACAGGCCCCTCAAGGTCCCCCACTACCTCGTCCAGGTCGTTTCGCGGCCACCCACGCGGTGGTCCGTCGTGCCGCGCCCCGAGCGGGCCGACGAGCTACCGGCCGATTGGGGGCCGCACTACGGGGTGTGCCCGAGCTGTCGTGAGCGTGCGGCGCTGCACGGCCGTCCGCGCCGGCTCACGTGCAGTCGCTGTCGGGGTGAGTTCGACGTCGCTTGGGACGAGGAATACCTCTCCGAATTCTGACGGGCGGTCCTCAGCCGCCCATCACCCGCTCCACTTCCGCAAGACGCGCTTCGATCTCGATCGGCCGATTGGCGCGGGCCGGCCGGGGCTCGAGCTCCTGGTGATAGCGCGTCACGGTCTCCGGATCCTTGAGGACATGTCCCGTGAGCACCGCGACCACGCGGTCGCGCGGGCGGATCACGTTCTCCCGGATCAGCCGCCGCGCCCCGGCGGGCGCCGCCGCGCTGGCCGGCTCGCATCCGATCCCCGCGCCGTCCACGACCGCCTTGGCCTCGAGAATCTCGTCGTCGCTCACGGTGGTGACGACCCCGTTCGTGTCGCGGATGGCGCGCACGGCGCGCTCGTACGACGCCGGGTTGCCGATCTTGATCGCCGTGGCCACGGTGTGGGGCTCCACGCGGCGCCGCTGCGCGAATCCCTCGCGGAAGCTCTGCGCGAACGGTGCGGCTCCCTCCGCCTGGACGGCGGCGAGTCGCGGCACCCGATCGATCAGCCCCCACGCCCGTGCTTCGACCAGCGCCTTCCCGAACGCCGCGGTGTTGCCGAGGTTGCCCGCGGGCACCACGATCCAGTCGGGAGGCTCCCAGCCGAGCTGCTGCAGCAGCTCGAGCACGATGGTTTTCTGGCCCTCGAGCCGGAACGGATTCACGGAATTGAGGAGGTAGACCCCCAGTCGTTCGCTCGCCTGGTCGGCGAGCTCGAGGCAGTCGTCGAAGTTGCCGCGGACGAGCAGCGTGCGGGCGCCGTACGCGAGCGCCTGGGCGAGCTTCCCGAGCGCCACCTGACCCTTCGGCACCAGGACCAGCGCCGGCAGCCCCGCCAGCGCGGCGTACGCGGCGAGCGCCGCCGCCGTGTTGCCGGTGGACGCGCACGCGACCGCGCGGGCTTGGACGCGCCGCGCCTGCGTCACCCCGACGGTCATGCCGCGGTCCTTGAACGACCCCGTGGGGTTTTGGCCCTCGTGTTTGAGCAACAGCTCCGGTGCGCCGGCCCAGCGCGCGACGGCCGCGCTGGCGAGCAGCGGCGTGTTGCCCTCGGGATACGAGAGGATGTGCTCGTCGGCCGTGGGCAGGACGGCTTCGCGGTAGCGCCACACGCCAGAGGCGAGTACGCCGCGCCGCACACCCCAGCGCGCGTCGAATGTCGCCCGGAGCGCGTTCCCGCCCTGGGCCGGGGGCTGGTGGCGCAGCTCGAGCAGCCCGCGGCAGCGCGGGCACCGCGGGTGGGGATCGGTCTCGGGGATTTCGCTGCCGCAGCTGGCGCACACCTGCCAGGTGAGAGGAGGGAAGGCGCTCATGCGCCTGCGAGCTTCAGCACGTCGTTCAGGATGCCGCCCGCCGTCACCGCCGGCCCCGCGCCGGGCCCGGTGATCACCAGCGGGTTCTTCTTGTAGCGCATGGTCGTGAAGATAAACTGGTTGTCCGTGCCGTTGAGCGAGGCCATCGGACTCGACGCTTCGACCACTACGAGGCCGACGCGGATGCTGCGTCGCGTCACGATCGCGCGGTAGCGCAGCACCCCGCCGCGCGCCCGCGCCGCGGCGACGCGCTTCGCCCACGCTGCGTCGAACTGCGCGAGCGACCCGAGGAACCGGTCGAGTTTGAGCCGCTCGGCGCCGTCGGGGACCAGCGACTCGACCGCGATGTCTTCGAGCTCGCCCGAAAAGCCGAGCAATCGCCCGAGGATCAGCGCCTTGCGCGCCACATCCATGCCGGACAGGTCCTCGCGGGGGTCGGGCTCGGGATAGCCCTTCGCGATCGCGCCCTCCAACGCCTGCGAGAACGTGGCGCCGCGCCCCAGCTCCCCGAACAGATAGCCGAGCGTGCCCGACGGGCACCCCTCGATCTTCGAGACCCGGTCACCCGATTCCACGAGCTTCTGGTAGGTATCGATGATCGGGAGGCCGGCGCCCACGGTCGCCTCGAGCAGCAGGCGGCGGCCGTGCGCCTGGGCGGCGGCCCGGAGCGCGTCGTACTTCCGCTTGTCGGTGGTGACCGGGCGCTTGTTGGCGAGCACCACGTGCATCCCCGCGCCGAGCGCGGTCGTGAGCGTGTCGGTCGTCTCGTCGGCCGTTAGGTCCACCAGGATCGGGTTGGTGAGGGCATGGCGGGCCACGAACGCGACGGCTTCGGCGGCGCTGGCCCGCCGGCCGCCCGCCGCCTTGGCGAGCGGCGCGCCCTTGGCTTTGGCCGCCCCCAGCGCCGCGAGTCGCCGCGGAGAGAAGCCGTCCGCGTCGAACACGAGACCGCTCCGGTCGATCAGTGCCACGATGCGGAGCGTGAGCGCGTCCCGCTTCACCTTCGCGATCATGGGGGCGAGTGCCCGCCCGATCTGCCCGAAGCCCAACAGCACGACATCGCTGCGCTCGGGGTGCGCCACCGCGCCGCCGCCGATCTTCGAGAGCTGAAACGCTGCGTGCACCACGCGCTGAGCGCGCGGCGCTTCCTTGCCGTCCACCACGAGCGACAGATTCAGCTCCGACGACCCTTGGGCCGTGGCGATCACGTTGATCCCGGCCTCGGCCAGGGCGGAGAAGACGCGGGCGGCGATGCCCGGCGTCTCCGCCATGCCGAGCCCCACCACCACGAGTGTCGCGAGACCGGTGCGCGCCTCGACGCCGTCGATTTCCTGCCGCGCGATCTCCCGCTGGAACGTCTCCTCCAGGCTGCGGCGCGCGCGCTGCGCGCTCTCCTCCGGGACGCTGAAACAGATCGAGTGCTCGGACGAGGCCTGCGTGATGAGCGACACCGAGATGCCTTCGTGGTGCACCGCCGCGAAGGTACGAGCCGCGATGCCGGGGACACCCAGCATCCCGCTGCCCGTGACCGTGAGCAGCGCCTGCTTCGGAATGGCCGAGAGCGCCTTTACGGGATACTGCTCCAGCGTGCGGCGCCGCGAGATCTCGGTGCCGAGCGACGCGGGGTCGGCGAACGGGCGGATGCGGATCGCGACGTTCTGCTTGAGCACCGGGACGAGCGACCGGGGGTGCAGCACCTTGGCGCCGTAATACGCCAGCTCCGCTGCTTCGCGCACGTGGACCTGCGGGACCACGCGCGCGTCGGGCACGATCCGCGGATCCGCGGTGAGCAGGCCCGGCACGTCCTTCCAGAGCGATACCTCACGGGCTCCCAACACGCGCGCGAGCAGGGTGGCGGTCAAGTCGGAGCCGCCGCGCCCCAGCGTGGCGACCTGGCCGTCGGGCGCGGCGCCGAGAAACCCCGGTACCACGGGCACCGTGCCGCGCGCCAGCACCGGTCCGAGCGCGCGGCGCGCGCTGCGCACGGTGCGGCCCAGGTCGGGGGAGGCGTTGCCGAAGGTGCCGTCGGTCTCGACCACCTCCGTCGCGTCCACGTAGGCGGCGGGACAGCCCTCGGCGTCGAGCGCGGCCGCGAACAGCTGCGCCGAGACCCGCTCGCCCCGCGCCACGAGGTAGTCGATCGTGCGCGGGGTGATCTCACGCAGAATCCCGAGCCCGCCCGCGAGCTGCTCCAGCTCGGCGAACGCCACGTCGATGAGCCCCATGAGCTCGTCGAGCCGGGCGCCGCGGGGGACCAGGGCGCGGGCGGCCTCGGCGTGCCGCGCGCGGAGCGCCTTGGCGGCGGTGCGGACCTGCGCGGCCTCGCCGCGCGACGCCCGACCGGCGCAATCGAGCAGCGCATCGGTCACCCCGCTCATCGCCGATACGACCACGACCAGCGGGGCAGGGCGGTAGGCGGCGACGATCTTCGCGGCGTGCGTTATCCCGGCGGCGTCTGCGAGCGAAGCGCCGCCGAACTTGTGGATGTGCGGGGGGGAGCCACGGGCCCGGGCCATGGCCTCAGTCCGTCTCGAAGCCGCCCGCGGGGCGGGCGGCGTGAAACGTCTGGGCGCCGATGCCGCGGGCCTCCCACGCGCGCACCATGGCGTCGCCCACGGCCCGGACGCCGTCGGACGCGACCACGGCGACGACGGTCGGCCCCGAGCCGGAGAGGGTCGCACCGTAGGCGCCCGCCTGCCGCGCCGCTCTCGTCACCTCGTCGTATCCCGGCACGAGCGCGCGTCGGAACGGGACATGGAGCACGTCGTCGAGCCCGGCGGCGAGGAGCCGCGCGTCGGCATGCGCCAGGCCGTGGACCAGGGCGGCGCTCTTCGCGGCCGCCAGCACGGCGTCCCCGTGCGGCAGGGTCGCCGGCAGCGCGGCGCGCGCGCGCTTCGTCTCCACGGTGAAGTCCGGGACGGCGAACACCAACGCGAGCGACGGGTGAATCGGGAGCGGCGTTACGATCAGGCCGTCCGGACCCCGCAGCACGAGGTTGGCGCCGCCGAAAACGGCGGGTGCGACGTTGTCCGGATGGCCTTCGAGCTCGCTGCAGAGCTCCGCCAATCCCGCCGCGTCGAGGTTCAGCTCGAGCAGCGCCGTGGCCGCCGCGGCCCCCGCGACCGTCGCGGCCGCGGAGGAGCCGAGTCCCCGCGCCACAGGAATGTCGGAGTCGGCGGCCAGCGCCAGGCCCGCGGGCACCTCCTGCCCGGCCCGCCGGCAGGCGGCGGCGAAGCCGCGATACAGCAGGTCCGCCTCCGGCGCCGTGTCGAGGGTCCGGAGCGTCCCGCCGCGCTCGATTGCAATCGAGCCTCCGGCCGCGTCGCGCCCCGCCCGGGCGGTGACGCGGAGCCAGCGCCCGACGGCCACCCCCACGCAGTCGAACCCGGCGCCCAGATTGGACGTCGAGCCGGCCACCCGCACGGTCACGCTCGCTCGCATCCCCGGTCTCTTTCGGGAAACAGAAAAGCCCGCGCAATGCCACGCCGCGGGCAATCACCACGACCACTTCGGTTGTAAGTTGATACATACCGCGCGCGTCCGACAGGGTCAAGGAGGATCCATGGCGAAAATCCGGGTAGGCATTCTCGGTGCGACCGGCGCCGTGGGCCAGCGCTTCCTGCAGCTGCTCGACCGCCACCCGCAGTTCACCGTGACGGCGCTGGCGGCGTCCGATCGCTCGCAGGGCAGGCCGTACGTGGAGGCGTGCACCTGGCGGCTGCCCGGCGACCCACCGTCCACTGCGGCGGCCCTGGTCGTCCAGGCCCCCGAGCCGCCCCTGGCGTGCGACCTCGTGTTCTCGGGCCTGCCGGCCGACGTCGCGGGCCCGATCGAGACCGGGTTTGCGCAGGCCGGGTATCCCGTGATCAGCAACTCGTCGTCCCACCGCATGGACGACGGCGTGCCGCTCCTGGTGCCCGAGGTGAACCCGGACCATCTGGCGTTGCTCAAGGCTCGCTCGGGGCGGGGATTCATCGTGACGAATCCCAACTGCTCGACGGTGATGATCGCGCTCGCGCTGGCGCCGCTCGCCGCGCGCTTTGGCCTCGAGGCGGTCGTCGTCACGACGCTCCAGGCGCTCTCGGGCGCGGGATACCCCGGGGTCGCCTCCCTCGACATCACCGACAACGTGGTGCCCTTCATCGCGAACGAAGAGGAAAAGATCGAGCGGGAGACGCGGAAGATCCTCGGCCGTCTGAACGGTGGCCGGATCGCGCCCGGGGAGTTCGCGGTGAGCGCGCAATGCCATCGGGTGAACGTGGTGGACGGGCACATGGCGGCGGTGCGGGTGAAGCTCGCCCGCGCGGCGGAGCCGGCGGAGTTACGCGAGGCGTTCGCGTCGTTCACCGCGCTGCCCCAGGAGCTGCGCCTCCCCAGCGCCCCGGAGCGGCCCATCGTCGTGCGCGACGAGGCCGATCGCCCGCAGCCGCGGCTCGACCGCGACGCCGGAGCGGGCATGAGCATCAGCGTGGGCCGGATCGCCCGCGATAGCGTGCTGGGGCACCGCTTCGTCGCGCTGAGCCACAACACGATCCGGGGCGCGGCCGGAGCGGCGATCCTGAACGCCGAGCTGTTGCTGGCGAAGGGGTACCTGCACCCGGGCGACTAGCCCTCCGCTTATAATAGAAGCCTCTGATCCACGCCCACGTCGTGCTCAACCCCGCGGCCGGCCGCGGCGCGGCGGCCCGCGCGCTCGATCCCATCGCGCGTGAGTTCCACCACCAGGGATGGTCGGTGGAGGTGGAGCGCACCGAACGGCCGGGCCACGGCGCGGAGCTCGCGGCGCGTGCGGTGCAGGCGGGGGCGCAGCGGATCGTGGCCGTGGGCGGCGACGGCACCGTGCACGACGTGGCGAACGGGTTGCTGCGTCACGGGCTGGGCGGGCGGGGCGGGGACGTCGCGCTCGGTGTCGTGCCGATCGGCAGCGGCAACGACTTCGCGAAGCTCGTGGGCATGTATCGACACAGCCCGGTGCGGGCGGTGCGGCGGCTCGTCACCGCCCAGACGGCCCGGTTCGACGCCGGCCTGGTGTGCGACGAGTACTTCGTGAACAGCGTGGGGTTCGGCTTCGGGCCGGAGGTCGTGCGCGTGCGGAACGCCATGCCGGGACTCTCGGGCTTCGCCTCGTATTTCGTGCCGGTGTTGCGCGCGTTCGCGCGGTTTCGCCCGCCCCGCCTCGAGGTGCGGGCGCGCGGGTTCGCGGAGACGGGGAACATGATGATGGTGGAGGTGTGCAATGGCACGACCGCCGGCGGCAGCTATCGGTTCGCCCCCGACGCGCAGCCGGGAGACGGCCGCCTGGACGTGTGTCTCGTGCGGCGCGTCTCGCTGCTGCGGTTCCTCATGGCGGTGCCGCGCGTGATGCGCGGGACGCACGCCACGATGCGGGAGGTCGCCCTGTTTCAGACTCGAGAGGTCGCCATTCGCTCGCTCGACGGGCCGCTGCTCCTGCACGTGGACGGCGAGCTGCGCGAGCCGGACGTGAGGGAATGCACGGTGCGCGTGGAGCCGGGGAGGCTGAAGGTGATGGTGGCGCGATGAAGGCGGTCGGACGGGGCGTCGTCTTCGTCGCCCTGCTGTCGGCCAGTCCGACCGTCCACCTGTCCGCCCAGGTTCCGGACACGACACGGCCGCCACTCGTGACCACCGGCGCGCTCGTCGTTCCCACCGACACGACGCACCGCATTCGGCCCATGGGGGCGTTCCTCCGCTCGCTGCTCGTGCCGGGGTGGGGGCAGGCGGCGACCGGCCGGCACGTCACCGGTGCGCTGTTCTCGACGTGGGAGGGCGTGTGTGCGATGATGGCCCTCAAGGCCCAGTCGGAAATGCACTACCTCAGGACGACCCAGTCGGCGAACCTCGGCGCGAAGCGGCAGGAAGTCCAGGATTGGACCGTGCTCTGGGTGTTCAATCATCTCTTCTCCGGGGCCGAGGCGTTCGTCTCGGCGCACCTCCAGGATTTCCCCAAGGACTTGAAGATTCGGGCGTTCCCGGGCGGCGTCGGGATCAGCCTGCCGGTGCCGCGTCTGTGAAGCCGGCACCGCTCGGCGTGTTCGATTCCGGCATCGGGGGACTCACCGTCGCCCGGGCGGTATTCGAGCGCCTGCCGCACGAGTCGGTGATCTATTTCGGCGACACGGCACGCGTCCCCTATGGCCCCAAGTCGCCCGACACGGTGCGCCGCTACTCGGGCGAAATACTCGCCTACCTGCTGCAGCGCGGCGTGAAGGCCCTGGTCGTCGCGTGCAACACCATCAGCGCCCAAGCGCTCGAATTCTTGAGGGAGCGCTCGCCCGTGCCGCTGGTGGGCGTGATCGAGCCGGGCGCGCGCGCCGCGGTGCAGGGCACGCGGTCCGGGAAAATCGGCGTGATCGGCACGGCGGGGACGATCGCGAGCGGCGCCTACGAGCGCGCTATCAGGCAGCTCCGGCCCGACGCCGCCGTGTGCGTGCAGGCCTGCCCGCTGTTCGTGCCGCTCGTCGAGGAGGGGTGGTTCGACCACTCCGCGACCGAGCTGATCGCGCGGGAATATCTCGCGCCGCTCGAGCGCGCGGGCGTGGACGTGCTGGTGCTGGGCTGCACCCACTACCCGCTCTTGAAGCCCCTGCTCGCGCGGGTGCTAGGCCCGGCGGTGACGCTCGTGGACTCGGCCGAGGAGACCGCGAAAGTGGTGGCCGAGGAGCTGACGCGAAGCGGGCTCGCGGCTCCGCCAGGTAATCGCCCGACGCACCGCTTCGTGGTGTCGGACGACGAGCCGCATTTCCGCAAGGTGGGAGCGAGGTTTCTAGGAGAAAAGCTGCAGCACGTTGAAGTCGTTCCACTGGGCTGACGACGCTGGCGTGCTACGTCTTAGTGAAACGTCTTTAACTCGACGCCGTCTTTCGTTACGACCGCATACCGTCCCTCGTCCAAGAACGCTCCAGGATTCAGATACGCCCTTCCGTTCGGCAGTTGCGACAGCGCCGGACGATGGGTGTGAGCGAGAATCACGAGCTCCAGGTCCGGCCGGCGCGCGAGCAGCTGCTCGGCGTACTGCGCCTGCGCCCGCTCGGCCCGGTCGAGCACGGCCCGGTCGCGGGTGTTGTCCGCGAGCTTGCGGGAAAGCTGGTGCGCGATCCAGAAGCCCACGTCGGGGTGGAGCGCCCGGAACGCCCGGATCGTCACCCGGTGACGCGTGATCTGGTGCATCAGGCGGGCGCTCCAGTGCTGCTCGGTCAGCCCGTCGCCGTGGGCCACGAAGGCGCGGCGTCCCGCCACGTCGAGCTCGGCTTCCCCGGGGTGGAAGGCGATGCCCAGGTCGTGGATGAGAAAGTCTCCGCCCCACCGATCGTGGTTGCCGCCCACGAACGTGATGGGCACGCCGCGGGTCCGCAGGGCGTGGAGCTTCGCGACCGTGCCGAAGTGACGGCGCGGGATCACCGAGCCGTACTCGAACCAGAAGTCGAACAGATCGCCGTTGATGAGGAGCGCGTCCCCGAGATCCGGCACCGCATCGAGGAAGCGATGAAACCCGGCTGCGACCGCGGGCGGGACCTGGCCGAGATGCGCGTCAGCGACGACGACCACGCGGGAGGCGGGGAGGGGCACGGCCCCCAAGCTAGGAATCGCGGAGAAGTGCCGCAAGCGCTATTTTGCGCCGGCGTGATCAGCTCGATAACTCTGCGCGTCAACTACTCCGAGACCGACCAGATGGGCGTGGTCTACCACGCCAACTACCTGATCTGGTTCGACCGCGCGCGCACCGAGCTGATGCGCGAGACGGGGCTGACCTACAAGGAGCTCGAGGGGCAGGGCGTTTACCTCGCCGTCTCCGAAGTCAACATCCGTTACCGCGCCGCCGCCCGCTACGACGACCTGGTGCAGGTGCGCTGTTGGGTGCGCGAGCTGGCGTCCCGGCGCGTCACCTTCGGCTACGCGGTCGAGCGGGCGGGGACGGGCGAGCTGCTCGCGACGGGCGTGACGTCGCTCGTCTCCCTCACCCACCAACACACCGTGACGCGCATCCCGCAGCATGTCCTCGACCTGCTCAAGCCGATTCCGGATCCGGTGCGCCTCTAGGGCGCTCGCGCTGTCGCTGACGGCCCTGTCGCTGTGCGGCCCCGCCGCGGCGCAGCGGGACCAGGGTGTGATGGACGGGTTGGCCCGCCTCCTCGCCGCCGCGGACACGCGCGTGTACGACACGGCGCTGTTCCGCGAGACGCTCCATCATTCCGACCCGTTCGTGCGGCGCCAGGCGGCGCTCGCCGCGGGGCGGATCGGCGATGCGCAGGCGCTGGACCCGCTCATCGCCGCACTCGGGGACTCGGCCCCAGCCGTGCAGGCTGCGGCGGCGTTCGCACTCGGCTTGCTGAAGCAACCTCGCGCCGTCGCCACGCTGCTTGCGTTCGCCCCCGTACAACCAGAGGCCGTCACCGCGATCGCCAAGACGGGCGGGGAGGAGGCGGCCGCGGCGCTGACTGTTCTCCTGGGATCCGGCGCGTCGGCCCCCGCGGTGCAGCGCGCCGCCCTGCTCGAAGCGTGGCGCCTCGGCGCGCGCGCGCCGATCGCGGCGTTGACGACGCACGCCCGGAATGCCGATCCCGGCGCGCGCCGCAACGCGGTCTACGCGCTCGCCCGGCTCCGCACGGTGCGCGGCGTGCCGACGCTGGTCGAGGCGCTCGCGGACGCCGAGGCCTCGGTGCGCACGGCGGCGCTGCGGGGATTGAGCCGCGTGCTCACCGACAGCGCGCACGTCTCCCCGCAGGACGTGGTGAGCCGCATCAGGCCGCTCTTGGGCGATGGCGATGCGCACGTGCGCGTGAATGCGCTCCGCGCGCTCGCCACGTTTCACGACAGCACCCTCGCCGCGCTGGCGCTGCCGCTCGCGGCGGACCCGGACCTGAACGTCGCCGTCCAGGCGGAGACGACGCTCGGCGTGCTCGGTGGCGCGCGGGCCGTCGCGGCGCTCCAGCCCGGACTGGCGAGCGCGACGTTCGCGCTCCGGCGGCAGGCGGCGATCGCGCTGGCCCAAGCGGATAGCGCCGCCGGCGTGGCGGCCGCGACGGCCCTCCTCACGGGCGGGGCGGACTGGCGCTGGCGCAGCGTCGCAGTCGAAGCGCTCGGAGCGGCACGAGACCGCGGCCGGCTCGAGGCGCAGCTCGCTGACCCCGACGGCCGCGTGGCGGTCCAGGCGCTGCAGGCGCTGCAGCGTCTGGTGCCCGACAGCGACTCGAGCCTGAGCCCGCGCGCGGGCTCGCTGCTCCAGCATCCCGACGCCGGGGTCCGCAGCGTCGCCGCCGATCTACTCGCGCGCCGCCCGGTCCTGGACGACGTCGACCGGCTGACCGACGCGTACCTGCGCGCCGCGGCTGATTCGTTCAACGACGCTCGCCTTTCGGCGGTCGCGGCGCTCGCCGCCATCGCCGGCACGGGGCCAGACGCCCGGACGGCCGTGGCGACGCGCTTCGTGGCGCGTGTGCCCCGCGCGGATGACTACCTCGTGCGCCGGCTCGCGGCGGAAAAGCTGCCGGACGCCGCCGCGCGCTGGGGTCCGGTGGCCCCGATCGCCACGGGCCGCACGCTCGCAGACTATCGCGCCGTCGCGCGACGCTATCTCCTGCCCGCGCGGCGTGGCAGGCCGGGTCCCCGGGTCACCATCGAGACCGAGCGGGGCCCCGTCGTGGTGGAGCTCCTCCCCGCCGAGGCGCCCCTGACGGTCGCGGCCTTCCTGTCGCTCGTGGACCGGCGCTACTTTGACGGATCGACCTGGCACCGCGTGGTCCCGAACTTCGTCGTGCAGGATGGCGACCCGAGAGGCGACGGATGGGGCGGCCCCGGCTTCGCGTTGCGCGACGAAGTGAACCCAGTGCGCTACGAGACGGGGACGGTCGGCATGGCGCTCTCGGGGCCCGACACGGGCGGCAGTCAGTTCTTCATTACGCACTCGCCGCAGCCGCATCTGGACGGCACCTACACGGTGTTCGGCCGGGTGGTGTCGGGGCTTGGCGCGCTCGATGCGATCGGGCAGGGCGAGCGCATTCGGAGCATCCATCGGTGACCGCTTCCGGGTTTAACTGTTGAGACCGCAACGTTTTCCGCTTGACCCGCGGATAGCACTCTCCTACATTGCCGCCTGTGCGCTGCTGGCCGGCTGCCCGCGCCCGCCTGCGCCGTTGGTGCCGCAGCCGCTGGCCCGGGTGGATCGGGACTCCGCCGTCGCCTGGAGTCGGGCCACGCTGCCGACGCACTACACCGCGATCCGGTTCCGGTGGAAGTACCAGGACGACCAGAAGCGGTGGGGCGGGCGCGGTCAGGCGCGCCTCGCACCGCCGGATTCGTTGCGGTTCGATTACGTGGGGCCGCTGGGATTCGGCGCGGGCGCCGCTGCGATCGTCGCCGATTCGACGATCTGGGCGGATCCGGAGAAGAACTTCCGCTCGTTGGTCCCGGCGGTGCGGATGCTGTGGGCGGCGCTCGGCATCGCACGGCCACCGGCGCCGGACGCGCTGGTATTTGGCAGTGGTGGCGCCGATTCGAGCGTCCGGCTCTGGCGGTTCGCGCAGGACGGTGACACGCTCGACTACCGCGACACGCGCGGCGGCGCGCGCGTGCTAGAGGCGGAGTGGCGGCGAGAGGGCAAGGTGTTGGCGCGCAGCCGCACCGAATTCGACGCCCAGCGGATGCCGGCGCGCGCCCGCATGGATTTTCCGGAGGAGAGGGCTCGGTTTGAGTTTACGGTGGTCTCGGTGGATACGGCCGCGGTGCTCGATCCTGCGATTTGGCGCGGGCGCCGTTAGCGCGCTCGGCCTCGCGCTCAGCGGTTGCCTGTACGGCTTCGCCGGCGGCGGCCTGCCGAACATCAAGACCGTCGCCATTCTGCCGTTCGACAACCAGACCGCCGAGCCGGCGCTCACGAAGGAAGTGAACGACGCGGTGCTCGAAGCGTTCCAGCGTCGGCTCGGGCTCCGCATCGCGGGGGAGAGCAACGCGGATGCGGTGGTGCGCGGCAAGGTCACCCGCTACGACCCCGACATGCCGGCAGCGTACCGGGCGGGCCAGGGCCGCACCGATGTCACGCAGCGCCAGGTCCAGATCAGCATCGACGTCGAGATTCTCGATCAGCGGGAAGGCAAGACGCTGTGGCAGCGGCAGGGGCTCAGTGAGACCGGCGACTACGCGCCGCCCCAGGAAGCCGCGGGCCGCAAGATCGCTCTCGAGAAGCTCGTCAACGACCTGGTCGACGGGGCCCAGTCGCAATGGTGACGCGCGTGCTCCGCGGCCGGCGCGGCGCCAGCTCCACCGGCTGCCTCGTCTCGCTGCTCTTTCTGGTCGGGGCGTTGTACTACGGCGTCAACATCGGTGAATTGTTCTTCCGGTACTATCGCCTGCTCGACGAGATGCAGACCCAGGCCCAGCTTGCCCCCTCCCTCGACGACGGCACGATCCGCCGCCGCATCCAGGCCGCCGCGCAGGATATCGGTCTCCCGCCCGAGGCCCAGCAGATTAAAATCGCGCGCCGGGCGTCGCCGCGGGAGATCGTGATCGAGACCGAGTACAGCGAGACGGTCCAGCTCCCGCTGTTCAACCACACCTTCAACTTCCATCCCAAGGCGACGCAGCCGCTTTAGCCCGCCCCTGTGGGCCCTGGCCGCAGGCCTGCCCCTCGTGCTCGGGGCCGCCGGCGAGATCGACGTCGCCCGCTTTTTCACGGTGTTCGCGATCATGCTGCTCGCCGCGAAGTTCGCGGGCGAGGTATTCGAGCGCCTGGGGCAGCCGGCCGTGATGGGCGAGCTCCTGGCGGGCATCCTGCTCGGCGCCGGGTTTCTCAGGGTCATCCCGATCGGCGCCGACGATCCGCTCACACCGGTGTTTCGGCTGCTCGCCCAGGTCGGGGTCGTCGTGCTGCTGTTCGAGATCGGGCTCGAGACCGATCTCAAAGCCATGATGCGGGTGGGGACCGCCGCGACGGCGGTCGCGGTCGTGGGTGTCGCGGTGCCGTTCGTCCTGGGCTTCCTGTACTGGCGCTCCGGCTGGCACGGGTACGAGCACACGTCCGCCGACCCGCTGACGACCGCCATCTTCGTGGGCGCCACCCTCACCGCCACCTCGGTCGGGATCACCGGGCGCGTGCTCAAGGACCTCCAGGTGCTGCACAGCCTGGAGGCGCGCCTGATCCTGGGTGCCGCGGTGATCGACGACGTCATCGGTCTCGTGATCCTGGGCGTGGTCTCGGGACTCGCGGCCGGGACGGCGTTCAGTCTGCAGGGCGCGCTGCGCATCCTCGGTGTGGCGGTCGCGTTCCTGTTTGCTGCCCTGTGGATCGGACTGAAGCTCGCCCCGCGACTGTTCGGCGTGGTCGACCGGATGCGGGTGCGCGGCATGCTGGTCGTGTCGGCCTTCGCGTTCCTGCTGCTGCTCTGTGTGCTGGCCGATCGCGCCGGCACGGCGCTCATCATCGGGGCGTTTGCCGCGGGGCTCATCCTGTCGGAAACGAATCAATTCGACAACATCAAGGACCAGATCAAGCCGGTCGCCGACATCTTCACTCCGATCTTCTTCCTGAACATCGGCGCCGCCGTGGACCCGCGCGTGTGGAACCCGTTCCTGCCCGAGAGCCATAAGACCCTGGCGATCGGCGGCACCCTGCTCGCCATTGCCATTGTCGGCAAATTCGCGAGCGGTTGGGCAGTCCCGTGGCGGCAGTTCAACCGGCCGGCGGTCGGCGTGGGGATGGCCCCGCGCGGTGAGGTAGGGCTGATCTTCGCGCAGATCGGGTTGACGGCGGGCATTCTCTCGGGCCGACTGTTCAGCGCCATCCTGTTCGTCGTCATCGCCACGACGCTCGTGACCCCGCCGCTCTTGCAGTGGACCCTGCGGGGGCGGGGTGCGACGCTGGACGAGGACTCGGTTCCGTGAGCACCGGCGAGAAGGTGCGCACGCTCACGGACGCCGCGCGGTGGCGCGAGCGGCAGCCGGGTCCCGTCGTGTTCACGAACGGCGTGTTCGACCTGCTCCACGTCGGGCACGTGGCGCTGCTGGAAGCGGCGCGCGCCGAGGGTGGGGCGCTGGTGGTGGGCGTGAACAGCGACGCGTCGGTGCGACGGCTGGAGAAGGGGGCCGACCGCCCCATGGTGCCCGAGCGGGAGCGAGCCCGCCTGCTCGCCGCGCTCGCCTGCGTGGATTGCGTCGTGCTGTTCGACGAGGAGACGCCGCTCGCGCTGATCGAGCGGCTCCGCCCCGATGTGCTCGTGAAGGGGGCGGATTATACGCGCGCGGCGATCGTCGGGGGGGACCAGGTCGAAGCGTGGGGCGGGCGGGTGGTGCGCGTGCCGCTCGTCCCCGGCGCTTCGACGACGGCGCTGCTCGCGCGGCTGCGCGGCAAGACCGCGTGACGACGCTCCGATGAAGCTCTTGGTCGCCACCCGCAACGAGGGCAAGATCCGGGAGATCCGGGACCTGTTCACCGGCCTCCCGTTTCAGCTGACGTTCCCGGTGGAGCAGTTCCTCGAGCGGCTGCCGGATGAAGCCGATCTCGAGCGCGGCACGAGCTTCGCCGAGAACGCCGTCGCCAAGGCGCGCTACTTCGCGAAGCGCGGCACCATCGCGACGCTCGCCGAAGACTCGGGGCTCGAGGTGGACGCGCTCGACGGGGCGCCGGGGGTGTTCTCCGCGCGCTGGGCGCAGATGCATGCGGCGGGGTCAGGAGACGCGGCGAACAACGCGCTGCTGCTCGAGCGGCTGGCTGGTGTTCCCGACGAGCAGCGTACGGCGCGCTACCGCTGCGTGGTGGCGTATCTCGAGACGCCGCTCGCCAAGCCGCAGCTGGTCGAGGCGACGTGCGAGGGACGGATCCTGTCGCAACCACGCGGCAGCGGTGGCTTCGGCTACGATCCGCTGTTCTTCTCGAGCGATCTCGGGCTGAGCTTCGCCGAGGCGCCGATGCCGGCGAAGCAGCGTGTGTCGCATCGCGGGCGGGCGATCCGGGCGCTGGTGGAGGTGTTGGTGCGGCGCTCGAAGTAGCGAATCAGACGCAACCTCGCGTCCGGTTCGACCACAAGCGCTGCACCGTGTAAGGCCCCAGCTTTTTGTTCTGCCAGGCGCACACGTCCCCGATCTCACCCTGACTGTCGTCGTACCATCCTTGCGGGGGGACCGGATCGGTCACCGCTTCGGCCAGCTCGTGCGAGCAGATCGAGGTGAGCGCGTCGGGCGGCCCG
>Ga0193755_1000144_pt1 | contig 19335 bp, 14 predicted proteins | sample H1a2metaG_FD_144921 | JGI IMG/M metagenome (GOLD analysis project Ga0193755, IMG submission 144921) | Soil microbial communities from a riparian zone of the East river system, Colorado, United States - H1a2 | ecosystem: Environmental > Terrestrial > Soil > Riparian zone | place: USA: East River...
CTCTTTCCAGAGTGTCAGCGCACGCGCCGCCATCTTCGTGTAGATCGCGCGCGGTCCGTAGGTCGCGCGGATCACGCGCGTCTCCCCACCCGAGCTCGCGCGCGAGTTGCCGGGGCCCCAGGCGTCGACGAGCGTGACGCGCGCGCCCTGGCGACGCAGAAACAGCGCGGTCCAGCCGCCGAACGCTCCCGCCCCGATCACGGCGATGTGCGGTTGCCTGGCTTGTGCCATCAAGACTTTCCCCCCGAGCGCCGCAGCGGCGCTGGTTTTGAGGAACGAGCGGCGATCTAGCGTACGCGCGCCTCGCGCACCGCGCGCCGGACCGTCTCGCGCTCGGCCGCCGGCAGTGGCGGGCCCCACGGATCGTCGCACGCGTCGTCCGGGATCACGCCTTCGGCGGCGAGGGCCCAGAGCATCCGCCGAATGTAGCCTTCCATCGGCTCGGTGAAGGTGACTTGGGAAAAGGCGTCTAACAGCGTGGAGAGGCGTTGAAAGGCGTTGGTGTCTCCATTCGAAAACGTCCTCAGGAGGTCGGCCTGGATATCGGTGAGTGCCGCTCCCATTCCAATCAATGCCGCACGTGCCCCCATCGTCAGCGACTGGCCAAGAAATCGGTCTTCACCTGTGATCAGGAGCTTATCGGGGTGATCGCGCATCAGCGCCGCGATCCGTTGAAATGTCATGACCGAATCGAGTGTCGCGACCTTGATTCCGACGATACCGGGCAAGGCGAGGATCCCGTGCAGGGTCTTGTCGTCGTAGCTCACGCCTCCGGCCGCTTCATACAGGTAGAAGGCGATGACCGGCAGCTCCTGCGACAGCTCGTCGTGATACACTACCGCGTTCTCTTGTGTGGGAAACGCGAGCAGCGCATCGGCGCCGCCCCGTTTCGCGTCGCGGGCCATGGTCGGTCCGTTGGCCCCGGCCACGATGACCTTTCCGGGAAGCGCGGCGCGCCACTCCTCCAACACGATGCGTCGTTGATCGTCCGACAGATGGGGACCACGACCGGTGTGTGCCCACACCGCGACTCCGGCGATAGGCTGCCGCGCCATCCAGGTCGCGTAGGCGCGCTGCGCGGCAAAGTCGATCATCGAGCCTCGAAACGGGACCGGCACGGCCGGAATGAGGCCGCCCTCGAGTCGGACGGTCGGACGGTCGGACGGTCGGGCGGTCAGCTCGCTAGCTCCCGAACGTTCCTGGATTCTATTGCCTCTCGCTTGTCGCGGGGGAGATCGAGGAGGTCAAGTTTCGCGACGCTGTTCTCGGGAAGGCGCAGGGGCTGGCCCGTGCCGAAGACGAACCGGTCCGCGCCAATGGTGTCGAGTAGGGTGGCGAGATGGTCCTCGGGCGGCCCCCAGATCCAGCAGATGTCCCACCAGATGCGGCGCGCCTCTTCCGGCGTGGAGCCGAAGTGCACCTCCTCGACAAACGCACGGTCGGCGTGCGTCACGAGCAGTCGGAGGTCGGCGTCGCTGCGGATCAAGGCGCGCACCGCGGCGGCCGGCAGCTCGGGGACGCGATCGTTGGGGTGGCGCTGGCGGCCGTCCTCGAGCCGGACGGCGAGCATCAACGGGATGCGGGCGGCGCTGCACGCGGCGGCGAGGACGCGCATTTCGCCGCCCGCGGGCTCGAGTCCCAGATACAGCGGATCACAGCGCACTGCGGGCGCTCCGGCGTTCGCGGCGTCGGCGACCACCTGCTCCCACTGTGCCAGCCCGGGATGCACGGTCGGCACCGGCTTGAACCGTTTCTCCTTGCGCGCGGTCTCGTACAACCAGGCATTGCCTGCGGTGGGATCGCGCCAGAACAGGCTGGGGAGATGGGTGATCCAGGCAACATCGATCTGCGTGCGCTCGAGCGCCTGCACCAGCGCGTCCGGCGAGGTGCCGGGAACCTTGCGCCACGGGTACGCCCCAAGGAAGGCGTTGCAATCGATCCGCATCAGTCGGTCGGAAACGCGCCCGGCGGGAAGATGCGCGCGGCATTCTTCCAGCGCACCAACGCCATGTCGTCCTTGGAGAGGAAGGTCTCGAGGTAGCGGAGCTTGGCCCAGGCCGTGTCCATCGTGATGTCGCTGCCCCAGAGCAGGCGATTCACACCGACGCTTTCGATGCAGGCTTCGAGCATGCCGCCGTCCACGCCGCTGCCCGAGAGATCGACGTAGACGTTGGGCACGTCCGCCGAGGCATGCAGCGAATGCAGCCAGTCCCCGCCCCCGCCGATGTGCGCCAAGATGAACGCGACGTCCGGATGACGGCGCGCGAGGGTGCACAGCTCGCTCGCGTCCGACGCCTCCTGTCCCGGCCAATCTCGGCGCCGGTGCTGCCAGATGTGCTGCAGGACCGGCACCCGGCGTTCCAGCGCCAGGGCGGCAATCGGATCGAGCAGCGGATCGTCCGCCCGGCGGCTCGCTGCCAGCTTGACGCCGATCATCCCCGCGTCGAGACAGCGCACGATCTCGGCGCGGGCGTGCGGGGTGTAATTCGGATTCACGCACACAAGCCCTCGAATGCGATCCGGATGCGCCCGCTGCAGGGCGAGGAGGGCATCGTTCCCGGCTGTGACATCGCGCGGTGACGGGAAATACGTCGGCGAGGTGAGGCCGAAACTGCCCAGGATCGACGCCACGTGTATCGTGATGCCGATCTTGGCGCCCGCGGCCAGGCGACTTTCGTTGCGCTCGCGCCAGTCGGCCCGAGGCGTCCGCTGGTGGTAAAAGTGAGCGTGGACGTCGACAAGCATTGCCACAATCTACGCCCCTTTTATCTTGGGGGCTTCCTTAGTGGGGAGATCGGGATGGAGACGACGGTGAGCCGTGCGCGGGGCGTGCTGTTCGAGCCTCGCGCGACCTTCAAAGAAGTCGACTCCGAATTCACCAAACCGGGCGCCATCTGGGGCCGGTACATCCTGCCGCTCGCCCTGATCGGCCCGCTGGCCGGCGCCGTCGGGCGACTGGTTTTCGGAAGGCGCATCGCGGGAACGAGCCTGCCGGAGTCCGTAACGATCAGCGGCGCGGTTACCTGGTTTGGCGTCGCACTGGTGCTGCAGCTGGCCGCGGTGTTCGCACTGACGCAGATCATCAGCCTGCTCGCGCCAGGGTTCGGTGGACAGAAGAACGACGTCCAGGCCCTGAAGGTCGCGGCGTATGCGAGCACGCCGATGTGGGTGGCCGGCATCTTCAATCTTCACGGCCGGTTCCTGATGGTCGGCATCATCGTTTCGCTGTACAGCCTGTATCTGTTCTACGTCGGCCTGCCGACGCTCATGAAAGTCCCGCAGGATCGATCGATGGGCTACACCGCCGTCGTGATCATCGCGGCGATTGTGGTTTTCCTGCTCGTGAGCACGTACACGCTCTTCTAGATCGCGCGCAGGGTTTCATGCAGCATGGCGCGGGCACGGTCCACCGTGCCCTCGTCGTGCGCCAGGGAGACGAAGTTGTACGCCGTGCGTTTGAACAGGAGACCGCGCTTGGCCGCCTGCGCAGCCACGGCGCGCGAGAGATCTTCGGTCGCGCAATGCAGGAAGCACATCTCGGCAATACCCGCGACGCCGGTCACGAGGCCCGAGTGCGCGCGTTGGACCTCGTGCAGGCCGTGCAGCAGTCGCGTCCCGATACGATGGAGATGGCCGCAGACGTCGTCGCGCGCGAAGACCTCCAGCGTCGCGCGCGCGGCCGCGAGTGCCACGCCCTCCGTCGCCAGCGTGGAAGAAATCCAGGTGCGGCTCACGGCATTCATGAGGTCCGCCCTGCCGCCCACAACCGCGAGCGGAAATCCGTTCGCGAGCGCCTTGCCAAGCACGACGAGGTCGGGCGCGGGCTGCACGTGATAGCGCTCGACGGCGCCCCCGATCGCGAGTCGGAAGGCCGTCTTGATCTCGTCGAAGATCAGGATCGCGCCCACACGTTCGGTCTCGACGCGCAGCATCTGGAGCCATTCGCGCGCGGGCTCGGACACGATCACCGGCTCCACGACCACCGCGGCGAGGCGTCCGGCGCGCGCACGGATCATCTCGCGCCCGGCGGCAACGTCGTTGAACGGCAGCTCGGCGAATAGATTGCGCACTGCCGCGGGCACACCTTCGGCGGCGCCCTGAGACCAGTCGAGCCAGCCGTGGTATCCGCAGCCCAAGACCTCGTCACGGCCGGTGGCGACGCGCGCCAGGCGCACCGCCGCGGCGACGGCCTCGGCACCGGTCTTGAGAAAGCGCACGCGCTCGAGCCAGGGGATCTTCTCGGCCAGTGCCTCGGCGAGCGCTTCCTCGGCGACGGGCGGCAGCGGGCCGACGACGCCGGCGGCGATCGCGGCCGTGGCGGCGCGATTGACGTCGGGGTGTCCGTATCCCAACGCCACCGCGCCAAGCGCCATGACGAAGTCGAGGTATTCACGCCCGTCCTCGTCCCAGACGCGGCAGCCGTCCGCCCGCGTCATGCGCGCGGGGGTCCCGAACAGCGCGTCGGGGCGCTTGCTACCGGTCGACGTGAAGCCCGGAACGCGCCAGTCGTTCACCGTATTTGGTCACCTCGATGGCCATCGCACGCAACAGTTTCACCTCGCGCATATCCAGCGGCGCGCGATGCGCGATCTCGCGCATCGTGCGCATCACACCGTCGGCATTGCGCGTCTTGAAGAACTCGATCGCATGCAGCGCGCGGGCGACATCGGCAAACAGCCGCTCGAGCTCCGCGGCGTCGGCCGGCTCGGATGGCCGCCGCGGCGCCTTGAACGGACGCGCCTCGGCGCCCTGCGCAAGTGCCAACTCATACAGCATGATGATGACGGCATGGCCGAGATTGAGCGAGGCGTAGCCGGGGTCGCTGGGAATCGTGACGACGCGGTGGCAGCGATCGAGCGCTTCGTTGGAGAGCCCCTTGTCCTCGCGCCCGAAGAGTAAGGCGATGGGTCCGCCCGCGCCCGCGTCCAGCGCGACGATCTCGGCGGCGGCGTCGCGCGGGCGCTGCAGATTCCGCTTCGCCGTCCGTCCGCGCGCCGTGAACCCGACGATGTGCGCGCAGTCGGCCAGCGCCTCCTCGAGCGTCGCGTACGTGCGTACACGCGCGAGCACGTCCTGCGTCTGATGCGCGATGCCCTCCACCCGGTAGGCTTCGTACTCGCGCGGATTCACGAGCCGCAAATCGCGCAGGCCAAAGTTTTTCATTCCGCGCACGACGTGCGCGATGTTGACGAGGTCCTGAGGCTCGTGCAGGACGAGGACGATCATCCCACGAGCTCGAGAATCCCGAAGCGGGCGGGATCCTGCCGGTCACCGCGCAGCCAGACCCACCCGCCGCCGCCGCTCCACACCAGTTGGCCCACACGCCGCAAGCGGCCAGGCAGCATTTCATTAATGATGAGGTCGAAGCTCACGCGGCCGCCTGCGTGGGGATAGGCGCCGGCGGGCCACGGAATGGCGACAGTCACGCGGTAGCCGGTGTCGGTACGCTGCCAACCGCCGCCCACCGCCCCCCCTCCCTGCGTCCCGTGCGTGTCGCTCGTCGCGCGGGCACGAACGGAGTGAGCGTCCTCATTCGGAATAACGAGGTAGCCAACCGGAGCGGCGCCGGCCTCACCCGAGTGACGGCGGGCCGCGCCGACATACACCTGCAGGCCGTCGGAATGGATCTCGTCCGGCTCGTTGTCGAGCTTGAGCGGCGGCGCGGCCGCCGGCCGCAGCACGAGTTCCGGCTTGGTCACGACCACCGCCAGGTACAGCGCCGACTCGTCCCACGCCGCGTACGCCACCGCCGAGAAATCGTCGGGACCGGGATACGCATCTTCGCTGCGCCGATATTGATCTTCGAGTCCCAGCTCGAGCGGTTCCGACAGGTCGAAGCCCTCGAGTGACCCGTCGAGCGGCGGCGGGCCTCCGACCCGGAACGCAGGAGCGGTCGCGGGGGTGGGGAGGTCCATCTCGAGCAGCGGCGCGAACGGAGGGGTTTGCTCCCGCCGTCCGCGCAACACCACCGCCTCCTGGCCTTCCCGCTCGACGGTCCATTCCGCGCCGCCGAACCGGTGCCGTTCCACGCCCGCGGCGGTCTCGATCTCGACCGCATCGCCTTGGGTGCGCACGGCGCGTATCGTGGGCTGATCCTCATGCATTTCGAGCACGGTGATGAAGCGAGGGTTGCGGCCGAGCGCGCGCACGACGTAGAACTTCGCCCGTTCGGGCTCGCCCGGCAGGCCCGGCCCTTCCATTTCCAGGAGCGCGCCGTCGAAGCTGAGATGGGCCGTGAGGCGCGCCCGTTGCTGGACGTGCGACAGCACGACAGGACCAGGCGCGTCCGGAACAAAGCGCTGCACGCGCGTGACGAATTCGTCCGGCAGCTCGTCATTGACCCATCGGCCCCGCGTTTCCACCGCGCCGCGACCCGCGATGTGCCACGGCAGCTCGAGCAGATGGTCCTCCCGGCCGGCCAACATCGTCACATCGACGATGTAGGCGGGCCCGGTTGCCACCATGCGCACGAGGTCGTTGAACCGCCCCTGGACCCACGCCCACTCTCCCTCGTCGTCGAAGCACTCGCAGCTGGCGTTGCCCCGCGGCTGCGATTCCCCATCCAGGCGCGGCGCGTTATGAGCCAACGTCGAACGGTACCAGAACAGATCGTGCGCGACATACGAGCCCGTGCCAGGGTCGGGCAGCCAGTAGACGCCGTCCGCGTGCAGCATCAGCTGGAGCCGGTCGGCGTGGCCGTGGCCTCCACCCTGCGGACCGCACTCGACACCCACGTATCGATCCCCGCGCCGCAGGACCGCCAGGCCCTGGCTCCCGAGCAAGACAGTGTTCGACGCCCACGGGGTCTCGCTTGCGGGAAGCTCGAGGAGCATTTCGAGCAGGGCCCACCACGAGAGCGTCGAACGGGTAACGGGAAACGGGACACGGGAAACGGGTGCCTCGTGGAGATATGACTCCATCAATTCGATCGGTGGCGGTTCGGCCTTTGTGTAAAGCGCTGTTAACCAACCGAGCAGGTCGTCCCGTTTCCCGAGTCTCGCTAAGCCGATCTCCCAGAGCTCGAGATATCCGGGTTGCGCCAGCGAGACGCCAAAGCGCGAGTCCTTGCGCGCCGGATACGTGAAATCCGGGAGGGCGGTCAACGACGGCGCCTGGAGCGCGGCGTGCAGACGGTCCGCGAGTCGCTGATCCTCGCGGAAATCGACTCCGGCGAGCCGCGCCCATCCGATCCCGGTGAGCAGACCTCGCAACGCGAACAGATGGTAGTTCTCTCCTTCGTACCACATGCCGTCGCGCCCATATCCGCGGACCAGATGTGCGATGAGACCTGTCTCGCCTTCGATGGCGCGCTGCGCGAGCTCCTCGTCCTCGAACCAGACGGCGGCCGCCGCCAGTGCTGCGTTGTTCCAGGTTTGCCGGTTCGAGAACCCCTCGTCGTAATCCCCGATCACCGTCGCCGCTTCTTCTACAACCTGATTCACGCCACGTGCCGTCGTGTCGTCGAGCTGGTCACAGGCGCGCAGCAGCGCGGCCGCGGCGATGAAGTTGCAGGTCCATAACGACTCGAGGTACGTGGAGAAGAAGAGGCGGCTGGGTCCGAGCACGTTGTCTCGATTGGGATAGCGCCAATAGCGCTGCGCGTAGGCGTTGAGGATGTCGCGCGCGCGCGCCGCAGCGGGACGATCGGTCTCCTCACCCAATCCCGCGAGTGTCGCCAGGTGCGCCGCGCGTTCGGCAAGCCAGAGGTGCTGATAGCGCGCCCAGCTCCAGTTGTGACGCTCGCCGCGCCACGTCTTGCCGCAGCGCGGACATCGATGCTCGTTCGGGCTCCAGGGATCGAACGTGAGCGCGGTGCCGTCATCGGGACAGAAGCCGCCATCCACCGTCAGCTGCGCTTTGTGTTCAGGAACGACGGGCATGCGATCGAGCATCGGCCGCGCTCGCTCGCGCAAATGGGCGAGCAGCGCCGTAAGGTCACCCGAGCTGCGGACTTCCTGCGCGCGTGTGGCGAGCTCTTCCGCCGTCACCACGTCCGCACTCCTTCCGGCGCCCAGGACAGGGGCAGCACTTTCGCGCCGGTGCCGGCCACCGCGCTCGCGGCCTCGCGCGCGTCGCCACGCATGACGAAGAATATGCACCCGCCGGCGCCGGCTCCCGCGGCTTTCCCGCCGAGGGCTCCCGCACTGGCGGCGGCGGCCTCGAGCTGCGCCATTTCAGCGGTTCGCATGCCGGGATCGAGCGCCTGCTGATGCTTCCAGTTCTCGCTCAACAGCGTACCGACACGCGCGAGATCGGCGGCGCGCAGCGCCTCGGCCATCGCGTCACCCGTTTCCTTCAATCCGTGCAGCGCACCCGTCACCTTGCGGTCGCCGCGCTCGTACGCTCCCATCACGCGCGAAATCGTGTCTCCCGAGACTCGCGACTTGTTGGTGTAGCAAATGAGCGTCTGGCGCTCGAGCGCGGCCGCGAATGTCGCATCGAGCGTCACCGGCTCGACGCCGACGTCGGGATCGTGGAAGCTGAGACGATGAAAGCCTCCGAGCGCCGCGCCGTACTGGTCCTGCTTCCCGCCGGGGAGCTCGGCCTCGATGGTCTCGACCTGCCAGGCCTGGTCCGCGACGTCCTGTCCGCTCAACGTCTCCTGGCGCGCGCGTGTCAACGCACCCACCAGCGCGACGCCGAGCGCGCCCGAGCTGCCGAGTCCCGAGCCGGGAGGGGCGTCACATCGCGTCGTCAGCGTGAAACCACCCAGCACGGGGAAGCGGCGCAGCGCAGCCGTTAGCAAGGGCAATCTGCCAGGAACGAGTCCACCGGAATTCGCGCATTCGAGTGTCTCGCCGAACTCCTCGGAAACCAGGCGAAGCAGCTTCCCACCCAGGTGCAGCTCCACGTGCGCGCGTAACGCGATCGCGCCATTCACCACAACTCCGCCTTCACGCGCCGAGAACGGCGGGACATCGGTCCACCCTCCGGCAAAGTCCAGCCGCAGGGGCGCAGTCGCGTGAAACGCGGTTGGGAGATCGCGACGTCTCATGGCTGCACGCGCCAGGCGGCGACAGTCGGCAGCTCGCCCCGCATGTCCATGCGGACGCCCTGCACTCGGCTGTTCATCGCCTGCACGCCGCGCGCGTGGTATAGCCAGACGACCGGGAGCTGCTCCGCGAAGACGCGCTGCGCCACGATGGGATCTGCGGGAATCGGAATGCCGGTGAGATTGCCGAGCGGCTGCAGGAAACCGAGCCCCGGATCTCCCGGGATGCCCATGACGGCGGCGGTGAAATCGTGGCGCTCGCCGTATACGCGGTTCAGGAATGTAGAGAACTCGAGCTGGCGGATGGTCACGCGGAATCCCACCGCGGCGAGCCGCGCCTGGAGCATCTGCTCGAGCGCACCTTCCCCGCTGCCGACGGTGAGCAACTCGAAGCTCGGCGGCGCACCGAGCTCGGCGACGAGACGCCGCGCCGAATCGGGTGCGACCGGTACGTGTGGCTGCACGCGGTAGCTGGGCAGTCCGGGCGGCACCGGCCCATCCGCGACGGCGGCAAACCCGAACAGGTATCCGTCTACGATCTCCTGCCGGTCGATTGCCAACGCCGCAGCGCGGCGTGCACGCAGATCGTCGAACGGCGCCCGGCGCGTGTTGAAGACGAGGCCGTACGGGAAAATCAGCGGATACTCGCGCAGGGCGAGCTCGTGATGACGACGCACGAACGCGGCGTGCTGGGGACTGATCCCGGCGAAGTCGAGCTCACCGGCGACCAGCGCCGAGAGCTTGACCATCGGCTCGTCGACGATCACCACGATCAGTCGATCGACGTGCGGCGGACCACCCATGTCCCGAGGAAAGTCACCGCTTCGCGCGAACACCCACCGCCGGTTGGGCTCGTGCGTCACAAACCGGAAGGGACCGTTGCCCACCGGATGGACGTTCCAGGAGGCGTCCCGCAACCGCGCATGGGGCACGCTGTCGAGCAGGTGCGCAGGCAAGATCGCAAGATCGGTGAGGACGTCGGGGAGATCGGCTCCGGCTCGAGGAACGGCCGCACCGCTGAATCGCAGCTCGACGGTCGAATCGTCCAACGCAGCAACAGACGTCAACGTCTGCAGCTCCGTGAACCGCGGATAACCCGTCGCCGGATCGCGCGCCGCCTGCAAGGTCCAGACAACGTCGCGCGCGGTCGTCGCCGTGCCGTCGTGCCAACGCACGTCCGTCCGCAGCCGGAACGTCAGCGCTCGTCCGCCGTCCGACCAGCGCCAGCTGCGCGCGAGGTAGGGCCGCGGCACGAGCAGTGAGTCGTAGCGGGCGAGCGTCGTGAGCAACACGTAGCGTTGAACCTGGCGAGCGAGTGGGTGGAGGGTGAGGAGCGGGTTGATGCTTTGGAGATCGGCGCCGGAAGCGAACAAGACCGTCGCGCCGCGGCGCACAGCCTCGTCGCCGCACGCGCACGTCAGCAGCAGTTCCACTGCCAGCAGCATGGGCACGACCACGCGCGACACGCACAGATTCTAGCGGGGCACGAGTGGCGGCGCGAGATTCCCGCCGATGCTCGCCAGGCTGGGACACCGTCTGCTCACCGGTCTTGCCGTCGTGCTCGGCGTCGCGACGCTGACGTTCTTCCTGTTGCACCTCGCACCAAGCGATCCTATCGACATAATGCTGGGGCCGGCGGCGACTACCGAACAGCGGGCGGCTCAACGTACGGCGCTTGGGCTCGACCGCCCGCTGCCGGCGCAGTTCGCGAGCTGGTTGAGTCGTTTCGCGCGCGGCGATTGGGGAAACAGCATCGCCAAGGGCCGGCCGGTGAGCGCTATCCTCGCCACCGCCTGGCGCCAAACCGCCTGGCTCGTCGCGTTGTCGCTGGTGCTCAGCTACCTGATCGGTCTCGCGATCGGGGCCGTGCAGGCGGCTCGAAGCGGGTCGCGACTCGATACGCTTCTCTCCGTCTCGACCGTCACCCTCTTCGCCATGCCGGGTTACTGGCTGGGGCTGATGCTGGTCCTGGTCTTCACGTATTGGGCGCGCGCGCTGCCGGCCTTCGGGACGGCGGGACTCGACTCTGATTACCTGCAAGGCGCGAGCTGGCTGATCGATCGACTGCGGCATCTCGCCTTGCCGCTCGCGACGCTCACGCTCATCGGAATCGGAGGCGCCGCGCGGTTCGTGCGCGGCGCGATGCTCGACACCCTGAGCCAGCCGTTCATCACCACCGCCCGCGCCAAGGGGCTGAAACCGCGGCGCGTCGTGGGCCACCATGCGCTCCGTAACGCGCTCACGCCGCTGGTGACGATGCTCGGCCTCTCGCTGCCGGCGTTGTTTTCTGGCGCCGTCTTCATCGAAGCGGTGTTCGCCTGGCCCGGCGTCGGTCGCGTCCTCGTCGAGGCCGTGAAAGCCCGCGACTATCCCGTCGTGATGGCCGCGACGGCGATCAGCGCCGTCCTCGTCGTCGCCGGCAACATGATCGCCGACGTCCTGGCCGCGTGGGTCGACCCGCGTGTCCGGGCTGGGAGCGCGGCGCCTTGAGCAGGCTGCTGCGGGACCGGCGCGGGGCGTTTGGATTTGTCGTCCTGCTCGTCGTCGTCGTGTGCGCCCTCGCAGCGCCGCTCGTGACGAACGGCGATCCCGTGGGGCAACACGACATCGTCGCGACTCGGTTCATCCCCCCGCTGTCCAGCGACGCGCATGGCGCCTTTCATCCACTCGGCACGGACCGGTTCGGCCGCGACGTCTGGACGCGGCTGGTGTACGGGGCGCGCGTCTCGATGGGCGTCGGCGTGCTGGCGGTGCTGATCTCGCTCGCCGTCGGCGTTGTGGTCGGCGCGCTGGCCGGTTACTGGCGCGGGCCGGTGTCCGTCGCCTTGCTCGGACTTACGGACTTCGCCCTCGCGGTGCCACGCGTCGTGCTCCTGCTGTTACTCGCGGCGCTCTGGCAGCCGAGTACGGCGCTCGTGGTGACGGTGCTGGGACTGACCGGATGGATGGGGATTGCTCGCCTGGTGCACGGCGAAGTGCGGGCGCTCGCGGCGCGGCCCTTCGTCGAGGGGGCCGTCGCCATCGGCGCGCGGCGTCTCCGCATTTTGGCACGCCACATCCTCCCCAACGCGCTCACTCCGGTCATCGTCGCCGCCGCGCTCGGCATCGGCAACGCGATCATCCTCGAAGGGGGATTGTCCTATCTGGGCCTCGGCGTGCAGGCGCCAACGCCGTCATGGGGCAACATGATCGCTTCGGGCGGTGACACGTTGGTGAACGCGCCATGGGTCGCGACGGCGCCGGGCGTCGCGCTGGTCCTGGTCGTGATCGCGTGTACGCAACTGGGTGACGCGCTGCGGGATGTCCTGGATCCGAATCTGCGACGCTAGGTCAAGCGGCGTAGCGTCGCCTCATCGATTTCGTGCCCGCCATCGAACGGCACCAGCTCGTACGGGATCTTGTGTTCGCGCAGTCGCGACTCCGTCGCCGCGATGATCTTGGGCGTGAAGAATTCGTCTCGCGTCCCGTACACGAGCGTGAGACTCGGAACGCGCAGTCGTTTCAGGTCTAGATCGGGGGGGACTTCGCCGCCCCACACGATCAAGCGATCGACGCGCGACGACCCCAACGCGGTCCACCGGCAGGCGGTCGCTGTTCCCTGGGAGAATCCGAGCACGGTCACGCGCGCGTTGCGCAGTACGATCTTCGCGTACACGCCGTCGAGATAGCGGACATAGTCGTCGATCTCGTGCAGCCGGTCTTCACGCGTCATCCAGCTCGCGCCGACACGGCGTTCGGTGGGACTCTCGGTCAGATAGAAACGGGACAGTCCTTCCGGCGCGACGATGCAACGCCCCTCCGCTTCGAGGGGACGAAAGCGCTCGAGAAAGCGGGCCGCGAGCTGACCGTATCCGTGACACACAAACCACAAGTCGCCGGCGTGCTCGGGTGAGCCCAGGGTGAAGTACCGCGCGGACCGGGACGTCGAGAAATGATGTTCCTGCATCACGTCACCAGAATCGATACGATTTCGTGAGGCTCGGCGACGAACCGGACGATGTTGCCCCGCTGCTCCAGCACGAGCGCGACCGCCTCACGCTCATCCGCGCGTACCCGATGCGCTGTCTTCACACCGTTGCCGAACCGCCAGGCGCCTGCGGCTTTGCGGTTGGTCGCGTTGTAACAGCGGAGCACCATCGGGGACCCGATCTGGGCGGGCTTGAGCGACGAGAAGACGAGCCCCGTACCTTCGAGGGCGATGTTCACCGGCGCCGGTGTGAGGGTGCCGGCGTCGCGGAGCCAGAGGCCGTGGAGCGGCAGGAACGCGTCCTCCCACAGCTGCGGGAGCACGTCCCCACGATCCACTTCGCCGGCGCTCACCGGCACGATCGCGAGCTCGATCCGGCTCGTGCCGAGACACTGGGCGGCAGGGATCGCCGTCGGCCAGCCTGCGTGGCCCGGCCGAGTCGGCAGATCAGCGCGCGAGAGGTCGCCGATCGCGCGCAAGAGTGTGAGGAGCAGATCGCCCTTCGCGGTCCATTCGTATTCGAAGAACGCAGGCGCGAGAACGGCGAGCCCGCGGCCGCCCCGAGCCGCTGCCACGAAGCGCAGCGCGGGCGCCGTACGGACTGGTGTTTCCCGCGGGTATGCGGCCGGATCGACGCGCACGGGGCTGCGTTCCACGGCACCGAACGCGGTGCCTGCGGTCGCCGGAACTCCGGCGAGGCCGGTGACCATGCGCGCGCGCAGCCGGTGGTAGCGGTTGCGATTGTCGATGTCCAGGGTGACTCGGACGAGCGGGCTGTCGGCGAACAGCTGCACGACCAGGCGCGCATCGATCCCCCGGAGCACTTCCCAGCGCCCTTCGAGGGCGGCGACGAGCGGGCCCGCGGCGAGCCGTCGCACCGCGATCGGACCGTGGCTTGGCGTGAGGCGGTCGCGCGCCGGCGGACAGTACGTGTATGCGTCTCCCGCATCACCGGCATCCTCGAGGCGCAGCAGCTCGCTGTAGCGTTCGCTGCGGCGGCGGTCCACCAGCGTGATTGCGCCGTTCGGCTCGAGCATCACTTCGACGAAGCGGTTTTCGAGCGCACGTCCCCGAACCCGCGCGTCTTCGCTCCGAGGCACCGGCACCGGGGCGCCAGGTGTCAGCGCCGCGAGGCCCAGGCCTGGCACAGGGGGCGCGCGGAACGCGATCCGCACCTGATCGACTTCGTCCTGATCCGGATAATGACGCGCGGCGTCCGTTCGCTCCTCCGTGACGCGCTGCGCCAGCACCTGGACCGGAATCGCTTGTCCCTCCTGCCCATACAGCGCGAGGGGCCGATAGCCCCGGCCCTGCCGCGGCAGCCGGCCCTGTGACGGTGGACCCACCAACACGTCGCGGCGAAACACGGTGACATCGCCGACCGTGACACCGCCGCGGGTGCGCGGCACCGGATTCCACAGCACCAGCCTTGGCTCGCTGCCATCTGTACGCTCGCGCTGGACGTCTGGGTCGTGTCCCGCGAGGTCCATGAGTGCGCCGCGCGTCAGCTCGGCGGCGTACTCGGCGACTTCCGTGAGACGGTGCTCGGCAGCGGCTGCGACGGCGTCCGCCGTAGAACCTGCGATCGTATCGTGAAACTGCGTCCGCACCAGCGTGCGCCAGGCGGTCTCGAGGATCGGCCGGCGATCCCGCCCGCCCGCCTGGCGAGACAGCGCCACCAGTGGCTCAGCGACACGCTCCAGCCACAACTCGATCTGTCCGTGCCGCCGCTTGAGTGGTGCGCGGGTGCCGTGCACTCCTTGCAGCGTCCAGGTGTACTCGTACGACCACCGCAGCTCGCCCGCCAGAGGTTTCGCCGGGGCGCTTTCGGCAGCCTGGAAGAATTCGTCGAGGCGAGAAATACGGAACGCGCTCGCGGGCTCGAGGTCGGCGAGCAGATCGCGCAGACGCGCGAGGGCGGGATGGGGGGCATGGTGATCGGCGCCGACAAAAAGCGGAATGTGCTTGCCCGCCGCGCGCGCTACGAGCGTGGCGCGCGCCTCAGTCCAGATATCGGGCAGGCGTGCTCCCGCGCCGGGCAAGGCGGCGCCGATCTCGTAGCCTTCGGGCGGGAGATGCCAGAGCAGGATCTCCCGGCCGTCGGGGCCGCGCCAGCGAAAGAAATCGCTCTCCTGGTTGGGTTCGCCGCCGAGGCCGCGCCACAGGACGCCGTACTTGAGACCGAATTCGCGCGCGACTGTGGGAAGTACCGCGGGATGGCCGAACGCATCGGGAGAGTACAGCACGTCGAGTCGTCCGCCGAGACGTTCCGCATCCGTCGTGCCGAGCAGCAGGTTTCGGATCAGTGATTCCCCCGACGGGACCAACTCGTCGGCGAGCACATACCAGGGACCGATCTGCAAGCGTCCCGTCTTCACAAGCGCCTTCACGTCATTCTCGCGCTCGGGACGCGCGCGCAGGTAGTCCTCGACGAGCACCGTCTGGCCATCGAGCAGGAACGTCCGGAAGGCGGGGTCGGCGTGCATGCGTTCGATCAATTCGTCGAACATCAGAATCAGGCGCGCGTGAAATGCGGCGCGAGGCAGAAACCATTCCCGATCCCAGTGGGTGTGCGGGATCAGATGAAAGATGAACGCTGTCGTCACGGTCGTGGCGGACCGAGCTGCGAGATCTCCGCGGGACTCGAGAGGTGCACGTGCGCCACGCGGCGCCCGCGAGCGAGCAGCGCCCGCACGTCCCCGCGCGCCTGCGCATGATGCAGCTCGCCGAACGTCCACCCCATCTCGGGAATGTCGAGATCCTCTGCGATGTCGGTAGTGACGACGAGAAACAGACCGCTATTGGGTCCGCCCTTGTGCAGCTGGCCGGTCGAGTGGAGATAGCGCGGGCCGAAACCGAGGGTCGTCGCGCAACCGAGTGTCTCGCCCCACGCGGCGCGGACCTGTTGCAGCTGGGCGAACACCTCGGGCGTGGGCGGGACATAGGCGAGAATGGCGACGTAATCTCCGGGCCGGGCGCGCTGGCGCAGCTGCGCCGGCGTGAGGGTGCGTAGGGGCGCAGCATGCTGCGCCCCTACACCGCCCGTACCATCCAACTCAGCCCTCGCGAGCCGTTTCGCCTCCTCGACGTCGGGTTGATCGAACGCATTGACGCCCAGTCCTTCACACAACGCGACCGTGGCGTACTCCCAGCCCAGGAATTCCGCGCCGAGATCGAGCGGATCGGCGGAGAACAGTTCGGGACCCGATGTTTGTGAATCGGGCAACCGGCTCCGCACCGGATCCTGAACGATGGGAACCACGCCGCGTCCATCTTTGCCGGAGCTTTCCGCAATGAGCTGCTCGATCCAATACGCAAGCGCGCCGATCGCAGGAGGCGGGTTCATCCGCAGCTTGTCCTGGCCGCGCTTCGCCCGGTCCGCGATCGCAGTGCCGAGCGCGCGGGCGGCAGCGACGTCCACCCGCCCCGTCCGCTCGAGGAGCGTGCGGCCATCGATTCCGCTCAGCGCCGCGGGGACCATACCGACTGCCGTGAGCGCGGAGAAGCGGCCCCCCACGTCGGTCGGATGTGGGATGACCGCCCGGAACCCTCGCGCGCGCGCGATGCCGTCGAGCGGGCTTCCGGTTTCCGTGATGGCGATGAACTGTTCAGGTCGCGCGCGGGCCGCGAAGTGATGGCAGAAGGCGAGTGTTTCGACGGTATTGCCGGACTTGCTGGAAACGACGAACAGGGTGCGAGCCAGTTCGCCGCTCGTCCCCGCCGCCCGCACCGCTGCCGGATTGGTGCTGTCCAGCACGTGGAGGTCGCGCGCAGGGAACGTTGCCGCGAGCACGTCGGCGACGAGACTCGAGCCGCCCATGCCGCACACGAGGGTGCGCGTCAGCCCGTCGGCGCGGACGGCCGCTGCCAGCGCGACGAATTCGTCCCACTGGGCAAGGGATTCCTGCGGCGCACGCATCCACCCGAGCAGATTCATTGGCGGCCAAACATAATGCGGATAATTTAGGCCCGGAGTGTCCTGAGATGATGCCGCTGAGCAGGCCTGGTCGCGTGTTGGTCAGCATCGCCGTTGTCTCGCTGGTGGCGATGGTAGTCCTCTACGCGTTCCCCTCAGTCGACCGCCGGACCGTTCACGTCGTCGCCGACATCTCCTGGACCTGGTCGGCGGCCTTCGCCACCTACTGCTGTTTCGCTGCCACGCGGCGCATGAGCGCAGCCGAGCAACGCCGCGCGTGGCGCTGGATCGGTGCAGGCTGCGCCTCGTTCCTGGCGGGTCAACTGGTCTGGACGTACTACGACCTCTGGCGGGGCGCGGCGCCCTCGTATCCATCACTGGCCGATGTGGGCTTCCTCGGGATCTACGCGTGCCTGCTCGTGGGTGTCCTGACGCTGGTCCGCGGCCAGCCGACCCGCCGCGCCGATCCCGAGCTGATTCTCGATACGGTGCTGGTGTCGTTCACCGCCGGTGCGCTCGTCTACGAGTATCTCCTCGAGCCACTGATCAGCGGTCGCGCCTCGACAGCGGGACTCGTGACGAGCCTTGGATGGTCCATCGGTGCCGTCGCGGTGCTCTGGATGATTCTGATACAGATGCTGCGCCAGCCCGTGTCTCCCGCCGCCACCGCCACCCTCGTGCTTCCGGGCGTCATCGTTTTTGCGGTCGGCAATCTGATTTATGCGGTGGCCGCGCTGGGCGGCACGTCGCAGGCCGGGCGCCCGCTCGATCTCACCTGGGACGCCGGGCTCCTGCTCATCGCGGCCGCGGCGGCCGTCGCGCCGGATTACACCTACCATCTCCTGCGGAGCAGCTCGCCAACGCCCGGTCCCAGCACGGCGGCGCGAGTGGTGACCCTGGCGATCAGCCTCGCGGGCATGACCAGCATGGCGATTATCGGCCTCGTGCGCTCCGGACCCGAACCCGACGTTGCTATGATCCTCGGCGTCGGGATGGCGATCGTGACCGCCCGCGTGCTCTACTCGCTCGGCGTCGATCGGCGGTACGAGCGCGTCCTCGAGGACGAGGTCGCCAATCAGACCCGATCGCTGATGAGCGCGCTCGGCGCGACGGCGTCCGCGGAGCGGAATCTCCGCCTGCTCATGGAAGCGGTCCCCGACGCCATCACCGTGGTAGACCGCGACGGACGGGTGCTCGACGAAAACTCGTCGGGCCGGGTCCTCGTCAACGCCGCTCAGGGCGACGCCCGGGAGATCGGCGGCCGGCGCTCGGCGCTGGGATGGCTCGAGGGAACGGGAGCCCGGATCGCGCGCGAGAATCTGGCCGCGGCCTTCGATGGCGAGCTGCGCCGTTTCGAGGTCCCGTTTCAGCGGCCCGACGGCAGCGAGGGTACCGGCCAGGTCCTGCTCGCGCCGGTGCGCGAAGGCGGCCGCATCCCCAAAGTCCTCGTCCTCGTGCGCGACATCACGGAGCAGCGCCGCACCCAAACCCAGCTGCAACAAGCCGAGAAGCTCGCGGCGATGGGACAGCTCGTGAGCGGCGTGGCCCACGAAATCAACAACCCCGCCGCCATCATTTCGGGATTCGCGCAAACGCTGTTGCTCGATCAGCTCCCGCCCGACCAGCGCGAGACTGTCCAGATGATGTACGACGAGGCTACGCGGATCGGCCGCATCACGTCGAACCTGCTGGCATTCGCACGCGCCGGAAGTAAAGAGCGGACACTCGTGGAGCTGAACGAAATCGTTCGCCGGACCTTCGCCCTGCGATCGTATTATCTGACCACGCTCAACATCACCGTAAATCTCGAGCTCGACGAGGCGAACCCCAAAGCGTGGGCCAATGGATCAGAAGTCCAGCAGCTGTTGCTCAACCTACTGATCAACGCCGAGCAGGCGCTGACCACGGTGCAGGGCCGTCGGGTCATTTCGATCCGGACGATGTCGGCCGGCGACGACGGCGTGGAGCTCCAGGTCGCCGACACCGGCCCCGGCATCCCGATCGACATTCAGGAGAAAATCTTCGATCCGTTCTTCACGACCAAGCCGGAAGGCATGGGGACGGGACTCGGCTTGTCCATTTGTTACGGGATCGCGCACGACCACGGCGGCCGGATCGCGGTGCACTCCGTCCCCGGAAACGGCGCGACCTTCACGCTCACGTTGCCGCGGGACGCTCGCACGCGACAACGCTCGACACCGTCTCCCATGCCGATACCGGAGGAAGCACGGGAATCGGACGACGCGCTCTCCGTGCTGTTGATCGACGACGAAGAGGGCCTGCGCCGGGCGGTCGTGACTTTTCTCAAACGCCGGGGCATGCACGTCATCGCGGTCGAAGATGGAGGCGATGCCCTCCGCGTGCTCCGCCGCGAACGCTTCGACGTGATCGTCTCGGATGTCCGGATGCCGGGGATGAGCGGCGGCGAGTTCCTGGAGCGCCTGCGCCGCGAACATCCCG